>OGLR01000355.1_pt1 | contig 23060 bp, 16 predicted proteins | sample 1572931 | NCBI WGS metagenome assembly OGLR01 (sample SAMEA2581997, study PRJEB24529) | metagenome | biome: Human gut stool | place: China | collected 2011 | reverse complement strand
AACTGAAAATATTATCCGTATCCATCCCTAATCCATATGCCTCATTCAGTGCAAGCACAAGATCATTTGCTGTTATTTCCAATGGTATTTCCAGATCTACATGTGTCTGTTTCATATCATTGATAAATTCAACTACAACTTTTTCTTCCATTCCTTCTCCTTTATGTTTATTAATCACACTATTTTTTGTTCGTCCATTTCCATTAACATTATAGTTATATGCCATTACTATACCCTGAAATTTTCTATTTTCAAAAAATGTGTGATTACAATTATTTTTTCTGAATATTGTTCAAATATTTATACAGGTATTTAACAGGCTCTACATTAAAAATCTTATTTATCACATAACATAAGAAGATACACATTGGATCCAATACTAACATAAAGCATACAAACAATACTTTTTCCCCGAATACCATGTCATTATCTAATATCGCAGCTATACCAAAAAACGTAAACCCTGCTGCAAATATAATTTCAACTATTATAAATAGTATTAAAAATATCTGGGCAAATGTAATTTTTCCCTTAATATTCAATTCTCCGTCCTTATGCTCTATACTCCATTTTGCAGTCGTTATATGCCGGTTCTCGGTTCCTTTCCATAAATATAGCATTTGCATATTATTTTTTGTTTTGCATACCATAAACCATTCTTTTGCCAATTGTACTTTACTGTCATTTTCCAGACTGTGTAATTCTATTTTTTGTTCTACTTTTCCTGCACTATCAACTGCCGTATTCCTTTTTTCCGTAGATACTTCTTCATCGGTGCGTGTCTCTTCTATCGTCTTTTCCGCCTTTTTTTCAGCCAACATTTTCTGTACATGTATTAACTCTTCTTTTGCCCGTGGTGTACCACATTCCAATTCAAATTTATTTTCACCCTTAAATCTGATCAAAATCCTGTCACTGTCATCTTCGACGATTTCTAAATCTTCTTTCTCCCCAAATCCTTCCTTCTGATACTTATGATATGTAACTACCCCATTATCGAAAATAAATAGTTTTTGATGTGTATACATTCCATTGATCAGTGCCAAAATATATTCAGCCCATGCAGAAATTTTCCATATTTTCTCAACCGCCTCCGTATAACCGCCGGTAAGAGAACCCACTAATACAAACAGACACACTGATGTTGCTAATGCCTGTACCAAAAGTAAAATCCAATATTCTCTTCCCCATAAATAGATTTCTGTACGCTTTCTTTTTATCTGCACCCTTTGGGTCAGGGCAAGTAACAATCTTCTTCCAGTAAGTACAAATAAGAAACATGCGACTGCTATCCAGATAAATGCAATTTCTTCCTGATGGTTTGACAATACCTCCCCTTGTATTCCAATAGATACTCCTGATAAAATTCTGGGTGTGTAAAGAATAACCGGCATATAGTACCCAGCCAGAATATAAATAAAAAATATCCCTAATATTCCAGCAAACCACTTAGAAAATATCCGGGTTCCTCTTGGCGATACCTCTACCTCTCTTTTGCTGTTTATATAAGTCTGAACCTCGAATATAACTCCGCCAAAAGCTTTACATAAGAGTATTATGCAAGCAATAAAACTAAACATTACCATACAGTAAAATACAAAACTATAATATACTACCATTTTTTTCACATTCATCATGGGCAATTGATGAAATATTCCCTCCTCAACTTCCTTTTATTTATTATGAAACATAGCATGACTACTTATTCACTTGCAGGACATCCTTCAAATATTTTTTTAGAAGCATAATCTGCTACAATATAAACACAACCTCCCGCAGAAAACCCTCCCAAATTTGAAAATGCTTGCCAAATATAGTACGACATTCCTGCTTTAACAGAGTCAATTCCATTTGCTAATCCAAGCTGATTATTTGCACCTCCCACCAAACCTTGTCCTATGCCAGTCATAGCCGATGTAAAAAGAATTTCCTCTTGTCTTTTATTTACACCATCATAATTATTTAATTCTTCAGTAATCATATTTCCAGCAAAACCACCAGCAAAATTTGCAATATAACCCATACCAGCTCCAGCTCCTGGAATTGCCGTCATGGCTCCCACAATTCCACCATTAACAGCACCTCCAACAACCCCATTAGCAAAACTTCCTCCTGTCATCATATTAGAAAGTCCACCCGATACTCCCCCTACAGTAGCTCCTACTGCAGTTCCTGCTAAAATAGCTCCTGCTACTCCACCTGTACACACTGATGCTACTGCTATTGCCGCAATTACAGTCACCGTTACAGCAATCTCTACTGCTTCCCTATGTTCTTTAACAAAATCAACTCCGGCATCTACTACATTTGATGCAGTTTCTTTGATTCCTTCTACAGCACTTTGTGCGGTATCTGAAACTGTCTCAGCAACCGAGGATAACGTACTTTTTATTCCCTCCCCGATATCTTTCCAGCTAGGCCACATACCATTCAAATCCACCAGATCCATTGGTCTGTTCCAGCAGTAATTGTAATGATTCATTGTGTACGGTACTGCAATATGTCCTTTTATGAAATCTTCACTGACAAATCTTCCAACTCCGGCATCATATCTTCTTGCCTGTGCAAAATACAGCCCTCCTGCACTATCCATCTGATACCCCGTAAAACCAAAGTTCTGTAAGGAATCTTTGAAGATATCTTTTGCCGTTCGGATATCATTACCAAATTCATCAAATCCATAGGTTTCCTCACTTCTTCCTGCTTCATCTGCAAGCCGCATCGGACTTCCCAGATCATCCTGAAAATAAAAGTGCTCCCTTCCTTCTTCTTCCATTCCCGTGACATTACCATCCCAGAAGTAGGTCTGCTCCACATTATTTTCTGTTTTCTGTAAAAGATTATGATACTGGCGGGTAACATCAAGTGTATAGCGAATGGTCTGTTCCGGGGCTGCATCCCCTGCTGCAATGCTTTGCTCCATTCTATGTCCTAATCCGTTATACTGATATACTGCCTTTTTGATTTGTCCATCTGTCATTCCCATAGAACTGTTCATCTGGTTAGCCGCATCGAATCCATATGCTCTCAAAACCTCTTCACCGCTTGTTACGGATAACAGATTTCCTCTGTGGTCATACGCATAATCTTTCGTTCCGTTTGCATTTGTTTCCTGCAACAGCTGATTTCTGGTGTTATAACGGTAAGTTGTCACCAGCCCTCCTGCTGTCTGATATTCAGTTTTACTGCTTCGGTTTCCGAATGCATCATAGCTGTATGTTCTTAATGTCTGTCCATTCTGTGCTACGGTGGTCAAACGGTTTAATGCATCATAACAATAAGAAAAACTTCCACTGTCCTCCGGCAATCCCGGTCTTTCCTTTTCTGCCATGACCTTATTTCCCATGACATCATAGGAATAGTGGCAGCGCTCTGTAAAATCTGCTCCTTTATGTAAGATTTCTTCAAGTTTTCCTGCCGCATTGTATCGGTAATCTGTATAATTTCTACCCGGCAGCTGCTTTCCAATCAGTCTTCCGAATTCATCATAACTGTAACGAATTGTATTCTCCCGCATTTCCCCAGAAAAGATTTTCATGGCGGTCAGCTGCATGGCTTCATTGTATTCATATACGGTCTTTTTTCCATCTAGATAAAGAACTGCCGTTCTCTTGCCCATGCTTCCCCATTCATATCCCACGGTTTTCCATATGGATCTGTGACAGAGGCAATACGTCCTGCCTCATCCATAGCGATTTTTGTCGTGCCGAGCCAATCTTTTACTTCCTCAAGCTGCCCCCTTTGATTGTAACAGTAAGTCAGGCTGCTTCCATTATAGGTTAAGGATACTTTTCTTCCATCCGCATAACAGATTTCCTCCACCTGACCATTTGTGCCATAATGGAAGGTAGTCTCATAACCATCTTTGTCTACTTTTGCCCTCATTTTTCCTGCCGGGTCATAAGTATAGCGTTCTATATCCCCTAAAGGGTCTGTCACGGTGGTCACATGACCTTCTTTATCCCAGGTATAGACTGTATTCTGTGGTTCTTCCCCATTGGTTCCTGTACAGCTTGTCTGTACCAGCTGTCCCATTGCATCATACTGATAAAATGTTTCATTTCCCAACGCATCTGTCACTTTTGCAAGATTGCCATTTGGAGTGTATTCATAACAGGTAACATTTCCCTTTTCATCTTCTGCCTTCGTTACACGTCCAAGTGCATCATAGGTAAAATATGCCACACCTCCTGCCGGATTTTCAATGGATGTGATACGGGCAAGACAGTCATAACTATAATGGTAACATTCTCCCGCCGTAGTGGTACGCTCTGTGAGGTTTCCCCTGGCATCATATCCGTAGTGTTCTCCTGCACCATCCGGGTAACGAACACTCTTTAATCTTCCACCTTTTTCGTATTCATAAACAGTACTGCTTCCATTCGGATAGCAGATACGCTCTGCTTTTCCAAGTTCATTGTAGAATACACTTGTCGTTGCACCAGCCGCATTTGTAACACTTGTTCTTCTTCCTAAATCATCATAAGTGTAACTGGTCGTCTGTCCGGATGCATTCGTCTCTCTGACAAGATTTCCCTCTCTGTCATATTCATACACAGTCCTGGCTCCATCCGGTTCCAGTACTTCTGTCAGGCGGTTTACGGCATCATAAAAGTAACGGGTTGTATTTCCTTCCGGATCCGTCATTTCTGTGCGGTTTCCAGCCGCATCGTAGGCATATTTCACTACTCCTCCCATCGGGAGTATCTGTTTTACAAGATGATTGTCACTGTCATAAAAATATTCCTGCTTTCCATGATCCGGCGCTGTGACCGAACAGATGTTCCACATTTTGTCATAAGTGAAATGTACCTGCTGTCCCTCTTTGTCTGTGTATGTTTCCACTTTTCCAAGTGGATTATAGATAAACTCTGCCGTATTACCATCAAAATCCCGGATTGCCGTGATTTTTCCACCTGCATTATAAGTGTATGCTCTCTGATTACCCATAGCATCGGTTACTGTTGTGACACGGTCTGCTGCATCATAGGTATAACGTGTCACGTTCCTATTTGCATCTACTGTCTCAATCACACGATTTAAGGCATCATAGCCATAAGTTGTCACATTTCCGGTTACATCCTTTAACTGTACGATGTTTCCGCTTTCATCATATCCAATCTCCAAAACGCTTCCATCTGCATAAGTGATTGTTTCCGGTCTTCCTGCCCCATTATTTATCACGGTAATTCTGTTTCCGTACAGATTTTCCGTGCCGATCAGATTACCTTTCCCATCATAATGGTTTTTCAGACGTTCTTTTCCGTTAATACTTACACTGATAAGATGACAATCTGCATCATAGGTATAGTTGACCCTGCGTTTTAGGGCATCCACGGTCTGTGTGAGGTTCCCACGGTTATCATACGCCATTCTCGTCGTTCTGCCAAGCCTGTCTGTCATGCTGATACACTGGTTTTTTTCATTATAGAGATAATGCTCTTTTGTCCCATCCTCATAAATAGTCTCTGTGTTACGGTATCGTTCATCATGCACATGAATGATCTTACTTCCATTGCGCTCCGTGAGTGTGACACGTCGGTTTTTATCATCATAAGCAAACTCCATCATTCCACCATCTGGAAATTGCTGATGAATAATACGAAATCTTCTGTCATAGGTATTCTTAACAGATGTGACATGACGGGCATTTTCCACTTCCGTGATTCTTCCATTTTCCCCGTAACGATAGACATATTCTGCCCCAGATGCAGTTATTACTTTTTTTAGTTTTTCCTCCTCATACTGTAACAGCACACTTCTTCCTGTGTGGTCAGTTACTTTCTTAAGCTGCCCCATTTGATTGTAACAGTAAGTCAGGCTGCTTCCATTGTCCGTTTCTGCTTTTTTCAGCTTTCCATCTTCACAATAGAAAAAAGAAATACCTGTTCCGTTTCTTTCAGAAATTCCAGCGCCGTATTTCTCGCAATATATTCCTGCCCTTTTTTATCATGGTAATTTATCTGTCCATCCGCAAGACGTACACCGATGGTTCCATCCGCTTCTTTTTCAAGTGCAATCTGATAATTATGTAAAAAGCATCTGCCAAGCACACCTGTACGGCTGTCTTTGGAATTATAATAACGGTGGAAGGATAATGGTATCTCTCCTGCTACTTTTAAATCTTCGTGTTCATAGATGAAATTTCCAGTACTTAAGTTTACCGGATCCTCGCTGTTCATACAGCCTTCCGCTTCTGTTCCAAGCATTTTTTCTTCGATTGTTTTCTCAACAGTTGCCTTTGCATTCCTGATGTTCTCGACATCTGCATCCAAAACACCCTTCATCTTTCCCATGTCCATATTCCCACCATTTGGGTCAATGGTATTGGCAAGATCATTGATTAATTTTATGATGTCACTTCCACATACAGTCTGGCTGCCTGTAATACTGATATATCTGGTATCCACTGCCTGCACATTCGAAAAAATCTCTTCAATCTGTTCTCTTGTGGTATCATTTTTATCGAGGATTTTCTTATGATAAAGGTCTATTCTATCTGCATATCTCTGAATATCGAGCAATCCAAGCCAGCTCTGCACATTCAGTCCAATATCACCAAACCAGTCTTTTACACTATTCCATGTTCCATTTGCCGTCACTTCATCAACATAATTTAAAAGCTTTTGTTTTGCTGCTTCTGAAAAATCTCTTAGCATTGGTATCTTCTATCCTTTCTTTCGCTTTTCTGTTTTTCAAACAAAGATTCATCTAAATAAACATATAAGACATTTTTTCTATCCCGCTCAACTGTGCAAGCTGTCTTGTGGTCACCAACGGTGTACTCACTTCATCAATATATTCCCGGATGGAAAATTCTGCCTGCAGCCCCGACTGAAAGTACTGATTTTCTCTTGTTTCGCTGTATTTATTACAGATCACCATATATTTCTCATGATCTCCAAAATCAAGGCATTCTGTGATATAGCGCATTTTATTTGTAGAGACATCATCCTGCAGAGTGATTAACATTACTTTGTCTGAATCCTGCAGAAGCTGGATTCTCCACCTGCTGTATCCGGCTTCCACATCCACAATGATAAAATCATAATCCCCACTGTCTTTGGCTGACTGTATTAATTTTCGATAGATCGTGAAATCAAGATTTCTTGCATCCAGCGTCGATGCAAACGGCGGTAAATATGTAAATCCTTCTTTCCGCAATGTAAAACGGACATCCTGATACATGTGCCCGGATTCATTTTTCATCGCCCGATATCCCTCATTGGGCATACCCGTCTTACTTTCAAGATAATAAGAAAAATCCTGCACAGACTCCGTATTTACATAGAGCACGCGCTTATGTTTTTCTGCCAGACATCTTGCAAGCCCGACAGATAAGGCCGTTTTTCCGGTTCCTCCGATTGCCGAATAGAAGGAAATGATCTGCGTCTTATGCTCCTGAACCTGTGAGTTGGTCAACCGGTCTCTGCTCTGATAGGTCAGTTCATTGAACAATTCCCTGATTCCCAGATATTTATACACTCTGTTTACAGACAGATCCTCCGTACTTCCACTCTCATGTTCTTCTGCCAGCACACACAGATTGGAAATGTTATGTCTTTGAAGTCCTGCCGAATATAACGCCTCTGAGACAGCCAGAATTTCTACTGAGACAGGTGTCTCAAAACGTTGTTCAAAATAAACCGGATCGGATATGATCTCCAACTCTATCTGATCATCAAATTCTTCCAAAAATTTTCTTTCCAGATTTTGCAGATACAGTTCATTCGTATCCGCGATAATGATTAATGGTTTGCTCATTTTTTTATCCTCGTACTATAAATTCTGCATTAGCAATTCTGAGCTGGCATCCTTCGAAAATAGGTTCTGGAACGCCCGGCTTAATTTTCTTTCCATTGACATATGTTCCATTGGAACTTTCCATATCCACCACATAAAAATCCCCATTTTTTCTTACAATTTTGCAATGCACCCTGCTGACCGCACTATTTCCTGTTATCACTCCCTGAACTTTTTCCCTGCTCTTTCCGATCAGGAATTCGTTTTCCTGAATATCAAAGTGAAATTGTCCATTCATAGACTGTATTGATATTTGATTTGTCAATGGTTTTTCTATCGTGTTTCTCTGCACCTCGGTTTTCCCAGACTGTATCCGCACACTGACATCATGAAGTTTTAATGTTCCTTCTCCCAATGCATCCATGATCTGACGTATCTGAGGATGATCCGCAGCCTGTGTCTGCTCTATCTTCTGCACAAGCTGTGCCTTTATTTCATTGTCAAATTCATTTTTATTTTTATGTACACCCGCCAGATTTACCGGCAAATATATGATTTTCACATTTTGAGTGCCAGGCTCCACAAATATATGACTCAGACGATTGTCAATGCATGCCATATTTAAAAATCCCAGATTTTCAATCTGAAGCATTGCTTCGATCAGGCGGTGAATCAGATTCAAAACTCCATCTATATCAGACTTTGCAAGGCAGTCTGCCAGTGATGTATCATCACGTGTAAAATAAACAAGTTTTATTTTTCCGTTATACTTTAATCTATGACACTTCAACAGGTTTACATTTTCCTGATTCTGCATTACCTTATAGCCGATATCGTAAAATATTTCATTATTTTCCAATAAGTATGCCGTATCTTCTGTCTCCTGAATCTCTGTCAATTTTCCTGCAAAATAATCTTCCATAGTTCCTTCCGCTTCCTAATTATAATAAAATGTAAATTCTTCATCTGCGATTCGAATACTGTCCTGGTCTGAAAGTTCATAAGATCTTTCCGCATCCATCATCTCTCCATTCAGATATGTATGATTCGTCGAACCTTTATCCATGAGATAATAAGTTCCATTTATTTTTTCAATCACTGCATGTCTACGGCTGACCGCCTTATTATTTATTATTGTAAAATCATTTTCTTTTTCCTTACCGATATTAAAAATATTTTTTCTGACAGTCACGCTCTCCCCTGTGCTGATTCTCTCTAAAATTGGATATCTTTCCTCCTGCTGCAAAAGAGTTGTGTCTCCCTCGTCATCCTCCTGCTGTGTCAAAAGGGTTGTACCGCTTTCATCCTCCTCCATCAGTAATGTCGTTCCACCTTCATCGTTACTGTCACTGTGATAATGTCTTTCATAGGATGAACGGTCATTTGTGATGTAACCACTTTTTCCCGTCTCTGCTTTTACGATTTTCCGGAGTGCCTGTGGACATTTCTCGCGGATATATCTCTCAATGTCCTCTATTTTATAATTCTTTGTATCATTGAGGAATACCTGGAATTCCTTCAGAAACTGCTCTGGCTCTTTGCCATATCTGCCTGCATACTGTACGGTATCTGCAAGAAACGCATAAACATTTCCGCTCGTAATTCTGCTATTGATCGGCTGATATACAAAGAACACTTCCCTGGTTCTTTCACATACAAACACCATTTCCGGCTGTAACATGAGATTATGCAGATACAACCCATTCATTTCAATTTTTTTAGTCATCTCAATTGTCTGCGCCACAAGCAGAAAAAACGTTTCTTCATCCACACCCTTTTTCAGATATGATATAAGAGGTACCACATCTGGTGCTGTGTAGATAATCGTCTTTTTTCCTTCCTGTCTCGGTCTGAAACAGCCGCGGAAAATCTGTTGTTCAAAAATATTGATTTCCCGCTCATTAATCTGTTCCCCAAATGATAACTTACTTTTAATCGTAACTATATTTCCCTTTGAAACTATGCGATACTTTGCCATATCTCTCAGTCCTTTTTTATTTTCTCTTACGTCTTATTTTGATACGTCCGCTTCGCAGTGCAATTGCTGCGCCAACGCCACCGCCTGTTACTACTGCTGCACCCGCAATAGAACCTGCAAACAATGGCTTATTGTTATACCAACGGATGAATGTGTTGGTTGTTACAAGAATTCCATTTAAGACATAGTTTGTTTTATTGCCAGCTGCATCCACAGCCATAATTGTGACATCCTGTTTTTTCGTATTGTTTGGGATATCGAACTGATAGTTTTCACCATCCACTGTATAATCACATTTTTTATCACCAATATAAATCTCAACACTATCTAATACCAGGTTGTCGTTGACTGTCACATTCGCTGCTTTCGTATCCACTGGATACTGGGCATTGCTCTCAACATCAATCGGAATAACGACAGGAGCTGTTTTGTCAACACCGAATGAAATCTCTGCTTCTTTGGATTCATCAATGTTCTCATTGACATTTCCAGCAATATCCTCTGAATACAGCGTTACAATGTAGCGTCCATCCCCGGCAAAAAGAGACTTGTCGATGGTGTAATCATACTGATACCATTGTCCGTTTCCACCAGATTCCTGTACCTGATAATCAATACCTTCTTCTAATGTTCTCGGTGTTCCGTTTGTATCTACTACTACTTTGATTTTGTCATGTTCCAGACTGTCTACGTTCACTTCTTTTAACTTGACATCAATCTCGTTCTGAATATAAGTTCCTTCAATATCCTTTAAGGTCTGATCAAACACGTAAACTGATCCAAAGCGATTTACGGAGAACGTAACTGTTGCATTGCTCTCATTTCCAGCCATATCGGTCAATGTGGCATTTATCGTATAGATGTCGTCATAGCTTTGCTCTTTCGGGAAGTTCTGGAATGTAAATGTCTCTCCATTTCCCTGATTCGTATAAGAGCCTTCCGGTGCCACACTTCCCTGATTTGCACCAACCAGTTCAATGTTCACACCATTGGTATCAAAGTTTGTATCTGACATTACGATCTGTGGAATAACATCTCCATTATTTGCCGAATAATCTTCGACACCAACAATTTCAATTTCTGGTTCAGTGAGATCCACATAGTATTCTTCCCCTGTATAGGTTTCAGCTATGTTTCCTGCCATGTCCGTGTATTCCACATTAAAATTGTATAAACCATCTGTACCACATGTAATGGTTGCGGTATGAACATCTCCATTTCCGGTAAATCCGCCAGACTGTGGGAATGAGATTCCTGCTCCGTTATCAGTTGCTGTTCCTGTTATCCTTACTCTGTTTTCAGAGAAATTATGTTCTTCAATCTGAATCGTTGCTGTACGCGTTGCTGCATAATAATTGCCATTTACTGCATTATTGTTGTCATAAGTAACCGTAATCACCGGACGGGTTTTATCGATGGTAAAATCATCTGCTTTTACTGTCTCTGCCTGATTTGCTGCCTTATCCTGTCCACTGACCGAAAGCGTATAGTCACCATCCTCTGCAAATGTAATGGTTGCCGTACTTACACTCTGATCCGGGTTTTCCGTATTTTCGGTTGTCTGCCATGCTGACAACTCAGGAATCACACCATCTGTATTGGTAATATCTGCTTTAAAATCTGCCGCCTCAAAGTTACGTTCTGTAACTGTAATGGTAGCAACTCTGTTCTCTTTGAACATGGTTGTATTTTCAGCATCCGGTGTCTCATTATCAAATGCAATTTTGATTTCCGGTTTTGTCTTATCAATACTGAATATCAGTTCGTCTTCTGATGTATTTCCTGCACGGTCTGTCATTTTGATATGCATTTTTATCTCATTGCTGTTATTTTTTACAGTGAATGACTTTTTCAGTTCTGTAACAAGGTTTTTGTCTTTCTTTGTCTGACTCCAGCCATCCGCATTTCCACTGGAAAATGCACCCTGATTACTGATCTCCACATTTCCTGACTGATTGTTTTCTTTATCATAAGGCGATTCCACTGTCCATTCCACAGAACGGATTCCCGAAAATGTATCTGTCACTGTAACATCTACCGTTACATCTTTTTCATACAGTTCATTTCCCTTTGCATCCTTGCTTGCAGCTGCCGCCTTGTTAAAATCAATATGTTTCTCACGGGCATGCTGCTCGGCTGTTTCAATGATCAGACTGCTCGGTGTCACATATCTTTCTTCGTGATTATTTAACATATCGTAAGCGCAGGCATAAATCTGTCCTTTAAATCCTGCCTGAACCACAAATGTCACTTTTCCTTCTGCATCTGCCTGTACAATCTGCTCACTGCTTTTTGTTCCATTGGCATCTACCGTATAATAGTGGATCTCCTTTACACCGGAATCCCCTTCTTTGGAGCCGTCCGTAGCCGTTACAGTCACCTTTGTATTTTCCACAAAATAATAACCATAATCCGCCTCTGTATAAGAAACACTTCCATCTGCTTCTTTATTTCCTGCTGCCTGCATATCAATGCTTAAAATTTCCGGAGCGGTAATATCCTTGTAGACACGCTGTGTTTTGGAATATTCATTTCCAGCATTGTCAATGGCTGTAATTACCATATCATATCTGTTGGTATCTGCATTAATGACAGCATCCTTCGTGTTGATCTCATAGCTTTCCGTAACCGTTTTCTGATCCGGATAAGAAACGTTCACTAACTCCTTGTTATTAACGGAGGCCTTCACATTATAAATTCCAGAATCTTTATCTTCTACTTTAATGCTGACTCCAGTATCACTATTGTTATAGATGATTCCATTTTTTCCAACATATCCTTCTGCAGATAAAACAGATGTAATGATCGGTTTCACTGTTTCAATCATTAAATTGCTGTTTTTCACATTCGAATTTGCTGTCGTCACAAGTGTCTTTTCAGACTGGTTGCCAACGTTATCCGTAACTGTTGTACTGATTTTTTTATCTAAATATACTTTCTGTTCATTTAAAACAGTCTCTGCCGGGAGTTCAAATACCGCTGTATTATCGCTTCCGACTGCCTTTGTCTGATAAGCTTCTTCACCTACATATAATGTAATTTCGTTCAGTCCGGCTGATGGTACTTCTGAACCATCGTCACTGTATAAATCATCTGCTGTTACAGTAACTTTGATGACACCATTTCCATAGTTACCAAAGGTAAGAATATTTAAAATTTTTGATGCATCTTTCTTTTCAATGTTAAATCTTGTAACATCTGGCTTATGTGTATCAAGACAGATTGTTTTTGTGTCAATTGTTTTATTTCCTGCGATGTCCGTATAGGTGGTGACAACTGTATTTTCGCCTTCCTGTACATCCTGCAAATCGCTTGCTGAAAGTGTAAGAGAATCCTCCTGCACAATCTGATCACTACCTGTAATACTTTCCACAAAGTTCTTTGTCTTCGAAGTAAGTTCAACTCCGTTTACGGTCACAGTTCTCGCCGCAAGACCACTTCCGTTAGTCTGATCTTTTTGATCTGTAACCTCGCATGCAATCGCTGGGATCTCTTTGTACCAATACTCTGTCTTTCCATCTTTTGCATTTTCATATTTGCCATCTGCCTGTGGTGTTACATTTACTACAGGTGCATCTTTTTCCAGCATTAAATCATTCGATAAAATACCATTACAATTCGTAATTTCTGTTAATTTATATTCCTTACTCTCATTGCCCAATGCATCCACTGCTTTGATATAAACCGCTTTCAGGCTTGCAAATGTACCAGCTTCTTCCAATGGAACCGTAACTTCTATCGTTGCATCACTTGTTCCACTTACTTGTGTACTTACAGTTCCCGTATACACTTTTGTATCATCATCACTGTACACGCGGACTTCTTTCACACCAACTGCCGGATAATCCGATTTGCCGTCTTTTTCATTCACATCTTTCGCAGTAACTTTTACTGTAATATTTGCATTGTAATAATTTCCAAAATCGTATTTTTTTATTGTATCAGCAGGAATCAGAGACACTTCCGTAATTTCAGGTGCTGCACTGTCCCGATATACAGTAATAACTCCGGCTTCTGAACACTGTTTTGCTTTGTCAATGGCATAAACATAGATTCTATCAATGTTCTGATTTTCTGCTAATTGAATGCCGCTTATTTCAAACTTACCATTTTCATTTAATACTGCTTCCTGTTTTTGATTCAGTACAACATCATCCGGTGTAAGTTCTGTTGCTGACCAGACAACCTTTTTCAAATTTTCATCCACGGCTGTACCTGTGATATCCACTGTTGTGTCTGCTTCAGTTTTCCAAATTGTTTTCTCATCGTCACTCAGTTCAATTGTTGGTTCTGTTGTATCAATCACAATTTTCACAGACGGATTGAGACTTATTTGCTTTCTGCCAATAATTCCACCTTTATACACTGATGAAATGATAGTTGTTTTCGTTAAGTTGAGTTCCGTTTTGCCCAATCCCCATTGCGAAAGACTGATTTTAGCTCCATCCTTAAATTTTAAAATGGCTGATGATGAATAATAGTTTCCATCCTCATCCGCTTTTATTTGATTATCTCCACTATCTAACAGATTCAGACCTGCATGAGCCAACGAATCTTCATTTTCATTTTGAATATCTTCAAATTCAGCAGTTACATTCTGGTCACCATTTACGTTTTCAATCTTATAGACTGCTGTTCCATCTTCATCCTCTGTTAAATTATTTTCCTGTATCGGCGTACCATTGATCGAAAATATTTTTACTGTTTTACCTTCATTTGGTTTTACAATGATTGCAACTTCTGCTCCAGAATCTACAATAATATTTTTTTCACTGGAACCATTAACCTCAACAATTCCTCCATCATCAGTTGTAACAGAAACTGTGTACGTATCAATTTCTGCTGTCACTTCTATACTATGTGCCTGTTTTATTCCTTCTGAAAATATATATTCTTTCTCTTTTAAGCTGTTATTTATTTCGTTTTCATTAAGCTTTTCATCATTGTCCACTCTAAAACTTGTAAGATGATACTTGTTGTCTGTAACAGCTGCTTTTATTTTGTACTCAGAATCTGTATATGGAACATTCCGGCTACCGTCTTCTCCACTCTCGGTTGTGATTTCAACTTTATCATTTTGTGCATCACTATTTAAAATTAGCTTTCCATTCTGACTGATTTTATATGTGATTGTGAACTGTTTCTTTGCGAATGTGACTGTAAATGCATAATTTGCATCTAATGTTTTATCCTTAAATTCTTCATATACAAATGCACCGCTCGCATTTATATTCTTGTTCCACCAATTATCGTTGGTTTCTCCATCCGGTTTCCAATCTGCAGTTTCTTTTTTTACTGTTACAGCAGTGATTTCATAACCTTCCTTTGGTGTTGCTGTTACAACATTATTTTCTACCTTTACTTCTCCAGCATCATCTTTTTCTGAATGATCAGAAGTTTCTGCATTTGCAGTAACTGAATATGGAACAGACTTTTCTTTAAGTGTAATTGCACCTAACTCAATCTTTTTAGTGTTTACCTGATCTTCTGTGACCGCTTCCTCTTCAGAATAACTGTCATATGTATCTTTATCATTATCTGCTGGATCAATCTTAACCACATACTTGTCACCAGTTTTTAATATCCAATCAGCTATGGGAATGTTAAACTTTCCATCGTTTCCTGTAGTCACTTCTTTAGTCACAGCAGTTGTATCGCCATTAGGGTATGTTACCGTCACCTTTGCTCCTGCATATGCTCTTCCATTGCTATCAGCATCATCCGGAACCATCACCTGTCCTGTGATTGTGACTGTACCACTTTCACCTGTTGCAGTGTTATCTGCTGATGCTCTGATACTTCCAAATGGTATCGTTGTTGCCATAATTAATGCGATCATTAACCATGCTGCAATTCTTTTTCCTTTTGTTCTCCAAAACATTTCCATTTTCTAAATTATCTCCTGCGTATGTATGATGATTTCATTCAAAACCAGTTCATACCTTTTATCTGTGTTTTTTACATTTTCAGCCAGCACAACTGTTTCTTCTTCCTGTAATACAGTTGTAGTTTCCTCTAAAACAGTTGTTTCCTCCTCAACCATCTGAAGCGGTATAGTGGCTTCTTCCTGCAATAATGTAGTCTTATCTTCATCTATCTTCGGAAGAACCTCCGTTTTTTCATCATTTTTCAATTTCACTGTTGTGCGTTCTGTCAGACTGCTTTTCCTTGTTTCAGATGTTTTGGTGCTTCTTTTAGACAATGGATTTTTCTGTCTGTTATTTTCCTCTCGCATTGCCATAATCTGACGTTCTGCCGATTTACCACTAAGATCATCTATGATTCCTCGTACATCCATTTTTAAAAAAAGATAAATGGATATCAGTGTTAAAACTCCTGCTAATGAAAATGCAATGATGGATATGAGTTGTAAAGTACCTGCATTCATGATGCTTTCACCTCCGTATCTTTTGCATATGCATTTTCCACTGCTGCCTCTGCATCCTGCAAACGCTTTAGAATATCATTTTTCATTTCTTCTGTTTTATCTGTCGTTGTATCAACCTGCTCCGTACCAGCTTTTACCTGTTCCAGCAACGCTTTCATATCTTCCTGTGCTACGTCATCTGCCTTAAATTTTCTTGCATAAGTTTCCACAGCATTCATTGCCAGTTTGTATACTTCCAGATTTACAATTTCATTCTCATCCTGACTCTCAGATACGGTTGCTACGAGTTTTGTTATATTCTCCCAATATGGAAGATAGGTTCCTTTATCAGATGCTTCCTGCACATTCAGTGTGATATCGCGGTTAAACTGTCCTATATCACGGTACATTTCAGCCATCGTATAATAACTGCTGTCCTCACCGCCATAAGTACATGCCGCCTCAAACCACTGAATCGCACTTTTCATTCTGGTTATCTGATTGTCTGAATTTTCTGTTTTTCCATAATCGTAGTAATACCAGTATAATTTTCCTATCTCAAAAGCAAGATCCCCATAATCGCTATTCTGCTGCAAAACAGTCAAATTACTGTTTATTTTCTTTTTGAATAATTCCTCTTCTTCCAATGAAAAGACCGCGTCATCCTTAAATGCCTCGATTATTCCAAAATACGCTTCCGAATTGCCCGGCAGAATATCTATTGCTTTGGCATAATAATCGATTTTTTCCTCATCTGTCGCAGATAATTCTGCCTGCTTGATGTTATTATCATAATCGCTGTTGTTCACATGGACTCTCATTCCAGTACACAGACATCCTATAATAAGGAAAAGAGCCGCTGCCCCGGATGTTGCAAAGAAAACATTCAGCTTTCTTTTCTGCTTTCTTCGGTAGCCCTCGTCCATCTCATCATAATGATCCAACGCATATAACATTTCTGCACATGACTGATAACGATCTTCCGGGTTTAACTGGGTACATTTTTGAATGATCGCTTCTAATCCACTGGACAACTGCGGATTCCAATATCGGATTGGATATATCTCATAAGGAGGTTCACATGGATTCTGTCCTGTGAGTAAATGGTATAGCGTCACGCCAAGACAATATACGTCTGTTCTGGCATCCGTCTGACCTTTTCCTCCAAACTGCTCAGGCGCAGCATATCCTTTTGTTCCAAGACTGACTGTATCTGCCAGATTCTGTTCTTTGTATTCCCTCGCAATACCAAAATCAATTAACTTGATATTTCCATTCGGCTGCAGCATAATGTTTGCCGGTTTCATATCCCGGTAGATAATTGGCGGATTCTGCGTATGCAGATAATCCAATACCCTGCATAGTTCCTTTGCCCACTCAATTACAACTTCCTGTGGCTGTGCACCTTCTTTACTCAATACACTGCTTAAGGTTTCTCCCTCAATGTAATCCATGACAACATAGATTACATTTTCTTTTTCGATAATGTCTACAATTCTTGGCAGTGACGGATAATCCAGTTTTTTCATCATGTTTGCTTCCGCCATTGCACTTGCAACTACAACTTCATTGTTCTTATCATAAGCTTTTCTCTCGATTTCTTTGATTGCCCACTGCTTATTCAGGTTTTTGTCCATCGCCAGGTAAACTTTTGACATTCCACCTTTTCCGATCAGCTTTAAAACCTCGTATTTTCCCTCAATAATTGTTCCTCTCTCAGCCAACTTTCATTTCCTCTTTTGCCTTATTTGAGTTTGATATAAATTGCAGAAATGTTATCCGTTTCCATCCGTTGTTTATTCCATTCGATCATTTCTCTCAATTTTTCTTTTATCTGCGCTTCATCAAGATTTTTATGCGGATTCAGTGACTCAGAAATTTCGTCTTCTGATAACATATGACGGAATCCATCTGAGCATAACAAAAGGGCTGTGCCATGCGCCAGCCTTCCATTCTCATATTGTGGTTCAAAAAATTCATTCACACCGATACACTGAAGAAGCACGTTTCTGCGATTATCCTTTTTAGCTTCCTCTATTGTCATATTCCCACGTTTTATTTCTCGCGCAATGAATGTATGATCCTCGGTCAGCTGCTGCAACGTATCCGATAATGTATAAATTCTGGTGTCTCCAACATGACAAAGCATATATTGCCCATCACTGTTTAATAAAACCGCACTTATTGTTGTTCCAAGCTGAATCTGGTTTTCTTTTCCATACCTGATCAGTCTGCCATTTATTTCTTCCAAAAGACTCTGCCACTGTTGTCTTATTCCTTCATCCCCAACATGCATTTCGTTCTTTATGTAAACCTGTTCAAACCAGTCTGAAAAAGCCCTGACGACCGTTGCACTGGCAAGCTCCCCTTTTTCCATGCCACCCATGCCATCACAAATTGCGATCAGAAGTGTCTCTCCATGTTCCTCAGAACATCCTTTTAATAACAGACTGTCCTGATTGGTCTTCTTTTTTATCCCAACGTCTGTATCATATGCAATATAAAATTTCTTCAACTTTTTCCCCCTGTTTTTCTTTACAATTATTCTTTTTATTATATTATTCTCCTACAATTCACACCATATAATCTGATGTAATTTGGGTAAAATATTTACATTTTTTCTACACGCAAAAAAGGACACCATTCTCTAAATGGTGTCCTTTCTAAAATAACAACTCTCTTATCTCTTATATTCTTCTATCACACATTCATGTGCTTTACTTTTCTTATCATAATTAATGCCCACTAAAAGTATATTTCCAGTGTACTGCAACAATGATTCAGGATACTTTTTGTCCTTTATCTGTTGTAACGCTGTATGTGCACTTTTATTCCATTTTAATTCGACTACGAGTGCAGGATAATCTACTCTGTATTCCTCTTTCGGTATAAATACAAAATCTGAAAACCCTCTCCCTGTCGGCAATTCCCGAATTGGTTTAAAATAATATTTCATGGCGCTTAAGTACGCAATTGTCAAAACACTGCTCAATGAATTTTCATTATGATATTGAATTGCTGACGCATACTCCATATGAATCTGTTCGATATAATCTGCAACCAGCGTTTCCTCTCTATCAAGAGCAGCCTCTAACAACTGCTCGGATTGATATTCAAACTCCTGCAGTTCATTCCATTTCGTTTTCTTTGTTGCCGCTAAAAGTTCCTGCCGTATCTCCTCATTTGGAATAAATGCGCACTGTTTTCTCTGGTCATATGCCAGATATCCAAGGTGGATCAGGTAAGTTATCACATCATCCCTGCTAGAAAAGCTTACCGTATCGTTTTGAAATGTTCCGGTATCTACTTCTACTGTCGAACCTGAAACCATCTCTATGATTGCCTGTTTTAACCCATCAAAATCCATGTTGATCAGTGGAACCACAACCTCATATGTTCCGGTCTGCGACCAGTAGCTTTGGAAATTTCCGCGCAGCATGACACTGACAACTGCCTTCGGATTATAAACCTGCTGATTTTCCAGCACGTATCCATCATACCATCTTTTTACCTCTGCAAAATCCTTATGATATTTATCACAGAGTTTTTCAACTTCCAGCTCCGTAAACCCAATATAAGAAGCCAGTGCCCCGGCATCTAACATTGTAAATTCATCAAAATTGTTGAGTGCAGATTGCGATTTCATTTTCTTGATTGGCAAAATTCCTGTCAGATACGCCAGACTGATAAATCTGGTAGGTTCTGTTCCCTTGAACATTCCACGCAGAAAATTAATGTAATTATCCTGCTCGTCCCTGTTATTTGCCTCGTCACGAATCAGAATATCCCATTCATCAATGATTACAATGAATTTATTTCCGGTCACAGTATAGATTTCTGACATTGCCTCCGGCAAAGATACCGTTTCTTCCGAAATAATATCCGAATATTTTTCTTTTAATTCTGCTATGACACTTTTTTCAATATAAGAAACAACTCCTGCTGCTCCCTTCGCTGGAGCAAGGCACCACTGAATATCAAGATGTATGACATCATATTTGTTCAAATGCTGTCTAAAATCCCCTGCATGGCTAATTTCATAATCTGCAAATATATCTGCTGAATCGCAGCCTTTGCTGTAATAAGCTGTAAGCATATCCGCTGTGACAGACTTTCCAAAACGACGAGGTCTGCTGTTGCAGATAAACGCCTGCTTTGTATTGATCACTTTATTGGTATACGCAAGCAAACCTGTTTTATCAATATAAATTTCTGAATTTAACGCTGTCTCAAATGCACTGTAATCAGGATTAAGAAATCGTCCCATGTGTCATGCTCCCTCTGTATTGTCTATTTCCGTGTCTTTCAAATGTTTATTCTGCAATTATACAATTTGCTGTTTTTCTTTTCAAGGTGAACTATGATATTGTCATTTCCTTTTCACGATTTTCATTGTACATTATAGACGTTCTATTTCGAGTTAACTCTGTCCCAAAATGTCCCTTTATCTCTATCATATTAACATGGGGTAATCCTGATCTTTTCCCCGACTTCAGCATTTTCATATTTTTCTTTTCCTATATAAAAAATACTTGCATATCCCGATGTACTGTCTCTTCCTTCCACCGGATAATGATATATCATGCATGAATCATCAGATGCTCCTGCATCTTTGCTTTCTGCTTCTATCGGAAGCTTTTTATCTACAACTTTTAACTAGCTTGCCTTTTTTACATAATTAGGGTCTGGTAAATCAAAAGGAATTGCTATTACAAATTTACACATAGTTGCATGACTTTTTAAAGCATTACTATATGATTTATCCGCTTCAGCAATTACTCCATCTATATCAAATACATATTCTGCGAATTATTGTATACTCTGATATTCTTCCAGTTCATACGCTACCTCTTTATCCCATCAATACTTTTCCAGTTCCCTGCCGATCCACGATACAATATCTAATGTATCAGCAAATGCGATTCCTTCGCTGTATGTATTTTCTTCCTTGTACTTCTCCCATATACGCTCTAAAAACTGACTTTCCTGCATGTCTTCGATTATCTCCTTATATTCTGTCAGTTCTTCTAAAGAGTCTCTTTTGATTGCTGTTGCCTGAACCGCCTCTTTTAAAACGTTCCAGCGGATTTCATCCTTCTTGATTTTTACCAACACAAACAAATCATAGAAATCTCTGGCTCTTGTATTACCTATATTTCTTCTAATAACCGTTTCATATTTTTCCGCAATAATTGTCTCTAAAGTGTAAGCCTTTACCAGCACACTCTTATCCTCAAACATAAATTTATAACCATAATCAATTTGTCTTGGAGTAATCTTATCTCCGGTTGTAATATCTATTTTCATTGGGATTTTCATTTTCCCATACATGGCACAAATAGATACGCAGAAATTATTATATTCATCGTCTTCTCTTATTGGCTGCATTCCCTGATATTCAAAGTGAATTCCGTCTTCCACATCAAGAGCAAGAATCTCTTTTATTATTTTTTCTATCTCTTCCTCTGTCATAGGGAGACCTTGAATGGTTGTATCCATATCCATTGTGGTTCTTTCTGCAATACCAATCATGGATGCAATCAGTAACCCGCCCTTTAATATGAAATTCTCTTTATATTTCGATATAGACAAACGTTCCACTAGTCTTTCGAACATAAATATTTGTAAAACTTCTTGTGGTTTCAAATTCATTTTCTTTGCTATGCTTTTAACTGCACCTTTTATCTGTTCTGCACTTTTCATTGTAATACCTCCATGTATTTTTCTAATTCTTCAGTTATACGAAATGCCTTTCCATACTTCATCAATTTTCGTATGTTCTTTTCCCGACTCTTAAAATATACGTTTAATGCATTACTGTAGAGCTGCATATCCACTTTTTTTCTATCCCTTATCAAGTCACATATGGTTTTCTCTCTATCATACACACGAATCTTTGCTCCCTGCGGTGATATAACCTCTACGATGCCAATGCCATACAAATCCTTCGGTAAATAATGATATTTTACTTTCGTATCAATCTTTAGTCTGGATGTATTGTATCCTCTCGGCACTGTGCAACTTAGCACATTAGGTACTCTATCAGAAAGATTCCAAAAATATGCAGATGTTCCGTAAGAAAAAATTCCTTTCGGACATCTCTGCTGGAACTCATAATATTCATCTACGTCTTCCTTGCTAAGAGAATAAAGACCATGTCCTAATTTCTCAATCAGACCACTCTCCAACATTTCTCGAATTTTCTCTTTTCTAATGCCGGCTTCTATAACCATTTGTGTTTTAAAAACATTATTGTTTTTTCTTGCTATTTCTTCAATCTTTTCATAGTCGGTCATACCATCACCTCTAATTTGTACTATTTGACTTCAATTTTATCATTTTGAAGTCAAAAAGTACATGTTCAATTATTAGTATTCCCAAAAAAATTTAGATTATTTACTCATATCTGATTTCCTGCTCCATGACAATTCCCGACTAGAACTGGATTATCAACTTCTCGACAGAGACTACCTTGATGCTTGCTATCAGCCTTCTTACAAGGTCATTATCAAATTCCGATATCTGGCAGGTCTGTTTCTCTAGGAAACCTACCCTTGCATTTTCTGCAATCAAAGCCACCATGTAATGCCATCTTTTTGCAATCCGATAATTCAATATATTTATTATTATCGTTAAGATAAACAAAAAAAATGATGATAACCATGACAATATCAATTGCATATGACATGGCGGGTAATATAGCTGTTCTTCCCCCTCCTGCTGAGATTATCTTTCCAAGGTTTTTCTTATGCCATGGGGCACCAACCATTGTTTTATTTACCCTAAAACCTATCGAATCATTTGCTGTAATTATTTCCATTTGATAACTCAGAAAATTTTTTGCAAATTGTACTTTTTGAGTTCCATTTTTTTATCTAACAACTGTTCCTATTGGTAATATATTCATTCTTCTTTTTTCTCCTCTTCATGATTATTTTAAAATGCATTTTACAAATTGGCCGTTCTATATAT
>OGLR01000352.1_pt1 | contig 23147 bp, 19 predicted proteins | sample 1572931 | NCBI WGS metagenome assembly OGLR01 (sample SAMEA2581997, study PRJEB24529) | metagenome | biome: Human gut stool | place: China | collected 2011 | reverse complement strand
TTCATGATGCGGATATCCTCGATCATCCGCTCGCGGCTCACCACATAACCCCCGATCGGGTCCATCTCGTGACGGTCGGCACCCTTGATATAAACAGGCTGGCCATTGACAAGCAGCTGTGAGTTTGCGATTTCTACTTTGCGGAAACCAACCTTTTGCGGAATAACCTCAATGACGTTGCCCTTCTGGTCCTTAACGGTTGCGATAAGGGTGTAGAGATATGGGTCTTCGGCACTCCACTTCTTCACGTTCTTTATGGTGAATTGGGCTGTGCCGTTGGTGCGCTTTTTGAAGTTGGCATCGTTCTTGATAATCTCTATTCCGTTGTGGTTCAGGAGTTTGTACTCTATAACTGGCTGGCCTTTTACCTCCGCATAAATCTGCACCACTCCATCCTCGTAGTTGTTCTGGAGGTCGGGAGTAATTCTGATGTTCTCAACCTGAACCTTTGCATCGCGAGTGTAGAGATAGCTGTCGCGGGCAACACCAGAGAGACGCCAGAAGTCCTGGTCCTCGCACCATGAGCCGTCGCACCAGCGGAAAGTCTGGAAGGCTATGAGGTTCTCGCCTTTCTTGAGATATGGGGTGATATCAAACTCAGCGGCAACTTTTGCATCTTCGGCATATCCTACGTATTGTCCGTTTACGTAGAGATAAATGTTTGATGTAACGGAGCCGAAATGGGCAATCACCTGTTTGCCGTCCCAGTTTGCTGGAATGTTTATAATGCGGCGGTAGCTGCCCACGTTGTTGTCCTTTGTAGGAACTGCTGGAGGTTTCTGGTCGAAGTGTCCACGCCATGCGAAGCCTGTGTTGACATACTCGGGAACTCCGTAGCCGTTCATTTCCCAGATAGCCGGAATGTTCATGGTTTTCCATGAGCTGTCGTCAAGATCGGTCTTGAAGAAGTCTACAGGCCTTTTGTCGGCATCCTTAACCCAGTTGAATTTCCATGCTCCATGCAGCGACAGGAAGTTGCCGCTCTTAGTCATGTCTCCGGTTTTTGCCAGAGCCTCGCTCTCGTAGGCAAAATAGTTTGTGTGAAGTTTAAATCTGTTGACTTCATTTACTTGCAGGTCGTGCCATTCCGTAAATGTAGGAACAACAGGCTCTGCTTTCTCGTTAGCGGCATTTGCTGAGAATGCGCATCCCATCATCGCCGTTAATAATAGATGTTTGGGACTAAGTCCATAGCTGTTTTTGTGGTTCATCATTATAGTTTTGGTTTAAATTAATATTCCTCGTTAAGGTTTGAATAGTTGCTTCTGTAAAGTTAGTGCAGACGAGCGCAATGAAAACAGTTTTTCAAATTGCCGAGTGTAGCCTAACTTCTGCAAAGTTACGAAAAAAATCTGTCTTTTATCATTCTTATCTAAAGAAATGTCACGGCATAGGCAGAAGGCCTTCCCATTTTATATCCCAATCGTCAGGGAAACCGGGATTTTTGCCTGTTGAGCCATCCCATCCCGCACACATCATGGCAACAGCAGTGAGCAGTCCGCCATTTCCAGGCATATAAACTCTCAGTCTGTCGTCTTGATAGTTGTGGCCGTTTATCAGATATGTGTTAGTCCTCTTAGGCATCAATAGAGCATCAATTGCCCTGCTTTTTTGTCCGAGGCGCGCACATGTCATTGCAACCATAGGATAGTCCCATCCCCAGGTCTTGTCCCAGTTCCAGTTGTCCCAGATCCAGTCGAGAGTCTTTGCCATTATCTTGTTGTCTACCAGTCTGTTGCCAGGCATCATTCCGAGAGCACCGAGCAAAGCCGGATGGTCGCTCGTAAACCGTCTGTCGGTATAGGTCTGAGTGGCGGTCTCGGCAGCAAGGTACAGACTGTCAGAGTTGTAGGCAAGAGGCGACAGCTTGTTTATTATGCTGTCCCATTCGCCATTGCCGCTCATCCCGCTTCTCTGCCTCCATTGCTCTGCCATTTTCAGTGCCGTGTGCCAGTACGACAGCTCCATCGGCGGGTTGACCGTAGAGTCTGCCTTCAGAGTTTCCTGTGCCGGAATACATCCTCTTAGGATATATCTGTCGTTTATGGAGTCGTACTCTGCAAAGTCTGCCATAAACACTGCCGTCTCGTTTACGGCGTTACCATATTTCGTAAGCAGTCTGTCTTTCTCTGCCGAGTTTGTGGCTGCGCGATAGAGCAGCTCGGCAAGGTAAATGAAGTGTGGCTGTTGCCAAATAAGATATGAGCCGACGTTAGATGGGGCCTCTATGCCCGACGGGTCGGTCATCTTCATCCATCTAATGCCTTTAAATCCTTGTCTTTCTGCTATTTTCTGTGCTTTTTGCTGTACGTACAGATACCACCAGAAAGGACGTTCGAGCAAATCGGGTTTGTTCCAAAGACCGTAATGTGCAAGATGCCACCATGTCATCTCGAGGTGGAACTTGCCGAACCATGAGTTATAAGTCAGGCCTGTCTCCTGCGGGGGCAGAACTCCACACTCCTGAGCACCCATCAGATATTGGCTAAGTATAACTCTTCTTTCCAGTTCCTTTGCCCTTGCGTCTTTTACATTTCCGAAATCTATAAATCCGCCTTTGGTCCAATATTCGCGCCATCTGCCTGCCGATGCCATTGCAAAGTCAGCAAAAGGTCTTTGGCTCCTGTAGAATCCCATGGGGTTCTTGTAGTTGAAGCCCGCATAGAACTCAAGAGAGCCTTTTTTTGTCTTTATTGAGATTGTATGGTTTCCTTTTTGTGTTATATGTGCGTCCTTGCTGGCTTCAATATTTATAAAATAAACCGTTTTGTCAAGCTCTCGTTTTATGGTAGCGCAATTACCGTTTGCCATAAGGGTTGTGGTATGCCTGTGCTCTGATTTCCAGTCAGACGCATCGTCACTATGCTTGCCTGTAGGATATGGAAATCTCAGCACGACCTCTATTTCTCCGTCAGACTCTATATGCGAGGCTATGAGCGACTTGTCAGGATCGCAGACTGTTCTCACATGATAGCTCTGCTCTCCATATTTGAATTTGCTCTCTATCTTTCCAGTCCACAAGTCAAGAGTCTCATCAATGTCGCTGACCATATTTGGGTCGTCAAGAGCCAGGCCTATGTTTCCGAGATGCAGTCTGTGAGGATTTTGACGGAAATAGTTTGATGCGTCCTGTTGTCTTCCTGGCTGACGGAACTGAGCCGCATAGTATTCGTCGTGGCCTCTATGGAAATCGTGGTTCACCCAGGTTTCTTTTTCCTCATATATTCTGTCTGTAATGAATGAGTGCCATCCCCAGTCGCTCATAGTTCCCAACGGCACGCCTTGGGAATATTTCTTAGGGAAAGTCTGCAGGCCAGTCGCATCAACGGTAAAGGCAAAGCTGCCGTTACCGACTGTCAGCGATGCCAAAGAGTCTATTTTTGTCACGTGCGGGTTGTGTCGTGTTACAACCTCTTTGCGGTTAATGCTTTTTTGTGCCATTATTCCTGTACACAGGCATAAGGCTAAGGTCATAATAAAAATTCGTCTCATCAAGTATTTTGTTTTAGCTTTTTCAAAGTTAATGTCATTTGGTGCAATGAAAACAAGTTTTCAGATTGCCGAGTGCAGCCTAACTTCTGCAAAGTTAGCGCAAACAAGCGCAATGAAAACAAGTTTTCAGATTGCCGAGTGCAGCCTAACTTCTGCAAATGTATGAAAACTTTTCTTATCAGCCTTAAAAAATCTGTTAAATTGCGTTTCCCAGCCAATTAAATTGGTATTAATTGGCATCTTCGTCGATTTGCCACTATTGAGGTTTTGTTTTTATTTGGTTAATCCGTTGGCGGAATTAAATACTTATTATGCAAAGATAGTACAAAAGAATAGAATGACAAAACAAACACGAAGTTTTGTTTTTCATTTCTTAGTGTGAATAAATTTGCGTAAATTTGTGAATAAATTTATATCAGTCATTTCCTCACAATTTTGCCTGTAGTAACGTTTATTCCGCAAAAAAACGAAATGGGGTTCATCGGTCATCGCAACCGCTTGCAAGTGGCAACGAAAGCGGTTGCGGTGCCACTTGCAAGCGGTTGCGTTTTTTTATATGCAAAAAGGTGTTTTTTATATAAAGACAATACTGATATCTCATGTTAGAAGGCTGTAGGAGGGTGTATCAAAATTCAATTTTAGTTCAGATAAACCTTTGATTTGAAACTTGAACATCCATAAAGGCAAAAAAGAGTCGTATCATTACTCAAAACAGAGTTTGATACGACTCTTTTTAGAATCTATAGTTACAATCTGTAACTTTTCAGAGCGGTCATTTTAATTTTGATACACCCTCTTTATATATATAAAAGAGCATTTATTTATTTTTCACCAGAGACACTGAGGCTCACCCTGTAATTTATGTGTTCCTCCCTATATTTATCGGGTGAGCCGTTTTTTTCTTTTTATGCAATTTGAATTATGCGATTTGCATAATTCAAATAAAATAATTATATTTGCAGCAAATTAAGTTCTTATGGCAAAAACTATAAATCCATTCATTGTAACAGGAAAGATAGCTCCAGAATACTTCTGCGACCGTGTACATGAGTCCGAGAGACTGATAAAGTCGATAACCAACGGCAATAATCTGGTTATTATATCACCACGCCGTATGGGAAAGACCGGTCTTATTCAATTTTGCTATGATAAGGCAGAGATTAGCGAGAATTATTATACCTTTTTTATAGACATTCTGCATACGTCAAGCCTTCGTGAGCTTACCTATCTGCTTGGCAGAAAAATCTACGAGACCCTACAGCCACGCAGCAGAAAAATGGCAACTCTTTTTGTCCAGACCTTAAAGTCTATAAGTGGAAAGTTTGGGTTTGATCTGACAACAAACCTCCCTACATTCAATATAGAGTTAGGAGATATTGAAATTCCCGAATACACACTTGATGAGATTTTCCAATATCTATCGCATGCTGACAAACCTTGCATTGTGGCTATTGATGAGTTTCAGCAAATTGCCAAATATCCAGAGAAAAACATGGAGGCTTTGTTACGGACTTATATTCAGAAGTCTGAAAACAGCAACTTTATATTTGCAGGCAGTGAACGCCGCATGATGCAGGAAATGTTTACCTCAGCAGCCCGCCCTTTCTATAATAGTGCAGACATCTTGGAGCTAAAAGCGATTGCACCTGAGATTTATATTCCTTTTGTTGTAGACCATTTCGAAAAGCGTAACCGTAAGATTGATGCAGCTGATGTGGAAAGGGCTTATAATCTTTTTCAAGGTCATACTTATTATATACAAAAAACTTTCAATGAGTCTTTTGCTGATACTTCAGAATGGGAAAAATGTACTCTGGATATTATACGGGATGCCATAGAAAATATGATAGCGTCTAATGACACTATATTTCGGGAAATATTGTCTAATGTTCCAGAAAAGCAAAAAGGGCTGCTGTATGCAATAGCAAAAGAAGGAGAGGCTGGCGGCATAACTTCGGCTAAATTTATCAAAAGCCATAGTTTGTCATCTGCAAGCTCTGTGCAGTCGGCAGCGAAGAAACTACTTGAAAGAGATATTATCACAGAGATTAAAAAGTCTTACTCTTTGACAGACAGGTTGTTTTCGTTGTGGATAAATAAAATATACGGTTCAGATTTTAAATTATAGGCATCATTCCGAAGAGTGAATTGTCGATAATGTCATGTTTGATGCCTTTATTGTGTTATGGCGTTTTAAAGAATAATTGCTACCTTTGTCCGCAGAAACTAAATCAAAAAACAATGATAAGAAAAAAACTTTTTGTTATTTCGTGTATGCTTATTGCAGTATTGGCAATGCAGGCACAGGTTACGGAACGCCAACGCCCCGAGGCGTGGCAACATCTTATTAAAGGTGGCAGGTTTGCCGACCGATTTGAGGCAATGCCCGAAGGTAAGCTGGGCAGTGGCAACTGGGGCTGTAAGGATGTACAGCCACGATTTGTAGACAATGGCATAGAACGTGCGGATATTTCTTTTTGGGGAGGCAATATACTGAAAGGTGACGACGGGCTGTATCATCTTTTTGTCTGTGGATGGAAAGAGAACTCACCACGGGGCCACATGTTCTGGTCGAAGTCAACGGTATTCAACACCGTTTCTGAAAATCCTTGGGGACCTTTCAGAATAGTAAACTCAATAGGTAAGGGACACAACCCGGAGGCGTTCCGTCTGCCCGACGGCAGATATGTGGTATATGTCATAGACGGATACTACATTGCCGACAGTATGGAGGGGCCTTGGCTCTATGGAACTTTCAGTTTCGACTCACGAGACCGTAAAATCATAGAAGGGCTTTCTAATCTTACTTTTGCCTCGCGTCAGGACAGCTCAAAGATTATGGTTTGCCGTGGCGGTGGGGTATGGATCAGCCGTGACGGACTGTCAACTTATCAGCAGCTCACCGACAAGCGCGTTTATCCAGATGTTGAGGGACGTTTCGAAGACCCGGTGATATGGAAAGATGAGTTGCAATATCATCTTATCGTAAACGACTGGCTTGGGCGTGTGGCTTTCTACGAGCGCTCGCTCGACGGACTGCATTGGGTAGTTGAGGATGGCGAGGCTTACGTCCCGGGAATATCGCGCCATGCCGATGGAATGGTAGAAAATTGGTTCAAATACGAGCGGGCAAAAGTTCTGCAGGATGAATATGGCCGTGTGGTTCAGATGAACTTTGCTGTTATCGACACCATAAAATGGGAAGACCTGCCAAACGACAGTCACAGCTCGAAGAATATCTGTATTCCGATGAACAAGGGGCTGCGCATGGAGGTGCGGAACCAGACTCCTATCGGGCCGAAGACAAAGGTCATCGAGCTTCTGATAAAAGGAGAGAAGGATATGCAGCCATTGACAAATCTCGATATAGCATCGTTGCGTTTCGGTACTCATAGCGAGGTTAATTATGGCAGAGGCGCAAAGGCTGTGAAGGCGAAAACTGTGGGCGATGACCTGTTGGTGACATTCAAGGCTAAGGACAGTGGCATTACTGAGGCTGAGTTTGCTCCAAAACTCATAGGAAAGTATAAGGACGGACAAGTGGCTTTCGGCTATGCCAAGTTGCCTTATCAGAACTATAAACCTGCCATTTTATCGGCACGTTTGCCTGTAGCTGCCGACAATGGCGTTGAAATAGAAGTTGAGAACTTCGGCCTCTCCGCATCAGAAGACTGCGAAGTCGCTTTACTTGTAAACGGTCAGCGGTTAGGCTCTTCATCTCTGAAATCTCTACAGCCATACGAAGCAACAAAAATTCAGGTCTCAGTGCCAGCTTTTGAACTTGGAGATAAGGATATAGTTGAGGTCGTTTTTGAAAGAAACGGCAACGAATTTGATAGGAACAGGTTTGTGAAATTGAATAAGGAAAAGAAATAAGATATTCGGTCACAGGGAGAGCAGATTTTTAACCTGCCTTTATTTATAGAAATATCTATATTTGAAAAATATTTCTTCTATATATGGGCAGGTTGGGAGTCTGCCCTCCCAGTTTTTACTCTACTGTTCGGGGCTCTTATAGGTGATAATATTATTTACAGGAAAAGTTTGAAGTATAATTAAAACTTTTTTGTGTGTTGCATGTGCAAAGAGTAGGAGAAGATAACAGAATGTTAAAAACACGGCAGGGCGTATAAGCCGATACGTCTTGCCGTGTTGCCGTTTTCGACAGGCCGTGTAACCCGATATGCCCTGCCGTGTTTTGTTCTCTCTTTTACAGCAATTCCGGAAGTTGGAAGAGCTTTATTCCGTTGCTGCCTTTTATCAGGATTGTGCAGCCATGCGGCATGTCGGTACTGATGGCGTTTTTTACCTCCCCAACGTCGTTGAACTTTCTGAAATCGCAGTCGGTTTTTGCAAACTCGCTGCCTACGAGCCATACATTCTCTATGTCGGAATTAGCGATGAAATCGACGATTTTCTGATGCTCCTCCCCGCTCACGTCGCCAAGCTCACGCATGTCGCCAAGTATCGCCATTTTGTTTTTGGCACTCATAAATGAGAAGTTCTGCAACGCCGCCATCATGCTCGAAGGGTTTGCGTTGTATGCGTCTACGATGAGCTTGTTGTGTGCGGTTTCTACAAACTGCGAGCGGTTGTTGGTTGGGATATAGTTTTCTAATGCGTTGCAGATGTCGTCTGTACTTACTCCGAATTCAAGCCCGATTGTTATGGCGGCAAGCATGTTGTCGATGTTGTATGCTCCTATCAGGTGTGAGGCTACGGTGCGTGGCCCGCTGCCGTTTGTCTCGAAACAGAAAGTAAGGAATGGCGCACATTCTCTTACCTCTCCCTTAACCATAACAGAGTCCGCTTTTTGTCCGTATGTGACAATATGCGTAATACCCCTTTCGGCAGCCATCTTGCATAGATATTCGTTGTCGGCATTCAGGAAAATCTTTCCGCCATGCTGTTTCATAAAGTCGTAAAGCTCGCCCTTGGTCTGCATCACCCCTTCAAACGAGCCGAACCCCTGCAGATGTGCGCACCCTACATTTGTAATCATTCCACATGTAGGCTCGGCGTAGGTTATGAGTTTCTCGATATCGCCGGGGTGACTTGCTCCCATCTCCACCACGGCTATGTCGTGCTGGCTGTTGAGAGTGAGCAGCGTTTTCGGCACACCCACATCGTTGTTGAAGTTGCCCTGAGTGTACATCACGTTGTATTTCGCCGATAAAACCGCAGCGATTAGCTCCTTGGTAGTTGTTTTTCCGTTGGTTCCCGTAATGCCAATGACCGGGATGTTGAAATGGCGGCGGTGCTCACGTGCCATTTCCTTGAAGCATGTCAATACGTCGTCGACGATGATGAAACGCCCGTCGCCCTCGATGGCATATTCTGCCTCGTCAACAACGGCGTATGAGCAGCCTTTGTCGAGAGCAGCCTTTGCAAATCTGTTTCCGTCAAACGATTCGCCCTTAAGGGCAAAGAAAATTGAGCCGGCAGGGCAGTTGCGCGAGTCGGTTGTGGCCTGCATGCCATTTTGCAGATATAGGTCGTATAGCTGTGCTATGTCCATGATAATGTATGAAGTTATATTTATGACGATGCAAAATTATATAAAAATGGCGAGATTATGTTGCCGCATGTGGTAAAAACTTTGAAAACATTGTTTTCTTTCACGGAAATTTCATAATTTTGCAGAATATGAATAAACCTGTTGATTATACAATAAACGTCAGGGGCAGTCTCGTAGATTTGTCTGTGCCCCGTGTGATGGGCATCCTGAACGTAACTCCCGACTCTTTTTATAGCGGAAGCCGAAAGCAGACTGAGCGTGAGATAGCCGAGCGTGCAAACGCAATAATTGAGGAAGGCGGCACATTTATAGATGTCGGAGCCTTCTCCACACGCCCCGGCGCCTTCGAGGTAGATGCCGAAGAGGAGATGCGAAGACTGAAATGGGCATTGGAGATAGTTCGCAGGGAACAGCCCGATGCGCCGGTCTCGGTTGATACTTACCGTCCGGTTGTCGCAAGGCGGTGCATAGAAGAATGGGGAGCCGACATAATAAATGACGTGTCGGAGGGGGGATTGACAGGCATTGTGAACACTCCAATCCACGAGGCCGGCAGCATGTTTGAGCTGGTGGGCGAATTGAAGGTTCCATACATATTGATGTCGGTGAAATCGTGCATTTCTGATATGCTGATGGCATTTGCAGCAGAGGTTCAGCAACTTCGTGATTATGGTGCCAAAGATATAATCCTCGACCCGGGCTACGGGTTTGGCAAGACTCTTGAGCAAAACTACCAGATATTGTCGGAAGCCGAAAAACTCCTTGTGCTCAACCTTCCTGTGCTTGCCGGCATATCACGGAAATCAATGATATACAAGCTTACAGGAGGCAGTCCCGGGACATCGTTGCCTGGCACTGTTGCCTTAAATACAATATCCTTGACAAAGGGAGCCGGCATATTGCGGGTTCACGATGTCAAAGAGGCAGTTGAGACCATAGCTGTAGTAGACGCATTGAATAAATAAGTATAAAAATGTTTTTCGATTTTGGAGTAAAAGACATCATAGACATAGTGCTTGTGGCACTGATGCTCTATTATATATATAGGCTGATGAAGGAGAGCCGTTCGCTGAACGTCTTCATCGGTATAATAGTGTTTGTCGTAGTCTGGCTTTTTGTCAGCCAGGTAATAGAGATGCGTCTGCTTGGCAGCATAATGGACAAGCTGGTGTCGGTGGGAGTCATAGGCCTTATAGTGCTGTTTCAGGAAGAGATACGAAAATTTCTTTATTCTCTCGGAACCCATCAGCGCATGAAGAGTGTGTTCAAACTGTTTTCGGGTAAACATGGCACAGAGATTGAGGAGGACAAGGAGACCATTATGCCGATAGTTATGGCATGTATGGACATGTCGAAGGGCAAGGTCGGAGCGCTGATAGTTGTGGAGCGTGCCATACCGCTTGATGATATCACGACTACAGGCGACATTATAGACGCCCGGATAAACCAGCGTCTCATAGAGAACATATTCTTCAAGAACTCACCGCTCCACGACGGGGCGATGATTATATCGAGAAAGCGCATAAAGGCGGCAGGCTGTATTTTGCCCGTGTCCCACAGTCTCGACATACCGAAAGATCTTGGACTTCGCCACCGTGCCGCTCTTGGCATATCGCAAGACTCCGATGCCATTGCGGTCGTTGTCAGCGAGGAGACCGGGCGCATAGGCGTGGCCATAAAAGGGGAGTTCCGCCTGCGCCTGTCGGCAGAGGAACTGGAGAGTGTGCTTGCAAGGGAAATGGCATAAGGAGACAAAAAGATAGTCTTTAGTTTTGCTGTTCAGCGATTTTGCCGTATCTTTGCACTGCTGATAGCTTTATCAGAACAAACACAGGATATAGTCTATTTCAAACAACAAATCATATTAATTAAATACAAACTATGGATTTATTACAACAAATTGTTGCGCGCGCAAAATCAGACAAGCAGCGCATCGTACTCCCAGAGGCTACTGAGGAGCGCACTTTGAAAGCCGCCGACCGTGTATTGGCTGACGACATCGCAGACATTATTCTTATTGGCAACCCAGAGGAAATCAAGAACCTCGCCACGCAGTGGGGACTTGAGAACATTGACAAGGCTACCATCATAGACCCGGAGAACAATCCAAAGAGCGAGGAGTATGCGACTCTGCTCGCCGAGCTTCGCAAAAAGAAAGGCATGACCATAGAGCAGGCACGCGAGCTGGTGAAAAATCCATTGTATCTCGGATGTATGATTATCAAGACCGAGGGTGCCGACGGACAGATTTCCGGTGCTCTCAGCACTACAGGCGACACTCTTCGTCCGGCACTCCAAATCATTAAATGTTCTCCGGGTATCACCTGTGTAAGCGGTGCTATGCTTCTTGTCACCAAACAGCCGCAGTATGGCGAGAACGGCGTAGTCGTTATGGGTGATGTTGCCGTTACCCCTATGCCCGATGCTGACCAACTCTCTCAGATTGCCGTATGCACAGCCCAGACTGCCAAGAGTGTTGCGGGCTTTGCAGACCCGAAGGTTGCCATGTTGTCGTTCTCTACTAAGGGAAGCGCCAAGCACGAGGTTGTAGACAAGGTTGTCGAGGCTACAAAGTTGGCAAAAGAGCGTTGTCCGGAGTTGAAGATTGACGGTGAGCTTCAGGCAGATGCCGCTCTCGTTCCGTCTGTAGGTGCAAAGAAAGCTCCTGGCAGCGATATCGCCGGCAACGCAAACGTACTCGTTGTTCCATGTCTTGAGGTTGGCAACATAGCTTACAAGCTCGTTCAGCGTCTTGGCGATGCCATCGCTGTAGGCCCTATCCTCCAGGGTATCGCACGTCCGGTCAATGATCTCAGCCGCGGCTGCTCAATTGACGATATTTACTACATGGTTGCAATAACCGCATGCCAGGCAATGGATGCTAAGAAATAATATAGATAAACTATAAACGTTAAACAAAAAATTATGAAAATACTTGTTTTAAACTGTGGAAGTTCATCAATAAAATATAAGCTCTATGACATGGACAACGAGTCTGTTCTTGCTCAGGGTGGCGTAGAGCGTATCGGTATCGACGATGCCTTTATCAAAATAACACTCCCTAACGGAGAGAAGAAGCAGATTATGCACGATATGCCTGACCATAAGGAAGGCGTTAACTTCGTGTTCAAGTGTCTGCTCGACCAGGAGATTGGTGCCATCAAGAGCCTTGACGAGATTGACGCTGTAGGTCACCGTATTGTGCAGGGTGGCGACAAGTTCTGCCAGAGTGTTATCGTTGACAAGAGTGTTGAGGATGGTATAGAGGAACTTTGCGACCTCGCTCCTGTACACAATGCCGGACATCTGAAAGGCATCCGCGCCGTAGACCACCTTATGCCTGAGGTTCCTCAGGTATGTGTGTTCGACAACGCTTTCCACTCTACAATGCCAGACTACGCATATCTCTATGCCGTACCTTACGAGATTTATGAGAAATATCACGTTCGCCGCTACGGTTTCCATGGAACCAGCCACCGCTATGTCTCTCATCGTGTATGCGAGATGCTCGGCAAAGACATCAAGACACAGAAAATCATCACATGTCACATTGGCAACGGTGCCAGCGTGTCTGCCGTAAAGGGCGGCAAGGTTATGGACACATCTATGGGGCTTACTCCTCTTGCCGGTGTTATGATGGGCAGTCGCTCTGGTGACATCGACGCATCAGCTGTTACATATATCATGGAGAAACTTGGCAAGACACCGCAAGAGATGGCCAACTACCTGAATAAGGAAAGTGGCGTGCTCGGTATCTCTGGCATATCTTCAGACATGCGCGATGTTGAGGCTGCCGCCAACGGGGGCAACGAGCGTGCCAAGCTCGCACTGAAAATGTACTCTTACCGTATCAAGAAGTATATTGGCGAATATGCGGCCGCTATGGGCGGTGTGGACACCATAGTGTTCACAGCCGGTGTTGGTGAGAACCAGACCGATATCCGTGAGGCTTCTTGCGAGGGACTGGAGTTCCTTGGCATAAAGATTGACAAAGAGAAGAATGCTGCCATTCGTGGCAAGGAGGCTGTTATCTCTACTCCCGACAGCAAGGTTACGGTATGTGTAGTGCCAACCGATGAGGAGATTGTTATTGCCCGCGACACCATGGAACTTGTATTGAAGAAATAAATATAGAATTCACCGATAAACAAAAGAGCCAAACAGTTATTTTCTGCTTGGCTCTTTTTGTTATTCCATTCGTTTGCACTATCTTTGCATAAATTTTAAAGGATAGTTGGGATGAAGAATAAAATTGTTACTTTCGGAGAAATATTGCTGAGGCTCTCAAAACCTGGTTGTCAACGTTTAACTCAAGGACACGCCATGGAAGCTAATTATGGAGGCTCGGAGGCAAATGTGGCAATATCGCTCGCCTGTCTTGGCGATAATGTGGAATATGTCACACGGGTGCCCGATAATGCCATGGGCAAGGCTGCGCTTATGCACCTGCAGCAGTATGGGCTTAATACAAAGCACATTGTAAGAGGCGGAGACCGTCTTGGCTCTTATTATTTTGAGTCGGCTGCGGCAATGCGAAATCCTGTAGTTGTCTACGACCGTAACGACTCGTCGTTTTGCACACTACGCAACGGCGACATCAATTGGAACGACATTTTCGCCGACACATCCCTGTTCCATTGCTCCGGCATAACATGCTCCGTAAGTCAGGAGGCTCTCGACACCACGATGGATGCCGTCCGCTTGGCAGACTCTATGGGGATAGAGGTGACATGCGACATTAACTACCGTAAAAATCTTTGGCGATATGAGGGTGCCAACGCCCACGACGCTTTGCACAAGCTAATGGAATACAGCGGTTTTATATTTGGCGACCAGAATGAATGGGAGATTGCAAGCGGAATAAAGCATATTCCGTTCACAGCCTTGGACTCCGACTACAAGATAGACAAAGCTGCATACGAGGCTTATTTCAAGGAACTGAAAAAGCAGTTCCCGCGCTGCCGCCGCATGCTTATGGCACTTCGCAACCAGATAACATCTGCCCATCATACTCTTACTGGTGTGCTTTATGCCGATGACAAGCTCTATACAACACGTATCTACGACATTCAGCCCATCATAGACCCTATGGGTGTTGGCGATGCCTTTGTCGCGGCTTTTATTCATGCGCGCCGCAGGTGGAGCAACGACGACCAGCATTGCCTCGATTTTGCATTGGCTGCAAGTGCCATAAAGAACAGCATACCAGGCGATCAGAACCTTGTGACAGAGGAAGAGATTGTCGCCAATATGGGAAATGCGACTGGCAGGATAGAGAGGTGATACAAGAAACGGATATTAGTCAGACATTATGAGCAAGAAAGAATATGTACAGCTTGAATTGCCGTTCGATGAGGCTGTTGTGGAGGAAAAGAAGGAAGAGGGTTGCGCACAGCCGGTTGCTCCAGAGCAGAGGCGGGGAGAGGTTACAGACACACGCCTCAGGGCAAAACGTAAGAGAATAAGGGTGACATTTGAGGATGGAGCCGTTATTTGCGATGTCAGTGCCACCGTCACCATGATTATGGCTATCGAGAAGGTTGGCACAGAGCGTGTCGCCGCATTGAACATGGAGAGTTGCCACGTGCCGCTGGTGTCAAGAAGCATTGTGGACAAATATGCAGAATGGACGAAGCAGATGGCTGAAGGATGGTATCTGATGGCTCAGGGTGACACTGACCAGAAGTATTGTCAGCTAAAGGCTATTTTCTCGGCTCTATCTGTTAATGCCGCAGTAGAGCTTGGTGATTTTGAGACCATTGCCACAAGGGAAAACTGTCGCAAGGGCAATACACGCAAGCATAAGGCAAGACTTGTTATCACGTTTCCCGACGGGATGGTGATATGTGGTGATAATCCTCTCCATACATTCAAGCTCGCCGTAACCCATATTGGAGTGGAAAAGGTTGACAAGACCAATCTGAAGATTGGCGGCAACCAAATTACAACTTCCATAAAGAAATACAGCAATCAGGTGCAGTTGTCTCAGTCAAAATGGCTTACCGTACCTGCGACCGTCAGGGATAAGTATAAAATTCTGCGTGTTCTCTCGGCAATGACACGCACGCCTTTTGAGGTGAAAATATTGGAATAAATAAAGAAACTACATGACAGAGAGGACAATACGCTCCAGATATGAGGAGAGAGCAGAGAGACTGACAGCGGATATACGTAAATGCAAAAGACTGGGACGGTGGCTTGTTGCAGGGCAGCTTGCGTCGTTTCTCATGTCGGTGTTGTGCGTGGTGGCATATACCACAATTGCTGGCGGATATTGGTGGCTGCTGTCGGCAGCCGTATTTTTTGTGTCATATATTTTTGTGCGCAGAAAAGATGTCGCTAACAGCGGAAAGCGGGACAGGCTTGCGGCCGCCCGTTCTGTTTGTATTAATGAGACAGCGTATCTTGATGGCAATTTTTCTTCTTTTTGTGATGGCAGGAAATACGTAAATCCAAATCATGAGTATTCTTTCGACCTTGATGTTTTCGGACCGCAGTCGCTTTTCCACCGCATAGACCGCACCGTAACCTCTGGTGGCAGCGGCTGGCTTGCCCGTGAGTTGAGCAGGACTTCGACAAAGCCTCTGCGGGAAATCACAGACCAGAGGGATGCAATCAGCGAGCTTGCTGGTTTTGAGGATTTGAGAATTGAGTTCATCTCTATAGGTCAGATGGAGAAAGGTAAGATAAATACGGAAGAGGTGATGAGGGCTGTTGAACGTGCAAGGAATATTGATTTGCCCTCGTTTGCATCATCAGAAGTGGTCTTCGTTATTGCCACGCTGTCTGTCGTAGGCTTCATTTGCTCGCTCATTGCCGCGCAATTCGATTATTTGCCTACAGCCGTGCCTTTCCAGTGGGGACTTCTTCAGCTGTTGGCAATGATAGTTTTTTGTTCCCGGACATTGCATGCAATGAACAAGACAGTTGGGGCTATAAGCCGGCAGATGAAATCGTATGTCTCGTTAATAGAGATTATCCTTAACAGCCGTCTGAGTGCCAAAGATAATAAAGCGATAATTTCAATACTGTCGGAGACAGGGAGTGATGCCCTCTTGTCGATAAAACAGCTGAAAAACATTATCGACAGTCTCGACCGCAACGGCAATCCTTTATACCGCATAGTGTGCGATGCCATTTTCCTCAACGACTTTTTCCTAATCAGGAAATTTTTCCGGTGGAGAAACCGCTTTGTTATAAAGATAGACGAGTGGATAGATGCTGTGAGCCATTTTGACGCACTCGTGTCTATGGCTACATTCCGATACAACGAGCCCTGTGCCAACAATGCCGAGATCGTTGAAAGCTGCGGCGTGGTATATGAGGCAAAGGGAATGTATCATCCGTTCCTTGGCAGCAAGGCTGTGCCGAATGATTTCCGCATCAGTGACTCGCATTATTATATTGTCACTGGCGCAAACATGGCCGGCAAGAGCACCTTCCTGCGCTCTATAGGAGTAAACTATATTCTTGCAATGTGCGGAATGCCTGTTTTTGCCAAACGGCTGACGGTGAGCCGTTTCTTTTTGTTCAGCAGCATGCGCACCACCGACGACCTTGCCCATGGCATAAGCTATTTCAATGCCGAGCTGTTGCGCCTTGAGCTGCTGATAGAGGCATGCCGCAAAAACAGCCCGACGCTCATAATTCTTGACGAGATACTGAAGGGTACCAACTCTGCCGACAAGCTGAGCGGCTCAAGAATGTTTCTGGAGGCAATCTCTGAGCTTCCTGTTACGGGCATTATTGCCACCCACGACTTGGAACTTTCCAAAATGGCTGACAGCCGCCCTGACCGTTTCCACAACTATTGTTTTGAGATAGAGCTAAAAGATGATGTGGCATATAGCTACAAGATAACGCCGGGAGTTGCCCGCAATCAGAATGCCACATATCTGTTGAAGAGACTGCTGAAGAGGTTATAGGCATGTAATGCATAAAGTTGTAAATTTTTGGTTAATTGCAAAACAAGAAGCTCTTTTTCTCACGATAAACTTGGTAAATCCGTTCAGCCTTCTGCAGGCTTTCAACATGAAGAATGTCAGCAACTACTGGTTTGCCACAGGCACCCCCACTTACCTTGTGGAAATGATGCGCAAGTTCCATACCGTGCCTTCAGACATAAGCCGTATGGAAACCATGGCTTTTGAATTTGATGCCCCTACAGAGGGTATGCTGTCCATTATTCCTCTGCTCTATCAAAGCGGATATATAACTATTAAGGATTTCGACCGGGCATCTGGCATATACACACTCGATATCCCTAACAACGAAGTCCGTATAGGGCTTATGAACAGCCTTTTGCCTCTGTATGCCACAACAATGACCGGACGCGGTATGACAACAGCTGCGAAGATGAGCCTCGCTTTGAGGAACGAAGACATAGACGGCGCCTTGAGCCTGCTGCAGGCTTATTTGCTCACTGTTCCCTATTGCGACAATACTAATACCGAGGAACATTACCAGCAGATGCTGTATATAATATTCTCACTCCTTGGCCAGTTTGAGGGTCTCGACGTTGAGGTTCATACTCCGACAGGCCGGGTGGATATGGTGATGCGTACCTCAAAAGCTCTTTATCTCTTTGAGCTGAAACTGGATAAGTCTGCTGACAGGGCGTTGAGACAGATAGCTCTCAAGGATTACGCCTCCAAATTTGCCCTGTGTGGACTGCCGGCAGTAAAGGTCGGTATAAACTTCGACTCCGGACGGCGGACAATCAGTGACTGGAAAGTAGAGTAGTCAGGGCTGGCTCTCGCCCTCAACGTATTCTTCCAAGAACATGTGCTCGCCGTCGAACACCGCGTATGTGAACTGCCATATCCAGTCGCCGAGAATCATCATGCGTGTTTTTCGGCTCAGCATCAGGTCAAGCTCAATGTGGCGGTGCCCATACATGAAATAGTCGATGCCGGGATGGTTTTTCATGTACTCTTTAGTATACAGCACAAGATATTCCTTGTCCTCGCCCATATATGGCGGCTCTTTGCCGTCGGTGCGTTTCAGCCTTGAATGTTTTGCCCAGTTCAGTCCGAGCTGCATTCCCCACCATGGATGCATGAAGTTGAGCAGCCGCTGGCATGTGCGGTTGTGGAACATCTTGCGCAACAGCTTGAACTTATTGTCCGGGTCGCCGAGTCCGTCACCGTGTGCCAGATAGAAAACCTTGTCATATATTTCTATTGTGGCAGGCTTTTTGTGTACATGCACTCCGCATTCTTCCTCAAGATATCCGTAGGTCCAGATGTCGTGGTTGCCGGTGAAGTAGTGTATCTCTACCCCCATGTCTGTCAGCTCCGACAACTTGCCGAGAAAGCGCGAGTAGCCTTTGGGCACTACAAACCGGTATTCGTTCCAAAAGTCGAACATGTCGCCAAGCAGGTAAATGGCTGCGGCCTTGTTTTTTATGCTGTCGAGAAACCGTACCAGACGGCGTTCCTGCATTCTGGCATGGTCTATGGCGAGTGAGCCAAGATGTGCGTCGCTGAGGAAATATATGTTTTTCATACTTTTTTAATAGCAGGTGTGATTATCAGTCAAATCCAAGTTCAATCCTTGCCTCCTCGCTCATCATGCTTTGGTCCCACACTGGCTCGAAAACAAGGTTTACGTTTGCAGTCTTTATTCCCTCAACGCTCTCAACTTTAGTCCTTACGTCTTCGAGAATAAAGTCGGCGGCGGGGCACGACGGGGCGGTAAAAGTCATGTCAAGCTCAACGTTGCCGTCTTCCTGGACATCAACTTTGTATATCATGCCGAGGTTCCAGATGTCGACAGGTATCTCAGGGTCGTACACGGTTTTCAGCACGTCTACTATTCTTTCCTCAATTTTTGTTTTTTCTTCTTGCGTCATATTTTAGTTTTATATTTTTTTATGCGTTATTTGTTCGTTGCTTGTGGAAAACCAGTTTGCTCGTAGCTTGCGATTATTTCTTGCGGCCGCTATATATAGCGGCCCTACAATTTTCCACTCTTCACTCAAATTTTTCCCTCCTCCATGTAGCTGTAATAGGCACCGTCGCAAATTATCACATGGTCGACGAAGTGTATGCGCAGGGTTTCGCAGGCATCCTTCATACGCTTTGTCAGCTGGTCGTCCTGCCGGCTTGGATGGCGGTTGTTGCTCGGGTGGTTGTGGCATAGTGCAATTGCCGTGGCATTGTTCAGTATGGCCTCTTTCATTACAACCCTTACGTCTACAGCTGTCTCGCTCAGTCCGCCGTGGCTTATTCTCGTAGCCTTTATCAGGCTGAGTCTTTGGTTCATCATCAGCACCCATGCCTCCTCAACATCAAGGTCCTGCATTTTCGGATGCATGAAGTTATAAATGTTTTGTGCGCTGCCCATGTCCTCACGGTCTTTAGGCGCACACGCCGCTCTGCGCTTTCCCAGCTCGCATGCCGCGATGACGGTTATAGCCTTAGCCTCGCCAATGCCGTTGAACTGCATCAGCTCGCTGATGGTCATTTTGCCCAGGGCATTCAGGTTGTTGTCGCATTGCCTCAGAACCCTTTTCATCAGGTCAACGGCACTTTCCTTAGTGGAGCCGGAGCCTATGAGGATAGCCAGCAGCTCTGCGTCGGATAGAGCCTCCGCGCCTTTCGCCATCAGTTTTTCTCTCGGCCGGTCTTCCTCTGCCCATTCGGTTATGTTGAGTTTTATGTTCCCGGTCATTTATAGAATGTTTTTTCGTAAGCGGAGAATTCGTCCTTTCCCATTATGCAGCGTTTCCACCATGCGTTGATGAATCCGCATCCGTAGCCAGTAAGCTGTACGAAAGCCGATACGATGCTCAGCGCGCCTACTTTTATGCTCTTGTTCCCGATTGTGGAGTCAATGAAGATGGCGATGCAGTAAACAGCCAGCGGCAGCAGTGCCCAAGGGGTTATGAAAATGGAGAGCAGAAGAAGGAATGCCACGCCGAGAGTGAATACCATGGGCAGCATGTGTACAAGTTTCAGGCTCTCGGGATATTTCTTGTATAAGTTTATTCGTGCAATGCCGCTGTTGTATACCTGCCGCCAGAATTTTCTGAAGTCGGTGCGTCTTTTGTGCCATACCCATGCCTCGGGAAACAGGCGGCAACGGCAGCCGGCCTTGAATATGCGGATAGAGAAATCGATGTCCTCGCCAAACCTCATTTTCGAGAAACCGCCCAATGTCTGGTAGGTTTTACGGCTTATTCCCATGTTGAACGAGCGCGGGTAGAACTTGTCGAGTTTTTTCTTTCCTCCCCTTATGCCGCCAGTCGTAAAGAATGATGTCATGGAGTAGGATATGGCTTTCTGCGTATCTGTGAACGAAGGGTGGGCCTTGTCCGGACCGCCAAAAGCGTCTGCAAGCTCACGTGCCAGCTCGTCATCGATGGATTTCAGATAGCCTTCGGGCAGCACTACATCGGAGTCGAGAATTATGACATATTCGCCCTCGGCCCTTTCCACGCCGTAGTTTCTGCTCTGTCCCGGTCCGCTGTTCGGCTTCTCGAAATATCTCAGGCAGAGTCTGTTCTCGTATCTCTTGCAGACATCCTTGCACGGAATGCTGCTGCCGTCCTCAACTATCACAACCTCAAAGTCGTGCAGAGTCTGAGTCGTCAGGCTTTCCAACAACTCTTCCACCTCTTCAGGTCTGTTGAATACTGGTACTATAATGGAGTATTTCATATTTGTAGTTCTATGTTATGCAAAGATAGTGCAAGCGAGCGCAATTCAAGTGTGCTTGAAAATTGCCGAGCGCAGCCTATCTTATGCAAAGATAGTGCAAGCGAGCGCAGTTCAAGCGTGCTTGAAAATTGCCGAGCGCAGCCTATCTTATGCAAAGATAATTGAAACGGATGGAATATAAAAGAAAAATGCAAATTTTCTTTCTGCTTCTAAGTACACTTGCAGACAAGAAGTTTATTCAAACAGATTAGATAGCAAAACAAACACAAAGATTTTTTTATTTTAGTTGTCTTACGAAATTAGGCTTAGTTTTATGCAGACGACTTCAAAAGCACATGCACGCAGGTTCAAGTGGCATTGCAAGCGGGTGCGGGTGCCGTTGAAGCCGCTTGCGTTTTTTTTATGGAGTTTTTAGGTTTTATGGGTTTGAAATAACTATTCTGCGAATGTTTTAATTTACCACAGAGCCATTCTAACTTTGTAAAGTTAGAGCAATTTCTGCAAAGTTAGAGTGGCTCTGTGGTTAAAAATATGATAGCTGAATAGTTGCTGTTTGAAATCCGCTGCCCCATGAAAGTACATTTGTGGAGCCTGGCATTCCATAGAAGAGAAAAATTTCAAGTCTGCAACATTCGAATAGAACCCGCCTTGAATAAAAATGGCAGCAAAGAGGTCGAAATCTCCTTGCTGCCATTTGCCTCCTGTGTAAATCAGGATTATTTTCCGTGGTGCTCGTCAGAAACGGTTAACTTCTTACGACCATGACGGCGACGGGAAGCCAATACGCGGCGGCCGTTCTTTGTTGCCATTCTCTCACGGAAACCGTGCTTGTTTACACGGCGGCGGTTGTGGGGCTGAAATGTTCTTTTCATCTTATTGTTATTCTTTTAATGTTATGTGCTTGATATTAAAGACTGGCATAATCCACCTTTTGGGCTGCAAAATTACTCATAATTTTCCAATTGACAAAGAATTGAGCGATTTTTCACCCCTAAATATATGTTTTTTTATAAAAATGTAGTAACTTTGCAGAAGTTTTGCTGCACTCGGCAATTTCCAAGCAAGCTTGAATTGCCCTCGCTTGCAAAAACTTTGCATCCTGTAAACGCAAATATATCAATAATAATACATACGACAATGATTAATTCACAGGAAATCAAAATTGGAACTTGCATCCGCATGGATGGCAAGATTTGGACTTGTATCGACTTCCAGCACAGAAAACCAGGTAAGGGAAACACCGTAATGATTACAAAGCTGAAGAATGTGTCAGACGGCCGCGTTTTGGAGCGCACTTTCCAGATTGGATTTAAGCTCGAGGATGTACGTGTAGAGCGCCGTCCTTATCAGTATCTTTATGAGGATCCGACAGGTTGCATCCTTATGAATCAGGAGACATTTGAGCAGATACCTGTGGCCAAAGGCCAGATAACGGGTGTTGACTTCATGAAGGAAGGCGACATCGTTGAGGTTGTTACCGATACCAGCGACGGTACAGTTCTTCTGGCAGAGATGCCTGTAAAGACAAACCTTCGCGTGACACACTCTGAGCCAGGCATTAAGGGCGACACCGCTACCAATGCGACAAAGCCTGCTACTCTGGAGACTGGCGTTGAGATACGTGTTCCTCTCTTCATCAACGAGGGCGACCTTATTCAGGTTGACACACGCGACGGCTCATATCTGAACCGCGTGAAGGAGTAATCTCTGTTTGCAGATTTTACGAAAAATAGAATAACAGTTAAGCGCTGCCGTAGAGAGACATGTAATCTTACGGCAGCGCTTTCCGTCTGAGTCTCAAATGTTTTCTGCAGATGAGACCGTTTTTGTATTAGAAGTTGGGGAAATTCCAACTCGGCTATTCAATGTTGATTTGCCGCTGAACCCTCTTCGCCTCTTCTTTGGTGACTTTCGGCAGTATGATGGTCAGCACGCCGTTGTCAACCTTGGCGGCAATGTTGTCCTTTAAGACATCCTCTGGCAGCGCATATATCTGGTGATAGTTCGAATAGCTGAACTCGCGTCTCAGATAGCGCTCTTTCTTGTTTTCCTCCTTGTGCTCCATCTTGTTCTCGATAGAAACCTCGAGGTTCCCGTCAGCATTGATGTTTACCCTGCAGAAATCCTTTGTTATGCCTGGAACAGCAAACTCCATGGTATATTCACTGATGCTTTCCTTCACGTTTACTGCCGGTGCTGTGGCTTTTACTGTGGGTGTCCACTCGTTATTGAAAAACTCGTCGAACATTGTTGGGAACCAACTGTTTGAATTCATAACTGGTAACATAATAACCTCCTGTTTTTAAATTGTTGTTTTAATCTTTTACCAGAAACTATCAATTCCCGTGCCAACGGAAAACGGGATGACAATATGTCGGCAAGAATTAAATTATTTAACTGTTGCTGACGAAATGGCGGTTTTTCCTTTTATATTCCATTCGTTTAGATAAATTTCTCACGCTCAAGAATACAAA
>OGLR01000349.1_pt1 | contig 23198 bp, 18 predicted proteins | sample 1572931 | NCBI WGS metagenome assembly OGLR01 (sample SAMEA2581997, study PRJEB24529) | metagenome | biome: Human gut stool | place: China | collected 2011 | reverse complement strand
CACTATATAGCGAACAGGAACAAACGATGACTAAAACATCTTTCGACCGCTTATGGTTATTAATCTTATCGCAAAGTCTGTTATATATCTCTATGCACTTATATATATGGAATGCCTCAGCCATGCCTTTGTTTTTATCTCATAACTTGTGTCCATGACTGACAAATGTCAGTTATTTTTGTATTGCAAAGATGTTTATCCCCGCTAAATTTCTACTGTCCCTATAATCCTCCATTGATTTTCTATTGGTTCAGCCATAATATAAAAAGTCCAGATAGGCAGCGTTGCGCTATCTGGACTTTTGTTGTATTGTCGTTTTATGTTTGTTGTGCAAACGCACGGCTGTTTATTCTTTGTTGTCGGCTATAGCCTGCTTTATGAGCCCTTCGAGTTCCTCGCACAGCTCTGGATTGTCTTTCAGCATCTGCTTTGTGGCGTCACGTCCTTGAGCAAGTTTAGTGCCGTTGTAGCTGAACCACGAACCCGACTTCTGAATAATTCCATAGTCTACGCCGAGGTCGAGTATCTCGCCAATCTTTGATATACCCTCACCAAACATTATCTCAAACTCAGCCTTGCGGAAAGGTGGCGCTACCTTGTTCTTGATGACCTTTACACGCACCTGGTTGCCGACAATCTGGTCGCCGTCCTTTATGGCCGTAACCTTACGGATGTCGAGGCGCACGCTTGAATAGAATTTCAAGGCGTTACCGCCGGTTGTGGTTTCGGGATTTCCGAACATCACGCCAATCTTCTCACGCAGCTGGTTAATGAAGATACAAGTGGTGTTTGTTTTTGAGATTGTTGATGTGAGTTTTCTAAGAGCCTGGCTCATCAGTCGTGCCTGTAGGCCTACAGCTGAGTCGCCCATGTCGCCCTCAATCTCTTTCTTTGGAGTAAGTGCTGCCACAGAGTCTATTACAATGATATCTATGGCACTTGAGCGTATAAGCTGGTCTGCTATCTCAAGGGCCTGCTCTCCGTTGTCAGGCTGTGATATCCACAAGTTCTCCACATCTACGCCAAGTTTTGCCGCATAGAAGCGGTCGAAGGCATGCTCGGCATCGATGAATGCGGCGATGCCTCCTGCCTTTTGTGCCTCTGCTATGGCATGAATGGCGAGAGTTGTCTTACCTGAGGACTCCGGGCCGTAGATTTCTATGATGCGTCCTTTAGGATAACCGCCAACTCCGAGAGCCACGTCGAGTCCGATGCTTCCCGTCGGTATCACCTCAACATCTTCAACCTGTTCGTCGCCCATTCTCATTATTGAGCCTTTTCCGAAGTCTTTTTCTATTTTTGACATTGCGGCCTGTAGGGCTTTCAGTTTGCCCTCCTGCATAGCCTTCAATGCGTCGTCGTTTTCTTTAGCCATTTGTTTAATATATTATTTTAGATGGTATTATAGTTCCAAGTCGCCATCGAACACCTCGTGCCAAGGCAGTCCCTGCTTGTTGAGCTGTTCCATGAATGGATCTGGGTCGAAATCCTCAACATTCCACACACCGGGCTTGCGCCACAATCCCTTCAAGAACATCATGGCACCAATCATTGCCGGAACACCAGTGGTGTAGCTTACGCCCTGCATGCCAGTCTCCTTGTATGCCTCCTGATGTGAGCAGTTGTTGTAGACATAATAAGTGCGTTCTTTTCCGTCCTTCTTTCCACGTATGCGGCATCCTATAGATGTCTCGCCCTCATAGTTCTCGCCGAGGTCCTGTGGGTTAGGCAGCACGGCCTTAAGGAACTGCAGTGGAACAATTTTTACTTTAGCAGTCTTGCCAGAGCCGTCAGCAAGCGGTGCCTCATATTCTATCTCGTCAATGCGGCTCATTCCGAGATTTTGTATCACGTCGAGGTAGTTCAGATACTGCTGTCCGAATGTCATCCAGAAACGTGCCTGTTTAATAGTAGGATAGTTCTTCACCAGACTCTCAAGCTCCTCGTGGTGCATCAGATAACTTTCGCGTGGGCCGATGTTGGGGTATGTGAGTGCCTTGTGAATTTCAAGAGGCTCGGTCTCAATCCATTCACCGTCTTTGTAATAAAGTCCCTTCTGCGTAATCTCGCGGATGTTAATCTCCGGATTAAAGTTTGTTGCGAAAGCCTTGTGGTGGTTTCCAGCGTTGCAGTCAACTATGTCGAGATATTCAATCTCGTCGAAATGGTGTTTTGCAGCCCATGCCGTGTACACACCGCTCACACCCGGGTCGAAACCACAACCGAGAATGGCTGTAAGTCCGGCCTGCTCAAACTTGTCCTTGTATGCCCACTGCCATGAGTACTCAAAATGCGCCTCGTCTTTTGGCTCATAGTTGGCTGTGTCAAGATAGTTGCATCCGCATGCCAGACAAGCGTCCATGATTGTGAGGTCCTGGTATGGCAATGCGAGGTTTATGACCAGCTCGGGCTTGTAGTCGTTGAACAATGCCTTTAGCTGTTCCACATCGTCGGCATCTACCTGTGCGGTTTTGATGTCAGCTTTATATCCCTTTGCTTTGATGGCTTCAACCAGCTCGTCGCATTTTTGCTTGCGGCGGCTGGCTATCATGAACTCTGTGAAAACGTCAGAGTTCTGGACAATCTTAAATGCCGCAACGGTAGCCACACCGCCGGCACCAATCATAAGTACTTTGCTCATTTTTTTTCTATATTTTTGTTTATTCTTTTATTTCATCGGCTTTTATGCCCAATGCGCTCAGCAGCGAATATCCGAGAATTTCCTGTTTGAAGTTTCCTCCCTGCATGGGTTGCATGGCAAACAGGGTGACGTGCTTTTTCTCATCGTCCACGTTTTTTAGTATCCGTCTCAGCTCGTCGTATACTTCCGGTGTGTCGCCGTTTGGTACAACCATCACTCTCTTTACCGTCTCCTGTGCGAGCACAGCCAGTGTAAGCTCTGCGATAAAATCTCCCTTCGTCACCATATCCTCTACCGGCAGCGATGTTACTATAAATTCTCCAAGCTGATTGTCTTTAAAAGCCTTTGAATTCAGCTCTTGCTCATAGTCCGAAGGTTTGAAATTGCTTATCGACTTTGAGCCTTTGTCGTGTACCAGCACCAATTGTGTCTCGTGGTTGCCTGGCCTTAGTCCGCCGTCGAGAGCTATGCAGACAGCCCATTGGCTTATGTCGGCTGGCGGAATTCTTCTGCCGAGCATCCGCTCAAAGTTTACTATAAGGTCGAAAGCTACATTGTCAATATAATCGGCATCTGCGATAATGACATTTTCGCTCCATTTAACTGTTGTAGTGTTTTCAATATTCATAAGTGCAAAGATAGTGCAAAATTTCGGTTAAGCGAAGAGAATGCAAATGAATTTGTATTCTTGAGCGTGAGAAATTTATCTAAACGAATGGAATATAAAAGGAAAATGCAATTTTTCTTTTTATTCCTGAACCGATGGAGCAGCGAGAGCAATGCTAAGTCTGTTTGAGATAAGTTTTATGGGGCGAATGCAAACAATGCCGGCCGAGAACTTGCTTGTGAGTGCTTGTGTGGGTAATTATTCTTGACGTTTTGCTGAGATCTTCCGTGTGTGTTGCCAGAGTCATTGGTGTCCGTTTAAAAACGCATACGGCTGCGTTGGCGATAAGATTAATAATCTTACGGCCAACAGATTATTAATCTTATCGCCTTAAGATTAATAATCTTATCCAGAACGCATATATAAGCGTTTGGCAACGCAGAGGGAAGCATGAGTGCTTTTATAAGGGTGTGTTTGGAAAATTGCTTACAATACTAATGTCTTGAATGCTGTAAGGCGGCGGAGTTAGCACTTTTGTAATTGTTCCCCTACTGCGGGGAATGAGTGGTTACAAAATGGGGGAGTGAGTGTTAATTCTCAATAATAAATCAGCATAATAGTTTATTTTTAGCGGAAATGTATTGTGCTTTGCGGCATATTTTCTATATTTGTAAGAAAAATCAAGTATAGATTTAATATCCAGTTTATGAAATATGTAATTATTGGAGGTGTTGCAGGCGGCGCTACTGCGGCAGCCAGAATAAGAAGAAACTCGGAAGAGGCACAGATTGTACTCTTCGAAAAAGGCGCGCATATCTCTTATGCCAACTGCGGGTTGCCGTATTATATCGGCGGCGTGATAAAAGACCGCGACAACTTGTTTGTGCAGACACCGCAGGCTTTCGGACAGCGTTTCAACATTGATGTCCGTATAAACTCAGAGGTGGTGGCCATTGACTCTGCAAAGAAAACCGTAGAGGTAAAGACCGCCGACGGCAATGTATATACTGAGACTTACGACAAACTGTTGCTGTCGCCGGGTGCCTCGCCCGTCAAGCCTCCGTTGCCGGGCATTGACGGTGAGGGTATCTTCACTCTCCGCAATGTCGATGATACCGATGCCATAAAGAATTATATCAAAGAGAAAAACGTGAGGCGGGCCGTTATAATCGGTGCGGGATTTATCGGGCTTGAGATGGCCGAGAACCTTTGTGACTGCGGAGCGCAGGTGGCCATTGTGGAGATGGCTAATCAGGTTATGGCTCCAATAGACTATTCTATGGCCTCGCTCGTACACCAGCATCTGCTTCAAAAAGGCGTGCGCCTGTATCTTGAGACTGCCGTAACGTCGTTTGAGCACGACGGCAACAGCATAAACGTAATGTTTAAAGACGGCAGGCACGTGACGGCAGATATCGTGATATTGTCTATAGGCGTTCGCCCAAACACCGTGCTCGCGACACAGGCGGGACTGGAACTTGGAGAGATGCGCGGTATAAAGGTCAACGAATATCTTCAGACATCGTGTGAGGACATATACGCTGTTGGCGACGCCATCGAGTACCCTCATCCGCTGACGGGGCAGCCGTGGCTTAACTACCTTGCTGGGCCTGCCAACCGTCAGGCGCGCATAGTCGCTGACAATATGGTATTTGGAAACAAAGTGAGGTATGAGGGAGCCATAGGCACATCCGTTGCCAAAGTATTCGATCTTACTGTTGCTGCAACAGGAATGGCGGCAAAGCGCCTTAAGCTGATAGGACGGGAATATCTCTCGGCAACAATACATCCCTCGTCGCATGCCGGATATTATCCTGATGCCTTGCCTATGTCGGTCAAGATAATTTTCTCGCCGGCAGACGGATGTCTGCTCGGAGCGCAGATTGTAGGGTATGACGGTGTGGACAAGCGCATTGACGAGTATGCGCAGGTCATAAAGCATCATGGCACCATTGCCGACCTCATGTCTCTTGAGCACGCATACGCTCCTCCATATTCGTCGGCCAAGGACCCCGTAGCCGTGTCGGGATATGTTGCCGAAAACATACTTAAAGGCAGGATGACGCCGTGTTACTGGCGGCAGCTGAGAGACACAGACGTTGAGAAAATAACACTTATAGACGTGCGTACGCCTGATGAGTTTGCCCTGGGTGCCATTAAAGGTGCGGTAAATATTCCGCTTGACGACATGCGCCGTCACCTTGCCGGCATTCCGAAAGACAAGCCCATTGTACTTTATTGTGGAGTGGGGCTGCGCGGCTATCTCGCATCAAACATCTTGCTGCATAGCGGTTTTAAAGATGTCAGCAACCTGATAGGCGGCTACAAGACATACATGGCGGCAGTTGCGCCTCTGCCGCAGCCGTTGCCGTTTGATGCAGACAACAGCAGCGCAGACAAAACATTCACAGGGCAGACGCAGCCCTTGGCCGCCAAGACACTCAGTGTTGACGCCTGCGGCTTGTCGTGCCCCGGTCCGATAATGAAACTTAAGCAGAGCATGGAGACCATGCAACCCGGAGAGCAGTTGCAGATAACGGCCACAGACCCCGGATTTGTGCGCGATGCAGAGGCATGGTGCATGTCTACGGGAAACCGTTTCGTGTCGTCGGCATCAAAATCAGGCAAGCATATAGTTGTTGTGGAGCGGCAGATGAGGGAAAACAAAGCCTGCGGCACAGCCGGACAAGGCCGCGGAAAGACGTTTATTCTTTTCAGCGACGACCTGGACAAAGCCCTTGCAACGTTTGTGTTGGCCAACGGAGCGGCGGCGACAGGCGAGAAGGTAACAATCTTCTTCACCTTCTGGGGACTGAATGCCATAAAGAAAGAGCATAAGCCAAAGGTTGAGAAAGACATCTTTGGAAAAATGTTCGGCATGATGCTGCCGTCAAGCTCACAGAAACTGAAGCTCTCAAAAATGAATATGGGCGGTATCGGCAACAGGATGATGCGCCATATAATGAAAAACAAGAATGTGGACTCTCTTGAGACTCTGCGTGCCGCTGCCATAGAGAACGGTGTGGAGTTTATAGCCTGCCAGATGTCGATGGATGTTATGGGCGTGAGGCGTGAGGAGCTTCTCGACAACGTGACTGTCGGCGGTGTGGCAACATACATGAACCGTGCGGACAATGCCAACGTAAACTTGTTTATATAGTTCATCAATGTGTATCAAAACGTGAGCTCACAAATAAAACGTGAGCTCACAAATTTAACCTGCATTATTCACAAATTTCCTACCTGCGCAGCCTGTTGTGGCTCTCGCTGGGAAATATGTGAATAATGCAGGTTTGCTTCACCTTATTTTATCATTCCCCATATAAATTCTTTTATAAAACTTCTGAGTCTCAAATTTATTTATTAACTTTACAGGCGGTAAACTTTTGCGCATTATAAATCTTAACGCTATGTTCTATAGGATTATTGAAAAGAAAAGAAATGAATGGCTCAACTCGTCCAGTTGTGTCATTGCTGATCTTATATCTTATATTGAGCGTCAGCATAAAATGCGTGATGCTCAGATTGAATCAATTAAGACCTATTTGTTTCTGAAAATCGAATGCCAGAATCGTCCTTTATGGGAACTGTTTGCTTCCGGTAAGTTCAATTCTACGAATGTCGATGACCTTGAGGTTAATAGGATGACAAGAGATATTCTTGAAAACAATCCGGCAGCGTTGGCTCTTTGGGAATATGCTTCTATTTCTGACGAGAACGGGAATGTCAATTCTCCTAAGATATTAGATGCGATAAAGCGGACTCCTGAATCTATTGATTATGTAAGCGTAATCAAAGATTTGTTTTTCAATGTCAGTTATCCGGATTATTTGTTCAGCATACCCATGGGAGCTGGTAAGACGTATCTGATGGCTGCAATGATTTATCTCAATCTCTATTTCGCACTCACAGAGCCGGACAATCCATTGTTTGCACATAACTTTATTCTGTTTGTTCCATCTGGTTTAAAATCATCAATCGTACCGAGTCTTCGGGACATTCAGAATTTCGATCCTCTCTGGATTCTTCCCGACCCTGTTGCCTCACAATTAAAGAATCTTATTCAATATGAGTGGTTGCAGGAATCATCCTCCGCGTCAAAGAGCAACTTGGTTAGGAATCCTAATGCACGCAAGATAAGTATGCACACAGCTAATCCTGATTTAATAGGACTGGTGGCTGTAACGAATGCGGAGAAGGTGATTCTTGACAGGGTGGACAATCATTGCAACATTGATGAAACTCTGTTAAGAACATTATCAGAGGAAGAGCGAAAGGAATATGAGGCGGCTAAGCAAGCCAATGAATTGCGTGAGCAGATAGGCAAGATACCGGGACTTTGTATCTTGATAGATGAGGTACACCATGCCAGCGATAATCAAAAGTTGCGCCAGATTGTGAACAAGTGGATGGAGCAGAGTAACTTTAATTCTGTCCTTGGATTTTCAGGAACACCGAATATGGATCCTGCTTCGAGAATCAGAATCACAGAGGAATTGGAGATAAAATATACTCAATATGCAAATGTTGTTACATACTATCCTTTGATAAACGGACTTGGCAACTTCCTGAAAGTCCCGACCGTGCGCTATGCAAATATAGACTCAAATGAGGTTATAGGGAATGGGTTGCGGGAGTTCTTTGAGCAATACAAATCCCGCACTTATGATAATGGAGCATTGGCAAAAATTGCCATCTATGCACCTTCTATATCTTCCTTGGAAGAAGAGGTTTATCCAGAGGTATGTTCCGTATGCCGTGAATTGGGAATTGAGCCTGTTGAGGCTATACTGAAATATCACAAGGGCAATGCGCAATATAAAACTCCGACGGATGCTCAGTTTGAGTTTTCAATGCTGGACTCTCCGTTATCTAAAAAGCGTATTATATTGCTTGTGGGGATAGGACGTGAGGGATGGAACTGTAAGAGTCTTACAGGAGTCATTCTCTCACAGCGAAATTCATGCCCGCAGAATATGGTGCTGCAAATCAGTTGCCGGTGCCTCCGCGAAGTTGATAATGCTAAAAAAGAAACTGCGCTTATTTGGCTAAACAAGTTCAATGCTGACAAGCTGAACAAGCAATTGCAGGAGCAGCAATATACAACAATCTCTGAGTTCGGCAGTCGTAAGCAGGAAGATACTGTTACTGTTTCATGGCATTCCCGTATGGATAAGCTTCAGTTGCCTCCTATTGAATTCTGCCAGATAAAAATCAATTACAATACTGTTGAGACCGAAGCTGTTGGCAACATTAGTGACTATCTTGCAAATTACCAGCCTCCGTTGCTTGGTGAGACAATGATATATACACAGGGATTTGATATTAGCAACATTGTTTCTGAAGGCGGGGCTGCTTACGGCTATCAGGAGAATATAACATTCAGTCAATGGCTTAATCTTATAATAAAGGAAAGTTTTGGCCTTCTTTCAATCGGCAATTTAAAGCCGTTTGAATCTGATTTATTATCTGTATTCAAAAAAATTATATTTACAGATGACAATCATTGTTGGTTGAATTCAAAGATAGATCAAAAGGCTGTACGTTCCGATATACGTAAGTGTTTCTCTGTGAAACGCTCTTTTAATGTAAGTGAAGAGTTGATACCCGAAAAGGCAAAGATTCTCAATATACAAGAAAAATGCAGGACTATAGATGTTCCTAAAACGGCAATATATATGCCCGATCAAAAACAAGTGGAATCGATTCTTTATTCAGATGAGCATGGTGGTAGTTCTATTTCAGAAGCAGAGCGCAAGATGATTCTTGACATGCAGAAACGTGGAATAAATATACCGCTGCCTGAATCGAATGATGTCTATGACCGTACTTATCATTATCTGCCTTATCATCTTGACAGCAAGTTTGAGAAAGAATATCTGTCGGACGTAATCGGCAGTCTTGGCGATTTGCCGGGAGCTGAAATATACTTCAACGGCGATGACACTCTTACTGATTTCAAAATACGTTGCTATGAAAAACGGGGACGTCTATGGAAACTGCTCGGATATTATTATCCCGATTTCATTATCCTTACTCGTAATCAAGACAAGTCAATCAACAAGATAGTGATTGCCGAGACAAAGGGTGAAGGTTTTGCTGCTAAATTCGTCCCTAAACGCAGCTTCATGGAAGATATGTTCATCCGTCTTAATAATGATTATTATGGTCGCGAAAAGTTTGCGTTTCTCTATGTTGAGGACACTGAACCGAAAGAAGAGCGATTGAAAAAGACCCGTAAAATAATTCAAGAATTCCTTTTAAACTGATTCAATAATGGCTATAAAATATGTTCCTTATTTCCCGACTACGGTATCGGGGCAGGCTATACTAGACAACTTCGTGCGCACAAAGCGCATTTTGCGTTATCGTGAGAGTGACAAAGTCACCGAGCGTATAACCCGTGGAATGCCTCTTTATGAAGTGACAGAGCAAGAACGTGTCGGCGATGAAGAGTCTGAAAATATGATAATTCATGGCGAATGTGTGTCTGCTTGTGCCTATCTCAAAGAGAAAGGGATAAAAGTTGACTTGGTGTATATCGACCCGCCATTTGCCAGTGGCGCAGACTATGCCAAGAAAATTTATATCCGCAGAAATCCCCTTGTAGCGAAAGCTATTCAAAAAGCAACGCAGGAACTTGAAGATGACGAGTTGAAAGCCTTTGAGGAAAAAATGTATGGCGACATCTGGGATAAGGAGAAATATCTTAATTGGATGTATGAGAATCTTGTGGCTATACGGTCAGTCATGAGTGAGAATGCTTCAATATATGTACATCTTGATTGGCATATCGGTCATTATGTGAAGATTCTTCTTGATGAGGTATTTGGAGAGGATTGTTTTATAAATGAGATTGTTTGGTGTTATAATGGTCCAGGCTCTCCAGGTATGAAACAATATAACCGTAAACATGATACTATATTTTGGTATTCAAAAAGTTCTGGAGAATATATTTTTAATGATTCTGAAATTAGGATTGCTCATAATGCCAAAACTATAGATAATTTTAAACGTGGACTTGTAGGTTCTGGATTTGTTTCTGATAATTATGATTTAAACCAAAAAGGAAAAATCCCCGAAGATTGGTGGCAATTTGCTGTCGCATCACGTTATCCTGTTGATGGTATAAAGCGTGTTGAATATGCGACAGAAAAACCTTATCCTTTAGTAGAACGTATAATAAAAGGTTCTTCTAAAGAAGGAATGATTGTTGCGGATTTCTTTGGTGGCAGTGGAGTGGCTTCAGTAGCATCTTTCCTAAATAAACGAAAGTTCATACATGTAGATGTTAACATCAATTCTATTCAAACTGCACGAGACAGATTATATGCTGCTAAAGCAGCCTTTTCTCTCAAAAAAGTACAGGACGGAGTAACGCTATATCGCAATCCTATTCAGACAAAAGATGCCATTACACGCATCATCCCAGGACTTCGCATTGACCCGACAATTGGTCAGATGTGGATTGGCAGTATCATGGACACCACCCACGGTGCCTCGCCTGTATATGTGCCCGATTTGATGGACTCAACATCAAGGGTTCTTGACATTGTTACGCTCAATCGAATCATAAACGATGCCATGCCTCAGTTGCCGCCATCGACAAAACGTGTCATTATCTATTATATAGATATGGTTGACAGGCAAGAGCTTGATGATTTTATTAAAGACAACAATGACACAGTCATAGATGTAGAGTTCCGTGACTTGAAAGAACTTCTTGACGATGCAATTCTTCAAGACGAGGTGGAATATACTCTTACAGAGGATACTTCCAAGATAGTTGATATATTTACCGTAGCCATAACCCGATTCTATAGCGACAGAGTTGGTCACAAAATTCTTGAGTTTAATAAAAAAGCAATGATAAACTCCAAAAAGAAGTTTGTGCCTATTGAATTGAGCCAAGAATGTCTCGAAGCCATCGAAATGATTTCACTCGACTGCACCACTGCCGCCCCCAATGCTCCGTGGCATAGCGACTCAGAAATAAAAATAGAAAAAGACAGCACCGTAACAATCAACGGTCACAAAACCTCTGATTTTTGGGATGGCACAATACATTCAGATATAAAGCCTCTTAGGATGAAAATCCGCAATATATGTGGGGATGAAACAATAATATCTGTGAATGAGTCCATTTCCTGAATCTGTATCTTGATCTGGCAATAGGGGCTGGTTTTGTAACCTTATTATATCCTGATAAGCCACGCCATTCACGTCAAAAGTATCTCTTAACAGTTAAAGGGCTTGCTTTGTTGGAGGCATTAATAAAAAACCAAATGTTTTAAACTGCTAAATTCTCATTTATGGAAGAGGAAACAAAACAGCATAAGAAATCCATACGCTTCTTCAATGACCGTGAAGTGCGGGCGGTGTGGGATGATGATAGTAATTGTTGGTGGTTTTCTGCGACTGATATAGTCAGAGCCATTAACAATGAGCCTGACTATGTTAAAGCCGGAAACTATTGGCGATGGCTAAAACGCAAGCTGAAACAGAAGGATATTGAACTTGTGAGTGACACTCACGGGTTCAAGTTTGAAGCACCTGACGGGAAACTCCGTGCGGCAGATGTGCTTAATAGCGAAGCCGTTACCATATTGGCTAAGCATTATCCCAACAACAGGGCAAATGAATTTCTTGATTGGTTTACATACAGCGATAACACATTGGACGGTCAGAGCAGGAAAAAAGCATACCAACTTTATGAGAGTGGCTTGCTACAGCGCCTCGAACCAGGAAGCATAAAGTGTCTGCAACAAATTCATGCCTATATTTTCGGGGGACTTTACGACTTTGCAGGACAGATACGTACTAAAAACATTTCAAAGGGAGGATTCACTTTTGCCAACTGCATGCATTTTCCCGAAACACTGCAACTTATAGAGAGGATGCCAGAGACGACATTCGACGAGATTATGGATAAGTATGTCGAGATGAATGTTGCTCATCCATTTATGGAGGGAAACGGACGAAGTACCCGCATTTGGCTTGACCTGATGTTGAAACGGTCTTTAAAACGGTGTGTTGATTGGAGTCAAATTGACAAGAATGCATATTTGGCGGCTATGCGTGAGAGTGTAGCCGACAGCTCACACATCAAAAAATTGGTAAAGCCAGCTTTAACAAATAAGATTGATGATCGTGAAATGTTTATGAAGGGTATCGACTATTCTTATTATTACGAACAGGAGGATTGACTAATTATGGCAAAGAAGTTTGAGATACGAAACAGCATAGCGGAGTTCCTTATCTTTATGATTGAGGGGAAGGAAGATGGTGTGCAGGTAATCCTTCATAATCACATTTTTATATTATGAAATCTATATGATTATCACATTTTTTGATGCAAAAGTAGTGATAAAATCACAAAAATCAATGTTTTCTGTGTGATAAAATCACATTTTTATAGTTTTTTATTGGCTTTGCTTAGAAGTTATATCAAATTCTTATTTTATATTTTGTTCAGCACCTGCTTATTTGTATCTTTGCAGGTAAAAATGACTATATGACAAATACTGACACACATCGCAGGGCGATAATAATGGGAGCAACATCGGGCATAGGGATGGAGGTGGCACGTGAGCTTGCCCGTAAAGGCTGGAGGCTCGGCATAGCAGGGCGCAGAGTGGAGCGGCTGAAGGAGCTGAGGGAGGAGCTGCCGCAGGTATTGGCGGTGAGACAGATTGACGTGACTGATGACGGGGCGGCACAGAGACTTGGCGAGCTGATAGAGGAAACAGGAGGTATGGACCTGTATTTCCACAGCTCGGGCATAGGATGGCAGAACATGGGACTGGATGCAGGGAAAGAGATATTGACGGCAGAGACCAATGTTGTGGGATTTACAAGAATGGTGACGGCAGCCTTTAATTATTTTGCAGGACATGGAAATCAAACTGGGCATGAGGGGAGGGTAGGGCACATTGCGGTGATAAGCAGCATTGCCGGAACAAAAGGACTCGGGGCGGCAGCTGCCTATTCGTCGGCCAAACGCTATCAGAATCATTATGTGGAATGTCTGGAACAGTTGGCAAGGATGAGGAAACTGAAGATTTATTTTACTGATGTCCGCCCCGGATTTGTGGCTACAGACCTGATAAAGGACGGCAGATATCCGATGAAGCTGCGGACTGACGACGTGGCGAGGATGATAGTAAGGGCGATAGAAAAGCGAAAGGCGGTAGCTACCGTCGACTGGAGATACCGCCTGCTTGTATTCCTTTGGCGGATGGTGCCAAGATGTGTTTGGATAAGATTACATATTGCATCATGAAGATCTCTCCCATAAACGTCATAGGGTGACGATTATAGGAGAATGATATATTAAAATTTCGTATTTATTTTGTCATTCCACTCTTTTGCACTATCTTTGCACCATAAGCTTTTAACAATTACTTTTAAGCGTAAACAAAATAAGACAAATCAATATGAAAAGTATTTTGGACGGACGCCCTGCACTTAAGGCAGAGGTAGAGAAAACGGCCGAGGTGGCAGGCTATTTGTGGCAAAACGGATGGGCTGAGCGTAATGGCGGCAACATCACAGTAAATATAACTGATTTTATCGACGATGGGGGAAGAAATATGTCGGCCATAAGCGAGGTAAAACAGATTGGATTGACGCTGCCTTTCCTTAAAGGCTGCTATTTCTATTGCAAGGGTACAGGCAAGCGTATGCGCGACCTTGCGCGCTGGCCTATGGAGAATGGCTCTGTAATACGTATTCTTGACGACTGTGCAAGCTATGTCATCATTGCCGACAATGCAGTCAATCCTACAAGCGAGTTGCCAAGCCATCTTTCTGTTCACAACAGAATGATCGAAAAGGGATCTGCTTACAAAGCTACAGTTCATACGCACCCTATAGAGCTTATTGCAATGAGCCACAACAAGAAGTTTATGGGCAAGGACGTGCTGACAAACATTCTGTGGAGCATGATTCCCGAGACAAAGGCTTTCTGTCCGCTTGGTCTGGGCATTGTGCCTTACGAGCTTCCTGGCAGTGTTAAGCTTGCTGATGCCACTCTTGCCGAGCTTGAGGACTACGACGTTGTTATGTGGGAGAAGCATGGCGTGTTTGCCAAAGGACTTGATGCCATGGATGCCTTTGACCAGATTGACGTTCTCTCAAAGAGCGCAAAGATTTATATCGATGCCAAGTGCATGGGCTTTGAGCCTGACGGCATGACGCAGGAGCAGATGCGCGAGATGACGGTTGCGTTTAATCTGCCAAGATAATATAGTATATATTGGCTAACAGAATAGCGAAGAGCAAGTGGATGTGTTTACTTCTCTTCGCTATTTTTTGTTTTAATATTTTATCCTATCAGCTGTGGCAGGAATGTCGAGAAGACAAGAATTATAATTCCTGCTATGAGTACGCCAATGGTCTTTGTGTTGCAGCCTTTCCACTCTTTGAGTATTATTCCCCACACGTTTGAGAATGTAACGTTGAGAGCCATCAGAATGCAGAAAGCAAGGGTCATAAGGGTAGGCGACTCTGTGAGGAAGCCTTTGCCCAATGATAATCCGAAGAACTGGCTATACCACAATGCGCCTGCCAGCAGACAGAACAGCAGGTTGTTGCCCCAAACCGAGGTCTTGGCATAGTCGCCCCATGTCTTGTTTTTGCTGTTCTGGTAGAAGCAGTAAACGGCATTGGTCAGAAAGCCGCCAAATGTAACGAGCAGAGTTGCAGGCAGAGTCTTGTACATATCTGGTGTAAGGTCACCGAAGTTGATGTCCTTGCCAAATTCCAGACCTACGTTGAAGCATCCGCTCATAAAACCGGCAAGCAGGGCTATGGCAAGTCCCTTCGGAAAATTGAAGTCTTTTACCGCAGCTTTCTTCTCCTCTTCCGACAGCGATGCCGCTTTCATAGAGCCGGCAAGCCCTATAACGGCAATGCCTACAAGAGTAACTACAACACCGAGAATGACGGAGAATGTCAGTGAGTCGAGGGCGTTAAGCTCGGGGAAAAATATGTTCAGCAGCACAGGTCCCATTATGGTTCCCAAACCTGCGCATGTACCGAGAGCGATAGACTGTCCGAGAGCCACACCGAGATAGCGCATTGACAATCCGAAAGTCAGGCCGCCCACACCCCACAGCACACCAAACAGAATAGTCATCCAGATATTGAACGACGGGCTTTCTGTTATAAGCTCGCAAATGCCGTGGCCCTCAGGCACGGCAAGGAAAGCTCCGAGCAACGGCAGCAGCAGCCATGCAAACACGCCCTGCACTATCCAATAGCTCTCCCAGCTCCAATCCTTTATCTTGTTGATTGGAACATAGCAGCTGGATTGACAGAACGCTCCAACTGCTATGATTATGAGTCCGATTATGATGTCCATTTATTCAGACTGGAAAAATTAACGCTTTGATGTCACATCGGCAACGTACTGGTCGATGTCGGCAATGAACTCCTGACCGACAGGAACATTGTTGCGGACGCAGAACTCGTCGTAAACAGCCTGCCAAGGCATTGCCTTCTGCTCCTCGATGAGGGCGAGAACCTTGTAGCCCTCACCTGCAAGCTCAAGCTGCGATATTGTCTCTTTCGGCTCGAGCAACGCGCGGAGCATGCACTTCTGTGCTGAGCGTGAGCCGATGACGTAGGCTCCGATGCGGTTGATGGAGCCGTCGAAGAAGTCGAGCCCATAGTGTACACGGTCGAGAGCGCCAGCGCGTACAATCTCGAAGAACAGCTCCTGTGTAGGATCGTCCATGATTGTGACATGGTCTGAGTCCCAACGTACAGGACGGGATACGTGAAGCATCAGTTCTTTCAAGAATGGCAATACTGCAGATACCTTGTCTGCGGGTGACTCTGTCGGGTGATAGTGGCCTGTGTCGATAGTCAGGATCTTGTCGTTCTGTGCTGCGTATGCTGTGTAGAAGTCGTGTGAGCCGACAGTGAACGATTCGAGACCGATACCGAATACCTTACCTTCGATACAGTCTTTCATCATAGGCTGCTCTTTCTCGAAAATCTCGTCAAGAGACTTCTTCAGAGTGTTGCGGTAAAGTGCGTGGTTGACGGAAACGTCCTTGCATCCGTCGTGTACCCAAAGGTTCATGATACACGGGTCGCCCTGTGCCTCACCCATTGCGTTTGCGATATCGCGGCAACGTTTTGTGTGCTCTACCCAGAACTGGCGTATGCCCTCGTCAGGGTTGGCAAGCGACAGGCTGCCTGACTTCGGGTGTGAGAAGCTTGATGAGTTGAAGTCGAGCAGGGTGTTGTTTTCCTTAGCCCAGTCTATCCATGACTGGAAGTATTCTACTGTTACCTCGTCGCGGTCAACAACCTTTCCCTTGAAGTCACCGTAAATCTCGTGGAGGTTAAGGCGGTGGTTACCAGGGATGAGGCTCTTTGCCTTCAGAATGTCCTGGCGAAGCTCGTCTATGTTGCGTGCTGCGCCTGGAAAATCGCCTGTCGACTGAATACCGCCCGACATGGCGCCAGCCTGTACCTCAAATCCTTTTACGTCGTCAGCCTGCCAGCAGTGGAGTGAGAGGTGGAAATCCTGCATCTGCTTCAATACTTTCTCTGTGTCTACACCGATGGCGGCATAGCGCTCTTTGGCAATCTCGTATGCCTTTGTAACAAGTTCTGTTTTCATTTTTTGATGTTTTATTTGTTTAGTAATTTGTTTTTTTTGTTATTTCTCATTTGTTATACTTCAGATATTTCTCGTATGCCTGTGCCCATATCTCGCTGTCCTTAGGCTCAAATTCTTTCAGCTCAATGCTGTTTGCTATGATGGCTCGCATTTCCCAAATATCGCTCACCTCGCCAGAAGCCTTTGCCTGTAGCATGATGTTTCCGATGGCTGTTCCCTCCTGAGGGCCTGCAAGCACTTTTACGCCGCATGAGTTTGCTGTGAATTGGTCAAGATACTCGTTTCTTGAGCCGCCTCCAATGATGTGGAGAACGTCAATGTCGAAGTCGGCAAACTCTTTAAGCCATGTGAACACCTGGCGGTAGCGCAGAGCCAACGAGTCGAATATGCAGCGGCATGTCTGTGCATACCCCTGTGGCTCAGGCTGATTTGTCCGGCGGCAATATTTGTTTATTGCCTCAACCATAGACGGCGGGTTGGCAAATATATCGTCATCTGGGTTTATAATGCTGCGGAAAGGCTCGCATTCCATGGCGGCGCTCTGCAATTCTGCATGCCCCAGTCCCTCGGCATCTTTCCATTCCTTGCGGCAACGCTCATAAATCCACATTCCGCAGATATTTTTCAGGAAACGTGTAGTTCCCTCTATGCCTCCCTCGTTTGTGAAGTTAAGGCCGAAGCTTTTGTCGTTTATCACCGCGTTCTTGGTCTCTATACCCATGAGGCTCCAGGTGCCGCTGCTCAGGTAGGCAAACTTCTCATTCTTTGCAGGCACGGCTGCTACAGCGCTGCCTGTGTCGTGTCCGGCTACTGCTATTACCGGTACGGCTCCAAGCCCGGTCATCTGCTGCACTTCTCCGGTTAATGTGCCAATAACGGTGCTCGGGTTAACCATAGGCCCGAACTGGCTGCGTCTCAGCCCTACACTTTCCAGAAGGCTGTCGTCAAGCTCATGGGTTCTCGGGTCGAGCATCTGTGATGTTGACGCTATGGTATATTCGCAGACAGCCTCTCCTGTCAGCATGTAGCTGAGGGCGTCGGGCACAAACAGTATCTTCTCTGCATTCTCCAGGGCTGTGTTTCCCGATTTGCGCATGGCGTAGAGCTGAAACAGCGAGTTGAAGTTCATGAACTGTATGCCGGTTATGCCATATACGGTATTCTTAGGCAGGCAGCTCTCGAAGTATTCCTCCATCTTCCCCACGGTGTGAGGGTCGCGGTATGCCAGCGGATTGCGCAGCAGTGCTCCGTCGGCACCTACACACACAAAGTCAACTCCCCATGTGTCAATACCGATGCTGCATATTTGTATCTGTCTTTCGGCAACGAGCCTCAATCCCTTAATCACCTCGTTGTACAGTGCGAAAATGTCCCAGTATACGTGGCCTCCGGTCTCAATCAGGTTGTTGTCGAAACGTGTCAGCTCTTCGAGTTCCATCTTCCCGTTGCTGATAGTGCCAATGATGGTTCTGCCACTTGTGGCTCCTAAGTCTACAGCAAAATAATGTTTAGTCTGTTCCATATTTTAGGGTAGTATTTTTTATTTAAGTAAGTAGATGTTTATCTTTTGCAAAGATACTTTGTTTTCAGTCAATACCAACATTGTTATTTGATTTTTGTCCATTAAGTTTTGAGATTTCCAACATGTCGTCATACTGGCGGCGTGTTATTTACAAGAAAAAAAGCAAATATGAGCTTTGTCTGAAAAAAAATATGTAAGTTTGCAGGCAAATTAAAAAATAGAATAAAGAATCAATCACTTAAATCATGTCATCACTAACTGTTGCCATTGTTGTGGCGTTTGTTATCGGCTATCTGTTTATAGCCATTGAAAGTGTTACGAAAATCAACAAGGCGGCCATTGCGCTGCTTATGTTTGTTGTGTGCTGGACCTTGTTTATGATAGATCCTGCCGGACTTGTTCCAAGTCTTGCCGGAATAGACCATGGCGAGGTTGCCGGACAAGTTGGGAAAATCATAGAGGAACATCTTGGAGAGACTGGCACCACGCTGTTCTTCCTTATGGGTGCCATGACGATTGTTGAGCTTGTTGACCAGAACGGCGGCTTCAACTTTGTCAAGGACACGCTGAAGACCAAGAGCAAGCGGTCGCTGTTGTGGCGAATTGCCTTTATGACTTTCATTTTGAGCGCTATCCTCGACAACCTCACCACCTCTATAGTGATGATTATGATATTGAGAAAACTTGTCAAGGAAAAGAAAGACCGCATCATCTACGCCTCGCTCGTTGTCATAGCGGCCAACTCAGGCGGCGCTTTCTCGCCTATTGGCGACGTTACCACCATCATGTTGTGGAACAAAGGGGTAATTACAGCCGCTGGCGTTATAATGGAGATTTTCATTCCGTCGCTTGTGTCGATGGTTATTCCTGCCTATATACTGTCGCTGAGCTTGAAGGGCAACCTCGTAGAGCCTGCCGCCAAAAAGACCGCCGAGGGCAGCGAGGACTATCTGACGGCATCTCAGCGCAAGGTGATTTTCTGCCTTGGTGTTGGTGGACTTGTCTTCGTTCCAATCTTCAAGACCATAACCCATCTGCCTCCGTTTGTTGGTATTTTGCTCGTGCTTGGCGTTCTGTGGACCGTCACCGAGACCATGTACCGCCATCTTGAGCACGACGACTCTGACGGCATGCAGAAGCGCGTGAGCCGCATGCTGACCCGCATCGACATGTCTACAATTCTTTTCTTCCTCGGTATTCTGATGGCTGTTGGCTGTTTGCAGACAATCGGTGTCTTGGCGCAGCTTGGCGAGGGCTTGAACATTTGGTTCAACGGCAACCATTATGTCGTTACCGGTATCATCGGCGTGCTCTCGAGCATTGTCGACAATGTGCCTCTTGTCGCCGGATGCATGGGAATGTATCCTGTTGAGGCTGTTGGCGACATGGCTGTCGACGGCGTGTTCTGGCAGTTGCTTGCCTACTGTGCGGGTGTCGGCGGCTCAATGCTCATCATAGGCAGCGCCGCAGGCGTTGTCGTTATGGGACTCGAGAAGATTACCTTTGGCTGGTACATGAAGAATATCACCTGGGTAGCCTTTGTGGGTTATCTTGCCGGTATCGTCAGCTACTGGCTGCTGCGCACATTCGTATTCTGAATATATTTTTGCGGCTCAATGGAAAAACGCAGAGCCATTTTCACTGCTTGATTTGAGCAAATGCAATTGTTAATAAAACCAGAGCTTGCAACGCCGGTATTCAGGTGTTGCAAGCTCTGATTTTTTGTGCGCGTGGGAAAATGGCCGTGGAAATATATGGCTATAGACTTGTAAGGCGGTTTGATACATTGTGTGTTTATATGATCAACAAAAGCGTTTCACCAAGGTGAAACGGTCTCGTCACCAAGGTGAAGCGTATTCGTCACCTTGGTGAAATGTGCTCGTCACCTTGGTGAAACGCATGATTTGAACAGCAAATTGCACTTGGTGTTTTCATAAATTGCACTTTGCATTTCCATAAATTACACTTTGTATTTTCATAAATTACACTTTGTATTTTCATAAATTACACTTTGCAATATTTCGGAAAACATAATGTCTGTCTGAAAAAGCAGCGAGTTCCGCAACCTACATGTTGCGGAACTCGCTTGGCTTTTTGCCTGTCTTTATCTTGAATTTTGAAGAGAAATAATCGGGCGACTCAAAGCAGAGCCGATAGGCAATTTCCTTTATGCTGAGCGAGGTTGTGGCAAGAAGCTCTTTTGCCCTTTGCAGGCGCAAATCCTGCTGGTACAGAGATGGCGATATGCCCGTAAACTCCTTGAACAGCTTGCGGAAATTGCTGTAGCTGACACCAAGCTCTTCGGCAATCTGCTGAATGGTGAGGTCTTTCTCAAGCGACTCCCTTATTCTCAGTCGGGCGAGGTTTATCATGTCTACATGCGAGCGGTCCTTCACAAGCTCTATGCTTCGCTCAAGCGCATACATAAGGCCTACAAGATGGTTTACTATCCCGGCCAAAATCTGTTGCGAGTATGGCGCCTCCTCCTGCGCCCGGGTGTATGCCTCCTCGTAGAGTCTTATGATGTCGGCACTGAATCCAACATGATAAATCGGTTTTTCTGCCGAGAGGAAGCCAGCCCTTACCCTGTCGTCTGCGTTTTTTCCTTTAAATCCTATCCAGTAGCTTTTCCATCCCTTGCTGTCAAGCGGATGATAACAGTGCCACTCGCCTGGAAAAAGGAGAAACAGGTCGCCCGCCTTCAGCTGTGCGTCTTTCACATGCTCAGAGCTGAAAAAGCCCTCGCCCTCAGTGATGTACAAGAGCTGGTACTCGTTCAGTATGCGTCCCTTTGCGATGTCAAAATAGTAGCCGTCGGCATGCCCTTTGGTGGGATAAGGGTCGTTTGGGGAAATCTCCTCGTAGCCTACGGTGCTTACGGTGAGTCCCCACTGCGCGTCCTTGGTGTTGGCCACCATGTATTTGCTTATTTGCATGGCTGTATCAGATTTAGGTCAGAATATTTTATTTTGCTGCAAGCTGCAAGTGTCTCATCTGGTGTCCGCCCCATGTCGTGTCGTTCACATATTCGAACCCGTTGGCGCGGTATAGCCGCTCGGCATTTGGGTTGCCTTTGTCCACGAGCAGTCCTACAGCGGGCAGTCCAAGCCTTGCGGCTTTCTCCTTGGTTGCCTGCAACAGTTTGCCTGCTATTCCGCGGCGGCGGTATCTCTCGTCTACGGCAAGGCTGTCTAAATACAGCTCTCCAGCCTGTGTCTCGTCGCCAATACCGGAATAGTCTCTGCCGAATGCGGATTTTATCGCTGCAATAAAGGGTTTTCGCAGTGTGTGCAGGTCTTTTCCGTCGTAGCTTACACAGATGCCAGCGACAGTGCCGTCGTCGTCAAGCGCCACAAGGGTGTTGCGGTAGCTGTATTGAGTGTTTTCTGTCTCAACAAGTTTAGTCATCACTGCCTCAAACTCAGCTAATGTATGGCCGGGGCCTGCAAAATATTGGCAGCAGTCGTTGCTCATAGCCTGCATTATGCCACGGGCTATATGTGCGGAATGTATCTTTTTAGCTTCAGTAATTGTCATTCTCATTAAGTTTGTATTTACAAAGATATGTAAAAATTAAATATCTGCAAAGCGAATTAATTTTTTTTAATATGCTATAGACAAAAAAAGGTGTTATCTTTGCAGAAGATAGGCGGCACTCGGCATAACATTCAAGCAAGCTTGATGGTTTTGCTCTCGTTTGCACTATCTTTGCACATAAATATTATACAGAAACAGGCAGACATGGAAAAAATAGCAAAAAGAATAACCGACCTTATCGGCCGCACACCGCTTGTTGAGCTTGCCAATTTCTCTGAGCAGCACGGGCTTGACACGCCGCTGATAGCAAAAGTGGAATATTTTAATCCTGGCGGCAGCATAAAAGACCGTACGGCTCTGTCGATGATTGAGGATGCCGAGCGCAGAGGCCTGCTGACTCCAGGCGCCACTATCATTGAGCCAACAAGTGGTAACACTGGTATTGGTCTTTGTGCTGTAGCTGCAAGTAAAGGTTATAAAATCATCATCACTATGCCAGAAACAATGAGTATTGAACGCAGAAAACTCATGAAGGCTTATGGTGCTAAGCTTGTATTAACAGAAGGTAGCAAAGGCATGGCAGGAGCTATCCAAAAAGCTGAAGAATTAGCAAAAGATATACCTGATAGCTTTATTCCTGGACAATTCACTAATTTAGTCAATCGCCAAGCTCATTATATGACAACTGGCCCAGAAATTTGGCAAGATACTGATGGTAAAGTTGATATCTTCGTTGCTGGTATTGGTACAGGTGGTACTTTAAGCGGTACAGGAAAATATCTCAAAGAACAAAATCCTAACATAAAAATCATTGGTATTGAACCTCAAACTTCTGCTGTATTAACAACCGGTAAAGCAGGTGCTCACAAAATTCAAGGTATTGGCGCTGGCTTTATACCAGATACTTTAGATACCTCTATCTATGATGAAATCATAACTGTAGACAATGAAGTATGTTTTACAGCTAGTAAAGAATTAACTAAAACAGAAGGTCTTTTGACTGGCATTTCTTCTGGTGCCGCACTTTTGGCAGCTACTCAAGTTGCCAAACGTCCAGAAAATGTTGGCAAAAATATTGTTGTACTTCTTCCTGATACAGGTGAACGTTATCTCTCTACACCATTATTTGAAGAATAATATTTCAAACTCAATAACATCATCATATTGTAAATATTTTTATGTGATGATGTTATTTTTTTATAAGATATTCATAGTTTTATAATAGGATAAATATATTTTAAAAGGAGAGTTTTCT
>OGLR01000346.1_pt1 | contig 23380 bp, 23 predicted proteins | sample 1572931 | NCBI WGS metagenome assembly OGLR01 (sample SAMEA2581997, study PRJEB24529) | metagenome | biome: Human gut stool | place: China | collected 2011 | reverse complement strand
TCCCCCCACAGCGAAGTCCTGGCTCGTTGGGCACAGAAGCGTCTACCACCCCGTATGCGTCACTGGTGATTACAGGCAGTTCCAAAGCCTGCGCCTCTAACACACTCGATCCAAAGCCCTCTCTCCATGTCGGAAGCACAAACACGTCTCCACCCTGCAGAGCCTCGTAGGGTTGGTTCGTCCTACCCGGATAGAAGAAATTCTCATCCCGTTTCAAGGCAGGATAGCCTTGCGCTTTCGCCTCATAGTTTTCTTCGTCAGAGCCATACAGCAACAGTTTGGCATGAGGACATTCTTTCACCAACTTACCGAAAGCTTCATACAGTTCTCCGATACCCTTGTCATGATTCAGTCTGCCTAAGAAAACATATACCACATCCTCTTCTGTAAAGCCAAACTTTGCACGTTCCCGTTTGCGGACATCTCCAGATATGACAAAACGCTCCAAACGCACTCCGGCAATAGAGCCGTTAGCCAGCACTTGACTGTTAGCTTCTTTCAGTACCCCTTCCCTGATGAGGAATTTACGCTGCGATGCTCCGTCAACCAACAAGTCTGTATTAAGCCACGCTGGTATCTTGTCCATATATTTCAGCAAACTGCGCATAATACCTTTACGTGTAGCCCAAACCTGCCCCGTATAAATATGGACACGATGCGGCACCTTTGCCATCCAGCCAGCCAATGCTGTCAGCAAAGCAGCTTTTGGAGTTACCGAATGTACGCTTTCAAAGTTCTCGTGTCTGAATACCTTGCGAATAGCCAGCAACGCTTTCATGTCACTCCATATAGAAATCTTCCTCTGTATGGGAATACAATGGCAAGTCACTCCCATTTGGCAAAATTCCTCCTTTTCCTCTTCCTTTGAGAAATTAGCCAACAGATGCACATCATATTCCTGCACCAATCGTGTGATATGGTCTTTCAAGAAAGCACTTGCCGTCCCGGGAATCGCCACTGTGAATGCTATTTTTTTCCTCATATCATTGATGTCAATTAAAAAATCTCATAATTAATTATCCTTTGCTCTTTCCATGGCATACTTAAAACCATACCATGACTCAGCATCAAGACCGTCCATATAATTGTCTTCCAGCCATCGCGTCATTTTCCTTACCTTGGATATATTAAAAGTATAAGCCACATCCATCACGGTGTAAGTCACCGTACGTAGCTTTCCATCATCTTCTACTTTAAAGAAGTCCAGAGTCTCAGCATCCCCATTAATAGCGTTATTCAGTTCGTATATCTCATAATAATTCAAGTCACCAGCCGACTCTATAAAGTCTTCCAAAGATTCTGCATGATATGTCTTGTCTTGCTCATCAGGATTTATTCCATTAATGCAAAAATCATAGAAGTCCATAAGATGCTCTATCAGAAGGATATTCTCGTCAACAAAGTTCTCTATCATGCTCTCAGTCCAGTTCTTCTTCTGTATTTTCAGCATGCTCGTCAGGTCATCGGCTGACACGGTATCCCCATGCAGGCATGCCTCTCTAACAAAGTCATACATCCTCATAGTATCATAATGATGTTTACTCTCAGGATACACCCCGAGCCATGCAGCCATTTTCTCCTTTGTCTTCTTATCCATCGCTTATTTCTGCGTGAAAGCCTTCGCCAGTTCCACAATTTTGTCGAAAGGCAACGACAATATCGGTTTGTCATCTTCCTTTTCAATGTTCTCCGCATCATCCTCCTGATGCTTCATCACGTCATCGATCAACGAGGCCACATGCTCCTCGTTCTTTCTCATATCTGCATAAAGATTGACAGACGCTCTCAACAGCGAATCCTTATATCTATGTCTCTGTAACATAGAGGCGAGCTTCACCATCTGTCTTTGGGCCTTATTCATCTGATATATACATACCCACAACAAGCCACCCAACAATGGAAGAGGCAGATAAAGCGGAATATAATTCTTCCAATTATTGAAACTTAACTGAGGATAAAGCGTGAATATTAGAAACGACTCCCAAACTATCAACGCACCAAATACAATTCTGCATCCCCATAAGTAGTTTTTGTATATATCCTCAAGCCTGGTTTTTTCATCTTTCAAATCTTCTATCGCTTCATCAAGACCAGTCGTAATAGACTTCACCTTTTCAGTCAGCACCTCAGTTTGGCCAGCCCGTTTCCCCTTGGCTTCAACCATATTCTTTAGTTCCTCTATGTTATACTTTAAAGTTGCGGCCTTTCTTTCCAAACGAATATACTCAGATGAATTTTCCTTCCCCTCATCTTGCAACTTTTTCATGGCCTGTTGAGCATTCTGGAGTTCCTTTTCATTCGTCTTTATATTCTCCTTTAAAAGCTCAATAGAATCGCCGTCAGCAACTTTTTCCAAAGTCTCCTCTTTATACCATTTTAATCCGTCATCAACAATATCCTCAAGTTGGTTTACAATTTCTTGGTCAAGTTCGAATAATTTATTCTTTATAGTATTGAGTATATCTATCAATTGTGGATAGTATTTATACAACTTTCCGATAGTTGCCGTATAGAGTGTCGCATTCCTCAGCAAATTAGTCAACTGTCGTATTCGCAACATGGCTCTTGAAGTGTCAACATCACCGCCATCTTTTCTGGATGCCAATACCTTTGCGCAATTATCCAACGTTGTCACTATCCTGTTTCGGTTTTTTATTACCTCATCCATTGTTAATAAACTTACCGTCTATAAGTCACTTATTCTTCAGTAACCGTCTGTCCCACTTCTGGGCAAAGGACACTTCCCTGTCGTATATTTACACTTTGATTAGTGTGGTGATTACAAGTCCTGCAAAGAGGAACAATGTACACACCATCCAAATGTTCATCCTCAGAAGAATAGACAACATGACCACCTTCGGCCTGATATTCATCTACAGAAGATGCATTTTCGTTTTCCTTACGTTTTATGATAGAATCTCTCCATTGAGGATTCTCCAAGTCCGCATAAACAAGTTTTCCACAACAAGCACAAGTCACGCCATTACTATAGTTTCCGGTCAATGCCCTCCAATAATTTATCCATGGCACCCCTTCCCAAGCTACACGATTAGTGCTATTGGGGAGATTCTTTAATTCTTCATCTTGTGACAACTTTATTATCGCTCCATCAAGATTATATTTTTCCTGTTTGAAACGTTCTGCGTATGCTTTTAATTCTTGCTTATTCATAATAGATTAAATTAAAACAGACTTTCTTATGGAAATTATCGTCTATGCAATCGATTATACAACCAATTGGGCAATAATCCTGTTATGATGGGACGCATGGAATAAATTTGATAATACCAAGGAAGACCTATCATCTTAAAACCTTTTCGCATCACATAATGAACATTCACGTAACCTTGCCATTTTCGTCGTGCCACAGCGTTACGGTCATCACGCATCTGATATAAAGCCTCATTCATAGAATATAACTTATGCCCTGCTGCAAAAACCTTAAACCATAAGTGGTAATCTTCAACACGGAGAAGCCTGTCATCCACCGAATACCCACCGACGGCTTTTATCACATTCGTTCTTGCCATACATGGTGCATGGCAAATAGGAGTACCTTTAAGAAAATTCTCTTTCTTTATTTCTCCCAGTCCTCTCCCTGTCATAAATACGCCATTCTCATCAAAGTAATCCATAGGAGTACTTACCACGGCATATTCAGGATGTTCGTCCAAAAATTTTATCTCTTTCTCAAATCGCATAGGTTTCGAAAGGTCATCACCATCCATACGAGCAATATATTCCGTATCGGCATATTCTAAACAACGATTCAACGTAAAGTTTAAGCCCATATTTCGTTCATTACGTACCAACACAATATTATCATGTTTATCAGCATAAGCCTTAGCCACTTCGTATGTGTTATCATAAGATCCATCCTCACAGAGGACAATCTTAAAATTCTGATAAGTTTGCGCATACAAAGAATCCAATGCCTCTGACAACGTTGAGGCACAATTGTATATACCCATTATAACTGAAATTCGTGGTCTCATATCTCTATCCATATAGACATCTATTTTTTAAGAATACGACTCAGTCTCATCACCCATTTCTCACCAAATATAGTGATAAGCTTATTCTTCAGAATATGCAAACGCCAACTCATTGTATTATGGTCTATCCATGAACAAGAATAATGATGGATAGAGACTGTATTTTTCGTTAGAATTGTGATGCCAGTCGTCGAATCCATAGGGCAGAAGTAGTCTGCAGGATATATCGTCACATCAGCCACGTTTTGCAATTTATGTTCATTAAGTAATCCGTGTTTCCTCAATATGGCTGTAGTATAATCCACTACAGTTCCATCTTCTATTGTAAAATGCTCTTTAGCTTCATAGAAATCTAACAGCTCACGAAGCAGGCCGAGGCCGGGGTTTACCCCAAGGCCGAGGCCGGGGGCAACACCGAGTTCTGAAACACTCCGTGTTGCCCCTATCTGTCGGGATGTTGCTAAACTCTTTTCAAATCCCATAAAGTTACCTGCCGCAACAATATGATCCATATTCTTAATAACTTCCACATCCGTATCAAAATAAAGACCTCCTTCGTGATATAACACATAAAATCGTGTATAGTCACTGACGAAAGCATATTTCTTTTGCTCATAAGCCTCTTTTACGTATGGACAGCAATTCACATCAAAATTGCTCTCGTTCCACTCTTTTATCTCATATTCTGGCAAGTATTTTCTCCACGAAGCAATACATTTTTGTGCATCTTCAGGAAGCGGGTTGCCGCCAAACCAACAATAATGAATAATCTTTGGTATCATATCAAGCATAATAAACAATTTCCATGAACAAAGTAAAGAACAAGTGATATAAGACAATCTTTTTTCTAATCAACACAAGCGGATGATTTTCATCATCGATAGAATAGCATGGATAAATTAATAATATCGGATACATAAACCACGACAGATAAGCTATTCGATTGGTAAATTGTGCATACATACAAAGCATCCATATACCATTACAAACTAAGTACATATGCAACATGATATCATAAAGTTTATCTTCCAGCAGATATTTGTATTTCATATAATAACCCATCAATACAGGCATCGCACTGTATATTACGAAATCTATGCGGAAGCCACTTTTTCCACCCCAATCACCATTTGTACTCAAATAACCAGCACCAGATTCGTCAGACATCCCTGCAAAAAGATTTTGAAAGAAAGTTACATGTAATATTGCCATCAACAGACAGAACAACCATCCGTAGAAATACCATTCTTTCTTCTTGAAAAACAATGTCAGTAAATAGGCAGCCACAGGCAACTGCATAGAGTGGTGGAATCCCCAGGATAGCAACAAGAAGAGTATTGATATCAACATTTTATCTCTATAAGCCAACGCCACAAGAAACAAGGATGCAGCAGCTCCTGCTTTAATACCATTTGTTCCATAAGAAAAGGTTGAGAATGCAGCAAGACAAACTAAATATACAATCAGCGTGTTTGACGGGAAAAGTTTGCGACAGACAATAAGCATACATACAAAATAGATAACTGCAATCAAAACGAAAAAATATGTTGCGTCAGGGAAAATATTTCCCATATATCCATATAAGTTATCAAACAAAAGATTCTCTGCATTCCAATTAAAACCGTGCCATTTATGCAGTCCCCACCAATTAGCATAGTTAGTCATGTCGACAAAATATCTGCCAGAAACAGGGCGAGTGCCAATAAAAAGTATTAAAAAAATGCACAACAGCCAACAGCCTGTGGCATTCTCTTTTTCTTCTAAGTCTTTTCTATTTCTTACTATAGTCACGGTCATAACTGAAACTATCAAGAAATAAATGTATTTATACAAAAATGCAGGAATCATATACTATTTTATCAAAGAATATATTTTTTCCACTTCACGCTCATTACCATAGTCATGTGTACGCAGGTATTCCGTAAGTTTCTGTTGCAAAGTCTCATCCATAATGACTTTTGCCAAACCTTTAGCACAACCATCATTGTCCATGGGGACTATCACTCCGTCTATGCCATTTTTTATCTGACTTGGGGCCGTAGAATAGTTGGTTACCACCACAGGTTTGCATAGCATCTGCGCCTCACGCACAGTCACACTTTTACCCTCATACCTGGATGGCTGTACATAGATGTCACAAGCTTTAATGTAAGGATACGGATTACTCCGTTTGCCTAAAATGATGACATGTTCCTGCATGCCCGCCTCGGCAATCTTATCACGAATAAACTGCTCATCGCCACCATAGCCTATGATAAACCACTTCACCTCCACTCCTGCCTCCACCATGCGGCGGCAGATGTCAGGAACATTGTCGTAGTTCTTGGCTTCAGAGAAGCGACCTATAGATAATAGTCTTGTCATTTCTTCAATAAGTTGTTTACAAATGTCTGGTACATTATCGAAATTCTTCTGCTCACTGTATCTTCCTATCGAAAGGAGTCTTATACCCCCCCCGAATTGCCGCAACTCTTCCTCGACATCCTCAATGTCGGCACGGTGACGCACAAAGGCAGGTGAGAGAATGTTCTCTATCAGCACTATCTTACCCGTATCCGCCAACGAGGGAAAAGTTTGCAGGAAGGTTTTTGTTACGTCCTCTGATATGCTTGCAATATAGTCGTATCCATTCCATATTGGCAACTCATCTTTTGCGTCCACCCAAATCTTGGTATAATCAGTATGGATCCATGAAATGCGCTTATGTGCATTCACACGGCTCAGTCCTATCTGGTGTGGAGTAACGAAACTGATAGCAAGGTCGTATATCTTCTTTGAATTTATCTTTGGCAAGAGTGGCGTTGTATATTTCGCCATATAGTGAAATGCGCTTGCATTAGACAGACTGCTGCCACTCGCCTTGTAACGTCTTCCGCTTATAATCTTCGCCCATATACGGGCAACAGCTATGCCCCAGCACCCAGCTTTCACAACTTCTCGTATGGGACGCTCTAACATAGTGTACGGCTTGATGGGCGGCAGCACATTCACCCACTCGGGTATAAACTGCATCATCTCCCCACGATGGTCGTGCAAGAACAGGTCAACGTCCACGCGTTCCTTGTCCAAGGCATTAAGCAGACCAACAAGCGCAGTCTCCGCACCACCAATCTCAAGGTAGTGCATAATAATAAGTATATGGGGTTTCATTTTTCTTTCTTTGTAATTCTACACAACTATAGTTTCAATTTTCTTTTTATTATGGAAAAGAAGTTTTGTCGGTAATACCTTATACGGCTTTTTCTTTGTACTGTATCAAAATCACAATTAAGAAAAAAGTCAACAAATTCTCTCTGTTCTTGATTCATATCATCGTAATTTTCTTTCATACGTTCTATTATATATGGCCAATGAAGAATACGCTCTGATTTAAAGCTCATAAGTCCGGAACGACGATACAATACATCTTCCCAGTGCTCCTTGAGAGTTTTGTTTATTTGAAAACCAAAATCCCTAACCTCAGCTTTTTCAGCAACAAGACCAAGGATTGTTCTAAAACATTTTTCGCACTCGCAACAGTTTCTATCATTAAATGAGCAAACCCGCATAGGATATGGTTTTCCACTCTTTCGCTGAAAATCCACCACAACTTGTACTTTTTGTTGTCTTACTAGCTCTGAAGCATCATGAATACATATTCCATTATCAGCATATCTAAACTCGCTATCTGTAGTAACATGCGAAGCACACATACAAAACTCTCCCATAGGCACAGAACTGGCAATATAAATTTTCTCTATACCATATTTGAACGCCAAAGGCATTGCAATTGTTATGAATGCCATTGAATGTTGAAAACCATGCCACCAAGAGTCTCCAAATTTCGGTCGAATATTCTTTGTCCACAGATTTTCACGCACAAGAACCGCAAAATTGCTTTTGGCAAAGCTAAAATCACATCCTTCTCGTTTGGCAAAATTTCCTGTATCGCGTATATCTGCTTCTGCAGCACTGTCTATATCTGACAGATTTCTATACCAACCTTGAATATTTAATAACAGCGGTTTTTTGTCATGAATACGAACGTATGAGCAGTTTGCATCAAGCCCTCCACTAAACAAAAGAAGAGCCTCTTTATTAATAGATAATTTGTTTTCGACAAATTTTGCAGGTATGATATTTCCTCTTAAAGGATAATGATAATATAAGCGTTGATAAGCGTCTTTTACTCTAAGAATAGACTCATAAAAATTACGGTCTATTTCGTTTACCCACATTACAGTATTTGTCACCCACATCAATGGTAAAATTGAAGCGACAAAAGGAGCTACAAGTAAAGAATAGGGAACTTCTTCCATATTCTCTTGGTAATCAACCCAAAGTGTATTTGAAGTAAAATAAGGTGCTAATATGCCTGTCACATGGAAATTATATTCTACATGCCCCCCATCAACTTTAATACTTTTCAATAAAATGCCATCCATAAGAAAAAGGTTTATTACAAATTGTATTAATAATAGTCAAAGAATTGCCGGAAATTATAGGGATGCCCATCAAAATCATCATTTGGTAAACTTTGGGCAGTTTTGCATAGCAAGTCATAATCGATATCCACCTTATTTAACTGAGAGTATGCAATAATAAGCCGAAGTGGATCAACATTATAGTCTCTACAACAAGTAAAAATATTTTTAATAAAACTTGAATGAAAACCTGTGTACCCACATATTAGTTCCAAAGGACTATTTAATGTACGGTTAGTAATATCTTTCAAAACCACAAAACCATATTCCAGCAGACGAGGAATATCAATGTCCACGGCTTGATTTCCGTATTTTCTTTTCATCGCCATGACAAACATCTCGGTCGGCACATTTCCAATACTTCTACCTAACCCCTGAAAAGAACAGTCTACTAAAGCAAATCCTAATTCCACACATTTTAATGCATTAGCGACTCCGAGCCCCATGTTGTTATGTCCATGAAAACCTAAATTTAGTTTATCACATTTTGAAATTGCTTCTTTATGAAACATTTCAATATCTTCGGGTAACATATACCCCGCTGAATCTACAAGATATTCTATGTCTGCTCCTTCATTATGAGCGATATTACAACTTTCTGCGAATTCTTTGGGGGTAGCAGCATAGCTTTTCATGAAATTGACCATTGATTGTAAGCCTAACTCTTTTGCATAGTGTATATATGGAATGGCTTTGTCTACAGCCTGAACTGTTACCCCTATTCGTATAAAGTCCACACCATTTTCTTTGGCCATTAGTAAATCTTCCTTTCGAGCTATACCAGGAATGCAAAATACGCCTAATTTACTATTCCCCACACATTCCTTGGCTACTTTTAAGTATACTTCGTCACTATACAGAGATTCACCTCTCTCAGGACAACTTGCATTTAATCCCATGCCATGACCTATCTCTATATATTCTATTCCTAGTTTGGATAATTGTGTGACAATATTGCGAATATCAGAACGAGTAAATTTAAAATTTACAGCATAACTACCATCACGAATCGTAGTATCTAAAATTCTTGTTTTCATCTTCATTTACATTAATTTATTTTTGTAATAGAATTTTTATACGTTCCCAAAGGTGAAGACTTTTTAAAAAACTTATGAAGAAGTTGACGAATTTTCAAATTTATATCTCTATATCTTAACCTCCTATTGTATTTATTGAAATCACCTTTTACAACCATTTGAAGGATTGAATCAGATTCAAATATTTTTTTCCATATTGGATTTCTTAAAGCCATGTCGTTCATGGTTGGCGAAAAACATTTTTTTAAGATATCAAATTGAATGGTTTCTGCTTCCTGCCCACACCCATAATGCGTATAGACACATTCCATTGTCTCTAATAATATCATCAAGAGATGCTTCCACATCAAATACTCTTCACTTACATCAATTGCAAATGCTCTATACACTTCTTTTAGGCCCTCTGTCATTTTTTGCTGCCGATAGAACAGTTCATCAATACTATGTTTTTTATGTTTCAACGATGTAGGAGAAAAACTTCCATAAATATATCCCAAGGTTGAAGTTGTTGCCATACCACGTACAAACGGCATAAAACTATATAGAAATAAGCGGTCTTCTGATATAGTTAACTTTGTGTCAAAACAAAGATTATTTTGTTCGATAACACTTCGGCGAAATAATTTTGCCCAAGGGCTACATCTGTGCATGATCCTTGTATGCAATATTGCATCCTTTACTTTTCCTAAATCATAAATTTTACTATCATATAAATACAATGTAGTCTTAAAGCTTTCAACAATAGCATATGATCCAAATACAATATCAATATCATCTGATTTACCAGATGCCGCCAACATTGAAGAAAGAAAAGTGTCTGTTAAAAGATCATCAGCATCAACAAAAGTTATCCATAATCCTTTTGCAGCTCTTAATCCACTATTTCTCGCTGAACTAACCCCTGAATTTTGTTGATGAATTACAGTAATACGACCATCGTCTCTTGAGATTTCATCACAAATTTCCGAAGATCCGTCTTTACTTCCATCATCAACAAGAATCAATTCCCACGAATGTTCTTCTTGAGCCTGTACACTATCTATTAAATTAATTATGCTTCCTAGTGCATTATATACAGGAACTATTATTGAAACTTTCGGTAAAAAAGTCGCCATGTTTAAATATCAAATTGTTTTTTCCAACGTCTTATGTCATCAAAAGGCATTGTTATTGTTGTCTTGATTTTACTATTAAGCAAAGATTCCAGCTCGCTTATTTGATTTTTCTCTATACAATTAAGGTGATTCCTATCATTGATAGCGCGAGCACGTTCGTCAATCGCAATAATCACAGCTCTCCGTTTGTGGCGCATAGCATAAACTCCCCCATGAAGACGTGTACCAACATAATCGGTGTCATTATCCGTAAGGTATTTTTGGTATGCCTCTTTATTTGCTTGAAGGACATGTACACGTTCCTTATTTTTCAATTTCTGAAACTGGTCAAAATCGTCTATCCCTTGTGGCCAAAAATATACATCCTTATAATTATGCAACAATGTGTCAACCATTTGCTGATCTCTTTCGTCAAAACACCCAGCAGTAATTGTAAACACACATTTCTCCGCTTTTGTATCAGGTATCAGAGCACAATGTTCTGGGGTAAGCATCCACATAGTTACACAACCAGTATTGATAGCTTTTAGCCCAAGACTTTCCATATAAATTTTACTTCTTTCATCACGGGCACTATGATAATAATCTCGATTTAGCATGTGTTGGTAAATATATCGTGTGTACAAATTGCTGCCATTCTCAGCACCCGCACCAGCTCCGACCCCAACCATAATCAGACCTTTAAATGCTTGAAAGTTGAAAATGTTTATATTCCATTGAGCATAATGAGTAAGTAAATTGGGTACCAGCACATTGCTTCCTCCAACAAATTTTAATTGACATTTGGCATACTGCTGATATGCCAAAGAATTTTTCCATACCTGATACCAATGGAATGGAGCGATATGTGTAGGAAGATTTAGTTCAAAATTATTTTTAAACAACGGAGATAACTCTTTACGAGTACATTCCATAATTATATCATCGCCCTTATTGAAAGAAGCAAATGCGGTGTCCAATAATAAAATTTTTTTCATTTGATGTTGTTTACTTATGTGCTATTTTAGCAATTTTCTTATTTTTCCTTTTATGTAAACCAGATACAATTTACAAAGATATAGATAATCAGAATTCAGATACTTTTTTGTGATTTTTATCCACGTAAGTGGCTCAAATTTAAATAATGAATAATATAAAGCCTTTTGTATTTTATCAATATAACTTATCTGAATAGCAGATAATACCTCTTGACTCCCCTCGTATAATCCAATTTTTACATTACGGTCAGCTTCTGCAGCTTTGATAACCATTTTATAATCCTTTTTCTTTGTTGACAGACAATTGCCATAGCCTATAGCAGACAAATCATCCAAAGAATACTTATAGACCAATGCGTTGGTAAAGAAGATTTTATTTGCAATAGACATACATTGATAGGTATAAATATGATCTTCGCACCAAGAAATTTCTTCATTCATTCTGACTTGTTGCGCTATTTTTCTTGAATAGCAAGTATTCCATAAAAAGCCACCATAACTTGAGTTGCGGGATTTCAAATAAAACTCTTCTTTTGAAGAAACCAAACATGGAGAATCTATAGCCACTTTGCGAACATGTCCCGATTTTCCCTTTGTCAGATATCCGGAACGGATTATGTCCACCTTTCCGTGTTTACTGATAATATCCAGATAAACTCCTAAGGCACCTGGTAAAAGTGTATCATCGGCATCAACAAATACAATCCAATCACCTTTCGCATTTTCCAATCCAATGTTCCTTGCTTGACTTGGGCCGCCATTTTTCTTATGGATTACTTTTATTCTTGTATCCAAAGAGGCACAATGGTCGCAGCACTCAGCCGAACCATCATTACTGCCATCATCAATCAATATAATCTCAAAACTGGTATAGTGTTGTGAGAGAATTGAAAATAGACATTTCTCAATTTTTTCCTTTGCGTTGTATATTGGTATAATAATAGAAAAGGTTATTGAGCATTTATTGACATTTGTACATCGGGGGGGGTAATCTTGGATTTTAAACTATCTGTTAAGAATCCAATAGAATCTTTTCTTCTTTCATCGTGAATTCTGTTTATCTTATCCCAATCTATTGTTCTATCTTTAGTGTGTAATTCATCTATAGCATAGATAACTCTATCCTGCAGGCCAAATGTCTCCAATAAGGAATGAATCCTGGACATACCTCTATTTGGGTTTAGCAACACCCAAAAGGATTTATTATATATGATAGAAAAAACGCAAGCATGAAAACTGTCCGTAATGATTTCGTTTGCCGAGGCAAATGCATGTAACCATTCTGATATTGGCCGCTGAATTCTTTGTTCCAAAGGAACGTTTGAATCCTCAGGCAGAGCATTTATACGGAAACTCTTCGATTTTTTCAACAAAGCATACCTATCAATCTCTTGTAAAATTTCGGGAGTCTCATCTAATATATAATAAAATAAATCGCCTTTGTTTTCTTCCTGTACAGGAATCAGTTGATTATAATCATTTCTACTGAGCAAAAGAGTTGGATCCAATACACATTTTGCAAAGATATTATATTCGTTATTGCAGATATCCACACCAGCGTTTTCCCTAACAGATATGGCATCAAATTTATGAATCAAATCCTTACATGCCTCCTTTTCTAATCCATTATATTCATCAATACTATCTTTGCCAAACGATGCAGCATAGGCCACTCTTCGTATGTTCCAATTCTGTGCAAAAGCCAGATAGGCATTTTCTATACGTTCACTGTTTCCAAAGTAAGCCTTACGCCACACCTGGTCGCTGCCAACTACTATGGCGTCAAATGTATGAGCATCTAATTCGGACAAAGTGTCACATGATACATATTTAACGTGTTGGCTGATGAAATCTTTCAGATATTTATCTTTATATCTTCTTGATTTATTTATTTCTTTTTCATATTGTATGAATCCCTTGTTTCTATGAAGGATATATTTGTTTATAAATCTCCATGGATAAGTTAAATACCTCCTCCATTTTGGATCAGCAACATATTTTTTTATATGCTGATTATAATTTATGACTGCAACCTCATGCCCCATCCTTTCAAGCACTGTCTGTAGAGCATAAGCCTGCAATATTCCTCCATAGTTCGTATGGAGAGGTAAAGTCAGTATTCCTATTTTCATCATATTCCTGTTAGTCGTTTAATTATTGTTCTTATTTTGATTTTAATCCGCAATGAAATTGAAGGAGTTATTGCCTTATTAAAAGAATAAATAATAGTCTTACCTTTATAAAAGCTTCTCCAAAATTTATTACGACCCACAGGAATTGATACCGATTGGCTATACGATTTATTAGCCGAAATCGCCTCTTTATACTGTACCGCTATTCTTTCTGTTGATAAAGAAGAAAAATGTTTCATTCCATTTTCCGTATTAACAAACACAACACCAATTCCTTCATCATCGTCAAATTTTGGATGTACATAACCTATTCCCCAAAAATCAGCTATAGTTAGATCGCTATTACTTTTTCCCGCCTTTGCTGGACAAGCATAACAGGAGGGGCGAAGAATAAGGTTCTGAAGAAAAGCCTTCATAAATACATTTTCTTGATGCATATTCGACAACAAAACCGTATTTTGGTCGCCCTTAGATGGCGACTTTCCTCTGACAACAAAACCGTATTTTTTCCAGCCATAACCGCCCAGTTGCTTTTCTCTAAAATTTATACCTGTTATCACAGGCACAGATTTTAGAGAAAAAGGCAAAACCGATTTTTTTCCAGCGACCTCGCTTTGCGAGACCTCTCCTCTGATGATTTCCGCCAAATATTTCCGCCAAACACCCGGACTGGGTACACCATGACAAATGAAATCAACAGTAAGCAAGTTCTCATACTCTTTTCTCAGAAATTTATGCAATCCCGCAATCTGGCAAGAAGTCCCAACAAACAGAACTTTTCTACCTTGTTTAAGGAACATTTCCGCTTCTTTATATGTATTACCAATACGACTTTGCACATACTTGCTCCGCATAAGTGGCTCAAGTTCCTCCAAAGTTTCCGCATAACCGTGCTCTACTTCCCAATTCTTATCAAATCGTGCTCCAAACACCACACCTCCTTGTTTAATGATGTTTTCAGCAAGAAGAATAAAAACGCCACCAGACGAACTACGCAAACGCTGATCTTCATTTTTGTTTTTTGCAGCAAACACTTGAAGTGGTTCTTTCGGGACATTTTGATTAATCACCGGACATACCTTCTCACATAATCCACAGTCAATGCAAACGGCAACATCGACTTTTGGATAAAGAAAGCCCTCTTCATCCTCACGCATCGCAATGCACTGTTTCGGGCATCGCTGCACACAGGCATTACAACCACAACATTTAGATTTATCTGTTATATGAATCATTTCATCTAATCTTTTCTATCCATTAATGTTTCAGTTTGGCCAATACTACTTTTGTTTTATTCCAAAAGAACAAACGCTCGTTCTTTGTCAATCCAAACAGAATACAACAAACACATGTCCACAATACCGCTACTGGCACACAGATAAAAAATCGCAATATACCTACCTTCATATAATAGCAGACAATTAACGGTAAGATAAAAGAAGTTATGGAGACTAAGATACATGGGGTTACGACTTCACGCATAAACTGACGAACAGAAAACGACATGAGCTTCTTAATATCATAAAAACGCACCAAATTAAGTATCAGAAAATCCACAATAAATATCGCATAAGCAATCCATACTGGCGCACCAATATAATATGCAAACCAGACCAAAGGAAATATGACACCAGCCGTAATCGCTGCATGGACGGTATATTTCTTTACATGACCATCTGCCTGAATCAATTTAAACAGGTTTTGTCCCGAAGCCACCGCAAGCGATTCAAACATGGCGAAACGTAAAAAAAGTGGTGCTAAATCCGGGACTTCTCCTAACCACAAATATAGGAGTGTTTCTGCCTCCATGCAAACAGGTACTATGAACACAAACATCATCAGCCATGTAAACTTCGTTCCTCTGTTAGCCAAAGAAACCGCATAGCCCACCTCACCAGCCGCATAACTTTTAGTAATCTGTGGAGAAAAGGCCATCGTGAAATTACCCACAAACCCTTGGACTGCACTGTTGACCGTTATGGCTATGGAGCGTGAAGCATTGTAAACTACACCAAAATAGATATTCACAAGCATATTCACACCTTGCGTAGCAAATACATACGCACTGTTATTCATCAAGTTCCATCCACTAAAAACAGAAAGTTCCTTCATGAGTCCCTTGTCGAATACCCTCGGATGATAGTGCGCCTCCTCAAAATTCCGACTACAATACCAGCTATAAAAGGCTCTCATGCCCAAAGCGACCGCTACTTGTAATAAAGCTAATAATATCAGTCTATCACCACCATAAACCATAATCACAAAGCAGATGGCAAGTTTCAGCGTTACCTCCACAATGCTCATATAAGCATAAATGGACATACGCTCATGGGCTATGATTAGTGCATTATAGGGTGAACTGATCAAAGAAATCATTAATGTCACGATGGAGCATTGTAATACCCAGTTGGCAGCCACCATTCGCCCGTCTGGGATATTCGCCCCACTGTTCAAGAACCATACGCCAGCAATCTCCAACACCACAGCCACTATCAATGCCATCACAATCTGAGCATTGATAGAGGTGGAGAACATCGTCATCAAACTCTCCTTATCTCCTTTCCCCAATGCGTAGGTAATATAGCGGCTGATGGCAGCAGACATGGTGGAAGTAATCAGCGAGCTCATGCCCACAATGCCACCTACCACGGCATTGATGCCATAGTTCTCCACTCCCAGTGCCTGCAACATCACACGCCCCGTATATAATCCGACTATCATCGTAATGAAAGTACGGAAATATAATGCTAGTGTGTTCTTGGCTATGCGTTTGTTGTTTGAAGAAGTTTGTGATGACATTATCTGATACTTTTATTATTTAAGAGTTTCGAGTATTTCGTTTTTATTCTACCTTTTTAAAAATATCATAAACACCATTCGGTTATTATGTTTTATTATTCGAAGAGATTTTATATTAGTTCCAAAACTATTCTATCTTAAACCGAAGGCGTATTCCTTTTACCAACTAAAAGTTGCATAAAAAGGTTAGTATCGGGAATAGCCTCCGGTATTTGGGTTATATCGATATCTGTCAACGGCAATTATCAAGAATTATTCAGCAATTCTTTATACTTGTATATTTTGCTGTCAACCATTGATCAGCGACAACAGAGATTATTCTTATGCTCCTGTTACAATGTGGAACAGATAAGATGCTAATAATGAAGACAGGAAACCAACAACGAAACTGATTATCATGGACTCTTTCCTAATTCTATTATAACTTATCTCATTATTCATATTTCCTCCAGATTTGTTATTAGAATTGCTTACATCTCCATTCGCAATTATCGAACCTTTAATTTTATTTTCCATATTTAGTTGTTATTTGAGTTAGATACATTTCCATTAGCAATAACGGAATTGTTTATTTCGTTTGTAACGGTTTGAGGGGTGATTTCATCTATTGCTTCGTCTTTGTCTAAAATTTTTACAGGCTTGTTATTGTAATCTATTATATTTTCCTCATCTAAATCGAATGGAAATGATGGGATAGAATTTACTATCATTTTTTTTGTCCCATTTGTAGCTGCACATAAAGCAATAAATTTTTCTCCTTCTGGTATCGGAGCAAGATCTATCGGTATTAATTCGAAATGACTTGGTTTATAACTCATAAACGATAGCCACGTATGCATTATTTCTTTGTTTTTGGGAGTATAATAACTAAAGATAAGACCATTTCTATCTTGTGCAACTTTATGTTTCCCTTCTGCTAATGGAAAAAGTAATTTTATCCAATAATATATATCTTCAGCCTCCATTTCATTCAAGATGCAATCTGAAATAGTGTATATAGCCATTTTTATATTTGATTCTTGAGAAATTCTGTTATGTCTTTTGATAATTCTCCGTCATAAAAATCCTCAGGCCATTCAAAAAATCCTTTTTGAGCGATATCTAAATTTTCGATGTAGGCTCCATTTTCTCTTATTTGAGGATGAAACAGGCATATTGATACATCTTCAGGGGGAATATTTCCTTCTGAGATTCTTCTTCTTAAACGTTTAAGAAGATACTCACTATGTGTTTCTATTATTATTTGCTTTTTCTTCTTTTTCGCTACCTCTATAAACAGGTCTGCAAGTTCTGCTTGCATTTTAGGATGTAGGTGGATCTCTGGTTGTTCTACTATTGTCATTGAATCATTTGGAGATAGAAATCCTTGTATAATTACAGGCAATACTTGTGAAATCCCAAAACCAACATCCGTTATATCCAAACTTAAGCCATTTTGTTTAATTTTGACATTGTGGATTACCTCTTTGAGTGTCTCTACATCAACAGAAAACCCAAATTTTGATAACCATTTGTTAACACTATTCTTTAAACTGGCATTTTCTTTTAATATTTCAGCAATTGCATCACCATCTAAAGTGTCTAATGATAATGCTACTTTTGCTTTATCCAACATATAATAGCGTTTTGGATGAGCTCTCAAAGGACTGACATAATTCATTTTTGAGGTTTCAAACTCAGCAAGTAGACAATGTATTGCCGATGCTGCATATTCATACAAATATGGGAAAATTATATTGTTTATCTTTTCTGTGGATACTTCTTTTGGCTCTATTATACAAGAAAACAATGTGCTCAACTCTTTAAAATAAGATTCTATCCCAATATCTTCATCGTTAGACAATTTGACAAAGTCTGAAGAGAATGTGTATTTGTCGTTTCCTGTATTAGTTATAGATACAATAGTTTTGTTTGAGTTTCTGATTGACAATCCAACAATCTTTAATCTCGTCTTATCAACGAAACTAACTTTATAATTATATGTAAACTCATCAGAATCCAACTGAGTCATACTATATAAAAAATCGAAGAAGTCATCTAATTGTTTTGATGTAGAATCTATTAAATTACCAAGAGTAATTGAGGACGCTCGTAGATTATAATAATAGAATCTGTCGCGATAAGATTTTACATGCTCTTTATTAATAATTTCTTTTATTTCTTTAATATAGTCTATAATCTCAGCTTTTGTATGTAGTTCTTTTCCTCTTAGTTTATTAAAACCTAATATTGGGAAAATGTTAATGTATGCTTGAATATCATTTGCAAGTTTTTTTATGGCTTCTTTCTGTTTACTAAGGAACATACTATTTCTTATAGATATTTCTATTTCAACTGGTTCCTCAATATTTTTTTTGTGAAATAGATTTTCTGTACTTCCAAGATTAACAGAACTTCCATATATTTTTAAGGCTGACTTATATGAAGACTTATCTTCTTGGGCTGTTTGTTGAAGTGTGAGTAAAAGTTGAATAATTGAACTTTTACCAACACTATTTGCACCTAAAAGTACTGTTATAGGTCTAATTTTCACAGAGGAATCTGTGAAAGCCTTATAGTTTTTCACATGTAATTTGGTTAACATATTTGATATGTTTAGAGGTTGCGTGAGTCGTATTGATTGCATTGTTATAAGAACTACCCCATATTAAGATTGTCTCCAAAGGCTATATAGAGTTCTTTGGTAAGTGCTCAATTTAAGGCATAGTCCTAGTAAGCGTCCAATTTTGACGTCTCCCACATTTTTGTGGAAAACGTCAAAATTGGACGCTTACTACCCTTTGGGGCGCATAGTACACAATTATTGCGCAAGTTATTTTTTTGCATATTACTAAATATTGCTCATTTTAGAACCGGAAGTATATTCCTTTTACCAACTAAAAGTTGCAAAAAGGTTTGTATCAGGAATCTCTTCCGGTGAATTGTTTTTTATTCCATTACAATATAGATATGTATTTATCCCACAGAAAACACGTAAGACACAGATCTTTGTTGGTGCAGTCATCAATTATGTTTCCCTATATCCTTGAAAAAGTCAGAGTGGGGTCTGTGGAGAATTAGAAACACGATTTTATACTGATAATACCAAGGTTTTCATGTGTTATTCTCATGCAGTGGCGGGCAGCGGCTGATGCAACCGCTTGCAGGTGGCAACGCAGCCGCTTGCGGTGGCGCTTGAGGCCGCTTGCGTTTTTCCGTATTTTCAGAGGGTGCCGGCGGCGGCCTCCATTTCTGCCAACAGCTGGTTGAGTTTTTGGAAGTCGGGGACGACGGGATGGGCCACGCGCTCCTGATGAAGCCCGTGAAGGCGGACAAAGTCTTTGGAATAACTGTAGATGCCAAGTGTGGCGGTACGGAAAATTGACTCCAGGCCTTTGTGGAGCTCGAGATACTGCTGGCTAACGAGTTTGTGGACTTCGGGATGGTATTGCCGCAGCAGGGTCTTGAATGCCTTGTGACGCAGCACTACACGGCTGCCGTCGTAATGGCAGACGGCATGGAGTGCGGGGCGGTACTGAGACTGCAGCACATGGTTGAAGTCCATGGCGCAGAACACCACGAAAAACCACAGGTGGAACTGGAGCAGATCCTCGGGTGTGCAGCCGTCGGCAGTTGCGATGTCCGCAAAATTGAGCCATGCCTGGCGGTCGCATGCCAATTCTTCTAAAAGCACATCGTCGCCACCATTCAGCAGACGGTCGATATAGTCCGTAGTGTAGGGATGCGTCTTCATTTCCTCACGCAGCTTTGCCGCCATTGCCTCGCGTTCTTCCTGGGGTAGGTCGGATGGTATAAGGGCAGCAAGATGCTGTTGGGTCTTTGGATGTGACAGCAGTTCATCGTTTGTGACGGTGGACAGCTGGTCGATTAGCTCGTCTTTCATGTCGCGCAGCAATTCCCGTGTGGTATCTGCCGACATGGTCGCCGTTTCGGGCAAATGGCGGTAGATGAGGTGGAACGACTCGTGCATCATGAGAAAATACAATTGCGTGAGTATTTGCCCACGTGCGTCCTCGCACTGCTCTGGTGTACGGCGGTTTAGTCCGAGACGCTGCAGCTCGTGGCAGAAAGCGTCGAGATGACGTTGGGCGGCATCGTAGTCGTCGAGTTCAAGGAATGCGTGAAACAGAACATAGCGGCACAGGGTGTCGCCGATGTCTACGCCCTCGCTCATGGCAAGGTTGTAGAGCGAGAGGACGGTCAGCACCTTGGGATTTATGCGGATGGCGTATGTTGTCTGCCCGCCGGTAATCATCTTCTTGTTCTCTGGGAAGAGGTCGGCTCCACGGGCAAATTGCATAACAGCTTGGATGCCATGGTAATGTTGCAGCGACTTCGATATCTGGTCGAAAATATGGCTCAGGTCAATTTTCATTTTCTGCAAGTTGAATGGTTTGCTGAAGTGTCAGGTGCTCACGCTCAAAACCGTTTGCGTCGGATATATAGCGAATGTCGGCGAGTGAGTCGGTGCCCAAACGGACGGAAATCTGGCGGAGTGCCGCTGCTACCGCCGAGGCTGTGCCTTGCAGCTGACAGACTGGTGTTGCGGTATCGGGATTGCCGTCGAAATGGCTGATGTCGACACGGCTCAACACCAAATCGAGCTGATGGATGATGTCCTGCATCAGTGCGAACTTGTCACGGTCGAAGGTGATAGGGATGTTTATGGTGACGGTGTCGCCACTGAATTTTAAAGTTTGGCTCTGCCTGCTCTCTTTCTCACGGGTTTTCCAGCGGTCACGGGTAATAATGGTGTTGATGTGCTCACGGATGTTGTTTACCGAATTGCCTTTTTTAAGTTGTACGGCAACACCGGTCAGGATGTTGATGAAATCCTTGGTGACAACACGGTCGGAATTAATGCTGCCGACACCGTACAGCTTTGCAACCACTTCTGCCACCTCACGTGCCGACGTGGCACGTTGCAGCAGACTGAGTGTCTCCTCGAAAAGCTGGCTCTCGCGGGGCAAATCAAAAAGGTTTCGATATGCCTCTATATTTGTTTTCTCCTCCATCTTACAGTACTTTTATCGGGTAAAACCGAACGACACCAAATGGCAAACCGAACGTAACCTAACGCCGCCGAACGCTATTTGAAAACGCCTCCGCATGCACTAACTTTGCAAACGTAAATCAGTTACACAGCGTTCTTTGACAGATTGGTTACATTACACGTATGCACAATCCCCATACAGGCTCAGTGGAAAATCAGTTTCATCCTGACGAGCTGACTAAAAATAACGCCTTTGCCCCTACAGGGCGCATAGCTATGAATATCCATTACCCAGGGCGATGCCCCGGGCTATGCGCCTGTTGCCCCTTCGGGGCGCATTGTGCTCGTCGGCTTGTCTACTTGTCAACTCGTTCACTTATCAACTTGTCAACTCGTCAACTTGTTAACTCGTCTACTTGTTAACTTATCAACTCGTCAACTCGTTTACTTGTCTACTTTATAAAATTTATTGTCTAACCCCTGCCGGGCGCAACTCCACTGTCGGACATTGCGTAAATACCAAGTCCCATACCGGCGATGGGCAATTTTATGATTAACTACAGTCTTTGTATGCTTTCAAATCCACAAAACGCTGAGGCCGCTCCTAAGGCTTATGCTAAGGCGCAGGTTTCTGAGGTTTGGACTTTGGAAAAGTTTTCTAAACACATTGCCGACCACAACGGTGTCTACAGCCGTGGTACAGTGAAGGGTGTTATCTCCGATATGTGCGAGTGTCTGGTAGAGCAGTTGCTCAACGGCAACAAGGTTCAGCTTGGTGAGCTTGGCTCGTTTGGCGCAAGTCTTAGCTGCGAGGGTGCCGAGAGCATGGATAAGTTCTCAGCGAAGAACATCAAGGAGGTGAACATCGTGTTTACTCCAGGTAACGACTTTGAGAACCTTATTGAACGTGCTGAATTTAACCCTGTTGCAAGCCGTGCCGCTCAGGCTGCTACCCTTAAGGCTGAGAAGGCGGGTGAGGGTACTGTGGACCTCGAGGCTGCTAAGGCCAAGAAGTCTTCTGGCACTGACAATAACGCTTAGGCTCGTCGGGCAACTGTTTGTTTACGCCGGGGTTCTGAGGGAGTATTCTGTAGGAACTCCGGCAACTTTTAAAAAGCAATATTTATGATACCATATTATGTTCTAACAACAAAGGGGTCGATAATCAAAGGTGACTCGGCTCCGTTGGCATACGCAAGAATGCCTCCTACCGAAAAGGTGGAATTACGTGAGTTTATGGACCTGATGACGCAGCGTGGCTCTGCCGCCTCCAAGGGGCTGATGAAGGGTCTTCTGAGCGACATGTGCGATGCACTGACTCTGCTGCTCTGTGAAGGCCGACGTGTGGACCTGGGCGACATGGGGTCGTTTTGCGTATCTCTCAGAAGTGAGGCTGCCGCTACAGCGGAAGAGTTCTCTGACGGCAATATCAAAGGCGTGAGCATAGTGTTCACACCGAGCCGCTATATGAGACAATGCCTTGCCGATATTAAGTTTAAGCGTATCTCTATTTGAGGTGGAGACTGAAAATTCCCACCATAAAATATCTTGAGTTATGAAATTATTAATCGTAATCTTATTAAAAACACGGAGTAACATGAAGAAGAACTGGAAAACCGTACTGCTGTACGTCGTACGACTCGTCGAGCTGATTATCAGCGGCGCAGCGGGAGGAGCTATTGCAAATTTTGAGTTATAAATTACAAGTTTTGAATTGTTCTCGCTTCACTGTGATTATGAATTCAAAATTAACAATTTAAAATCGGCTTAGCCGACAAATCGTAATTTAAAATCCGTAAATCGTAATTGCTATCATTATGCGAAAAATCACTTTAATCATCGTGCACTGCTCGGGCAACAAGGCGGGCA
>OGLR01000345.1_pt1 | contig 23394 bp, 11 predicted proteins | sample 1572931 | NCBI WGS metagenome assembly OGLR01 (sample SAMEA2581997, study PRJEB24529) | metagenome | biome: Human gut stool | place: China | collected 2011 | reverse complement strand
TCATCTGTAAGCAGATTCTCAAGACGCTCTTCGCCCACACATACACTTACACGCATTTCTGTGTTTTCGGTCTGGGCATATAAACCTGAATATTGCGACACAAACAGCAGCACCGCTATTATATGTAATAATCTTTTCATAATATCATGGATTTAAGAGTTTAACATCACTTTGTCAATATCATCTTCCTGGTGCTCACCAATTTGCCGTCTACTATCAGATTGTAAAGATACATTCCTGCATCCAATCCCTTGGACGTAACAGAGACGGTCACTTCACCACGGTCTGCTATTGCCTCATGGCGTATCTGCTTGCCGCTCATGTCGTATATGCAGATCATGGCTGTAGAGACGGTCTGTGGAATATTCATACGAATGGATGTGACATCTACAAACGGGTTAGGATTATTCTGAGAAATTGACGGTACTGAGGCAGAGAGAGTGCTGCCAAGACCTGTTGCATCTCCGTTGCCATTCTCACCTAAGGAACTAATGGCTGGAGCAGCCATAATCCGGCTATTGTTGCTGCCGCCCTGAAGCGTGGTTATTTGGGCTTTCAACTCCTTTATAGACTCAACGAGCAACGGAATCATCTCTATATAGTTTATCACCTTGCTGCCGTCAGCTTTCGTATACACTAAGTCTGGATATACAGCCTCTACTTCGTCTATAGACAGAGCAAAATGATTTTTTGTATAATATTGTCTTTCCATGCAAGTGCCGATATCAGTCATCAAAATAGAATCATTCGTTAAAATAGAATCTATCGGATTTATCACACTGCCAGAAACAGCATTGAAAGTTGAAATATTATCGGATACTGAATATGAATTGTCATCCACACTCATTGGACGAATAAATGGGAAACTTTCAACTTCATCCAACGACGGACCGAGTACCATACCGTCAATATATCCTCTTACAGTAAGGTCGCCACGTACAGATACCTTTCCATTGAAATATCCTGCATAACGCCCTATTAGCTCACAACCGTTATCAGCATTAGATGTACCATATACACCGGCTCCATTGTTGTTTTTTGCGAGACGCCCAAACACACCATAGTTCCAGCCATTTGTGGCATTGCCCGCAACACCCATTACACCAAAAGTACGGCCTTGTGATTTATCGACACCGTCAGCAGAAGTGGCGTTGCCGCAGACACCAACAAACATTTTCTTGCCGCCGTCAACCACGCTCGACATGTTTGCGCCATATATCCATTTACCGTTTCCTCCTGTAGCACGGCTGAAGATACCATTACGGTTGTCGTTAATATAGAAATTATATGTACTGTCGCCAACTCCGACCAAAGTAAGGTGAGACTGTGGAACGCCTGTCGGCAAGCCGATGGACACATTACCATTACCATGAATCTTAAGCTGTGCAAAAGATACAAGGCACAGGAAAACACAGATTGTGATAGTTAATAGTTTTTTCATAATTAGTCATAATTTAATGGTTAATATCTTTTTGCAAATATAAAACTAATTATGACTCACCGTTGTTTTTGTTAAATATTATTAACAAAAACAATTCATCGGTTAACAATTTTCCGTACTATTTTAGTATCATGGATTGGACATTATTTTGGCTCACCCGATAAATCTGGGGAAGGAGAATTTCATTGTGGAAAATGCAGTTAATGATATTAACTTATCTGACAATGTCAATACATTTACGATGCGCTCCGAAGGGGGCAGCCTGCATTGTATGTGTTTATTTCCCCCAATATTTTTTCGCTGAGCCGAATACAATCCAATTTGTTGAGTAACAAAAGGGGTGTATCAAATTAATTCTGATACACCCCTACAGGTTTTCTATATTTTATGGTATTAATATACAAATACCTTAAAGTCCTTGATGCTGCCTGGCGCACCCTGCTCGGCACGTGGTAGATATTCGAGAGCCGAAATGGTCTGAACGCTGCCAAGGTCGATGACGAGAAGATGTGGGAAACCGGCACCCTTTACAGTCATCCAATAGGTAGACTCCTGAAGATCGAAGACCTTATCGCCAGTATGGTTGCCATTCTCCTCCTCGCTGTCGGCATATTTTGTTGTCCAGCTCTCACGGCTCAACCGGCTGCCGTTTGTACCCTGTACATAAAGCTCGGCGATTGCCGCAACGTCTCCCGCATTGTGAATGCTGCCGCACTCAATGGCGAGATAGCGCCCCTTCGCTGCCTTGTCGAATTTCACGGTCTGCCATCCGTTGCCAGCTTTCAATGCGCCCTTTGCAACAGGAGTCATGGAGTTGAGGTCGGGCTTGTCGCCGATGTTGTTGTGCTTGTTGCTCTTCTCGAGCTGCAGCTTGTTTAGCTCAGGCTCAGCCTGTCCCCAGACTACAGTTTCTTTAGGACCGACAACATCGAGAACTACAACTTCATTCTTACCTTTCTTGAGCCAGCAACCTGGAATATAGAGCGTCTGCTGCGGGCCGATGCTCCAGATACGTCCCATGGCGTGTCCGTTTACATAAACCTGTCCCTTGCCCCATGTCTCGAAGTTAAGGAATGTGTCGCCGACTTTCTTCAGATTGAAGTAGCCACGGTAGTAACCGGCTTTGCCATTACCTGCCGGAAGACCAAGCCCCTCAGAAAGGCTTCCTGGTGCTTTTTCACCAAGCCGTACGCCTGTGCCGTTTTCTGTTGTTTTTAATGCGAACGCTTTTACTGCGGTACCGTAATCGTCAGGAATAGTACATGTTACAAAATGCTTGAGATTGATAGATACCTCATTTCCGTCAAGTTCCGTACTTATGACGACATCACCCACGATGCCTTTGAAATCCTTGATTGCACGGCCGAAATTAATACGTCCCATAGCCTCAAGAAGTATTGTAAGACGGTCACCCTTCTTTACCGGCGGAAGATTTACGGATTTTTCATTCTTAACACGGTCTATCTTGCCTATATACTTGCCGTTGATGAAAACCTGAGCAAAGTCGTGAGCGTCAAGAGTAAGTGTGCTCTGATTTGGGATTTCAGGAAGTTCCTTTGTATAAACAGCCGATCCCCATCCCATATTCATTTCCTCGAAAGTCATGTGACTGCTCTGGCTGTCCTTGAATATGCGACCGATGCCATTTGCGACTGGAGCATACTCTGTAAGCTGGAACTTAGGCACAGATATTATGCCCATAGGCGCCTTTGGTATGGCAGGCAGTTTCTTGCCGTCATTGTATTTGGCCATCATTTTGCGAAGCTCATAGAACTTAGGAGTTGCAAGACCCCACTCGTTGATTGGCGCATCGTAGTCGTATGATGTGACATCGGGAGCAAAGCCCGGTGAGTTTGCACCCGCCCAGTGGCCGAACGAAGTACCGCCGTGAGTCATGTAAAGGGAGAAGCTGATGCCCTTTGAGAGCATCTCGTCCATTCCCTCAACCATATCCTTTGCAGGACGTGTCTCGTGGCGTGCGCCCCACTTGTCGAACCATCCGCTCCAGAACTCAGAACACATCTTTGGAGCATCGGGACGAAGCTCGCCAAGTCTGCGGAACTGGTTGTCGATGTTTGCGCCGGTACCGAAGTTCATTGTCCAGACAAGGTCATCGAGACCGTTCTTTGTGAAGTTTGAAGACCAGTCGCACTGAAAGAGAGCCGGCCCGACGAGCTTGCCGTCGGCATTTTTCTTATACCAGTTGGCCTTCAGCACGTCACGTATCTCGCCCACGTATGCCTTGTCCTCGCCATACGAGCCATACTCATTCTCAACCTGCACCATGATGATAGGGCCACCATTCTGAATGGTCAGCGGCGCAAGCTGCTCAGCAACTTTCTCCTCAAAAATCCTCACACGCTCCATGAAGTAAGGATCCTGCTCACGCAGACGGATATCTTTCTTCTTCAACAGCCACCAGGGAAGGCCGCCCATTTCCCATTCGGCACAAACGTATGGACCGGGACGTACGATTACATACATTCCATTTTTCTGTGCAAGACGGCAGAATGCGGCAACGTCGTTGTTGCCCGTGAAATCAAACTGTCCCTCAGCCTGCTCGTGGATATTCCAAAACACATAGATGCAAAGCGTGTTCATGCCGAGAGCCTTGCACATCTTGATGCGATGGTCCCAATAAGCCTGCGGAATACGCGGATAATGAACCTCGGCAGCCTTAACGATAAACGGGTTGCCATTTAGCAGGAAAGTCCCCTTGCCTACAGTGAAGTCGCCGGCCTTCGGTGCAGCTGCGGCATCAGCAGGTGCAAAAAGGGAGGCTGCGGCAAGAGCAATGGTAGCGAATAATTTGGTTAGTCTCATAAATATTAATAGTTATTTTTAATTGTTATAGTGATAGCGACTGTTGGTTGCAAGCCAGTTGCAAAGATACATCAAAATTTTGATTAAGCGAAGAGATAACAAAAGAAAAATGAGGAACTTGCACTTTCATACTAAAAATACAAAAAACGGACGGTATCCCATTTCGGAATACCGCCCGTCGTTATCAAGCAGTTGTGCCTGTTATTCTACATACAAAGTAGATACGTATGCGCCTTTGCCCACCTGAGGTGTTCCATTATAAGCGGCACGCACGCCAAGCATTGAGATTGTGTAACCCTCATTAATGCCGAGAGATGTGAACTTTCCAGACTCACCATCCCAACCTGTGAGCAGACCATATACATATACAGAGCCTGTAAGGTCAGCAATGTCAAAGTTTCCGTATTTTGTGTTTTTGATATCTTTCACTGTTCCGGTAAGCAGATAATACTTTTCAGCATCTACAGGAGCTGCAAGGAAATCCTTTACGGAAATAGCGGTTACGCCTCCTGGAACCGTAATGTGGCTTACGTAAGTGGCATTCTTCATCTGAGGATTGCCGTTATAGCTTGCCTTCGTACCCTTTAGTGTAACAACATCACCCTCTTTGATGCCGAGTGACTCGAACTTCTGAGCCTCACCGTCTGCTGTCAGAGTGCCATAAATATATGCCTCGCCTGTACCGTCAACAATATACATATTGCCATACTTAGAACTCTTTATTTCCCTCACTACACCGGTAAGAGTGTATTCGGCACCATCATCGTCCATGTTAAACGCAGAGATTGAGCCTTTAAGCGGATTACCAGCCTGCTGGAAAGTATAAGTTGCCTCACTGGTAGACTTACCGCTGCTTGAAGTAAACTTAATTGACCCCGAGCGTAGCTCTGCGCCGCTGTTAGGCAACACATTAAACTTGTACGAAACAGTGTCGGCAGGATTCTTCTCTAACTTTGTCGGCACACCGGCAATAAACTCAGAGTTCTTGTACTTAACCCAATCGGCAAACTCCGACGGTATCTCAAAGAGCGTACCCTTGCCCTTGAATGCGACCTTAACTTCTATGTCGCCACCGTCACGTCCTCCTATCGCGTTTTCTGTTACCACCTTGATAAGAGACTTTGTAATCTTATTAACGGTGATATTAACAAGCTGTGCTGCTCCATTATAAGTGCTTTTTGGACCCTCCACCTCAACAACGTCTCCAACTTCAATGCCGAGACTTGCGAAATTCTTGGTTTTGCCATCCTTATCGAGAGTTCCATAAACGTAAACCTGGCCTGTCTCATCTGCAATATACATATTGCCGTATTCAAAATTGGCAATAGATGTCACAGTACCCTTCAAGCGATATGATTTACCGTCCGGGCCTGCGTTAATCTCTGCGCAAGTTGCTGTCTCAGGAGTCATATCACCCTGGCGGATATTGACAAACTGCACATTGCCGCCTGCATTGATATACAATGTCACCTCGCGGCCACTCTCTGACGCAGGAGCAGTGATTGTTATATTTGTCTCACCGGCTGTTCCTGAAATCTCAGAGATATTATACCAGCATGGGGTGAATTTATCATTGCCGTCCTTGTCCTTTGACTTGATGTTGCACTGACCGTCAACCTTCACAAGATCTTCCTGGAAGCTCCAGTCGCCTGTCGACTTTATAGAAACTGTCACAGAGCCACCATTATCCGGTATTGTGACATAAGTCTCGGATATCTGGAAATTACCCAATGTTCCCAGTGCGTCGTCATCGCTTGCACAAGCCACGAAGAGCAATGATGCAATCATGGCCATGAAGAAATATCTAAATTTCATATTATACTATGTTTTATTAATTGAATATATATTTGATACCAACAGAAGCATACCAGCACTGGCCAATGGCATGGTTGCGTACCCATGTCTTTGTGTTGCCGCTAACCGCAGACGGAGTTGAGAATGTGGCATAGCCGTCTTTGTCGGCACCCTCATACTTGAGGATGCGGCCCGAGTTGAGCGACGAATTCATGTACTTGCTCACACCCCATTTAGAGTTGAAGAGATTCATCAGGTTCTTGATGTCGCAGCTAAGCTGAAGCTTATGTGTTGTCTTGCCGAAGTTAACCTTGAAGTCGTGCTTGTAGCTGAGGTCAACACGGTGTACCCATGGAGAGTAAACGCTATAAGGCTCCGCATACTCGCCCTGATGATCTTTAAGATAGCTGTCGTTGTGTACATAGTCCATGAAACGGACCTTGTCGTCCTCCGAGACAAAACGGAACTCGCCGTCAGCCACCTGCTTGTCGGTAGGAACATAAATAGCGTCGTAGCTGTAGCCGTCGCCGTTCATGTCGTTAGCCATCATGTATGAGTAGCTGTAACCGCCGCGCCATGTCTCATAGATAAGGCTGAGGTGGTTGCCGTGCTTGTCGCTGTGAGTAGCAGAGAACACGAAACGGTCAGGAGTGACATACTGAGAGTTGTGCAGACGAATGTTGTTAGGACCCTCGTATGTAGGAACGTATGTGAAAGCAGACTCGGCATTAGAGCCTGGCATACCAGTAACCTCCTTGCTCACAGTGTGTGTATAGGCTGCCATGAGGCTGAGAGTCTCGATAGGACGGGCTGTAAGAGTGATGTTTGCAGACCATCCGTAGCCACGGCTTGTGTTCTCAAGCACAAATGCCTTTGTGTTTGAGCGGAAATCGCCTGTAGGATAGATAGGACGGTTGTCGACTCCGTTAAAGCGAGCGAAGCCCTCTACCGGACGCATACTCCAGTCAGAGATTGACACGCCATTGATGGTCTTGTTGTAGATGCCCTCAACAGTTGCCGTAAACGGGAACGATGTTGGAATCTGATAGTCAACGGCCAAAGAAGTCTTCCAAACCTGCGGCATCTTGAACTTAGGATCTACAGCGGCGATGGCAGATGGAACTGTACCCTCGTCAGAAGTGATATTCTCCGGGAAGCCCATGTTGATAAGTTTCTCACGGAGAGCGGCTGTGTAACCGTTGGCACCATTTACGAGACCACCCTTAAACTCATTCATCACCTCAGACATGCTGCCATACTTAGCTTTCACTGCATCTGGCAGATTATTGTATTTAGTAGAAGGGCCAAGCTGTGCCTGATACTGAACCATACCGCCGTTGGTAGGCATATTGGTGAAGAACACCAAAGGCAGACGGCCTACGAACAAGCCTGAGCCTCCACGGAGCTTAAGAGTCTTGTCACCAAGCACGTCGTATGTGAAACCGACACGCGGTGATATTGTAATGTGGGTATCTGGCCATTTGCCAGTATCAATATGACGGCCGTTATAGTCGAGTTCCTTAATAGCGTTGTTTGTCATCAAGTCGCCATTGTCGAAGAAGAGACCGTCGAAACGTATACCAGCGGTTAACTTAAGCTTCTCTGTAGGATTCCACTCATCCTGCGCATAAACGCCAAGCTTGTTGAACTGCACACGTGCGGCTGGCGAGCCCTCGCCACCATAACCGTAAGTAAGACAAACGACTTCGGGCGTCGCGCCGTTGATGAAATCGTCTACACTGCTATAACGGTAGTAACCTGTACCGTTACGCATATACTGGTTGTCTGCCATCTGGTGCTCATAGCTGAGCCCTGCGGTCAGCTTATGATTACCCATATAGTAAGTCACATCGTCCTTTACATTGAAGATGGTGTTGTGAACGGCGTTGTTGTAAGTGAACAACTCGTAACCCAGTGACATGTACTGGGTGTTGTTACCTGTTCCGTCCTGAATATCAATGAACGGGAACTCGCCAGAGTCTGTACCACGGACATCGTCCAGCTTAGAGAATGTTGCGAGGAACTGGTTTGACAATTTATCACTGAAACGGCTGTTCAAGTCAAAAGATGCTGAGTGTACAAGGTTCTTCATCGAGTACATTGAGTTAGAGAACGCCATTGAATAGAGCGATGTACGTCCAAAGGCAGAGCGCGTGCCACCGTCCATAGAAGATGCGTTAGGCGCATTCCATGCCAGATTGTTTGTGTGGTTGTAACGGATTGCCAAGTGATGGTTATCGTTGATGTTCCAGTCCACACGTGCAAGAATCTTGGTATTCTTCTCGTCAGCAGGGAAGCTGTTGTATGAGCCTGGATTATAGCCATACTTGTCGAGTACAAAGTTCTTCACACGCTCCATGTCCTCAACCGTTGTATAAGAGAGATATTTGCTCTCGTCTCCCACGCCATCCTCCGATGGTCTCCAGCGCACTGCGACAGTAGGAGTCTTTGAGAACTCGGCATTGGCGAAGAAGAACAGCTTGTCCTTGATGATAGGGCCACCGAGGGTGAAGCCGTATGTAGTGTTGCGGTCACGGTCGCGCGCGCCAGATATCACCTCGCTCTCAACAGCGTCGCCACGCATGTTCTCGTTGCGGTGATAAACGTATGCCGTACCCTTAAAGGTGTTTGTACCCGACTTTGTGACAGCGTTGACGCCACCGCCGATGAAGTTGGTCTGACGAACATCGAAAGGAGAGATAACTACCTGAAGCTCGTCGATAGCGTCAATAGATATCGGGTTGCCGCCACCAGGAAGCTTGTCGCTCAGACCGAAGTTGTTGTTGAAGTCGGCACCGTCAACAGTGAAATTGGCCGTACGGCCGTCAGATCCGGCAAATGTCATTCCATTACCTCCGTATGGAGAAAGGCGTGTGACATCTGTGATACTGCGGCTTACTGTAGGCAGAGAGGCAATCTGTGCGCTGTTGATGTTGGTTGTGGCACCCATCTTCTCAATGTTAAGCTTAGATGCCTTACCGCTTACGACAACCTCGCCAAGAACCTGAGCATCCTCGCTCATAGATGTGTTGAGGTTGTAGGTTTCACCCAACTGCAGTGTGACATCTTTAACTACCTTGGTCTCATAGCCAATGTAGCTGATTCTCACCTCGTATGGGCCACCAGAACGCATACCATTGATATTAAACATACCCTTGGTGTTGGTAACTCCTACGTAACGTGTACCGGAAGGCACGTGTACAGCCTCAATACTGGCTCCGATAACCTCTTCGCCGGCAGCTGTAATCTTACCTGACATTCCAGACGTAGTTACCTGTGCCAATGCTGACGATATAGCCATCATCAACATAGCTGCAAGGAACATAATCTTTTTCTGCATAACTTTGTGATTTGTTAATTAAAAATATGTTATAGAAAAAATAAAAAACTCATAACTTTAAATATTCGTATGCAAAATTATACAAATAATATCAAATAAATGGCAACACATTGTTTAATTTGTGTTAAATTTACGTTTCAAATATAATTACAAGCCATGAGTATACAGGTTCTAAAAACAATTTAAAGGGGGCGAACGCAAACAGTGCCGGCTGAAAACATGCATACGAAATCTTATAACGGGTAATTATTCTTGACGTTTTGCAGAATTCTTCCCTATGTGTTGCCAGAGTCATTGGTATCTGTTTAAAAACGCATGCGGCTGCGTTGGCGATAAGATTATTAATCTTACGCTCAACAGATTATTAATCTTATTGCCTTAAGATTATTAATCTTACTCAGAACGCATATATAAGCGTTTGGCAACGCAGAGGGAAGCATGAGCGCTTTTACAAAGATGCGTTTGAAAAAATTGCTTACAATGCCGACATCTTGAATACCGTAGACGTTACATGCAGTTCCATAGACTTCCACATGGGGGAAAGAGATAATTTGAGGAAATAATTTGGAGGTTTAAAGGTTTTAACCTATCTTTGCAGATGTCTGATTGAAGAGGACCTATACAGCACACTATCAAAAAATAACACTAACCATAAAAACCTTTTGACATGAACAACATTCCAATTGTATTCTGGCTAATACCTGTTGCCAGCCTTACGGCACTGGGTATGGCATGGTATTTCTTCCGCACCATGATGAAAGAGGAAGAGGGTACAGCACGCATGGCAGAGATTGCGCAGCACGTAAGAAAAGGCGCCATGGCGTATCTGAAGCAACAGTACAGAGTGGTGGGCATTGTGTTTGCGGTGCTCGCCGTGATTTTTGCATTCATGGCATACGTGCTCAACGTGCAGAACCCATGGGTGCCGTTTGCATTCCTTACAGGCGGTCTGTTCTCGGGACTTGCGGGTTTCTTCGGAATGAAGACGGCGACCTACGCGTCGGCACGTACGGCGAATGCGGCACGCAACGGACTTGACCGCGGACTGAGAATTGCTTTCAGGAGCGGAGCCGTGATGGGACTGGTAGTTGTAGGACTGGGACTTCTCGACATTGCTATCTGGTTCCTCATCCTCAACGCATTCTATGCAGGCGAGCCGTCAGCACTTATCACGATAACGACGACAATGCTCACATTCGGTATGGGCGCATCGTGCCAGGCTCTGTTTGCACGTGTCGGCGGCGGTATTTATACAAAGGCCGCTGACGTTGGCGCAGACCTTGTAGGCAAGGTAGAGGCAGACATTCCGGAGGATGACCCGAGAAACCCGGCAACTATCGCAGACAACGTAGGCGACAATGTAGGCGACGTGGCAGGCATGGGCGCAGACCTGTATGAGAGCTATTGCGGCTCTATTCTGTCGACTGCGGCTCTTGGCGCAACGGCATTTGCAATGAACGGAGAGATGCAGCTAAAGGCCGTTATCGCCCCTATGACAATTGCCTCGGTAGGCATATTCCTGTCGCTGATTGGTATTTTTACCGTAAGGACCAGGGAAGGCGCCACAATGAGAGACTTGTTGAGATCGCTCGGATTGGGAACTAACCTGAGCGCAGGGCTTGTGGCAGTCGCAACATTCGCCATATTATATCTGCTCGGCATGGAGAACTGGCTCGGCCTTTCAATGTCGGTTATAACGGGTCTTGTCGCAGGTGTGATTATCGGACAGGCAACAGAATACTACACCTCGCAGAGCTATAAGCCGACAAAGGCAATATCAGAGGCATCGCAGACTGGTTCGGCAACAGTTATTATAAAAGGCATAGGCACGGGAATGATATCGACAATGATACCTGTAGTCACAATCTCAGTCGCCATTATGCTGAGCTTCCTTTTTGCCAACGGTTTCGACATGAGCATGAGCACCGCATCGATAAGCCACGGACTGTACGGCATAGGTATTGCAGCCGTAGGTATGCTCTCAACATTGGGTATTACCCTTGCCACTGACGCATACGGGCCTATTGCCGACAATGCTGGCGGAAACGCCGAGATGAGCGGACTCGGAGAGGATGTCAGACACAGAACCGACGCTCTGGATGCTCTTGGAAACACTACTGCCGCCACAGGTAAAGGCTTCGCCATTGGCTCTGCCGCTCTTACTGCATTGGCACTGCTGGCTTCGTATATTGAGGAGGTAAAAATCGCAATGGCAAGAGCCGTTGAGAGTGGAAAGACTTTCGTTGATGCGACAGGAGAGATTTTTAACCCGGCAAACGCCGGCATCAACGATTTCATGGCCTTCTTCCAGGTAACGCTCATCAACCCAAAAGTCCTTGTCGGCGCATTCATCGGCGCAATGGCGGCATTCCTGTTCTGCGGACTTACCATGGGAGCTGTAGGAAGAGCTGCCGGCGCAATGGTAGACGAGGTGAGAAGGCAGTTCAGGGAGATAAAGGGAATACTTGAAGGCAAGGCTACCCCAGACTACGGCAGATGTGTGGAGATAAGCACAAGAAGCGCACAGCGTGAGATGATTTTGCCGTCGCTGCTTGCCATTATCATACCAATTATAGTTGGCATAGTATTGGGAGTTGCCGGTGTGTTAGGATTGCTCACAGGCGGTTTGGCTGCAGGCTTTACCTTGGCGATATTTATGTCGAACTCAGGTGGTGCATGGGACAACGCCAAGAAGTATGTTGAGGAAGGGAACTTCGGAGGCAAAGGCAGCGCGGCTCACAAGGCAACGATTGTAGGCGACACTGTAGGCGACCCCTTCAAGGACACAAGCGGCCCGTCATTGAACATTCTTATTAAGCTGATGTCGATGGTAAGCATCGTTATGGCTGGCCTGACAGTAGCTTTCGCATAACATATTCAGATAAAGAAAAACAAAAAAGAGCTTACTTTCCGTAAGCTCTTTTTGTTGGGATACCCGGACTCGAACCAGGAAAGGCAGGACCAGAATCTGCAGTGTTACCATTACACCATATCCCAATGCTGTTGACAGACGTTTTATCTGTTTTGCGGTGCAAAGGTACTGCTTTTTTATCAATCACCAAAACTTTTTGGTGTTTTTTTTATATCTCATGCCTTATTTTTTCTCTTTTATATACAAAACCGTTAATTCGTCAGTCTCTTACGACCATCTTACGCACTTTATTGCCCTGCTTGACGATGACGATGCCACGGCGTGGAGTTTGAAGAGGTGTGCCGTCGATTGAATAGTAGCGCACGGCGGCATCAGTTGCTGTAGCGCTTTCCGTGTCAGGAATCACCTCGATTCCGGAAGGCAGCTCGCCACCTGAGAGGAATAGAGCTATAAGCTCGCCAAGCTCTTTGACGGCATCCTTTACGGCATTGTAATCAGCATAGCCGTAGTTGGTGAAGGCTGTAGCGTATGCAGCCACAATGTCGGCAAACTGCTGATATTGGCTGCTGTTTTGATTGGCTGCAAGAGCATTGTATGCAGAGGTTAGCGTGTCGGCAAGAGCTGTATAGTATCTGTCGATGGTAGCCTCGCTGTACAGACGGATACCGCTACTTGACCTTGTCTTCAGTACTGTGCAGAACGGCAATACCGGAGTTCCTGCATCTGCGTTGAGGAAGTAAGGCATGTTTGATTTCTCGCCCAAAGTCATAGCCTTTGCGTCAGCGGCCGTGTTGACTGTCGCAACAACAATGCTGTCGCTTAATGAAGAATAGATGGTGTCAGCAAGCACCTCCACATCAACAGCCGTGAATGTGTCAAGAGACGGGCATGAGGACAAATATGCAAAAGGCTCTGCGGCACTGACATGCGAGGCATGTTCTTGTGACAACTTGACGGTTGAGATACCTGTTATGCGGCGGGCCTGCATTCCAACCGGCACATCGGCAGCAAAAGGAAGCGAGGTTACATTCCATTTTGCAGACGCGAAAGGCGCCAGACGGAAAGTGGCTTTATTGGCATGGAAAGCCGCTAAGGGAGCAAACTCGTTGGCACCCACAACAACGAGGTTGTCGCAAACGCCGTCAGCAACAGCATTGGTTAAGCCGTCCACAGTCCGTGACAAATAATAGATTGCGTTAGGGTTGGCAGCCACAGGCTGTGAAGATATTCCCTCAACAGCTGTAAGATCGTACGATGTGACAAACGGGTCGGAAGCCGCCTCTGCGAAAAGAGTCGGGTTCCAGTTACCAGTAACGGCGGCATGACGCCCGTTGGCGGTCATAGACAATGTAGGCGCAAAGACTTTAAAATAGAGCACGCTGTCGGGGGTGGCAATTTCTATAGGGAACTTGCTTGTAGTTGTGGCTACGGGTACAAGATGAGCCTTGTAGCAGGAGCCTGCCTTAAGTCCCTTGAACTGGAATATTGTGTCGCATGTCTCGCCAATCTGGAACTGCAGTGAGGTTATAGACCTTACGGTAGAGTCGGCTGCCCAAGTGCCTGTCTCCGCATCATATTCAAAGACAGAGCAGCGAAGAGTTGGCTGACAAACCGTGCCGTTGGCACCATTAGTCAGACGCACACTGACATTGGCTGTAGTATTATAAAGATGGCTAAAGGCATAGCCGCCCGCGGATGTCACGTCAGAGCTTGTATCAAGCGAGATGCTCTCCAGGGTAAGGTCGGGAGTCGCCGACAGAACCTCAACGGTGGTCTGGTCAAGTAATTTATCGGCATTGTCGTAGAGGAATATATTCAGCGGACGCGCTGACGCAGGACGATAGTTGAATGTTATAATGGCACTGTCGCCAGACGCTACAACTGTTGTCTCGTCAGAAGCCGACGGAGCCGACGGCTTTGTAGAGTTTGCGGTGCAATAGAGATAGAACTTGCTTTGCGGCAAAGTGGCATTGTTGCGCACCTTGACATTTATCTCACCGTTAGTACGCTCATAGAGCACAGGGGGTATGATATTTGCTGAATAGTGCTGGTTTTTAGGTGTTATGTTGCAAAGCATGGTCTGGCTGGAGTTGAAGCCGTTCATGCCCGTCTCATCGTCAATGGTGAAATATCCGTCACCTTGTCCTCCCCATCCGAAATTGAAATGGTAAAGGCCTGTCGATGCCTGATAACCGTCGAGAACAACGGCGTGTCCGCCCTGCGACTCATTGGCACCGGTATACAGCATAGGCCTGCCGGATGCGAGGTTATCATAAACAAGTTTCTCCCATCCCTGCTGACTGTAACTCCACTTGCCGCAATAGTCGTTATTCAGGGCAAACTGTCCACGCAAGACATCTCCCATATTAGAGTTCTGCCCAGAGGTTGCCGTGCCCGAGCCATCTGCGTATGTGAGCCATGCAGAAGTTCCCGCCACGTACATGAGTACAGCTACCGCCGAGTCTTGTTTAATAGTGCCTGAGCCGCTGAGCTTCATGAGGTCGTAGCGTATGGGTGTTCCCTTTGGTATCGACACGGTGACAGGAGCTCCGCCATAGCCGTAGGTGGGAGTGTCGTAAAGAGTCTCTGTTGGATTGTCGACACGGAAATAATAAATAATCTGCGATGCTGCCGTGGCAAGACATCCGGTAAGAGCCTGATTGCCATTGTCGGTGCGGTGAGGCGCAAGCATGTTGTAAGGATAGCCCTGATTCCAATGAGTGGACATAAGCACAGGGACATCTTTCCATGTTGACTTATATGACGGCAATACCAGACGGCGGCGCGCCTTCTCTGGAGTCATGGTTGCAGTCTGACGTGTTCCCTGAGCCTGATGCAGTCTGTTTATCTTCTCCTCCCATGACTTCAGCATGCCTTTCAACGGAGCCGGCAGCTGCTCCTCGTCGAAATCGCCCTGTTCGGTATATCCGACTATTGGAGCTGTAGAGTCGTCGCCACTTACAATAACGTAGCCTTTGCCGGCACCACGCGAGAAGATGTAGTAAGGCGCCAACGGGACATCATCGGAAGAATTGTCGTTGATCGCGATAAGGGCATCGGCAACAATTCGTGCCTGAGCTCTGTCAATTTGTACGGCGCCAGCCTGCGTAGCAGCAAAAAGGCAAAGCGCCATGAGTAAATGTCGAAATTTCATATTTAACAGCGTATTAGTGGTTAGTTAAGTTCCGGCTGCAAAGTTACAAAAAATATCAATGAAAGAAAAAGAAAGGAAAAAATAAAATTGAGGAAAAGACGAAAGGAAAAATATAGGGCCGCAATGTGCAGCGGCCCTATAAGGGATTATGGTCTCAATGCCGGTTTCAGCTCGTCGGGCGACTCATTGGTAAACATATTTACCGGTGGTGCCTGCTTGGTGAAAAGATCTGTTATGGTTTCGAGAGGCACTGATATTGAGGGTTGGAACTCCCGGCTCTGCATATATTTCAATATCGAAGAACGCAACTGACGGGCCACAATGCGTCTGTCGAGGTGTGACGATATGTCGAAAGTAGTGATGAGCAGCTTGCCGCCAAGCACACGAGCCTCAGCTATCATGGCGAGCTTTCGGCTTACGTGCCATGTGTCGATAGGCTGGAAAGGAGGCTGATAAGAGACTGGGAAGGCGGCAAGGTTCATTACCTGTGCACGGTTGACAAGCTCCCACCAGTTCAGATTTTGCCAACTGTCGGTACAGAAATCGCCGAACACAGGATGCGAGGCGTCGATATAAGAGCCTGTTGTATGCGGCGGCCGCATCTTGAACCAGCTTGTGTTCCAAAATACAGGCAGATAGGTCTGTTTCACATCACTGCCGAAAGTAATCTTGCCAGCCGCCATAAGCAGCACTTTTCCACCATTGCGCAATATACCGACAGCCTTGGCATCGAGAGTGTCACAGATATGTATGTTAAGCTCCGCATCCTTATTTCCCGATGTCGGCGGCATTGCCACCTCTGACGGGTACACCCAGAAATCCCATTCATTTACGGCATCGCCTACCCTAACCTGCAATTGCAGTTTCTGCGGACGGCAAGATGTCTGCACTTCTTTGTATACAGACAACGGCAGCTCTACGGTTCCAAGACAGATGTTCTTACCTATAGGAATAGGATTTGCTGCAGTCAATGTTCCCGACACTGCCCCGACACCATTGCCCGATATGGTATAAGCCAGCACTGCATCAATCTGTGAGGCTGAGGCATTATAAACAGTTACAGGCACACGGAGAGTATCAGAAGTAGTAAATACGAAACGCGGGAAACAGGCAAGCGGAACAACAGGCGCACAGGCATGGCGGAAAACGTCCATATCCTTAGCATCGCGCACCCAGCTTTTCTCTTTCCAGAACACATTGAGCGGACCTACAAGAGCCGTGCCCTGCCCGCTGTAGTCGTTCAGTCCAAGAAGCTGAAACCCAGCATAATCAGGTGTGCGCAGATTGCGCTCTATCTCATATTTATATGCAAGAAGCTGCAAGCGGCTGCTCGACTCCAAAAACTTGTCAGCCATAGGAGCCATTCCGCCATTGGCAAGCAAATCCTCGAAAATATCGAAGTTGGAAGCCTTGTATACTCCCGTATAAAGCTGACGCTCACGGAAATCAGGGAATGCGCACCACTGTCCCTGCTCGTGGGCTATAACAGGAGTATTGGCAATCTTCTCCACCGTACCGTCAGCAAGCGTATCGTCTGCAAGAGCATAGGCGGGAGTTCCCTGTACTTTGAAATTGCGCGGGCGAAGCAACTGACCGTAATAGTCGTCGGCAGACTGAGGAGCCGCCTTGTCCCAAACAAGACCACGGGCACCACCCTTTACATGATAGTCGCTGTTGGCATCCCATGCCCATCCGCCACCTACTGACGCACCACAATACAGCCGGCGGTTGTCGCCAGAACTATGCCACCAGCTGACAAAGTCACGGCACCATGCCACCCAGTCGCCAGCCGGCTCGTTGCCTGCGGCAAGCATACAGAACGAGGGATGGTTGCCATACTGACGCACCATGCGCTGAGTCTCCTCAAGAAGATAGCGATCGATAGACATTCCACGATGAAGTTTCACGCCATGATTAGGCCAAGAAGGTCCCTCGGGCTGCAAATATAGTCCGAGCTTGTCGGCAGCACAGAAGGCAGCCTCGGGCGGACAATATGAATGGAAACGGATATGGTTGACACCATACTCCTTGCACTTGCTGAAAATCTGTGTCCACGAAGCCTCATCGGTAGGAGGATAGCCTGTGAGAGGGAAACAGCAGTTCTCAACAGTACCACGCAGCCATATAGGAGAGCCGTTTAGATAGAGTTGCCTGCCCCGAAACGATATCTCACGCATGCCGAAGGTGGTATTTACGGTATCGCTCCCCATAATTGTTGTAAGAGTATAGAGATTTGGCGAAAACTCACTCCACAAGCGAATATCGCCAGATACAGGCAAAGTGTAGCGTGACGAAGATTTGCCCGGCTCAACCTTAGACGGTTTTATGCGGTTGCCATCGATAATGAAACCGATATTGTGCCGCTTGCCGTTGCCCGATGTCTCAATCTCCACCTCAATTTCCTTTTTGTCAATATCAGGAAACACCTGCACATTGGAGATATAACTCTCTGGACGGCAGACGAGCCTGATATCGCCAGCTATTCCGTTCCAGTTGCCTTGGGTTTGGTCGGTTACGCTATGCGAGTCCTGACCGACACATACATTCTCGATACCGTTGTAAACACGTATCCGCAACTCGTTATCTTTGCCAAAGGATATGAGTTTTGTTATATCAAAAGTGTGAGGAACAGACAAAGAGGAGTCTCGCCCCGCAAGCTCACCATTGACATAAACAGCAGTCTCGATATGCGGACGCTCAAGATACAGGAGCACACGGTTGCCTGACCACTTACGGGGAACAACAACATGGCGCGTGTACCATGCCTCTCCGACATAGTGGCGTGACGGTGTGAGAAAGAAAGGGAACTTCATCTTGCCCGCCTCACGGTATTTAGCCATGTAGGGATTGAAATAGAAAGAGGAGTCATAAAGACTTCCCGTCCACTTTGTATCAACAGTAACCTCATCGCCCAAACCGTTTGTAAGCATGGACCCAGGCAAACGGGCCTGCTTTCCGTCAGACATGGTCCATAGCCCGGAAAGGTCTATTGAGCGGTGCTGAGCCGACAAGGGCATGAGCGAGGCCATTAAAAGCAGAAACGCCAAGCGACGACGCTCATGGAGAAAGATATTTGAAATGCGGTTTATCATTGCTTTTTTAGTTCTAAATATTATTCTACTCAAATTTAAAACAACATATACTATTCTATTGTCACAGTTGCCGACTCGCCTGGCGTTCTATCAGCCTCTTTCGGGAAATAAACTGGCATATCTGCCTGCATTGGAAGTATGCGAAGCTCCAGTTCCCTGCACCCCTCGGGCAAACGCCACAAACCATATAAGAACGGACGGCCATTGTAAAAGTTGTCGGCAACGAGCTTGCCATTGGCATACAGGCGCGCCACATCGCCACGATAGTCGATGCGGAGCATACGGCCTAATGCGGCTGCGGGCAGCGAGCTGACATTTATACGATAGACAGCCGCCTTGGAGAAATCGGCATCGGAAGGAGCCTCAGCAACCTTGCTTACGCCCATAGAGATTGCACGCGGCGTAGCTAACGCCTCGCTGACCTTAGAAACCTCAGCCTTATAAAGTATGTCATAATGTCCGGAATCTTCAAGGAACAGCGTACGGGCCTCTTTTGGAGTGAGCAGATAAATGTTTCCGACGACAGGGCGAGACGTGCCACGAGGCTTAACATTGCGCATAATCTTGCCGTTGGCAAGGGCTATCTCGACAGGTATGCCCGGTATCTGCTGTAGATAGACATTACCGCTGCGGCGGGCAATGGGCTGAGCTGTTGCATAGCGCATGCCATCAACATTGAACGGGAATATGCACGATGCAGACTCTGGAATGGTGATTGGAGTCTTAGGAAACTGCAAGTCGCCAACCTTAAACCTTATGCCTTTCTTAGCCGAAAGCTGATGCAGACGCTCATAGTTATTGACAAACACGAAACCGCTGTCGCCAAGCATGCGGTAAGACCAGCGCAGCTGACTGTCGTCCCCCTGCTTGATATCTTGCGAACAAGGGAATGACGCTTCCATCGGAGCGAGAGTCTCTTGCCAGTCGTGCATGAAGAGGTGTAGCTTGCGAAGCAGATAATAATGCTCGTAAGGCTGCCCGAACTCTCCGAGAGGAGCCTGGAAGTCGTATGTCTTCACAGGCATGTCGTTGTGGTTCGTTGCAGCTGTACGCTGATTCTCATTAAGAGTTGTTCCAGCCTCAGGATTTGTTCCGCCATGATACATATAGTAGCCTAGCAGATTGCTGCCGCTCCCAAGCTTCACGATGGCAAGTGAATAGGCATCCTCGGGATATATAAACGGGCGGCGATGGTAGGCTGTAGCCATGCCGCCACCAAGCTCACATGTGAAATAAGGATAGCCGCTGTCGCCTTTTGCCGTTTCCTCCTTCTGTGCGCCAAACTGGTCGGTAGCTATTGCCGTTGAGCTACGGAAAGCCTTGAAATTGAAAGCCTTGTAGTAGTTGCCGGCACCCTCCTTGATACTACGGTCCCAAAAACCGTCGGCATAGTCGCCAAAAAGCGGAATCATCTCGCCAAAAGGCACAGGACGGGTAAGCGCAGGCCAACCTGTACGGGTATAAAAAGGAAGGTCGAAACCTATCTCAACGGCAGCTTTCTTAAGTGCCATAAGATATGTTCCGTTGCGGTGCTCATTATCGAACTGCACAGCAAGCAGCGGACCGCCGTCTTTCCATTGCAGTCCCTGTACCTGAGAGAATATCTGACGGTAGAGTTTCTTGGCATACGACATAAACTCAGGATTATTGTCACGTGTCTTGCATCCCTTCGAGAACACCCAGTCAGGAATGCCCCCATTGCGCGACTCGCCGTGGCAGAACGGGCCAAGACGCAATACAACAGGCATATTCTCGGCTGCGCATATCTCTATAAAATGGCGCAAATTACGTTGTCCGCTCCAGTTGAATACGCCTTCGTATTCCTCAATATGGTTCCAGAAAACGTATGTGGCAATAATAGTCACACCACCCTCTTTCATTTTCCTGACCTCTTGTGCCCATTCGGAAACGGGAAGACGGGAATAATGTATCTCGCCCATTACAGGCATCACTCTATGTCCATCGAATATAAGACTCTTTGAGTCCCATTCTACCGTCGGCTGCTTTGCAGCCTCTGAAGTAAAAGCAGCCATAAGGCTGAGAGAAAGAATAAGTTTTCGTATCATAGTTTTTGTAGTTCTGTTAATCAGGTTTGAAATGTATATTAGTCAGCGATCGGGTTAACATATTTCGGCGACGGTCCATATTTATTGTCTTCCTTGCTACCGTCCATTACAGCAAAAACAAGAATGGTGAGATTAACAACGCTGCTTGCCAATGACAAGCCTACGAATGCTGGAGCTTTTACCATCTCGATAATGGCGGCAGGGTCTGTATTCTCTAAATCGACCATACCTGTGGCAAAGCCGTAAACGTTAAGAGTCACACCTATAGCCACGGCTGCGGCAACCCAGATGCCACTATGGTTGTTGTCGTGCATGCGGCGAATGGTTACCGGCACCATCCACAACTGCAACAGGAAAGACACTACCGTTTTTACGATAAGGTCAAGACCTGGTATAAACATAGTTACACAAACAGACACAAATGCGTAAGCAAGATAGTTCCACCACAACTCCGAACGGCGGGAGCGTCCCTTAATATCGGTAAAGTTAATATAGTTCATCCTCAACGCATCTGAGAATGTCAGCTGCGGAAGTATTTTAATGTTTGTCTCCATAATAGCATAGTTTTTAAAATTATTATTATCTCACATTTCAATTGTCAAATATACTTATTTTTCATTACAACATAAATTAGCAGGCATTTAATTTTTCTTAAAAACGGCAAATTGGGCACCTGTAAGTTATCCAACGCCTGTAAAGTACCTAATTTACAGCCATAATCTTACATCGGCAAAATTAGTTCTTTTCAGAAAAATACAATCTAGATAAAATATATTTTATAATGGACAAAATGATGATTTTCTTATTTTATTTTGTAATTTTGCACTGTCATTAATATCAAAACCAACAACAAGAAAATTATGAAAGCTATAAACACAGAAAAAGCTCCTGCTGCTATAGGACCATACAGCCAGGCTATTGAGGCAAACGGTTTTGTATTCGCATCTGGTCAGCTGCCTATTGACCCTGCGACAGGCAACTTCCCCGAAGGCGGAATAAAAGAACAGACACGACAGAGCCTTACAAACGCAAAGAACATTCTTGAGGCAGCCGGCACCGACTTGGCTCACGTTGTAAAGACAACGGTATTTCTCTCAGACATGGCAAACTTCGGTGCCATGAACGAGGTGTACGCCGAATTTTTCAACGCTCCCTACCCTGGGCGCTCGGCTGTTGCAGTTAAGGACCTACCCAAGGGTGCCTTGGTAGAGGTTGAGTGCATAGCTGCAAAATAGGCTGCCACAACATAACTGGTATTCAACAATTAAGGTGGGCTATATAAAACGAAAGCCCACATGATTCATTTTTATTTTCGGCGGGAATTTATAGAACCCACCTTAAGCGTAACAAGGAAAGGATGCAACATGATACATATAGCAAATCCGATATATGACATCGTTTTCAAATATTTAATGGAAGACGAGCGTATTGTAAAGACGCTTCTGTCAGCACTTCTTAAAAAAGAGGTTTTGGAGGCAGAGGTAAGAAAACACGAATACACCAACGGACGCAGGGATAAGATATCCATGTTCCGAATAGACTTCGGCGCCAAAGTAAAGGAGGCCGACGGCAGCATCCGCCTTGTTCTCATAGAGCTTCAGAAAACATGGCTCGAAACGGAGACATTGCGTTTCCGCCAATACCTTGGAGCCCAGTACGCAAATCCAGAGAACATGCTTAAGGACGACAATCCTATGGGGCACGGAATCCCTATGGTCACAGTATATCTTTTAGGACACAAGGTTGGCGACATCGAGGAACCTGTCCTGTATGTCAGCCACAAGTCTTACGACTATGAAGGCAGGGAGGTCACCAAGGGGCTGCCAGACCCTTTTGTGGACAGCCTTGTCCATGACAGTATCATAGTACAAATACCACGTCTTCACGGCAATGTAAACAACAGACTTGAGGAGATTCTCAGCGTGTTCGACCAGACCCGCAAAGACAGGCATAACAGACAGGTCATGAACATAGACGAAGCTGAGTATGCCGGCGATGAGGAGATGATGCACATAATACACCGCCTCCTTGCTGCTGCGGCAGATACCAAACTTAGACAAGATATGAATGTGGAGGATGAGTATTTTCTTGCCATCGAAAATAGAGACACTGCCATTATGAAGCGTGACAAACGTATAAAGGAGCAGGACGAGTTGCTTGAGGAGCAAGGACAAAAGCTTGAGGAACAAGGACAAAAGCTTGAGGAAAAGGACAATATTATTATATCCTCCGCAAAAATGATGAAAGCAAATGGCATGTCAACATCTCAGATTTCATCTATAACGCAATTGAGTATAGAGGAAGTTGAAAAACTTTAATGTCAACCTCTCTCACTTAGATTAAAAAGTCAGAAAATATAGCCAAAGCATAAAAGATGAATTTTCTATGCTTTGGCTATATAGTAAACGCCATATACACTTTTATAGTATTGGACTGTGCAAGTTGAACCCTATCAAGGTCATGTCCAGAAGACTGAACGGAGCTGGGGTTAGAATTTGAATTTATATTCTACTCCTAACACATGCCTGTTTGGCTCATTGTCATCGTCATCATCGTGTACAGTCTGATAAACATAAAACAAACCTACACCATGCTTCTTTGTGATTTTCCAGTCTACACCTGCCGTATATCTCATTTTCTCTATCGACCAGGCATTGAAAGCCTCAACACTGGCGTATGGCTCAAAATGACAGTTTGGAATATCATAACTCAATTGCAGACGGCTTCTGAGCACATTTTTTCCTCGTCCGCTGTAGGTCTTAGGTTTGAGATCGGAAGAGCGTCGTGTAGGGAAAGAGTGTAGATCTCGGTG
>OGLR01000344.1_pt1 | contig 23450 bp, 19 predicted proteins | sample 1572931 | NCBI WGS metagenome assembly OGLR01 (sample SAMEA2581997, study PRJEB24529) | metagenome | biome: Human gut stool | place: China | collected 2011 | reverse complement strand
CTTAATATAAGTTATTGATTTACAGACGATTAAATGTTAATTTAACGCAGTATTGTCAATTGGATTCGTTAGAGAAATATGCAGATTTGTTTATTCTGTATAGCGACAGTGTTAGAATTCAAAATGAAGCTGAAGCTATGTCCAAAACTAGTGCTCTGTATAATTATTCTCAATGGCAGAAAAAGGCAAAGGTGCAAGAAATTGAGAATAATAGGGCTCATATGGTCATTTTTCTGATGATAGTACTGGTTATTGTGCTTATTATTGTTGTAGTTCTGTATGTCAAGAATTTAAGAAAAGAGAGGCAGATAAGAAAAGAACAGTTGTTGTTTGTAAAACAACAGATTGTGATGAAGGAACTGGAATTGCAGAAAAGTCAGGAGGAGTTGGCTAAAATGAAGAATGAACTATCTTCAAAATCTTCGCTTGTGTTAGACAAGGAGAAGTCTATAATGATGCTGAAGGATGAAATAGAAGCATTGACTAATGATTGCCCACAAGACAACAATGAAAGTTATGCTATGTTCCAGCAAAAAGCTATGGTGATTAAGTTTAGGGAATTGGCAGAAAAAGGTATAGAGCCTTCTTCTCAACAATGGGACGTTTTGGATAATATATTCGAATCATTTTTCAAGCAGTTTAGATTATCGCTAGAGAAGAACTGTAAGTTAAATGAAAATGAATATAGAATATGTATGTTGGTTTGGTTGGGTTTTGTTCCTAATCAGATGAAAATATTAATGGGTATGTCATCCTCTAATATCTCAAATATAAGAAAACGTTTGTCTAAAAAGTTATTTGATAGAGAGATGACAACGAGCAAATTTGATGATGAAATCCGTAAAATCCGGGTGAAAGGCTAATTTGTGAAATTGTGAAATCTTTAGCTATCTGTTTGTGTTTTAGTGTGTTGTATTCATAATTGTGAAATTATGAAATGTTAAAACTGGCAGATGTGATATGTGTAGTAGAAGAAAGTATTTATCTTTGCTGACAAAAAGCTTATGGTTAAAAGAGTTTTGATGTTTGCATGTCCTGATAGGAGAATGCAAGAAATAGAGTTCAATATGTTGGACTACTGCTTTAGATGTATGTTAAATTCAAAATATAAAAAAATATGAGAAAATTATTTTTGTTATGCTTGATAATGCTTATATCCGTCACTACTATGGCGGAAAGCTATTCTGGTAAAATAATTTCTGGCAATAAACTGCAAGGACTGGCTGATGCAACAATTCAGCTTTTCAATAACAATGTGTTTGTTGGTGGATGCAAATCTAAAACTGATGGCTCCTTTAGTGTGAATACTTCCCAAAAGGCAACAAGAATTTCTGTCAGCTATGTGGGACTTGAGGCTTATACCAGAAAGGATAGTCTCGGACTTCCTGAGAACTTGGGTGTAATTGTATTGTCTACTCATAATGTTGGCTTAAAGGAAGTTACTGTCACGGGAACGTTAAAGCAAGAGACCTGTAACAAGGACATTTACCTTATCACCGACTCTATGCGCAAAGGCACGGCAAGCAGCGGACAGCTGTTGGAGAAAATACCAGGCTTTTTGCGTGATTGGGAAAATGACAAGTTGCGTGTGAATGGAGAAGAGGATATTGTACTTTTGGTAAATGACGTGGAAAAATCCTCAGATTATGCCATGCGCATAAATCCTAAGCGTGTCAAAAAAGTGGAAATCACTTACAATCCTACAGGAAAGTATGAGGGAAGGAGAATGTTGCTGAACTTATCCTTGTTTGATGATTATATTGGCTGGGATTTTGTGCCTTATACGAATTTGCAATATGGCAAAAATAAAATGAATCAGGAAACCATAGGGGGATCTTATACATATAGTGTGAATAAATTGTCATTTAATATAACTTCGGCTTTTTCGAATGTTGTCAATAAGGAAAGTGATTCCTTCACTCGTATGTATGCGGATAATTATGAGAGAAGTTCTCAAGAATTCGATTCTGATATGCCAAATAAAATCGGCAAAAAACTGGGGTATGACATATCTCTTGGAGCAGAATATCAATTGGCTAAGGGGCATAGTCTTTCTTTTCAGACCAAAGGAACTTTTAATCAGTCCTTGGATTCTACCATGTACTTTATTACGGAGAAGGACAATGGGAGTGTGTCTCAATATGAACAATTGAACAGAGATAAATATTATTCCAACGACTATAATGTGGGATTGTTCTACCGTGGAAGTTTTGGAAAATTATATGTCAGCAGTGATTTGACTTACGACTATTATAATGTTAGGGAGAAAAGAACTTATTGGAGTAATTCCAACTTGAGTGAAACCCCAACGTTGGGTGATAAAAATTATGTGTTTTATGATCTGAGTATAAGTAGGCCATTATCCAAACACTTCGATTTTTATGCAGACTATAACTTAGCGTGGAGAAAATATAATGATACGGATAGAAATACTGACGAGTTAAGCTATTGGTCTAAGAATACCCGACATTTTATGTTGGCGATGCTTACTTGGCATCCTGTGGGCAGTTTCTTTGTAAGCGGCGGTGCTCTTTGGCTTGGTAATTCTGATGATAATAATGTCGGACATATAGCAAATTATTCCTGGAGCCCTATGGGACGTTTGTTCTACAAGCCTTGGCGTATTGTAACTATCAGGAGCAATTTCCACATTTCAGCAATGTATCCTAATTTGGATCAATTAACTGCTACGGAATACCAAATAGATTCAAAGATGATTCATGGTGGAAATCCACTGTTGAAATCTTCAAGATTGATTTACTTGGATGCGACCATGAGTATAGATAAACTGTTTAACATAATATTTGTAAACTTTTATAATAAAGACATGAATGAGTCGCTTTATTATTCATTGTTACCAACAGGTATGGTGAAAGAAAGTTATAAAAATGCAGATTGGCATCGAATGATGTTCATATTGTCAGGGGATTACAAACTTTTCAAAGATTGTAATCTTGGTGTAAACCTTTCTTATTTCCATGATGTTGCATCTGTAGAGGAAGGTATCAAGAGAAAAGGTGATATTTGGATGATGTATATGCAAGCCAGGTATAAAATTAGCCCTTTGAAATTGAATGTGCAAGCATCTTACGATTTGAATTATGCTACAACTCCTACTTTGCAAGGTAAATATACGAAGCATCTAGGATATGCTAAAATAGTATTGAATAGATTGTTTTCAAATGGTAAACTTGAGGGGACTCTGACCGCTACGATGCCTGCCAATATTGGAAAGCGGAAGTTTGGATATGAATATCATTTGCCCTATTTTACAACTGTGACAAATTCTTCTAGAAATAGTACTTACGGTCCATACGTGGTATTGGGAGTTAAAATGTTCTTGCATGGCGGTAAGCAAGTGAGAATGAGACAAAATTCTTTCAATGTTGATGCAGAAAAATAATAAGGTAATGGATATTGATGCAAAATTAAAGGCAGTAGCCCTCAGCGATAATAAGTTGGGGGCTACTGCAAGGCAAGTTGGGAGCGAGCATTTACTTCTTTGTGATGAGTAATCATAATGATAAAACTCTTTTCTTCACTAAAACGATGACTTGTTTTTATTAACGGCTTCTCAATAGGGATAATGCATAGAGAGGCAGTATGGTGACATGCCTTATGGCATCATCGTCCTGCTTGTCAATGTAATCAAATGATCCGAAATTCTCTAGGGAACAACGGAAGGCTTCGGTGAGCTTTTTCTCTCTCATGAATAGCCAGAGACTCTTCATGCCGCCCTGGGTGCCCGATTTGATTTCGATAGGGGTAATCTTCATGTTGTGGATTTCCAGATAGTCTATCTCGGCAACACTCTTCCCCTTCTGCTCCCAATAAAACATCTTCTGGCGCTGGATGCATGGTTTGTAACGCATCATCTCGAGTCCGGCAACCATTTCTGTTACACCTCCCTTATTGACAAGTTCCTGAGGGGTGCCGGCTAAAATAAGTTCTATGAGCTGCTGAGACAGGTCGCCTTCCAGTTGAAGCACAGCTAACAGTAATCCTGGGTCCAGAAAGAGAACCTTCATGCTTTTCTCGTCAGCTTCCGCATCCAGCGGAATACCATTGCCCGAGGTAGCAACCACAGGAGTAACGATTCCCGCAAGTGTCAACAGGCGGATGGCTTCTCTGATTTGTGAACTCTGATAATCTGCTGATATTTGCTTGTATGTCAACTTCTCTCCTGCCTGATGACAGATGCCACGCATCGTTGTGCGCAGTAAATCTGGGTTGACTCTCTTTTTATACTTGCTGAAATCATCTTCGTATGTCAGTATGATGTCTTCCTGGATGTTTCTGCATCGGTTGAAATCGTGTGTCTTGGTCCATGCCAGAACAGATTCCGGCATGCCTCCAACAAGCAGGTAGGTGCGGAAGTATTCCACGAGTTTATCATGGAAGGCTTGATCTAAAGACTGGTTTCCGTATGCTTCATTCCGGAGAAGGATGAGTCCTTCTTCGTGATTGGCATGCAGGAATTCATCGAAAGTCATTGGATACATGAAGAGCGAGTGAATCCTTCCTACTCCAAAAGTAGGGAGTTCCTGAAGCGCAAATTCCAGAAGTGATCCTGCGGCTATGACATGCAGCTCAGGATAATCTTCCTTGAAGAAGCGTAGTGCCATGATGGCTTCAGGGCATTCCTGGATTTCGTCGAGGAATAGAAGCGTCTTACCAGCTTCTACAGGGACATTGATATAACTGCTGATTTTTTTAGCAATCAATCGTACGTCAATATCCCCCTGGAAGAAGGTTTTGATTGCCTTGTTACGTTCGAAGTTTACCTCGGCGAAATACTCGAATTGCTTTCCAAAGTTTTTAACTGCTGATGACTTTCCAACCTGTCGGGCACCACGAAGCAGCAAGGGCTTTCGCATGGAATCTTCCTTCCAGGCGATGAGTTCTGAGTCTATGTTTCTATGTATATATTCTGTCATAATCGTAACTGCTTGAATAACAGGTGCAAATATAGCGAAAATACTCAAATCCGAGAAATAAATCGCGTTAAAATACTCAAATCCGAGAAAAAAAAGATTCACCAACCTGTATCCGGCTTACAAACAGGAAATCCTCGACCTGGTCAGCGGGGGGACTGACTGGAAGTGTTATCCTGTGCTCAAAATTGCAGATTGCAGGCAAAATCTTCTAAGGTCGCTAAGAGGGGAAAAATAGGTGGCAAGTGCATGGAATGGTGAACTTTTGCAGGCTAAGAATAAGAAAAGTTTGAATTTTGCATAAAAAATACGCTCAAACGCTAGCAATTTGCTCATTTTTTCGTAACTTTGCACCCGCAAACTTATAAAATAATAAAAGAAGAATGGCTAATTTGAGATTTGAGGTTGTAGCCGAGGCCTTTAAAAAGAGACCTGTTGAGGTGGAAACTCCTAAGGTGCGCCCTTCGGAGTACTTCGCCAAGTATGTATTCAACCGCCAGAAGATGTACAAGTATCTGCCATCTGATGTGTACGAGAAGCTCATCGATGTGATAGACAATGGTAATCGTCTGGACCGTTCCATCGCGGATGCCGTGGCTGCCGGCATGAAGCTCTGGGCTGAGGAAAACGGGGTAACACATTATACTCACTGGTTCCAGCCATTGACAGAAGGTACTGCCGAGAAGCACGATGCCTTCGTGGAGCACGACGGTAAGGGGGGTATGATTGAGGAATTCTCCGGCAAGCTGCTTGTGCAGCAGGAACCGGATGCCAGCTCTTTCCCTAACGGTGGTATCCGTAACACCTTCGAGGCTCGCGGCTATTCTGCATGGGATCCTACATCGCCTGTGTTCATCATCGACGATACCCTCTGTATCCCTACCATCTTTATATCTTATACAGGTGAGGCGCTGGACTATAAGGCTCCATTGCTCCGCTCGCTCCATACCCTGAGCGAGGCGGCTACCGAGGTGTGCCACTACTTCTATCCACAGGTAAAGAAGGTGCAGACCAATCTCGGATGGGAGCAGGAGTACTTCCTGGTGGATGAGAGCCTCTATTCGGCTCGCCCAGACCTGATGCTCACAGGCCGTACCCTGATGGGACACGACTCTGCGAAGAACCAGCAGATGGACGACCATTATTTCGGAACCATCCCTGAGCGTGTGCAGGCTTTCATGAAAGATCTGGAAGTGCAGGCACTCGAACTCGGCATCCCTTGCAAGACCCGCCATAACGAGGTGGCTCCAAACCAGTTTGAGCTGGCTCCTATCTTCGAGGAGTGCAATCTTGCAGTAGATCACAACATGCTCCTGATGAGTCTGATGAAGCGTGTGGCACATAAGCACGGTTTCCGTGTGCTGCTTCACGAGAAGCCATTCGCTGGCGTCAACGGTTCGGGTAAGCACAACAACTGGAGTCTCTGCACCGATACCGGTGTGCTGCTCCATGCAGCCGGCAAGACTCCTGAGGATAACCTCCGCTTCGTAGTCTTCATCGTAGAGACCCTGATGGGTGTATATAAGCACAACGGACTGCTGAAGGCATCCATCATGAGTGCTACCAATGCCCATCGTCTGGGAGCCAACGAGGCACCTCCAGCCATCATCTCCTCATTCCTGGGCAAGCAGCTCACCGACCTGCTCGACCATATCGAGAAGGCAGATAAGGACGAACTCTTCGCCCTGGCTGGCAAGAAGGGAATGGAGCTGGATATCCCTGAGATTCCGGAGCTGATGATTGACAACACCGACCGCAACCGTACCTCACCATTCGCCTTCACCGGCAACCGCTTCGAGTTCCGTGCCGTAGGTTCAGAGGCCAACTGTGCGTCATCTCTCATCGTGCTGAATGCTGCCGTAGCTGAGGCGCTCGAGAACTTCAAGGCTCGCGTGGATGCCTTGATAGCAAAGGGTGAGGACCAGACATCGGCTATTATAGATATTGTACGCGAGGACATCAAGACCTGCAAGCCTATCCGCTTCGACGGCAACGGCTATTCTGACGAGTGGAAGGAAGAGGCTCAGAAGCGTGGCTTGGACTGTGAGGCATCCTGCCCGGTAGTCTTCGACCGCTACCTGGACAAGGAGAGCATCGAGATGTTTGCCAAGACCAACGTGATGAGCGAGAGTGAGCTGAAGGCGCGCAACGAGGTGAAGTGGGAGACTTATACCAAGAAGATTCAGATTGAGGCTCGTGTGATGGGCGACCTGACCATGAACCATATCATCCCTGTGGCTACCCACTATCAGAGCCGTCTGGCAAAGAATGTAGAGGGTATGATTCACATCTTCGGAGGCGAGGAAGGCAAGAAACTGACCGCCCGCAACGTGAAGATTATCCGTGAGATTGCCGAGCGCACCGAGTCGATAGAGCGTGGTGTAGAGGCATTGGTGGATGCCCGCAAGGTGGCAAACAAGATAGAGAGTGAGCGCGAGAAGGCTGTAGCCTATCATGATACGGTAGCTCCGAAGATGGAGGAAATCCGTTATCAGATCGACAAGCTCGAGCTTCTCGTAGCCGATGAGCTCTGGACCCTGCCGAAGTATCGAGAGCTGCTGTTCATCCGCTAGGCTGATAGGCGTAATAGCATCCGGAAGGCATATTGCTACGGCGCTAGCCAATGGCCGCAAGGCCAGATTCCGTATAAAATCCGTGCGTAATCCGTACACCAGGAATGCTCTTCCGATAACTCCGCGTAATCCGATGAATAAAAATAATGAATAAATAAAAAAAGAGGATGTGTCATGAATTTATGACACACCCTCTTTTTTTGAGTAATTAATAAAATTCTAAGATTCTTTGAGCAGTTCTACGGCATGCAGCTCGTCACGCCCAGAGAGGCGGCAATAGCGGTCAAGATAGATATAACTATCTGAAATACAGTTTTCCAAGTTTCTTTCTTCATAAGCAGTTTTTTTAGTGATTTACATATTTACGTTGTCGCCGCCTTCATCGCCGCCATCGGTTCCGCCGCCAGTACCCTGGCTAGTGCCTCCGCCCTGCGATGTTCCTCCGCCCTGGCTAGTACCGCCTCCGTCCGGCGTGTTTTCAGTTCCACCACCTCCATCGACCCCCGATGTATAATCATCGTATGCCACGATCTTGGTGAGCTTCTTCAGCTCGGCGTTGCTCCACGATTTCGTGTTTCTCACAATAAGATGCACGCCCAGCACGCTAGCCGCTGTCACCTTCTCCTTGCTCACCTCGCCACGCGAAGTCATACCGATGGAGAACAATCCGAGGTCGGAGAAACGCACGCTCTTGCCATCCAGAATCAGATGCTTCAGGCAGTCGAGGGTATCCATCAGCACACCGTGGATGGTGCCTCGGCTGTATGGAGAATTGTGCTCAGAGATATGAGTCACGAAGTCCTCGAAACTCATCTCACGGTCGCTCACGGCAGTAGCATACCAGAGCTTCTTACCAGCGTTCTCACCTGTCTGAGGGGTACGCATAATCTTACGATACTTACTAGTTCCTTGTCCCATAGTCAATCAGTTTTTTAAAGGGTTAATAATTTATTTTTTGACGATGCAAAGGTACGGCTTTTTTAGGGATCCACCAAAAAACAGGGTGTGATAAGCCCCGATTCCCAGCAGTCCCGGAATACGAATCCCGTTAATAATCCTAACTCATAATTTTGAAAAAGAGAAACCATAGCTTTACAGGTATCAACCCATAGTTTTGCAGCTCACAAACCATAGTTTTTCTCCTCAAAAGCTATCACAATAACAGTTATCACAGTTTCTCGAAACACTTTTCTTTTTCTCATTCCAGAACTAACTATATATATTATATATTTATAATAATATATATAGTTAAATTCTATTTAACATTTCTCTTCCCTTCAGATACCTCCTCCGTAAAAACTGTGATAACTGTTATTGTGATAGCTGTGATCACTCTTGATGCACTAAAACAGTGCATCAAGGTTGAGGATAAAATCCACAAATCACCGAATGAAGAATAATAGACTATAAAAAACAAGTCAATTGCACAATTTTGTCTCATTTATGTAGAAAAACACTCCCGTAGTTGCGTTTTCTCGTAAAAATCAGTTATCTTTGTAGGCGAATGGCATTAGCCATCATATGTAGAGTAAACTTTCCACAAGTTGTGGCAGATTTGTAAAGGTATAGAATATGGCAAATATGACATTGGCAAGCAATAGCGAGTTCAAAAGTTGGGTCTCGCAGTTGAAAAAAGATATACGCAGCGCACAAATAAAGGCGGCAATCAAAGTGAACACAGAATTGCTTCGCCTTTATTGGCGTATGGGTGCAGATATTTGCGAAAAGCAGAAATCTGCATCTTGGGGCGATGGCTGGCTCAAAGAATTGAGCCGTGAACTTATGGCGGAGTTTCCAGATATGAAAGGGCTTTCATACAGAAACTTGAAGTATATCAGACAATGGTATCAGTTTTATAATGAGCAACTTACAATTGGGCAACAAGTTGTTGCCCAATTAGACGATGTAAATATGCAACAACCTGTTGCACAAATAAGCGAGGAGGCTTTCTTCTCCGTTCCTTGGGGGCATCATCTGTATATCATATCGCAATGCAAGGACGTTAATCGTGCCGTGTTCTACTTGAAAAAGACAGTAGAAAATGGTTGGAGCCGTGCTGTTCTGCTTAATTATCTTGACACGAATCTATATGAACGACAGGGAAAGGCTGTGAATAATTTTACAAGACTGTTGGCTAATCCTCAAAGCGAATTGGCTGCTCAAACATTGAAAGACCCTTATAATTTCGATTTCCTCACTCTTGACGGTGAGTATCGGGAGCGAGAGTTGGAACAGGGACTTACCCAAAATGTCACACGCTTCTTGCTTGAATTGGGTACGGGCTTTGCTTTTGTCGGGAGTCAAGTTCCACTACAAATTGGCGAAGATACGTTATATCCCGACTTGCTTTTCTATCATTTGGAACTGCGCTGCTATGTCGTCGTAGAACTGAAGATAACGAAATTCAAAGCAGAACATCTGGGACAGTTGGGCGTATATGTAAGTGCAGTCAATCATATAAAAAAGAAGCCTACAGACAACCCTACGATAGGGTTGCTTATCTGCAAGACCAAGAACAATGTGATGGCGCAATATGCTCTTGAATCGACCAATCAGCCAATAGGCATCTCCGAATATCAGTTGTCTAAGCTCATGCCTGAAAATATACAGAGCCAGTTGCCTACAATTGAAGACATTGAAGCAACACTTTCTGATATAAAGGAGACTAAGGATTTCAAAAAAGGGTAATGATATGGAAAATAAAGATAATATACCGCAGTTCGTGAATAGCGACTCCTTCATGGCAGACAAGAACTATGTGAAGTGGTTGTCTGACCTGAAGAAACGCTTCCACATTGCACAGCTCAAAGCTGCAGTCAAAGTGAATACGGAAATGCTCAAATTCTACTGGAGTTTGGGCGAGGACATTTGTGAGAAACAGAAACAATACAAGTGGGGAGCAAACTTCATGAAAAGGTTGAGCCTTGACTTGCGTGCGGAATTTCCACAAGCAGAGGGATTTTCATGGTCTAATCTCTATAAAATACGCAAATGGTATTTGTTCTATTCTTCTCAAATTGAATTTTTGTACCAAGCTGGTACAAAATTACAAAAGGTGGATAATGCAACAACCCCAATGCCAGACTTACTGCAATTTGTTCCTTGGAGACATCAAACGGTAATTGTTTCCAAATGCGACACAATAAACGCTGCGATGTTCTATCTCAACAAGGTCATTGAAGGCAACATGAGCCGCACGGAATTGGAGCATGTTATTAAGGCTCAACTGTACGAGCACACCAGCAAGGCTTTGAATAACTTTGATGTTACATTGCCACAACCTCAAAACGCATTAATATTGGGCACCAAGAGCCTTGCCAGTAGGACGCTCCACCATCTTATCGCCAAGGGCCGATTACAGAAGACTATGTGGAGTCAAATAGCTCCATGACCCGAAAATTTTCCTCCAAAAGGAGTGAGTTTCTCAGATTTTATTTGTATCTTTGCCATGTCATTTCAGAGTTTTGCTTGTTTTCTTTTCGCAATACTAAGATAAGTGAAAAATCTGATATGGCAAAATACTGGACAACTTCTTGTTGTTCAGGCACCTAAATCGTTTAATTTATAATAGTGTTGCGGAATTAAAGTGTAGTAAAAAACATAATGAGAACACAACTGATTGAAAAAGAAGACAAGCGCATTGTATGGCTTGACTTTGTGAAATTTATCGCTATCTTCATGATGATAGCAGTACATTGTACAGATAATGTTACTCCGGCTGAACGTTCTGAGCCGTGGTATAATCTTTGGGGCAGTTTCTATGGTTCATTTATGCGCCCTGCCATACCTTTGTTTGTTATGGTTACAGGTGCTTTGCTTCTACCTGTAAAAGAGAATATTTCCGCCTTCTATAAAAAACGCTTGACCAGACTCATTGTGCCTTTTATTATATGGTCTGTTCTGTATAATCTTTTTCCATGGATAACCGGACTGTTGGGTCTTTCCCCCACTGTAATTAATGATTTCTTTGCGTGGGCAGAACCTGATCAGTCTTTTTCCGGTGCTTTGCATAACCTTCTGATGATTCCTTTCAATTTCTCTATGTTGGCTGTGCAGATGTGGTATGTGTATCTTCTTATAGGACTGTATCTTTATATGCCAATTTTCTCAGCATGGGTCAGACAGGCATCGCTAAAAGAACAGAAAGTATTTCTATCTCTTTGGCTTGTTTCACTTTTCATTCCTTATTTAAGGGAATATCTTACAAAAGATCTTTGGGGTACATGCTCTTGGAATGAGTTTGGCCTATTATATTATTTTGCCGGATTCAACGGTTATTTGCTTTTAGGGCATTATATTATAAACAATACTATTAACCTAAGTTGGAAAAAGTTGGCTGTTATTGGCATTCCTTCTTTTGTGGTAGGTTATTGCATAACTTTCTTCGGTTTTAAATCCATAACAGCGGTTCCTGGTCAGTCTGTAGAAATGGTGGAACTGTTCTTTACATATTGTTCTCCTAATGTACTGTTGATGGCTATCCCAATTTTTCTTGCTGTTAAAAAGTTGAATTTCCAATCCGTTGCGGTTAGACGTTTTGCTGTCAGCATTTCTACTTGCACGTTTGGCATCTGGATGTCGCATTATCTTTTCCTCGGTCCATGCTATATGCTTGTCGAGTCATTGCCTTTGCATACGATGGTGAAAATGATAGTATGTACCATACTGCTTCTTTCGGTTACCTGGGGCTTTGTTTATATAGTAAGAAAATCAGGGAAGTTGGGCAAATGGATAATGGGTTAATAGATATTCCAAGAATTTTTTACTGCTCATAATATTAAAAATATTTTAAACAATAGTATTACGCAATTAAATTTAAAGTTAAAGTCCTAAATTTAGACAAAATGAAAAAAGACAATCTTAGAAAGTCGTTTGGAGCACTTCTCCTAGGTTGTATGTTGGGCAATGTTGCTACAACAGTACACGCTCAGAGGGTAGTGTTTCCGCAGCAGAAGCAGGCTGGAGTAGCCGTATTGAAGGCTGAAACCCAGAAGTATGTACTCTCAAACAGCCTGTTGGAGGCATCTTATTCTGTTGTTGATGGCAAGTTGCGCTTTGATGGATGTAGTACAATGGACTTGCTGCCGTCAAACGATCTGTTTAGTGTGCGCCTTGCCGACTGCACAGAGTTCGCTTCTTCGGATATGAAGCTTGTGAGCGTTGAAGGCGAAACATATACTGCCGACGCAAAGGCAGCCAAGGGTTCAGAGCGTTTCAACGGTAAGGGCGTAAAGGCTGTGTTCACTCGCGGCAGCATCAAGGTGGAGTGGCGTGCTGTGCTGCGTGACGGTTCGCACTATCTGCGCACAGAGATGAGCATATCCTCGACCAAGGATGTGCGCATGGACAACATCAAGCCGATGATATATGCCGTAGATAACCGCAAGGCAAAGTCGGCTCCCGTTGTTGTGGGCAACACCCGTGGTGCTGTGTTGCTGAGCAATAAGATATTTGCAGGTCTTGAAACTCCTATGGGTGTCAACACTAATAATGTGGACTCTGCCGACATAGCTACTATCAATAACCGCGACGTAGTTCCGATGGTGGGCAATTGGGTTCGTCACACCACACTGAAGGCAGGCAAGACATGGAATGTGAGCAGCGTTGTGGGACTTGTAGCCGAAGGTCAGCCACGCCGTTCGTTCCTTGCATACAGTGAGCGCGAGCGTGCTGCCGCATGGCATCCTATGACAATCTACAACTCATGGGATGAGCTTAACATCGACCGCAACAATGCACCGGGCAACCTTGGCAAGTATGACCCTGAGGACAAGCTGAACCTTAAGGGCGACTATTCGGGGAATATGACTGCCGCACAATGTGAGGACGTGGTGAGCAACTGGAAGAAGAAGTTCTACGATGTTTACGGCAAAGCTCCCGTAGCCTTTGTGTTCGACGACGGATGGGATGCTTATGGTACATGGACATTCAATCCTAACTTCCCCGAAGGATTCAAGAAGGTGGACGCTATGGCACGTGAGATGGGCGTAGGCATCGGTGCATGGCTCGGTCCGGTAGGTGGATATGGAGCCAGTGGGGAATATCGTCGTGCCTACTGGAAAGGACGTGGGGGCATGCAGCTCAGCAACCCAGCCTATTACGACTACTTCGTTAAGTGCTCGTCAGACATGATTGACAAGTACGACTTCCGCTTCTTCAAGTACGACGGTATCAGCGCTCAGTTCTCGGCTGTAGGCCCGGACATGACCGATGAAGGACTTGAGAACTGTGAGGCGATCATCAGCATCGAAAACGATGTGCGCAAGAAGCGTAAGGACATCTTCTACAATACTACTGTAGGAACATGGGCTTCGCCATTCTGGTTTCATGTGAGCGATGCTGTATGGCGTCAGGAAAACGACTTCGGTAATATCGGTGTAGGCGACGACCGCGAGCAGTGGATTACCTATCGCGACCGTCTGGTTCATCAGAACTTCATCGAACGTTCGCCTATCTGTCCTATCAACACATTGATGACTCACGGCGTTCTCCTTAGCCGTTTTGGTGCAGTGTCTAAGACGATGGACTATGACGGCATTGTGCGCGAGATACGTTGTGCATTCGGTTGTGGCTCGTCAATGGTTGAGCTTTACACCGATTACAAGCTTCTTGACGAGATAAAGAACCGTAAGGGCAAGAAGGGCACATTGTGGAAGCAGCTTGCTGATTGTATGGACTGGCAGCAGCGCAATGCTGACGTATTGCCCGACATACATTGGGTAGGCGGCAATCCATGGGATGGCAAGAAAGCCAACATCTATGGTTGGGCTGCATGGAACGGCAAGAAGACCACACTCACTCTGCGCAATCCTGATGTGGCTGGCCAGACACTCACAACAACTCTGCGCGAAGTGTTCGACATCCCTGCTTACATCAAGACAACCATAACTCTGCGTAGTTCATTCGCTGACCAGCGTATTGGCAAGAGAGGCATAGAAGGTCTGCCTGTAGGCAGGGCTACCGACATCGACAAGCAGATAACCATCACAATGCCAAAGTCATCGGTATTCGTATTCGAGGGCGTTGACAATGGTAAGTTCGACTTTGGAGAAGCCAACAAATAAATATTATTGGCAAATCTATATTTAGTTTATAGGTAAAGTGAGGGTGTGCTAAAAACAATTTCTTTTTTGCACACCCTCTATAATATAGTGAATGCTATGCGTAAATTTCTATTGTTTTTATTATTCGGCTTGTTGTCTGTTTTTACGGTTTCTGCCCGTAATACGGACGAAGCCTTTAAGTTGTTGCAACGAGTAAGTAGGCAGTCTTCTATTCCTATAAGTCTGGAACTTAAGAAGGATGGTAGCAATATGTACTACGAGTATTCGGTTGTGAACGGTGTCCTTCGTCTGAAAGGTTCGGACAATGTGGCTCTGTGTCGTGGATTCTATGATTATGTAAAAACACATAAGTTAGGAATGTACTCATGGAGCGGAAACAACATACAGCTTCCTTCTACACTTCCTGCCACTAATGACGTGAAGGTTGTTTCCCCTTTTCAGAATCATTATTACTTTAATGTATGTACATACGGCTACAGCATGCCATATTGGGACTGGGCACGCTGGGAGCAGGAAATAGACTGGATGGCTCTGCACGGTATAAATATGCCTCTTTCACTTGTTGGCTATGAGGCTATATTGGCACGTGTGTGGAAGAAGATGGGACTGACCGACGAAGAGATAAATGGATATTTCGTAGGACCTGCGCATTTGCCTTGGATGCGTATGGGAAACGTGAGTGGCATTGACGGGCCTTTGAATGCCGACTGGCACAAAGACCAATTGGCACTCCAGCATAAAATATTGAACCGTATGCGCTCTTTAGGTATGAAACCCATTTGTCCTGGATTCCCGGGATTTATTCCTGAAGCCTTCAAGCGCATCTATCCCAATCTGAACATTGTGAAAACACACTGGGGAGGTGCTTTTCACAACTGGATGATTTCGCCAACAGAGCCTTTATTTGCAAAGATTTCGGAGGCTTTTATCCGTGAATGGGAGAAAGAGTTTGGCAAGTGCGACTATTATCTGGTGGACAGTTTCAATGAAATGGACATTCCTTTCCCGGAGAAGGGAAATCCTGCCCGGTATGATATGGCAGCTACTTATGGCGAAAAGGTGTATAATGCTATAAAGAAAGCCAATAAGAATGCCGTTTGGGTGATGCAGGGATGGATGTTTGGCTATCAGCGCCATATCTGGGATTATGAAACATTAGGGGCACTTGTATCGCGTGTGCCTGACGAAAAAATGCTTCTGCTGGATTTGGCTGTGGATTATAACAAGCATTTCTGGCATTCGGAAGTAAACTGGGAGTATTATAAAGGCTTTTATAACAAACAGTGGGTGTATAGTGTAATCCCGAATATGGGAGGCAAAGTAGGAATGACTGGTATGCTTGACTTTTATGCAAACGGCCATCTCGAAGCACTTGCTTCAGCCAACCGTGGCAATCTGGTGGCACACGGTCTGGCACCCGAAGGTATAGAGAATAATGAGGTTCTTTACGAACTGGTTACTGATGCAGGATGGAGCAATCGCCACATCGATGTTCGCGAATGGTTGCGACAATACAGTTCGAACCGTTATGGTGATGCCCCCGAACAACTCATGACAGCATGGGATTATCTATTGAAATCTGTTTACGGCAGTTTTACCGACCATCCGCGTTTTAACTGGCAGTTGCGTCCGGGCTGTGTGAAGAATGGTTCAATCAATATGAATGCGGACTATTTCCGTGGTTTGGAAACTTTTATTGCTGCGTCTGATAAATTGAAGGACAGTCCTTATTATCTGACAGATTTGTGCGAGATGACCGCACATTATCTGGGCGGTAAGGCAGAATTGCTGACAAAACTAATCGACCAGGAATACCTGTTGGGTGATACGCTAAAGGTTCGTTTCCTTCAGAGTCGTTTTGAAACTCTGATGTTAGGAATGGATCGTATTCTTTCCAGGCATCCTACACTTCGTCTTGACCGCTGGCTGTCGTTCGCACGTAAGTCTGCCCGTAATGATGCGCAGCGTAAGCAATACGAAACCAATGCCCGCCGTATTGTAACCATCTGGGGACCTCCCGTAGATGATTATGCAGCACGCATCTGGAGTGGTTTGATTGGAAACTATTATCTGGGACGTTGGAAGGAATATTATCGTGGACGTGAAAGTGGCGAGCAGGTAAACCTGGCAGAATGGGAACGCCGTTGGGTTGAGGAGAATCATGACACTTATCGTTGGAATACTGATTTTGACATCGTAGGTTTTGCCAAAGAAATGCTTGCTTTGTCTAAGGATATTTCTACCTCTTCACTGCTTTTGAACCGCCCTAATATGGTAGGCACTTGGAGCCTTGGCTCTGGCGAGGCTAAACAACTCGAATTCCATATCCCAGCCCGTATGCTTTCTGGTATGAAGGGCATTACATTGGAATGTCTGAAAGGCAATGGCATTCTGGAGTGCACAGAGCTTATGCTTGTGGCTGACGGCATAGCTGTAGCTTCATCTTCAGAAGTAATTTCATCTAAGGATGGCAAACTGCATTGTAAGATAGTTGTGCCTAATGGTGTGAATGCCAACAACGGATGTGTACTGAAACTGAAGTTGAAATCGAAGAATGGAAACATTGCAGGAGTAATCTTAAACAACATTTGAATTATAAGTATGAATTTTAAAGAACGACACTTTGTTATCAACAGATAATGGAGATACTGTATTATGTAGAATGTACGCCAGAATATGCATGATGCATCAGCCTTGGCAGAAAATGCCTTCAAGGATGTTTGTACATCTTTCAATCCACGAAAGACTTCGGTAGAGGATATCGAAAAACTATACGTTGCCCTGTATGAAGGTGAGAAAATTGATTTCTAAAGACAGGTGTTCCTGTTTGTTTGCGGCCAGGCAAAAAAGCCTGACCGCTATTCCTGTTTGTACAAATACGTTGTATGGAAAAATTTATTATAGAAGAACATCAGATATCATCAAGAAGATAATAACAGAAACATGAAATATTTATATGCTCCAGGATGTGCTTTAATGTCCTATAAACCACATCTGGCCGAAAAACTGAAAGAATTAATTGAAAGCAGGTATGGCGAAATGGATACCATGCTGGAATGTTGTTTTACGAAACCAGTCTTGGAGGCCGGTACACATATTATAACACCATGTGTAACCTGTGCTTCGAAGTATGCTAATATGTATCCGGATTGTCATGCAGAGTTTTTTCTGGATGTTCTGGCTGAAAGCGATGACTTCATCTTTCCTGATTATGGTGGCGAGAAGATGAGTATTCAGGACACCTGTTCTTCGCGTAGCATGCCGAAAACTCAAGCTACAATCAGGAAACTGTTAGAACGTATGAATATCTCACTCGTAGAACCGGAAAGAAGCGGAAAGAAGGCTAAATGCTGCGGTCAGACATTGTATGGAAAAGCAGATATAAGCAAGGTCAGGTCCTTTATGCAGAACAGGGCAGCGGAAATGCCATGTGATGATGTGGTAGTTTACTGCTCTTCATGTATCATGAGTATGACCCAGGGAGGGAAACAGCCCAGATATATCCTTGACTTGATTTTTGGAGAAAAAACAGAACTGAAAGATGGTATTGAGGCATGGAACTCAAAGCTTGTAGATTTCAGAAGAAAGCATGCAGGGAAAACAGAGTATTAGGGTGTCCAGTTCTGATAGTTCTTGCGGAGGAACAGAAAACCAGTTCGCCAGTCTGAGGGGTACGCATAATCTTACGATACTTACGAGTTCCTTGTCCCATAGTCAATCAGTGTTTTAAGGGGTTAATAATTTTTTATCTCTCAAGAATGTTCGGGACGCCTAGCGGGGGTGGTGGGATGCCTAGCGGACTTGTGTGCTTGAAAAACTAAAAAAGAGTGCGTTATTGACTTATGCCACACCCTCTTTGGGCTTTCAGCCCATTTTCAACCGTACAGGTCGCAAATTTTCCTCCAAAAGGAGTGAGTTTCTCAGATTTAATTTGTATCTTTGCCGTGTCTATCGTTGGATTTTCTTGTTTTCTTTTTGCAACACTAAGATAAGTGAATTCTTCGATATGGTAAGACTATGGGCAACTTTTTGCTGCTCAGGTACTTAAAAGTTTGATTTATAATAGTGTTGCGGAATTAAGGTAAAATAAAACCACTATGAAAAAAATGTTATTGATGATGCTTTTGGCAATATGTACCTTGAGCATCAGTGCGCAAAGCGCAAGCAACAAAGATGCCACGATTGTTAGCGACATCCAGTATAAGAGTAATCAAGACGCTTATGTCAATGAGCGTTGTAAACTTGACATCTATTATAGCAAAGGGCAGAAAGATTGTCCTGTGGTCGTTTGGTATCATGGTGGTGGCCTTACCAGCGGAAGTAAGCAACTGCCTTCCCAACTGATGTCCCAGGGCTATACCATTGTGGGTGTCAATTATCGCCTCCTCCCTACTGTTACCATCGACCAGTGCCTGGATGACTGTGCTGCCGCCTTGGCATGGGTATTCAAGAACATCGAGAAGTATAATGGAAGCAGCAAGAAAATCTTTGTTTCAGGCCACTCAGCCGGTGGATATATCACGGCGATGCTTGGACTGGACAAGGAATGGCTAGACCGTTATGGTGTAGATGCCAACCAAATAGCTGGTCTGATACCTTTCAGTGGACAAATGATCAGTCACTTTGCCTATCGTAAGATGAACGGCATTGATAATCTTCAGCCAACGATAGACAAGTATGCTCCTCTTTTCCATGTCAGAAAGGATGCGGCTCCCCTGATTCTGATAACGGGTGACCGCAATATCGAACTGTTTGGAAGATATGAGGAGAATGCCTATATGTGGCGAATGATGAACCTTGTTGGCCGCCCAGATACCCAGCTCTATGAAATCGCTGGTCATGGTCATGGGCCAATGGGTAATCCTGCCTACCATATCCTCATTCAAAGCATCAATAAAATCCTGGGCAAAAAGTATGAGTTTTAGTGGGGCATCTGCAAAAGCGTGTGGATGTGATTCACTAGAATTTGTGCATAGCCACATGCTTTTGCAGGTGATCCATATTATCACTTAAATAAATTCTCCATTGTAACCTCTTTCTGCACAATTCCACTATGCTTGCCATACGCCACACCATAAGTGGTAATCATCGTAAGATGAACAGTCTGTTTGGGCGATAAAGTGCTCTTCAATGCCTCTATGCGATGGCGCAAACGCATTTCTTCATCCTTGCTTATATGATAAGGAGCACTGGCAAACTTCATCTCGCATAGATTGACCACGTTGTCATCCCTAAGAATCAACAAGTCAATCTGCACGCCTTCTTGTTCATCATCTCCCTTCACACTCCAGGCAGAAACAGAAGATTTGACGCCAGCAATCTGAAGAGCACGCTTGATTTGCTCTATATGTTGCCAGCAAACCTCCTCGAAAGCCACCCCATGCCAAGCCTTCAGAATGTCTGAAGTCATGTTATCATTGGCAAATCCTGCATCACATGCATTAGTTTTCACATATTTCAGCCAAAAAAGGCAGAAATTATCCATCAACTTATAGCATTCCACACTCTTCGCCTTGCCATAAGGATTATATCTCATGATAAAATCACTCTCTACCAAAGCTGCAAGCGTATTCGTTAATCCACCACCCAAAGGAATACCGGTGGCATTACTGATTTCCTCACGGGTAAAACCGGTATGACGAGTAGCCAACAGCCTGACTACCTTTTTGCTATCCTCTGGATTATTGAAGATAGCAGCAAAAAGCCGGTTGAACTCATCACGCAAACGAGGCTTGCTTCCAAACAGAATCTTGTCCACATTCTGCTCGAAGCTCAATCCTTTCTGGAAATAGCTTATATAATAGGGTATGCCTCCAAACACCATATAGCTTTGCAGGATGTCATATTGACTCATTTGGATTTGAGCATGCTCAAAATACTCCTCACACTCTCGCAAGGTAAAGGGAGATAGTTTGATTTCCGCAGTCAATCTGCCATAAAGTCCACCTTTGTTTCTCGACAAATTGCTAAGAATCCATGAGGTAGCACTGCCGCAAACAATCAGCATCATGTTATCTCTGCCACTGCACCATCCATTCCAAAAGTTCTCGAAAGCAGGAAGAAAGCCAGACCTAGGCGTATCCATCCATGGCAGTTCATCTATAAAGACAACCTGTCGCTCACCTGTATCCAAGTGCTGCAACAACTGTTCCAGCTGGAAGAAAGCCTCCATCCAAGACTTAGGTTGTTTATATCCCTCAAGTCCCTGATTAAGAAGCGCATAATAGAAGCTCTCCAGTTGAACCTTCATCCGACTTTTGTCACTAGTTTGGTCAACTGGCGAAACCCCTGTATGCTGAAAGGTAATGCGATCCTTCAGTGCCTGCTTGATAAGAAACGTTTTGCCCACACGTCGTCTGCCATATACGGCGACAAACTCTGGTCGGTCACTGTAATACAACTTGTCCAGTTCTGCAATTTCCTCTTTTCTTCCTACTATCATAGTCTCAAAACTTATTATATTCTGCCGCAAAAGTACAAAAAATATAGTTTGCGGCAAAATATAATATACTATATTCTGCCGCAATTATGCTTTTTTAGCGATTTGCGGCAGAATATAACGTCCCCTCGTTAATCCTTAGCAAGGAGACCATTTTCTATAGAAGGTTGGTAAAACTACTACAATATTATAGAAGATTTGCGTATTTTCTAATATTTCTGCTAAAAAGATTTGCGTATTTTCTGAGATTTTTGGCAGTGCCTCAAATCTGGGTACCAGTTGCACTTCGTCAAGAAGGATATAGTACAGGTCGTCGTCTATCATCTTGGCTTTGATGTGTCTGTAGAGAGTAAGTGGCTCCCTAAGTTCTGAATTTTCGATATCATCGAGTGCTATCTGGATGATATCTTACGAAGATTTTTTGGCAATATTGCCACTTTTTCTCCGTAAGCGAAAAGACAGTTCCTTTAAAAATATGCACGAACTGGGGTGGTAATTCATTTTTTTAAGGACTTAGAATCTACATATTTCTGCTAAAATAATAAAATATTCAACAGCAAATTAATTATTTTCAACTTTTTATTGTATTTTTGTCCCCATATTATAATATTGCATTGTCGGAAGATGAAAATGAATGATATACAGAAGCGTGAGGATGCTCTCTTTGAGCACATCTCTAAATTGATTGAAAAATCTCGGAAACAAGCAAAGACTGCTATTAATACAGCAATGGTATATACCTATTATGGAATAGGAAAATACATTGTTGAGGATGAGCAGAATGGATATGAACGTGCCGCATACGGAAAGAAAGTGCTTAAGCAACTTTCAGAACAACTCTGTGCTGAATATGGAAAAGGATGGACTGTTGATACCTTAAAGAGATGCAGATTTTTCTATAAGGCATATAGTCCATATCAAATTGGGGCAACACCGTTGCCCCAATTGAATGAAGTCCCTAAATTCCAACTTTCATGGTCGCATTATCTTATTCTAATGCGCATTGAGCGAGTTGAGGAACGCCGCTTTTATGAAATTGAAGCGACACAACAAGATTGGAGCGTGCGAGAACTGAGCCGACAAGTGGGGAGTTGCCTGTATGAGCGTTTGGTATTAAGCCGTAACAAGGAAGAAGTAATGCGACTTTCTAAAGAGGGGCAAACAGTAGAAAAGTCATCTGATGTAATAAAGAATCCTCTGACATTGGAATTCTTAGGATTAAATCCAGATACAGCATATTCTGAATCGAAGTTAGAAAATGCTATTATTAATAAAATGCAACAGTTCTTGCTCGAATTAGGCAAGGGATTTCTTTTTGAGGCAAGACAAAAGAGGTTTACTTTTGACGAGCAACATTTCTTTGTTGATTTGGTGTTCTACAACCGCCTGCTGCAATGTTATGTACTCATTGACCTAAAGATGGGCAAATTGACACATCAAGATTTGGGGCAAATGCAGATGTACGTGAACTATTATGACAGGCATATGTCTATGCAGCGGCTTACCAGCTCTATCTGCCCGACAAAGCCTTGCTGCAAGCCAAGGTGAAGGAATGGATTGAGGAGTTTGAGGAGAATGAAGAAATAAAGAAATTAGAGGAAGATTAAACAATTGCTCAAACGCATCAATCACTTGTGATAATCCCCAATATAGTAAGCTGCCGAGGGGATGGTGTGAAACGACATTGAAGTCGTTGGCAAAGAAGTATTAATAGGTTTTCTTGACAAGATATAAGAGGGTGTGTCATAAGTCTATAACGCACCCTTTTTTAGTTTTTCAAGAACGCAAGTCCGCTAGGCGGTATCAGCTGGTAGTTGTAATAATGCGGCACCTTTTCTAACTGTACGGTTGAACAGGCTGAAAGGGCTTAGTTGCGGATTTTGGGGTGATTTCATTTGCTTGTCAACATGCTGCTGAAAAACTTTTTCTGAAACTTTTGAAGAAATCTCTTGCTTGTTCCAAAATATTGTTGTACTTTTGAAGGATAAAATAAATAAAGTAGAACTTAGGAACAACGTAACTTTGTAAATATCAACGAATTGAACATGGAATTGATTAAGGTTATAAACAACATATCAGAACGGGTGATAGATGATTTGAAGACCAAATTATCTAAAGGATCTCGTGTGTCAATAGCTGCAGTCTCTTTTTCTGAACAACGAGGCTCGGGCGTTGAAGAAGAAGGTTGCTGAGTGGGAAAAAGAAAAAATGAACTAAATAATCAATAGATATATGAGTAAATTAATATCAACAGATAAAGAATATGCCGCATGGGTTGCGGATTTGAAACATCGCTTTCGCAGTGCACAGATTAAGGCTGCTGTGAAGGTGAATCGTGAGTTGCTGATATACTATTGGCAGCTTGGGCGAGATATGGTAAATATGATAGGGTGTCCAGTTCTATGTTCCAATATTAACTCACTTGTTTGAGAGTTTTGGT
>OGLR01000340.1_pt1 | contig 23745 bp, 9 predicted proteins | sample 1572931 | NCBI WGS metagenome assembly OGLR01 (sample SAMEA2581997, study PRJEB24529) | metagenome | biome: Human gut stool | place: China | collected 2011 | reverse complement strand
ACTCGCTTCTTGTACTACTTCTCTGTCTATGTAAATCTCTCAAAGATCTCTTTCTTCAGTGCTTCCCGAGAGATGCAGAAGTGTATCGTTCTCGAAAGCGGATGCAAAAGTACTGCTTTTCGGCGAACCCACCAAATGTTTTTGGGAAAAATTTCAATTTATTGCGAAATTTATGCAGAATATTGATTTAGGTCAAAGACAAGAACCGGTTTTGAGGATAAAAGGGCAAAATTGAGGAGAAAAGGGAAGTGTAGAGAAGATAGAGATTTAGAGAGGGAATAGAGTAGATAGATAAGATAAGATAAGATAAGATAAAATAAAATAGATTGATTTTACAAATATGAATAAGGAACTGAAAAGCGTAAAATGAGAAAATTCCAAGAGCCTTGAGTAAGGCAAAGCTAAAAAAATAGACTAACTCATATAGAAATTGTAAATATTCCTCTGATAAAACACGATTTCTCCGATTTTATTACTAATTTTGCAGAAAACAGATAGAAATGTAGATAAGATGAGAAGGAATATAAGAATATTTACGTTTATACTGATGTTGCTCTGCCCACTCTGTGTAAATGCCCGCAATGTAACAGAGATTTTGTCGGCTTTCGACGCTGCCAAAAACAACGAACGGGTGAAGATAGCAGAGGAGTTTTTCGGTGCTCTGAATGCCATGAAGTTTTTCGACGAGCCATACAGCATGCCGAAGGATTGGCCTGCCGACTCAGTCTGTGCCGAGGTATGGATAAATGCAGGATATTATTTCTTCGACAAAAATGATTTCAAGAGATGCATTCTATATACCAACAAAGCCTATGCCATATTCCGCAATGGGAATCAGACAGAAAAACTCGCCGAATGCCTTAGCCATCTCTCGGTTTCCTATATCCGCGTCTCAGACTATTCAAACGCCATCCGCTATGGCGAGGAGGTCCTTGCCATAGACCGCAAGATAGGCAACAAAAGCAACATAAGCAGCGACTTGGGCAATATAGCGGCTATGTATCTTGCCACTAAAAATATCAAAGAGGCGAAGAAATTCATTCTTGAGGCAATAGAATACAGCACCTCGGCAGGCGATTCCCTGCGCATGGCTATTCAGCTGGGAATAGCATCTGAGGTGTACCAAAACCAGGGCGACTACAGAGAAGCTTTAAATTATGCCAAACGGGCATACCAGATAGACAGCATAGGCGGGCGCAGCGGAAAAGCAGCCATACGTCTTTGCCAAATGGCGGCAGCTCAGATTGAGGCAGGCTCACTTCAAAATGCCAAAAAGAACCTTCTCCGCGCACTTCCAGAACTGGAGAAATGCGGAAACAAGCTGTCGTACAGCATAGCCTGCAACCAATTAGGTCTGATTGCACTCAAAAACAACAACATGTCAGAGGCTGCGAGATATTACAACAAATCTTACGAGTTTTTCCACAACAGCGGTGACATCTTCAATGAGAGCAAGACACTGGAAGGACTGTACAAGGCTTTGAAAACCAGCGACCCCAAGACAGCGATGTCGCACTTGGAGCGTTTTGCCGAACTGAAGGATTCCCTATACCGCAAAGAGATGCAGGAACTGATAAGCGATTACAACGCAAAATACCGCAACGACGAGCTGCAAGGAAAATATGACTATGAGAACCGCATGCGGCATATCTTCATTTGGTCGGCCTCCATAATCCTGCTGCTCGCCGTGGGTGTAATCCTGCTTTTGCTGAAGATTAACCGCCAACGCAAACGGACAAACCACATAATAAGGCAAAGCGAGAAAAGCCGCACAAATTTCTTTACCAACATCACACACGAGTTCCGCACACCGCTGACCGTAATCAGAGCGGCAGCCTCGGAGACGCTCCGCCACACCGACGACAGCCAAACCACCAAGGACATGGAGAACATATTGCGGCAACAGGAGCGTCTGCTAAATCTGATAAACCAGCTGCTCGAAATTTCGAAACTCGCAGCAGATGGCAGACAGCAGAAACCGGCAATACACGGAGATATCGTAGGGTTGCTCACAATGATATGCGAAAGCTCACGCCCATCGGCAGAACAGAAAGGCATATCGCTGATATTCAATGCCTCGCAAAATGAAATTGCAATGGACTACGTGCCAGAATACATAGAGCGCATAGTGCAGAACCTGATATCCAACGCCATGAAATTCTCCGACAAAGGGGGAACTGTTGAAGTGACAGCGCATGTAGACGGCAAGATGCTTGTTTTAGCAGTAAGCGACCACGGCTGCGGAATGACAGCCGAGCAATGCTCGCATGTGTTCGAGCCTTTCTATCAGGCAGCCGACAACAGCCGTGGCATCGGCACGGGCATCGGTCTGTCGCTTGTTGCGCTGACCGCCAAGGTTATGGGCGGAACGATATCTGTAGAGTCGGAGCCGGGCAAAGGATCACTATTCACAGTGAGCCTGCCTATAAAGAATGAAGCCTCTGCGGCAGGAGATATAGAGAGAATAGAGAGCATAGAAAAGATAGAGAAAATAGATACTGATAAAAAAATAGAAAAAATTGAAAACTTAGAAACCAGCGACGATGACACCTTGCGCATACTCATAGTAGAGGACACTCCCGAGGTGGCGCAATACATGGCACGTCAGCTCGGCCCGCAATACGAATTCCACATTGCCGCCGATGGCGAGGAGGGTTTGGCAAAAGCGGAGCAATTGGTGCCCGACATGATTATAACGGACGTGATGATGCCAGGCATGGACGGTTTTGAGCTGACTGAGAAAATACGCCACTCTGAGCTGTTGGCACATATTCCTGTTATCATAGTCACAGCCCGATCCACTCACCAGGACCGCATGCGGGGTCTTGAGGCCGGTGCCGACGCATATCTTGAAAAGCCATTCCATGCCGACGAGCTTGCCGTACGAGTGCAAAAACTGATGGAGCAGCGCCAACTGCTGCGCGAGAAATTCTCTGCTGCAGTCAGCGGCAGTGAGGTGATTGGTGAGGATGAAAAAGCCGTTGAGAACCTGCTGTCTCCAGCCGACCGCATATTCGTTGACAAATTTACCGCAGCCGTCAACAATGTCATCGCATTAGGCAAGATAGACTACGACGCACTCGCCTCAGAAATGTTTCTCGGGCGTGCGCAGCTCAACCGCAAAATCAAGGCCATAACGGGCATGACCGTCACCGAATTTATACTCCAGCTACGAATAAAAATGGCGAAAGAGCTGCTCACCACCACCGACCTTACCGTCAGCGAGGTTGCCTACCATTGCGGCATGGACAACATATCGTATTTCACGACACTGTTTAAGAAGGTGACGGGCGTGACGCCTGGACAATATAGGAAGTAAGATTTTAGAGACATCATTTCATTCTCCAATGAATATCATACCCCTGCGATTTCCATACCGGCTCGGTATCGTGAGAGAAAACCTCCCATTCATCAGGATCTGATGACTCTATTTGCACACTGCCCAATTGACGAATTTTGCCAAAAGGAGTTTTTATAGCATAATCTATGCGGGCAGGAATCTCGCCATTACAATTTGCTATCACCAGCAGATTTTTCTTCTGGTTGGCAGCAGGATTCTTGTTTTGAACAGGTACACTTACGGTTTGATTAATCTTTTTGCCGTCTTTGTCGTAAACTTCAAAATCGAGGTAGATTCTTGTTTCTCCAGGCTCACGGAATCTCAATCTGCAATCAATACCGTAGAGCTGTTCTCTACCGTATTCTTTTGCCTGTTCATACTTTTCCCATGTCGTTGGGTCAAGAATGTTTACGGGCTCTATATCGGCTGAGTACGACACACCACCCGATTTTATGAGCTTTGGTGTATCAAAATATCCCGTCTTGCCGTCTTCAGACATATATGCAGCCACTATGTAGAAACTGTCATCGTCATCCTCGTAGAAATCGAAATTCTCAAACCAGTATTCCTTATCATATTCGAATGTGGGGTCGCCAACAGGGTCAAGTTCCTGTAGATAACGTTGCTGATAATCAAAAACAAACATTCTGACTTTACCAAATTTCTCATCAGTATCATTGTAGCCTAATTGCCAGTTCTCACCCGTCTTACAATGTGCCGAGTACTGCGAAACCTGATAGTCATCGTCATCAGCAATTTTCTCAAATTTGGCAAACGGCTCTATGCCCGGATGTATGCTATTGTGGTAAATAGGCCAGTTATTATAAAAAACCGGCTCTGATACAGCCGCGAAATCCTGTGAGCCAAACAACCAACCAAAAACTTTTCCGAGTGGACTATCCCCCGAACCTAAAGACAATTTGGCTACCTCCGCACTGACGAGCACAGATGCATCAACACTGAATTGCGAAAAGTCGTCACGAATTAAAGTCACTTTTTTTGGATAAGGGATTTCCAAAGTATTAATCGACAATGATCTGTTTACCAATTTAAATCTCATATTGGCATCAGCCGTAAAACCTACCACTGTGAACGAAGGATCTATAACCGCCGACAACGCCGTCTTCTTCAACGCTATGTTAAACGCTATCGACCCGCTTACATTGAAGCGCAATCCCGACTTTATCTCACCGACATTTTCTGATCTTAAACCAGTTTTTTGCGGTTTTGTAAAGTCTCCATTACCTCCTTTGCTTGTATTTGGCACCTTTGAACCGCTAAATTTACAATGCATTTTCCCCTTATGCTCCCAATGAATAACATCGCTTGAGGAACCTATTAGATAAAAGTCGGCAGAAGCCGCATACCCCACATCAATTCTACATGGTATACCCATTAACTTGAAAGGCACACTTATCTCCTTTGTCGGGAAGAGATAATTTTCAGAACCATCGAATTCTGATTTTTGGAAAAAATCGTCCGCCTCAACAGACATGCCAGTATTGCCAACAATAGGAACACTTATTTTTATGCCCACTTTCTGTGTGCCAATTACTCCGTACCAATACTCTATCATGGTGTCTAAAGAGAAATCTGCACCCTTACTCTTTGAAAATGTGCCTTTTATCCGGTGGCTGAGATTTTGGCTTATATAAAAATCATAGTCTCCGCTAATTGAACCTTGAATCTTAGTAAAATTGGTTGCCATATTCTTTATGGCTTGCTTAAGAGACCACTCATCAGGGGTAAACAAATTAAACTTACGATTATCCAGGTCCCACTTAAAATTGTCTGAGGCATACCTGAGATAACATTTTTGTGAGATAGGCCACTCTTCATCGTATTCGTCCTGGTCATCAACAACTCTTGTGTTTTTACCGAGATATCTCTTAGCTCCCACAGCCTTAAACGCCGTGGGTTGTCCTGCACCGCTGCGCGTATCTACGGCATTGCTGTCGGGCACCACGAATGCGTCGACACTACATTCCAGCACCTTGAATATATCGTCAAGACCTGTTTTGTCAGATATCATACAGAAACCCGTAGCGCACCTCTCAACAATTCTAACCACGTCTGCCAGACCATCCATAAAAACATCTTCAAGCGGGCTCGCCACCTTACAGCCTATCTCGGGGACAAGCTCGTAAGGGATATTCGACGTGAAATATGTCTTGGTAACACCCGTAGTGTCGGTCTCAGTACTGATGATGTAAGGTAGATATCTCTCATCTATAATCCACACATCGGGATTGTACTGATAAACAGACTCGCCAAACTCTGTAAACTCATGCCGTGGCTCTGTGATGCCGTCACCATAGTTCACTTCCTCATCGTTGTCTACTTCCATCTCTGGCTCGTCGAGCGAGAGTGTACACGACGAGAACGCCATCAGAGTCAGCAGAAACAGTGAAATGTAATAATATTTTGTTTTCATCGCTATTTGCAGTTAAATTCTATGTTATACAAATCAGAGAGCGTACCCAGTGTTGTCAGAGCGTCATACTCTGGAGACTGGTCGGCAGTGAAAATGCGGAACCGTGTACGGTCGTAGCATTTGAAAGTGATACTCCCTGCATACATTTCAGTCCATGTCCAGCATCGCAGCACGGTGTAGCCGATACCCTTCCATTCCCGTTTTTCCGCTATTCCTACGCATTCGTCATTATCCAGGAAAGCGGCAATTGTCATGGTGCTGTCATCCCACTCCTCCCCGTCAACGGTAATATCGGCATAAATCACCATATCGTATGGATTTGAGAATTCAAGACGGTCTATCTGCCAGCGGTCTATGACGAACACTCGGCAAGTATCTACCAGACGTCCGTTGCCGGCAATGGCTGTAACCTTGAAATTGCCTTCCCGCCTGGCGACGAGCGTATCGTTTAGTATTTTAAAATACGTAGTATCGGCAGTGTTCCAATATATAGGACTGTTGTTCGGGGTATATGGCGAGAACTCAGCACGTAGCGGCATCGAGTCGCCGACCATGACGCAGCAACTGTCGTTGAGCACCTTCATCGTCACACCGTCCCACGGGTCGGGCTCGCCACCCATCTCGAAGAACTCACCGCACGAGGTGAGCCCCAAGAGCGGCATGAGTGCAAGCAGATACAGCAATCGTTTCATAGTGGTAAGAGGTTTTATAGTGGTTTTTCCTGTGAAGCCTCACAGCCCGGTACTGTGGCAGTGATGATATTCGACTTGCCCGTAGAGCGTCCGTCGCGGAAACGGATGCTTACGTAGTATTGAGCCGATTCTCCAGGAGAGAGGCGATATTCCTCGTAGCTGTCTTTGTCAGAAGGTATGTCGGTGACATATCTGAAAGACTCCTCGTTTGCCTCCTTGCGGTATAGGCAATAGTAGAAGCTTGCGCCCTGCGGCAGCAGGCTCTCGTCGTACTCCCAAACCAGTCGCACCAGCTTGTTCTTCTCGTCGTAGGTACTGTACAGCTTTATCGGAATGTCGACAGCCATGCTGACGTTGACCTTAGCAGAGAACACCGGTGTCATGCGAGAGTGGATATCCCATAGGCTCACCGTCTCCACGGCATACTCCCAACGCTGACCGATGTTGCCTCCAGGCTCGTCGTCCACCTGCATGAAGTATCCGTTGGCAGCCACAGAGTCGCCATTGAATACCGTGTGCAACGTCCAGTCCTTAGCACCAGCCTTGCGGCGGTATACATTGTAGTGAGAGATAATCTCGTCGGTGCCGCCTACCCAACGTGTGTGAATCATGTGGTTGTCCACCCATGCCGAGTCAAGATGAGGCTCAGACGGCGGAGCTGTGTTTGGTCGCAGCACGGCAATGGTATCAGACATCGGTCCAGGATTGTCGCTCCAGTCAACGGCACGTACGCAATAATATATATAGCGCTCGTTGATGTTGGTGTCGATGGTGTCGTTGAACGACCGTACACCCACATGCATGCCATTGGCACGTGTAAACTGATGCTCACGTGAGTTGGAGTAATAGATATCGTAATACTGCACGTCGAGCGAATCCTCCATGTCCCACATCAGAACCACCGAGCCGTCAAGCTCAGGCAAGCCTTTAAGATTGGTAGGTGCGCAAGGCGGACGGAAATCCTGTATGTGCATGTATCGCGGCAGCGAGTAGCCCATGTTGCCCGCGGTGTCGACGGCGGCTATGGTGACGTAGCCTGATGTCAGGTTTGTAACGTCGCAGGTGAATGTGGTGTCCTCGGGAGCTATGTACTGATTGGTGAGCAGACGCCACGAGCGCATAGAGTCGCGAGCGTTGGCATACATCGGAACGTAGCGCACGAAGTCGTTCTCAAGGAAATCCTTGTGGAAATGTACGGTGACCATCACCGAGTCCCAAAGCTCCTTGCCCGGACGGATAATCTCGAAGAGCGATATAGCTGGTCCTTTAGGAGGCTTCAGGTCGCGGTAGACGATGCGGTGAGGCGAGCTTAGCGGCGTCAGGTCGCCAAAAGCATCGTGAGCCTGCACAGCATACTCGTATGTGCCCACGGTGTCTACAATGTGGTTGTAGAGAATGCCCTCGTTGACGAACTCCATCTTGAACGGCGGCATATACGGGCGCTCGTTAATTTTCGTCCACTCCTTCTCGCCGAGCTTACGGTAGAAGATGTCGAACGTGCCGTTGATGGTGTCGTTCCACATCAGCGTAGCGTGGCAGTGTTCCGTCACGGTGTCGGTTACGGTCACATCGTAAGGCTTTGGCTTGTAACGCTCGTTGACAAGATTCTCCACCATGCCGTTCTCTATCAAGAAGCTGCCCGTGGTATCCCTACGTGTGGGCACAACATAGTAGCTGTACGTGCCGTTCCTCTTAGCCGTGCGGTCTACGAAGCGCAAGCCTAAGGCTGTGGCGAGGTCGGGTCGCCACTCTGCTGCCAGATAAGCACCCATCAGACGTGTCTGCTGATCCTGTTCCAACTCGTAGTATACGCCCATTGAGCCAGGCTCGTATCCCGTAGCCTCTACCGACATGTCGCCCGTACCGTGAACGCTTCCCATAGCCAGATACGCAATGGAGTCTATGGTATCGGGATATACGGTGCGGAACTTGTCGAGTGGCCATGGGCGGATGCCCACAGCAAGGGTATCGAGAGTGAACCCGCCCTTTTCAGCCTCGTCGTGGCGGATTACAGTATAGCCCGAGAGGTTGAGGTAGAGCCACTGCGGAAACTTGTCCACAGCCCAGCGCAACACCACGCTATCGCCATACGTGCGTGCCGCCACCGCAATCTTGGCGTAAGGCACGTCTGAGTCGTCGAGCGTATCTGTGTCCAGGGTTCCTACCGGGTAAGTACCCGGCAGGCGTTCCATGTAGTCAGGGTCGTAGTCAGCAGCAACGCTCACAGTATCGGGTCCGTCGGCATTGCGGCTACCCATCTCAACTTTATCGGCAAGGGCACACAGAATCGGTGCGGCTACCATACAGAGGGCTATCCATAGTATCTTTTTCATATCATTAAGTGTTTTACGGTTTTACTACTTAGAATTTAATCTTATCGAATTTAAGATTGTACTTCTTCACCAAATCCAGGAAGTTCACGGTGTAGTACTTCTCGAAGAACTGGGCAGGCTTGTTATACACGTTTGAATTGAAGTGGTGTACAGTCCACCGCCCTTTCCGGAAGTTCCATGCGTTGATGCGGTAGCGGTATAGATACATCTTGTAGTCGTTCTCCTTTGCTATGCGCTCGGGATCGAACTCCACGTGTGTCCATCCTGGCTGGAAATCCTTGGGGACATTGTTATACCTGCAATGGTTGTAGAATATTCGTGCCGACGTGTAGTGGTTCTTCTTGTGGTTCAGAATACGCTCGTGCCGGGTTCCTTTGTCTTCGATGGTCTTGTCTGGATTCAACCCTGCCTTGCCAGCCACATTGTAGACAATGCCGAACTGATAGTAAGGCACCTCCAGAATCGGATACCATTCATCCACCACCTCGTCGCGGACATAACCGCTAAGAGTCAGCTTTGAGTTTCCTTTGAGCGCAAGCCAGTTTCTCATATCACTCTTCGAAAATCCGTTTACCAAATTCGAATAATAGTTCACACGTTCGCTCATGCCTCCACAAAGATTATAATAATCCAACAGCATCTGCGCATATGCCTTCTCACTTAGCTCGTGCGAGCGGAACAGTCCCGCAGACGCGCCACCCTTGCGCTGTACGTCCCAATCACCGGCGGCGTATATCGGATACGGTATGTAGTAGTTCTTCTCCGACATTTTCCTTGTAAACATCGTCATGTCGCAAATGCTCAAATATTCATACCCCAGTTCTCCGAGCTGGTTGTTGGTCCACTTGGCGTAAGGCGACTCAACGGTCATAGACAACGTGTTCTGAATAGAGATGTTCAGGTATTTTTTTGTCGAGACAAACTTCGAGCCACCTACGAAGTACGCCCTGCTCAGGTATGTCATGAATAAGAACGGATTCTGAGTAACCAGATATACCGGCTTGCCATCCTTGCCTGTGTACGAAGGCAGTTTCGCCTCTTTGCTCTTCAGATTGGTGAGATACGTTGGATACTGGCCGTTACTGTACGATTTGTCCTTATACAGCATCACGAGCTGCGTTGCAAGCACAGGACCTGCACCGTAGTAGTACGTGTTGTTGAAGTAGTCGTCGCCCGTTTTCCTGTCGTCCTTCAGATACGTGTGCCACTGTGCCAGCACCTTCTCGTGGTGAACGTTCACCACGCCCTTCTTCAGCTCGTAGACGGTAACCTTGAACTTCAGCTTTCTGACGCTCTTGGAAGACCCGCCTCCCTGCGAATTGTTCGAAAAAGTAGTAGTATTTCTCCGCTTATTTCTAACAGAGTTGCCGCCCGTGGTTACTGGCAGTAGTGGGGTTCCCTTGCCTGTCGGCGTATAACCATTACCCTTCAACGTACCCTTTGGGGCTTTGAAAGAGTTCGAGCTGCTGCTACCCGACGAGCTTCCAGTATCCTCCTCGTCTTCGTCATCTATATACGTAGCCTGCTGCACGTTTAAGCGATACTTGCCGTAGATGCGTGAGTTCATATCCTCCTTCGTAGTGCCCTTGTTGCTGTTAGTGGCTGTTATGCCGTAGCGTTTCTTCATGTTCTCCACTTCCTTGTCGTAGACCTCCTTGAACGAGGCTCCTATAACCTCGTAAGTGTTGCCCACAGGTACCCATGTAGCCTGGCTTTCCACCTTCTCGTCCCATTCGTATATCAGGCGCACGATGGCGGTTTTGTCGCTCAACGAGATTGACAGCTCCTGAGCAGGCATCAGCATAGATACCGAGTCGTTCTCCACCCAGTTGTTAGCCACAGGTGCCAAGCGAGGCTTGCCGCCCTTGTACACATACCAGTTCAGTCTGCCCTTATTGTAGCACTTGCCCTTCATTCTCTCGCCAAGCGAGATCATCGGCATCCTTGCGTCAGCCAGATGGGTGTGTACATATTCCCTACTGTTGTTCACTGGGAACACGCACTTGTTGAAGTTATGATTCCATGGGAATGCAATCTTCACGTGCGGTTCCAGATCCTCATCGTCCTGATACTCCTTCACCTTGTTGTTGGTTACGAAGTAGAAGTCTTTCTCCTGTACCCACTCCTTAGCAAAATACTTGTGCTTAATGGTGTCGTACTCCTCTGGGTTCTGCCATTTGCCGTTGTAGTACTCCAACGCCTTCGCCTTGCAGTGCAGACGGTAGTACCTGTTCTTGTTGAGCTGTGTAAAGTCGCGCAGCGTCACTTTCTCGCGGTTCACCGCCACCTGGAATTCACCCATCTCCTTAGCATTATTGTGTCTGCCGTTTACGAAGTCGCTCTTGCTGCTATACTCATAAAGTATAGGTCTCCCCACAAGCTCAAACTTGAAGCTGCGGCTTGCAAACTCGTTGAAGGCGTCCTCGCTAACCTGCGGAGCCGACGACGAGCTTATCATCTGGTTGAGCACCGTCGGGTCAACAACGCGGATTGTGTTGCCCAGCGTAGGCTGAGTGGTTATAACTGGAGGACTCTGATACTCCCAGTCGATAGGTGCCTTCACAGCCTCGTCAGCCTTGTCCACGCCAATAGACAGGTTCTCAAACACCTTGTAGTCGTCGAGGGCATTGCCCATGAAGAGGTCGCACTGCTGTCCGCACTCAAACTTGAACGACTTGTTCAGATTTACCAGTCCGCCCAGCAGCCTTATCTTGCAGCGTGCCTTACCGGTGAAGTAGTTAGGATTAGGCAAAGCACACTTCAGCACACCGCCTATGCCCACGTCTACCAAGTCAATCTTCTTCTTGAAGAATCCGAGATTTATGCGCAGACCAAACTTGGCATACAGATAAGCATAGAGCTGACCTCTGCCATACCATCCGTTGTGGCCGGGCTTCTTGCCGAGGTTCACGCAGTCGGCATTCTCAAGGTGCACCACCGACACATCGAAACCTGCCGTGGCTCCCATGTCGCCGTAGAACAATCCGAGGTCTACGTTGATATATCCCCAGACAGACGCTCCGAGCATCACACCGCCCGAAATCGTGGCATTCTTGCCGAAGTCTACCAAAGCCTTCTCGCGCGCAGCGTCGGCATCGCTCTTGTTGTCGCTCTTCGAAACGCCACGCTCTGCACCGTCCAAGAACTTTGCAACCTTCTCCGGTATTGGAGGCAGCTCGCCGTTATCGGGCAGCTCGTTGCCAAGGCAGAGGTATGCGTCGGCACCGATAGATACGCTTACAATCTTGCTATTGAAGTCTATGAGTATAAACCTGCAACGTTGGTCGCTCTTTGGGCGTCCCAGATAGACATACCACTTCGTAGGTCCGTCCTTGGTGCTGGTAATCTTCGCACCGTTCTTGCCCTGCATGGTCACCGTCGTCTTCTCGCAGCCTATGTAAATTTCGAGTTCAATCTTGGCACCAGGGCCATCAGCCTTCACGCCGTTCTTGTCCTCTTTCTGTTTCTCTTCATATTTATTCATCCGCTCGTCGTACTCCTCGCTCTTGCCCCCCTTGTCGCTGGTGTCGTCCAGAGCCTTCGACATACCTTCCTCTGCGTCGCCATACTTTTCGGTGATACCAGAAGCCCAGTCGCCGATGAAGTCGTTGAGACCATTGCTGAGAGAGGTTTCCATAGAAAGGTTCAGACGGAAGTAGCGTTCCTTCTCGTTGTCCTCGTACTGCAGCTTCACCTTTGAGTCTATCATGCCGCCCACGGCTTTCACGCCACCAGTAAAGATAAGCGAGTTGAGCTTTTTGGTCTCATGGTTGAAAGCGACAACAAGTTCAAGGTCGCCCTTTACCGTCACGCCGTCGGCAGTGGCAATACCGAGACCGAAGATTATTCCTATTGCCCCCTTCGTAGGTTTGGGATTTAGCTCGTCGCTCTGGTTATATTGGCAGTTGATGTACACACCGCCCTTGATGTTGTTGAGCTGAATTGGCGGAATAGGTATACCGCACTTTCCTCCAGCCTTTGCCATGAAGAAGCCCCAGCTGTAGTTCTTGTCTTCCGAGTCTTCTTCAGCCTCATGGTCGAAATATCCACCCATAATCTGCAGCTCGAAAAGTCCGCCCTTGAGTTTGAACTCAAGTTCGCCCTTGTAGCCCTTGTCCGAGCTTTTTGCACCGCCAGAGTTGCCATTGGTAGAAAGCGTGCCTTTGAACGAGAACACATCAGCCTCTATTGCCAACCGTGCCTCATTGAAGCGTACCTCATCGAAATCAATCTTGATATTGGAGAAGTCGTTCAGATTCTTCACCGTAGACACAAAGTCGAGAGTTGTGCCGGCTGTGATATCAAGATCGTCGCTGAACGTTATGTCGCCACCTATGGTCACAACAAGTTTCGGGTCGCCGTCACCCTTCTCAAGATTAAATCCCCAGTCGGTGAGAGCAAAAATGAACGGACCGATCTTCTTTTGTGGCGAGGCAGCACCCCACTGTCCGAAGTTCACGTATGTGCTTTCGCCAAACTTGTGGTTCTTGCCTTCATTGAACCATCCGTGCCAGATGCCATGGCTGTCCTCCACCTCCTTGTCCATAGCAAGAATAGCCGTCTGAGCCTTCTGTTGCATCTCGCTCTCATAAACCGACTCGAAGCTCTCGTTGTTGGCTATGCGCATTCGACTGAACTTGATGCCAGGCATGGTAATCTTGAACGGCAGCTTGGCGAGGTATCCGTTCACCTTGTCCTTGCCGGCAACATCAACCGTACCGCCAATGCAAAGTTCCACATTGGTCTTTAGCTCTTCAGCCTCGTCGGGAGTAGCCTCAACGAGCAGGTAAGTCATATCCTTGTCGAGAGCCAGTTTACCGAGCACAAAGTCGAAGTCGAGGTCAGTAATCTGCGAAGTCTTGAAGACGTAGGCATAGCCCTTTCCTGTACCCTTCTTGGTGAAGGTCTGGTTGTATATGCGGCACGAGTAGTTTATCTCGCCTTCGAGTAGCGGAATCTGCAGCGTTCCGTTGAAGCCGAATTTAACAAAGTCGTTCTGTATCACGGAAACCATTATGGAGTCCATAGAGAACTTGAAGCCTCCGATAGTGCCGTTTTCACCGTGCTTATAGTTGATGGCGTTCACAATGCCACAGTCCATGGTGACACCGCTCTTGTCGATGAGCATGTTCTCTATCGCCACCTTCATGCGCTCCTTGCCGTTACCAATCTTGATAGACGACGGGAACATCATGGAGAGTTCTTTCATGTAGAGACCCGTCCACTCATGAATCTTTGTCTTGTCGAGGTTCGCCTTAGAGTAGTCGTAATCCTTAGGGAATACGCTTTTCATGGACTCGTGGTTACAGCCAGAGGCAATGTCAACAACCACTTTCTCCGCAGTAAACACATAGCCGGGCAGATCCTTATGCTCAAACGGATCCATCGTAGCGGTCGCAATGAAGTCCTCCCACTTTACAATCTTTGTAGTGACGTGGAGCTTCGGACTCTCATCGAGAGCAGTGCCTGCACTGTTAACTTTTCGCAGGTCGTCAGGCATGGTCATATCGAGGTCAATATTGAGCCACTCAAATTTGCCCTCACTCCACGATACGAAGCAGCCGTTATTTGGTTTCAGCACGTCTTCAGGAGCAAGGAACTTGCACTTAAATCCGCTCTTTGGCTCCTGTACTTCAAAGTCCTTCAGCAGGGCTACAGTACCGCCCTCAGGTAGGAGACTCTTAGGACTGATGCAAAGGCGTGGCGCGCCGAATACGAGAATTTGATCCTTGGTAGCCTCTGTCTCGGGCACTACGAACGTGCCAAACACATCCATAGTGGCATGCGTAGGAGCAAACTTCATCTTAGAGATGGTGAGGTTCACCGGTGTTGGGTTGATATCTTCCGGTATCTCAAGCGGGAAGGTTACGTCTTCCAAGTTGCCGCTAAACAGCCCCTTGAGCTTAAACTTACCTTTCTGATAGTCGGCGTAGTATTCGCCAATGTTGAGTTGCGCTGCGAGATTTTTTATCTCCTTGTCGGCTGCCCCCTGCAACTTGTCGGCATACGGCAAGCCCGTGTCACCGATAAGGTTGTCGATACCCCAGTCGGAGAAGAGTTTGTCAACCACCTCTGCACTCGACAGCTTTTCGCCCTTGTCGCCCTCGAAAGTCTCAACGAGTCCGTCAATCACCAAATCGTCTGTATTGACAGTAATGTTGTCGAACTTAACGGCGAGCTTCCACGTCATCAACAGCGGCTCCCATATCACATGGCCTGTACCACTGAATGTTCCTGGCTTCGTTCCGTCTTTCAGCTTTCCGTCGAGCACAAGCTCGTACTCACCGATATAGATGCTCTTTCCCTTCAGCTCGTCAGCCTTCTTGGTTGTAGGCTTCGTGTTGGTGATAACAACCTTGTTGGCACACTGGAAATAGCGTTTAGTCATTGACTCCGTCATGGCGAAATCGATGACATTGATAGAGTCGTTGATGAAGACTACTGCCGAGTCGTTGACTGCCACGGGCTTCACGCGCAGCATCACATAGTCGCCTTTCTTGATTTTTTCGTCAAGCAGCTTCCATGGTATGGTGTCGGTAGCAGCATCCACAACTTGCTTTTGATAGATTTTGTGCTCGTTGGTAAGCATCTGCTCGCGCTCAATGTATTCGTTGGCACGGAACAGCTCAACATCGTAGGCAAACTTTATGGTATCGGACTGCAGGCCCGTACCGCCACTGAACTGCGGCTTGTTCCACCTTATAGTCATGTCGGAATTGGTGAACAGCTTGCGTGCTCCAGCCTCAGGATCGAATACAGGATCAAGAATCTCAGGATTGACGAAAGTATAGTCTGCCACATCATCCTCAGATACAGAATATTCAAACTCTGATTTGAACTGCACCAAAGCAGGCACGGACTTACCCTCGTTCTGGTAGACGTAGTTTTTGCCAACGACGGAGGTGTCTGGGATGGCTGTGACACGCACGACATAAATCTGTGCCGTATCAACCTTGTCCAAGAGTTCAACAGGCATCTCGAAGTGGTCAGCGGTGAGGCCCTCCTTCTCCAGCACTGTCTCACCGTTCTCAAGGTCCTCACTCAAGTCTTCTATTGTAACCACATCCCTTTGGGTAGCCTTTACCATCTTTATGTTATAGGTAAACGCCACCTTATCGAGGTCGCCGACACCAGAAATTTCAGGAGCATCCCACTTTATGTAGCTCCATATCGGGAACGCCTTGCGGTTGGTAAGGTCGGTGAAAGGTTTAGGAGTGGTGAAGCGTGGTGGCGAGTAAACGGTTGCTTTATCGTTGGCAAAGTGAGTCTCTACCGAAGGCTGCGAGGTGATGCCCGAAAGGCGGAACATCCTCAGCTCGGTCTTTCCCGAATTTAGCAGCTCAATATAATCGAGCGCACCAACCTGCGTGCTGTTTGACGAAGCCGTAATCTGCGCCACATAAGTCTCATTGGGTGAGAAATTTTTGATGACATTTGTAGGTATGATGCACTGCGGTGATACCAGATTGTTTATCTGATAGGAAACAGGGTTGTTGTCAATAGCATGGTCTGGCGACTGATTAGGCATGAGCTGAACAACCTTGAAATTATAGAAGAACGAGCGTGGACCAGTGGCACAATTTGTTGTTGGCTGTGTCCATACAAACATCGGTGTCAGAGTATCGAGTTTGTAAATGTCGCCCATCATATCGTCTTTGAATGCTGGCGATATCCACTGCGGTATCTGAGCCTGGTAGCATACCTTGAAGGTACATTTGCTCATCATTGGGTTGTTTACAAGCACAGGCGATGAGAGGCTGGGGTTCCATTTATAGGCATGGAATATCACCTCGTAGTCGCCTTCGGGCAGATTACCAAACGAGCCTGACAGCACATTGTCGAACAGTCCTGCGGGAACGGTGATATCCTCGGCAGAGACATGGTTGAACATGGTGCGCATAGCCACGGCATCGAGTATCATTGTCTGGTTGGCACCGACAACGATAGGCGTACGCGGAATGTGCGGACCTCCAGGCACAATGACCTCGAGGTCGGACACAGGATTTATCTGCCTCAGCTCAAGACCGAAGTAGATAGGCATTTCCGTCGACTCATTGTTCTGTATGGAGATGTTGAAATACTGTCCGGGATTGGATACATACAGCATCACCTGAGGCGGCAGTATAGGCCGCTTAGGCGAGACATTGACAACTACATTTTCGGCACAGGTTGACAGAATGCCTATGATTGTCAGGAACAGTGCTAAGATAAATTTTTTAATCATTTCTTTGCTTCTCCTTTTTTCTTAATTTCAATGAGTGTGAACGTGTACAGATAGTTGAGAGTCAGACGGATGTCGGTTCCGTCGAGCGACGAGCGTGTCTTGTTGATGTTTACATCGCCATACTTGCTGAACGATGCCGATGCGCTGAAGGAGTGTACCTTCTTAAGGGTGTAGCTCGCACTGAGGTCAAGAGCCATGGAGAGGCTCTTCGATGTATGTTTAACGTCGTTGTAACACAAGCTGATTGTTGCCGACGTATTGAGGCTCTGGTCTTTAAGAAATCCGCGTCCTGTGCTGAGCGATGCCACGTCGGAGCTGTACTCGGTGTTGAAGCCCTTTGTGCGCTGGTGGCTGTAGGAGGCGTTGAAGTCCATTTCCCAAGGACGCACTCCGAGATTGTATGACAGACCGAGTGCCATGGTCTCTACGTCGGACATGCCGACGGAGAATTTGTTAAGGTCCTTGTTCTTGGTGTAGTTGAGCGAGAGGCTTGCGCTGTGGTCGAGCAGGTCGCCGCTTATGGAATAGGTAGGGGTGAAACTGAAGCTGTGCAGAATGCGGTTAACCTGAGTAGTGTCGTTTACGGGGACCGTTCCCGCCGTCTGCTTCTGTATGTAGCCGTTGTACATGGCAGACATGCTAAGATGCGAGCCGATGCTGTAGGACGCCATGGCGGAGTAGACGTAGCCCTTGTTGGTATATAGCATCTTCTTGGCGAGGTTGTCGCTCTGACCCGAGAATGAGCCGGAAAGTGACAGGCGGCCTATGGAGCCATTGAAGTTTACACCAAGGCTATGGTAGTTGTTTGATGTATAGTAGGTGCCGAGCGATATGTAGTCGGGCTGGATAATCTTATAGAATACGGAGGTGTTGAAGCCTTTGTAATTGAGGCTCAGCGCGGCATCGCCGGCAAACTTTACATTGGATGTGTAGCGCGCCTCGAAAACCTTGTCGAAGCGTGTGGCGTCGCCAGAGGTGACCTTCTTGCTCTCACGGTCGGCAGTGAAGGCGGAGGTGGCGACATTGGCACTGAGCGAGAGGAAGTTCTTGAAGTTTACGTTGCCCTTGAGACCTACGAGGAGGTTTTCTTGCGGACGTATGTCGTGGCGCCAATGCTCGCCAATGGAGTTTACGGCATCGTAGGCTCGGAGCATATACAGGTCGATGCTGTTGCCCTTGTCGGAATAGCCCATGCTGAATCCCCACGCCGAGCGCTTGTATTGTGCCTTGCGGGGGTTAGGGTCTTCGGGGTCGTCGTTGATGGCGTTCTGAAGTATGCCCCAAAAGCCAGAGGCACGGAATTTCTTTCCCTTGTATTCGAGTCCCACGCCGTTGAACGACATGTTGAGTATGTAGTTGCTGAACGGAATAGTAGAGCGTCCGAGATGGGCGGTGAAGTTTTTGTAGGTAGGCGAGATGTTGAACGACAGCTGCGGATGGCTGAACGATGTGTTGTCATTGGAATAGTAGACGGCAAATGGCAGCGACAAGCCGTAGACGCTGATGTTGACGTTGGCAAAGACGCTGTTGCTGAGCGGCGACATATAACCAGCACCGTACGACGAGTGGTAGTAGGTGTTGTTGGTGCCGATAGAACCCGTTATGATCAGCGGGTCGCTCTTGCCTATCTGCGAAATATCCTGAGCCGAGAGCGGAAGTATGCCGCCCACTAACAGCACCGCTGCCACCGTGGCGATGAACAGGCTGTGCCTCTGTGCTCTATGTGATGAGATTGTGCTCATAGGATTTATTTGGGGTTAGATGCTGACTGATGGGAACTCTCTACGCTGCCCTTCACGAAAAGATAATTTATGCGTTGCGGGCAGTCGGTCATTACTCCCACCTTCTGGTGGAAATAGTTAGCTTGGCGGTATGGGTTGTATGTCACTATGACAGAGGCAGTGTCGCCGGGTGCCACTTTCCGGTGTGACACTGTGGCTGTTGTGCATCCGCACGTAGACGCTGCGCGGAGTATGGTAATTGTATCGGGACTGATGTTGCGCATGATGAAACGGTGGCTCACGGGGCCGTCGGCTTCGCGGACCGTTCCCATGTTGAAGACGGTTCCTCCAAGCCATTCAAAATAGTCGCCGGCATATAGCGGTAGGGCTATCAGGGTAAGGATTAGGAATGTGAGCTGTTTCATTGTTTAAGGGGATAAGGAGTTAAAGGAGTTAAGGAGTTAAGCCATTAGACTTGGAGTTCAGAATTCAAGTAGAAAAGCATTCGGCTTAACTCCTTTAACTCCTTAACTCCTTAATTCCTTTTAAAACCTTCGATTAATTACTTCACTACAACTTTCTTTCCACCCTTGATAAGTATGCCCTTGGCATTCTTATTTACACGGCGGCCAGAAAGGTCGTAGAGCTGTTCGTTATCGGTAGCATTGTCTGTAGCAATCTCTGTGATGCCTGTTGTGCCGCTTGGTGTGGTGAAGCGGACAGGAGCCTTCATCGATCCTGCCAACTGAGTAAGCTTAACGGTCTCAGGGATGTCGAACTGCTCTCCAGTAACGGTGTTTACAAGTTTGAATGTCACATTCTCGCCAAATTCGCCTGTGGTGAATATCAATGCTGTATTACCGTTGATAATGCGTCCCTCGCCACGGCACTCACCGTTTACGAATGCGCCAATAGAATAATCTTCAGCATTGTAAATTCCCTCAAGACTTGCGAAGAGAGCCATGTTGTTGGCATGCTGTGTAACGTCGTAGCTCCAAATCTTGCGCCGTGGAGCAGGTATAACGTCTGCGCCAGCCTCTGGTTCTGTAACTTCACCCCAATTAAGATAGCGGTCTGGTTCTACACAATAATATATATAGCCCTTGCCTGCTTCGAGTTTAAATGTGGAAGGAACAGCGTTCCATTGACCATTTTGAACAGTGGCTACACCATTAATACCATAGATCATATCGCCTTCGCCGAAACCGTTGCCGGCATTGGCATTCCAATAAGTGAATGTCATATCGAACTCGTTAGGATAAGCCACCCAGTTGTAGCCCTGGGTGATGAAGGTGTATTTTAGGACATCGTATTTACCCCACCAATAACTGTCTGTGCGGATGATAGAGTTTTCTGCGCTCTCGTAGTTTGCCTTCACCTTGTACATACCAACATAGAGGCTTGTGATGTCTCCGAAGAGGCCCAATGTGGGGTCGTTGTAGAGCAATTGTGTCTGCGAGCGCATGTCGATAACCTTGTTGTTGGCATTCATGTTGAGAATGTCGAGATATTCATAGGTTGGCTGATTGTTCTCATTTTGTTTCATCAAAGAGAAACCGTTGGCAAATGTGCCGCCTATCCAATCCCAACCACTCTCTGGGAGTTTGATTTCTACTGGAAGCTCAAGTGAGCAGAAACCTGCTGCGGCAATGCTCTCAGGGTCGCCACCGGTGTAGTAGCTGATATCGTTGCCATCGTATAGAATTCTGAAAGCATAGGTTCCGACCTTCTTTCCTAAGAAACTGAATGCGGCGCCGCCCTCACTGGTTACTTCGACTCCGTTGGGGTCTTCGGCTTTTAAAATCTCATATTTAATCAAATCGGGGTCGTACTGGTCCTCACCTGCTACCTGGATAATCTTTGCACCGACAGAGTAGTACTTAGAAATATCAAGTCTGTCGGGGAATGCAAGGGCGATAGGCTTCTTGACATGAACCTTTACTATAATAGAAACGCCACTGCCGTCGGCTGCGGTAACGGTAATCTCGTAGTCGCCAGGTGTTGTGGCTATACCGTCAGGCATGCCGTTTTCTCCACCTGTAAAGTTCAAGTTCTTATTGGCGGCATCGTCAGGAGTGATTGTGATGTTATCTTTAATCAAATCCCATACATTGTCGCCTACATCGACGGTAAGGCTTGGCTCACCCTCGCCGTTCCAGATGATGTTCTCCACGAGCTGAACAACCTCTGTGATGTAGAGATTGGCTGAGCTGCTGTTTTGATATTGCACTTCGCTTTGGCTGCCTGTATCACTCGTAATAGTGTAAGTTGGACCTGCAACATTTAGTTCTACCACGATGCCATTTTCTTCTGTTTCGGCCAATGCTGTAGCCTTTCCGTCAGCAGCAACGGTAAGATACTGAGAGAAATCTGCCACAGGAGATGTGCCGAAAGTGAGAGTGAGCTGCGACTCGAGTTCGAAGGCTCCGTCACGCTTAGTGGTATTCTGATCATTAACTCCAAGATAAATCACCTTCACATAGTCGTTGAGATCGAAATTGTAAGGCAAACGTGCCTCTATATTGATAGGATTGTCCAACTCATAGTAAGGCTCGTCGATGATAATCGGCATAGGAATGGTAGTGTTGGTCTCGCCAGTGAAAGTCGCAAAGTCAGCCTTGCTATAAACAAGGTTGTTGTTGAACAGCTTCACCATGATAGGCTTGTTCACGTCATCCGAATTACCCCAAACACGGAGTCTGTAGAAATTCTGACCATCTACGGCAGTTGCCACGGCACGGCATTCTCCGCCAACAAAAGCTGCGATAGAGAAACTTTCGTTAATAGGAAAGTCTCGACTATCCAACTCATTGCCATTGATGTTTGGCTGCACATAGAGCACCGTTGAGTTAGGGTACTTGTTGTTTCCCGGGTCTGTCCACGGAAGATCTGTACCGGCAGCACTTGCCCACAATGTGGTGAGCAGAAGTGCCAAAAGATTAAAAACTTTTTTCATAAATTACTAAATTTGAGAGTTTGTAAATGATAATTATACTTCAAAAAAGGGCTCAGTTTTAACTATGGCAAAGATATATATTCATATTTTAATACTCTTTCAATCGAGAAACATCATTTATCATTTGAGGCATTTTAATAAAGATGACTCTCGGAGCACTATCAAACAAATGACTTTTTATATCAGAATAATGACATTTGCCCATTTACAGGGCATTTCAGTACTCCCGTTCTGAAAAAAAACTATAGATTTGCAATACGAAATCATTCACAAAACCAGACATCATGCTATGGACTCACATTGATTTTAGGGCAATATTCAAAGGCATGCGGACCGCATGGACATTCACGATATTGCTGCTTGCCATCTCCTGCGGGAATGGTGAACACTATCAATGTGCAGGTTCTGACATTGTAAACAAAGCCGACAGCAATATTGCCTTAAACTTGGTGATTGCCGCTATGGCATGCGTCATCGTCTTCCTTCTATACACAATGTACAAGCGCAGAAAAAAGATTTCAGACCTACAGGAAGAGACTGATCAAAAAATTCAATCTAAAATAGCAACTGAGCTTCACATGCATCTGGGTGTCATACGTAAGGAGGCAGCGAACGCAAGCAAACATGTAGCAAAAGATTCGGAAGCGGGCAAAAGCCTGTCTGCAATTTTGGCACACGAGCAGCACATGCTAAACCTGATAAACACCAATTCAGAAGACAAGGACACGACTGGGAGGGCAGGTTTCCAACCTGCCAACAAAAAAGAAGAGGAAACAGGCAGGTTGGAGAACAACACTACTAATGATAAATTAGGCAGGTTGGAAACCTGCCCTCCCAGTGAGTTTATGGAAAAGCTGTCGGAATATATCTGCGAAGGTATCACGGAAGGCAAAATAGACTATGACTATCTGGCGGCACAGCTATGCGTCTGCAGGGCACAGCTCAACAGAAAGGTTAAGACAATAACCGGACTGACAACAACAGAGTATATACTAAAAGTGCGCATAGACATGGCTAAGCACATTTTGACAACAACAAATATACCTGTCAGCGAGGTGGCATACAGCTGCGGTATGGACAACATATCGTATTTCAATTACCTGTTCAAAAAAGTAACAGGACTTACGCCGTCACAATTTAGGGCTACTCACACAACACCCGGCACACCTGGTCTTGGAAACTGCGGGCACGGCTGCCATTTAAGACACCCTGATTCATGATGGAGAAGCAGAGAAGATGACCGTTGCCTGCGGTGCAATAGCCGGCGAGGGAATTTACACAAGTAAGAGTGCCTGTCTTGGCACGCACATTCTCGAATGCCGGTGAGTTTTTCATTCTTGACTTCAGTGTGCCATCGAGTCCTGCTATTGGGAGTGCATGGTAGAGGTGGGAATAAATGTTGTCGTTGCGGTAAGCATAGCGCAAAAACAGAACTTCGAGCTCTGGCGACAGATAGTTGTATAGCGATAGGCCTGAACCATCAGCAATCTGATAGTTGCGTGGCTGAAGTCCGATTTTCGTAATGAGCTTATTTATAGCCTTGCGCGCATCTGCTGCCGTGGCTGGTCTTCCTCCTGTAGATGCAGCAAGCTGATAGAGCATTGACTCGGCATAAAGGTTGTCGCTGTCTTTCAGCATTTTCATCAGAATCTGGTCTATGGTATGAAATCGTGAGGTTACGGAGAATGTTCCTGCGGGTTTTCTGCGCACGTATTCTCCATGGTTGTTTATGAAGCGATATGCACGGTCCATGCTGTCGGCATCGATAATCATCACACCGTCGTCGACAAGTTTCTGTGCAAAGCGGCTCAAGAAATTATCCTTACGTCCGATGAGCAGCGGAGAGAGCGTTGGATTGTCATCGTCCCAACACCATCCTTCTCCAAGCATGGCACTGTCTTTCATGCTTTTGTCGGCATAAATATTTCCCATAATGGTATCTATGCCCATCCGGCGGACGCTCTCGACAAATGCGTTTAGGTCGTCGTTGTTGAACTTCGGGTCGAAACCGCCCACGCAGTATAAGTCGCCATGCAGAACTTTTC
>OGLR01000320.1_pt1 | contig 24804 bp, 18 predicted proteins | sample 1572931 | NCBI WGS metagenome assembly OGLR01 (sample SAMEA2581997, study PRJEB24529) | metagenome | biome: Human gut stool | place: China | collected 2011 | reverse complement strand
TATATAAAAACATTATAAAGCCTTTAGGCTGAGATTATTATCCCGAACTGAGGTAGAAATTGATGCGGGAGAGCGGACCGTCTGATACCACCTTCTTGAAGAACTGACGACCGTGACCGATGGTGGTACAGGCATTCCAGTTATAGAGGATGTGTACCCTTTCGTTCACAGAACCGGGCATGGCGCGGGTCTGCCCGAAGGAGTTACCGGGGTCAAAGGCGAGGCACATGATAGTCCATTTTCTGCCTCTCTGCTTGCCCTTTCCGCCATCCTCGATGGCATCCCACTGATCAATCTCGTTCATGTTGGAGTAGAGGAAATGGCCCTTGGCATCATACATGCGCTGCACGAAGGCAGCCGAAGTCATGTCCGGATCCACTTCCTGCACCATCAGGTCGGTAGGACGCTTCGGCTTATACTTGTGCGTACCCATCGTATTCACCTCCAGCTTCCACTCTTTCTCTCGCTGCAGGTTCACCTCATCCCGCTTGCGGATATCGGCCATGATGTGATTAATCGGAGCATTCACGCAGCTCTTTCCTGCACCTGTGGGGGCCATGAGCACGTTCATCAGTGTTGCTTCGTGTTCTACACCATCTACATACTCGAAGCTTACCTGATAGAGGTGGGCGGCAAGAGATGGGAATACGGCATGAGCCACGGCTGGCTTGTAGATGTCAGGGGTACGACTCACTAGGAGCTTGATAAGCGATGGCAGTTTTTCCGGCATCGCAGGGGGAAGTTCCTCTTCCTCCTCTTCGTCTTCAAACAAAAGATCTTTCTGATTCTCTTTGTCTTCTTCCATTTTGTTTAGTATTTATTAGTTGACGGTTGAAGTTATTTTCAACACACTACAAAATTACGAAAAATATCCAAGACCACCAAACGTTTCCGCAAGTTTCTACTCATATCAGGAATCTTTCTACTCCCATTGAGATTTTTTCTACTCACATAGGGACAGTATCACTTATTTCAAGATACATCAATCTATCATTCTTCATAACATAAGCTATATTATATATAGATAATATCATTAATAATATATATAATATAGTATATATATATAAATATCTAGATATTAATATATTATATACTTATAAGAATATAATATATCCTATATATGAAAGGGGAAAGCCCAAAAAGACTATTATCTTTACATTTTAACAACCTTAACAAATCTTACCTATCTCTACCCTATAGTTTAATGTCCATTTGAAAAACTGAAACTGCCCCCATGTGATTCCATCATTTAAACGAAGTGTTATTGATAAGAAAACATTGAGTGATGCGGCACAAAACATCGAGTTGTCACCCAAGAAACTACGAGTTAGATTCGTTAACACTTCTCAAAGGAGTTCATCCCCCCATCTTCCTCCCCTATCTCATGGGGGCAGTATCAGTTTTGAAAACGGACATTAAAATACCGTTTACCGCAAAAACACAAAGCAAAGCACCACAAAAACGCAAAGTAAAACACCGTTAAAATACAAAGTAAAGTACCACAAAAATGCAAAATTGTTTGTAGATTCCACTATTTATTACTATCTTTGCAAACAAAAACATATTGAATATGAACTATTTAGATAGAATAGCAGACAGAATGCTCCAACTTCGTCTGGAAGCCTTTGGAGCAGTACAGATTGCTGGCCCAAAATGGTGCGGCAAAACCACTACGGCCATGCAGCAGTCAAAGAGCGTTATCAAGATGCAAGATCCAGATAAGCGTGAAGGATATCTGGCGACGGCACGCACCAAACCATCCTTGCTGCTCAAAGGCGAAACACCACGACTGATAGACGAGTGGCAGGTAGCACCAGTTTTATGGGATGCTGTTCGGAATACCGTAGATGAGCGAAACCAGAAAGGTCAGTTTATCTTAACCGGTTCTACAGTCGTCGAAGACAAAAACGGAGAAATCATGCATACGGGTACTGGCCGCATCTCCAAGATGCCCATGTATCCTATGAGCCTTTATGAGTCAAAGGAATCAACAGGCGCCATATCTTTACGTTTATTGTTTGATGACCCAACTTACGATATTGACGGATTGAAGTCAGACATGACCGTGGAGAAACTGATTTTTGCAGCTTGCCGAGGCGGTTGGCCAGCATCACTGGACGTCACTTCGCAGGAAGCACAATTACTGATAGCACAGGATTACGTAAATGTGATTTGCGATGAAGACATATCGAGGGTAGATGGCGTAAGAAGACAGCCAGCTTTGGCTCGACTCATCATGCGTTCTTATGCCCGGAACATCTGCACCCTCGTCAAGAAATCCAAGATGTTGGCAGACATCACGGTAGAAATGGAGAAAACGTCGATGCCAACATTTGATGATTATGTTTCTGCCCTGCAACGATTGTTTGTCATAGAAGATGTGGAGGCATGGTGTCCGGCAATCCGCTCAGCCGCAGCAATCCGTTCGGGAGCCAAGCGTTGCTTTGTAGATCCTTCCATAGCTGTTGCTGCTTTGGGTATGTCACCAAGAAGTCTGGAATTAGACCTTCGAACCTTTGGTTTCATATTCGAGTGTATGTGCATTCGCGACCTGAAGGTATATTCGCAAGCCTTGGGAGGTAGAGTCTCTTACTATCACGACCGCTATGACCTGGAGGCAGACATCGTGCTTCATCTTGCAGATGGCCGCTATGCCTTGATAGAATGCAAGTTGGGGAGTCGGGAGATAGAAGATGGTGCCAAGCATCTCCTGCAACTACGGGATCTGATTCGTGAGAAGAACAAGACAGAGCATCAGATGCCACTCAGAGAGCCAGACCTGCTGATTGTCATGACAGGAGGCGAAATGGCTTATACCAGAGAAGACGGAGTAAAGGTTATACCTTTGGCTACATTAAAAGACTAAGAAAAGGGCACTCATCCTTACCTCACTTAGGATACCACCGCCCTAACTACCTTTTTTAACATAGTTAGGGCGGACTTATAAGCGGCACATTCAATAATCAAGCGCCAATACTTTTTTTCAAAATATTGGCGCTTATTTTTGAAATTTTCCCTTCATATTACTATATTATAAAGGTATAACCAAAAAGCAAGAATAAGATGGCAAGAAGATACACCAATATCATCCCTTCAGGAATCGGAAAAGAGGAGACCCAAAAGGGGATGAACAAACTCAAAATCCACAAAAATATAGTTAGAAGGGGAACTACAAAAAATCAGATAGAACCTGATGAAGATGGTCTCCCTGAACTTAGACCCAAGATTGACCTTCACTTCTTAAGATAGCCATCCTATGACATACGAAGAATTCAAGCTATTGGCTGAGCATCCACAGCATCGGGATGTTCCTGCCATCTTCAAGCTCGAAGTTTTAGAAACAGAAGAGCTGGAGGAGAAAAAGCGTTCACATTATCCGAAATACAAGGTGAACACCTATTGTCCGCAAGCCTTCACCACAACCTTGGAGGAGGCAGAGAGACTGATGCACCAGGATGTCCTTTACCGCAAAAAGATGAAGGAGGAAGACGACTATCCGCTGGATACCTTCTGCTATTATATCTCGGAGATTTCAATGGGACTGTTGCACTACGACCGCGAATGTCTTTCTGAAAGAGTGTATGACGGTGAGGGAAAACTGATCGACCGGTCTTACTGCTGTTCGGGTTTCAGCATTTACTATCCCGGAGTCTGCGATTCGCCTGCATACGACCGTCATCCTGACGAGACCTTCAGAGGCAGAAGCGCTGAACAAATCAGATTCCAGAAGGGTGACATCGTGGAAGTATATCGTGGCGATGAGGTGAAACTTGCCATCGTTGTCGGTACTCCGCTTACCACCGAATGGATCTGGGAGAGAAACCAGGCTGCCAAGGATAAAAGGGGATTGGATGAACTGCCATATGATGAGACGGATGACAGCTATACCGTGATAGATGGTCCCGGCTACGAATACCACGACCACGTTCCGTCGCTGTATGTCTTCGCCCCTCACTATCATGTGCCGCTCTATCTTCAGAGACGATTCAAGGGTTATCTGGAAAAGGCTGAGAAAAAGCAGAAAGAAGAGGAGGAGAAAGACAGAATCTTCCGCCAAGCTCACGATTGCAGCTTCAGCAACAAGGAACAGATAGAAAAATCTGAAAAGTGCGGCTGTTTCTTCTGCGGCGAAATCTTCTCGCCATCCGAAATCACGGATTACCTCCCTGATGAGCCGCCTACAGCTGAATGTCCCTTCTGCCATACCGACTCCGTAATAGGTGATGCCTCCGGCTTCCCTATCACCCAGGATTTCTTGAAGAAAATGAAGAAGAGATGGTTTTAGGGCAATTTTTCAACGTTTTCATCTATCTCCCGCTCCTATCTCATGGGGGCAGTATCAGTTTTGAAAACGGACATTAAAAAATGCGATAGCACCGCCCTAACTACCTATTTTATATAGTTAGGGCGGTGCTATCGCTAAATTTCGAGACCATTTACCGCATAAAGCGGTACGTTTGTAACCCAATCTTCCTTCTGATAATCATTCATGGAGATGCGATAGGCCTTCTTTGACCGGTTGTCTGCAACAAACTGGCGCAGGCTTTTTGCCTTGACATTCGTCTCGGCTTTCACCTCCAGCGGAACAATCTCATCCTCCTCATCCTGGAGCAGGAAATCAATCTCCTGAGTACTGTTGGTCTTGGCATAATAATAGGGTTCATACCTGAGAATGAGCTGCTGCAAAACATACTGTTCCGTCAATGCTCCTTTGAATTCGGTAAAAATACTGTTACCAGCCACTATTGTCGCTGCCTTGAGATTAGACATCGCACCCAAAAGCCCAACATCCAGGACGAAGATCTTGAAGGCTGCCCGGTCTTCATAACTGGCAAGTGGCAGTCGGGGAGCTTTCACATTATATACCTTATATATCAGTCCGGCATCCAGCAGCCACTGCAAGGCCAACTCATACTCCCGGGCTCTTGCCCCCTCGCGCACTACTCCATAGATAAACTTCCTGTTCTCCTTACTCAACTGGGCTGGCAAGGATTTCCACAAATCAGTAATACGGGGAATAATCTCAGATGGAGCATGTTTCGACATATCTCTCTGATAACTGCTCAGAATATCCTTCTGTATGGCTCTCACCTCTTTCCAGTCACGATTCTGGCTAAAGCTCAATACGGCTTCAGGCATGCCTCCCACGTAGTAATAATACTTTAAGAGTTCCTGAAACTTGGGAGCAAACATCGTTATCATATTCCAATCCTTCGTCTGAAGCAGCTGCGCCAGATTCTTCTCCCCCATAGCCATCACGAACTCGATAAAGTTCATTGGATATAGAGAGAGAAATTCCACCTTACCCACAGGAAAAGATTCCCCCTGATGCAGTTCGATACCCAGAAGAGAACCAGCCGCTATGACATGATAGCCCATCGCATTCTCTGCAAAATATTTCAGAGAAGTAACTGCATGAGGAGCCGCCTGAATCTCATCCAGGAATATCAGCGTTTCGCCCTCTGTGCAGGTTACATTCGTTGCTGCCCCAATAGCTGTAAGAATTCTAGGGATATTGAAGTCCTGCTCAAAGAGATTCTGCAGAATCTTCATCTCCTCAAAGTTCACATACGCCAGCTGCTTGTAATTCTGGCGGGCAAACTCCTTCACCAGCCAAGTCTTTCCCACCTGTCTGGCACCCTCTATGATAAGAGGTTTCCGATATTGTTTATTCTTCCATTTCAGAAGTTCATCAATAGCTAATCTTTCCATAATCCATATCTTTAAATCACATTTTATGAGGGAACAAACACCTATTCTTCCACATTTTATGAGGGAATAACGCTGCAAATATACATATTTTATGAGGGAATCCCATCATGCTTCTACACATTTTATGAGGGAACACCCACTTTTTAACTGATTTTAAAGGATGAAAAAATGAAATCTGCAAGGATAACACCGCCCTAAACGGACATTAAAATACAAAAACTCCGCCCTAAACAACCTCGAAAAAGGGAGTTAGGGCGGAGTTTTCTACAAATATTACTTTTTTTCTTCCAGATGCTTCTTCACGGCATCCTCGATATCTGCCTTGTAATTCAAGCCGTAGAGGCGGTAGAGATCCTGCATGTGGAGCATTCTTGGGAAGAAGTTCTCCAGGTTGCGCTTATCCTTGGCAGTCCACTGCACCTCAGAAAGGGCGGCAAGTCTTGGCAACAACTCCCACTCCATCTTCTCGGCATCCTTTACCCACTCGGTCCAGATACAACCCTCGGCACCGATGATGTTCTTCTGCTCGGCAGGAGTCAACTTGTCTGAGCAAGGATCGAGATCATATACTCGCTGAATGCTAGGAATACCCTCTATCTTGTTGATGCGAGGATTGCTGAAATAGAAATTCGAAATAGGAGCCACGATGGTAGGATGACCTTCACGGGCTGAACGGATGCTGGCATTCACACTGGTCCAACCGCAAACGGTGATGTCCTTGGATGGAGTTCCTTCCAGAATCTCATCCCAACCCATCATCTTTCTGCCACGGTTTCTGATCTGCTTCTCTATTTCACCCATAAACCAGGTCTGGAGCTGCTCCTCCTTGCTGTGCTTAGGAAGCTCCTGGATGCCGAGCTCTGCAATCTTCTTCTGGCAGTTCTCGCAAACCTTCCAACGGTTCTTAGGACACTCATCACCACCAATGTGAATATACTCTGATGGGAAAATATCCATGATCTCATCCATCACATCCTTGGCAAACTGAAGGGTCTGAGCCTTGCCTGCACACAATACATCTTCGAAGACTCCAAAACGGGTAGCTACCTCGTAAGGACCACCAGTACAACCCAACTCAGGATAAGATGCCAGGGCTGCCAGCATGTGGCCAGGCATATCCACCTCAGGAATCACGGTGATGTAACGGTCGGCAGCATACTTCACGATTTCGCGTGCTTCCTCCTGGGTATAATAACCAGATACCGGAACGCCATCAAACTCATTCTTGTTGGTTGGCAGGATGGTCTCCTTACGCTTGGAACCAATCTGGGTAAGCATAGGATACTTCTTGATTTCAAGACGCCAGCCCTGATCCTCGGTAAGATGCCAGTGGAAATAATTGATGTTGTGCATCGCAAAGACATCAATCAACTTCTTGAGATAAGGTACGCTGAAATAATGACGGCCCACATCTATCATAAACGCACGGTAGGCAAAGCGAGGCGCATCCTTCACCTCAACGGCTGGCAGGGAAACGCTCTTCACATTCTTGGTGATAGGCAATGCCTTCATCACACTCTGGATGCCATAGAAGATACCTACATGAGAGGTGGCTGAAATGGTGATGCCATTCTTGTTGACCAACAGAGAATAAGCCTCAGACTGGGTATCGCCAGCATTCAGCGCCAGACGGATCTGACCCTTCGCCTGCTTGTCGGTAGTCTTTACCTCGATACCGGTTACCTCCTTGATATGAGATGCCAGGAACTCGGCGTCCTTCTTCTGCTTCTCATCTCCAGCAGCATAATAGATTGTAGTTTTGGCTGTGATGCGGAAAGGAGCGCTGCTCATCTCCTTGACTTGCTGAGGCAATGGAACAATCTGCCAACTGCCCATGTTCACATCCTTGGCTGATAATGAAAGGCTAGCCAAAAAAGCCATAGTTAGAATGATTCTTCGTATCATAATTTTGAATGAATAGGTTTTAAATCACTGCAAAATTACGATTTTATACCGAAAGTACGGCATAATTTGAAGAAAAGCATCCTTCACTATGGCTTTTTTAACCTATTTTGGGTCTGGAAACTGCCAGATGGCGGTTTCTAGAACAGATTCACGATGCGGTCGATGTCAACGGAAAGTCCCACTGAGAAGGTGCGACCGGTGGTCATCGCCGAACTCCAATAATACTTCTCTGGTGTATAATCGAAGAGATTATCTACCGTGAAGTTCAGATTGACAGCATCCAGGAATCGCTGCTGAAGAGTGAACTTCCACAACTGATATGCCTGGTCATGCTTATCGATGTTCGTATCTGGAGAGGACAGGTATCTGCCTGACAGAGCGGCATTGATGCGATAGAACGAACAGAGCTGGCGATCGTAGTCGAGACGCCAGGTGGCGGTATGAGGACGAGGCTGGGAGAACTGAGAATCTACACTTCTGCCACCCACATGGAGATAGCTGTAGTCGAGTTTCACACCGAGTCCCATATCCGAACGGTACTGGGCACTGAAGTCGATGCCGCTCACCTCTACTCCATCCTCATTGCAATAACGGGAAGCCACATCCGGCTGACCGGTTCCCGGGATATAATCGGCATAATCCTCGGTAGTGATGCGCTTATCATACTTATTATAATAGCCCATGAGAGTAAGACTATACTGACCGGTCAAGAAACCTGCATTCTTCACCCTGCCGGTATGCTCCAGCGCCAGGTTGAAGTTGTTGCTCTTCTCCGGCTTCAGATCCGGATTGCCATAAATCATCTGCATGCCTGCCATATCAAAGTTCATATACATCTCCTTGAGGGTTGGGGCACGGAATCCACCGGCATAGTTGGCACGGATAGAAAAGCCCTTCCACTTGGTCATCAGAGCCAAACGACCGGTGGTGGCATGCTGGCTGGATGCTGAGAAGTAATCATGACGAAGGCTTGCCACGATGTTCAACCACTGCAAAGGATTGTAATCGAACTGGGCGAAGGCATCGTATGAATTCTGAGTCTTGGAACCATTGTTGGCAAACTGATAGGTGGTGAGATAATCGTTCAGGAAATCAGCACCTGCCGTCAATGTGTTCTTGCCGAAGATATGGGAATAGAGGGCACGGACGGTGTTCTGACGATTGGTATAATCGTGATCGTGAGTGCGCTCATTGTTCACGAATCGGGTCTTGTCATACTGGTCGAAGCCGTATGAAATCTCCAGATTATCATTCTCCGAGAGATTCATCACGGTCTTCAGTCCGGCAGAATAATCCTTATAGTGGTCATCGTAGTTGTTTCGATTGCTGATACGGGCGAAATAGCCGCCACGACCTATCAGCTTCACCTTGTTAGAGAGCTTGTAAGTAAGTCGCTCTTTCACACTGAAGGTATCGCCACCATAAATATGGAGGATGTTGGATTCTGTATCGAAGGGACTGGTAAGCTGCACCTCATCCGATGTAGTGCGCTGGATGCTGGTCTGCGAATTCCACTTTCCGGCATTGAAGCTGAAGCTTCCGCCGTGACGCCACTCCTTATTGAAGTCGTTGTAGCGGGTGTTGACATTGGCAGTCCAAGGTTCGCTGTTTTCACGGGAGATGATATTGATGACTCCGGCTACGGCACTGGCGCCATAGAGTGCCGAAGCAGCACCCTTCACAATCTCGATACGACCCACATTGTCGAGATTCAAGCGAGAGTAATCAACATTATCCATGGTTTCGCCAGCCAATCGCTCGCCATCTACGAGGAAGAGCACGGCGTTTCCACCGAAACCATTCATATTGAGAGAAGTCTCCTGATTCATGGCATAGCCGAATTCCAGACCCGGCATCTGCTCGGTGAGGAGGTCCTGGATATTGGTAGCATCAGCTATCTTGATGTCATTGGCGGTAATCAGACGGGTTACCACAGGAGCATCCTTCAAAGCCTTAGGAGTTCGGGTTGCGGTTACTACTACCTGATCGAGGGCTGTAGCATCCGGCTGAAGACGAAGAACATGCTGATTGCCCTTCTTCTCATCAGTCTTCAGGATAAAGGTCTGAGTCTGATAGCCCACATAGCTCACTTTTACCTTAACCGCCCCTACCTTGCTGTAAGGAATGCGGAAATATCCATCTTCATCAGTGGTTACTCCTCCCTTGGTATTCACCATTTGGACGGTGGCACCCACCAGAGGTGCGCCCGAATCATCGAGCACTCTACCCACGATATCTCCCTGGGTTTCAGCTTTCAGATTCAGGCACAATCCGCAAAGGATTAGGAATAGTGCGAATATCTTTTGTTTCATCGAATTATATCAAAGTTTATCCTGAAACAATCAGCTTACTTCTTACAAACAAACTTACCAATCATCGGCATAGGCATCTTGCCATACTGCACGGAATAATTGACGGTCAGGGTGTTGTCCTTGAATGTACCCTGCAAAGTAACGGTATACTTCTTCTCTGCACCATTTACGGTAATGGTACCGGCATAGCTTTCCTGAGAGAAAGCATAAGCACCGTTAGAACCGGAAACCTTCACAGCTGGAACCTCCAGGGCAGGAAGAGCCATCATGCCCGTGCCACAAGCTGGCAATGTAACCTTGACTGTAGCATCATCAACTGCCTCGATCTTCATGGTAAGATTATCGTATGTAGAAGCCTCGCCCATTACGGTCATATCCAGAGTGCTGGTGTATGAACCAGCTATCTCCTTGGCAGCTGCCACAGTATCATTATCATCATCGCTGCTGCAAGAGCTGAATGCTACACACATAGAAACCAAAGCCAACATCATGGCCATCATTGTCTTAAACTTTTTCATTTTTCTTTATTTTTCTTTTAGTTACAATAATATTTTCTGTTTGAGGGGATTTGCAATCCCCGTTCCCTGTTTAAGGGGATTTGCAATCCCCGCTTATTTATCTTCCGGAACATAGATGATTTCACCATTCTCCAGCTGGTAAGCGATGCCCACCTTCTTTCCCTTGTTGCCAGATTTCCTGCTCTGGTCTTCAGAAGGAGTATAGCGATTGATCTTCTGTCCATTCTTGGTAATGATTTCCATATTCTCCTTGCCAGGATTCTTCACCATCGTGAAGTTATCCTTGCTGAACATTTCCGTCATATTATAGCGCGAAACGAGGGCTACCATCAGGGCGAGGGCAAATACCATCGCCACATCGAAGAGGTTGCTCACTACGCTCATCGGATCATCATCCTCGCCATCATGCGAGAGACGACTTCTACGTCTTTGTCTCATATTCTTTTCAAGATGTTAAGGAGTTACTTTTTCTCATCAATCAGGTCTGCCATAAACTCGAGGTTGCTCATATCCTCGGTGTACCAGCGGTTCTTGGTCTGCTTGGTCACAAAACCGATGGCTGCAGAGAACAATCCCACTACGGTGGTAGCGAAAGCCACCTGCATATTGTAAGCCATCGAAGCAATATCGCCGGTAGAAAGACCTACCAGGGCAGGACCCATCGGAATCAAGGTACCCATCAGTCCGAGCATCGGACCCATCTTCAGGAGTGTAGAAGGAAGAGAAAGATCCTTTTCTACAAACTGGGCATACTGGTCGAGGATGCGGTTCACCTGCGCCTTGCTCTGACGGTTGTCCACGAGTTTCTTCATATAGGAAACGATGACAGCCTGCTTGTTCTTAGGCAAGCGATCGCCCAAGGTATCGATGTTATCGAGCGTCAGGGTGTTCATCTGTTCACGAATCTCCGCACCCGACTTGCGCTTTACAAGATACTGTCCGAAGAAACCTCCGAGGAGCAGCAAGGCTCTGAGGAAGAAGAAAATCAACAAAATAATCACAGGAACCAACATGCCTGTGGAAATCCAAAACAATACGTCTGATATGTAATTCATTATACTCTATATTTTTTAATTTGATAATTGTAAACTGCCCATCCGATTGCCATTCCTACGATGACGATGGCGATGACGCCAAGAAGCGAGAGGGCATTGAAACTGTTGAATCCTGCCACGGCTGTCCTGCCATTCACCGTACCGATGATGCCCATCAATCCGAGCAGCACCTCTACCAGGAAAAGCAGTTCCAAGCGGATTGGTCGCTCCGGCAAGAGCCATCTCAAACCGTAAGTAAATACCGGAGTCAAGACCAGCAGTACTACGGCAAGCACCCATGCCACTACCTGGAACGATACGCCGGGAAGCAGGAAGATGGTCATCACCAGAACACTGAACAGCACTGGAAAGACCAGCAAACCCGGGAAGTACTTCAGGAAGATGAAGAACACCCATTTGCGGCGACTCACATGTTCCGAAGTCTTCAAATCTACGTGGTGCACACAGAAAAGCATCGTGAGTGCCACGTCGATACCCAGCAGCACCGCCATATCGAGCATCAGCTTCTGGTCGGCTATCCAGGCCGCAATCTGCGTCTTCGACTGCTCAATGGCGAATGGCCAGGTCATTCCCACGAAGAAGGCTACGAGCACCGAGATGATCATAATCTCCTTCACTCCGTGGAAGGTCTGCTTCAGTACAAAACTGAAGCAAACCAATATCATCATTACTAAAACTAATGTCTCCACTATGTATAAATGTTTAGTTTTAGGGGGATATGTTATCCCCCTTTACTATTCTACCATATTCTTTCTTCTTCTGCGAATCAGAATCGCCAACATCACGAAAGCAACGATGACGATGACACCTACAACGATGCCGCTCACCACAGTGGTGGTCTTCTGAGCATCCTCATTCAGCGTCTCCTTCTTCATCACCATACCCTTGTCGCTGCTGTTCTTCGCAGCCTCAGCATCGCGGATCTGCTCTACATTCTGCTGATATTCCTTGGCAGAAGCAGCATCGGTCTTGCTGGCTATATAGTTGCGGAGCTTGGCATTATCGCAAACGAAACCGGAGCATGAAGGCTTATACTTGTTCACGGTCTCGGTATGAAGCTTGGCAATGTCCTTGAGCTGCTGAGGAGTAGCCTTCCACATTCCCTTGCGGGCACTCTCCATCATCACGGCGGTCATCTCCATCAGCGCTGCCGGATTCTGCTTGTCGAAGAACTCCTTGGTTCCGAGATGGTACTTGTCCTTGACATATACATTATATATCTCATCCCACATCTCCTTATCGATAGCCTTTGGCTTCATCACATTCCAACCGTAGGTATTGGTTACGATTTCAGCGAATGTGCTGGCACTGCTGGCTCCACCCTTCATCTTCTCCTTGATATAGGCTGGGTTGAAGATAGTGGTTCTACCCTCGATGCCGATAGCCTCCTTCACCTCCTGCATTCTCATATTGCTATGGTTGCGATAGTCGGCGAGATAAGCATCCGGATCCTTACCGGTTACGTTGCGAACTGCGAGGTTCATACCTCCCATAAACTCATATACGTGGTCGAGACTCAAGGCTCCCCAGGTGTTGCTCTGTCGTGGCTGAACCACCACATCGGTGCGAGTCAATGCTGCCTCGAAAGCAGCCTTGCGAACAGTCTCCCAGTTCTTCTCATCACCATAGAAGGCACCCATATTGTTCAGATAGACCTCGGCAATCTGACTCTCCTTATCCCAGCGGTCACCTGCGGTTACCATCTCCTGGATACCGGTGCCATAGTTGCCGTTTACGCCACCAAACACACGATACATACTAACCTCGCGGGCTTCCTTTGGCGACATACCCTTCTCTACGAGCACCCGTTCCGATTCGGTAACACCAGCTTTCACCAGGTTGTCGTATTTGTCACCCTTGGCATTTGCCGCCATCTCTATCGCCTTGTTGATGAGGAAGAGACGGGATGCTGCCAGGTCGCGGAGCTGACCGGAAGTCTGAACCACGACATCGATGCGAGGACGGCCCAACTGCTTGGATGGGATGAGACGCAGATCGGTAACACGACCGAAGGCATCTCTTACCGGTTCTACACCGAGCATATAGAGAATCTGAGCGATGGTAGCTCCCTCTGTTTCGATAAACTCGCTGCTCCAGAGAGTGTAGCTCACCTTACGAGGATATTCACCCTTATGTCGCTCGCAATACATCTTGATGGTATTGTCGCAAAGTTCCTTCGCCTTCTCCCAGGCATCCTCCGAAGGTGTATTCTCCACATTGATGGAGAAGAGGTTTCTACCGGTAGGAAGGGTGTTCGGATTCACAATCAGATCACCACCAGGAGATGGAGCGGTAAAGCCGCCATTCAGGGCATTCATCAGAGAAGACATCTCATTGAACGGACTCTGACGGAGCGCCTCCGAATACTTGCCCACATTCTGCAAGGCATGCTCTACGGTAGTAATCGCCTGAGCCAGATGAATCTGCTGACGGGTATATTTAGGTGCTTTCGACATCATCATACCCTTATCTTTAGAAGATTTCTGAGATGCTTTGCCCTTGCCGGCTTTCGCCATCTTCGCCTTCTTCAGATCATCCTGATACCATTTCTGTCCCTTCTTGATAGCTTCCATCATCTTGTCAGGGAAGCGACCGGTCTGCTCCATCTTCGCAAAAGCCTCACGACTCATCTGCGGAACCTTCTTCTTATGAGAAACCTTGGCAGCACGGAGTTCGCTTACCGTACGGTGATCCACCTTCTTCGGCTTCACCTCCTTCGCTCCACCCATCTGGTCTGCCATCTGCATCATCATCTGGATAGGATCCGGAGCAGCCTGCATCGCCTCTACCTTACGGGCCATCTGGAGTTCGGCAGGAGTGATTCCTACATAACGGCAGATGTATTCATCAGAAACCGAGGCTGAACCCAGAAGCTGGGTCACGGTATTGCGTGCCTTACTCAGATAGAGACGGTCGAAAAGCTGCTTGTGCTTCTCCACACCTTCCTGAGCACGACCTTTCAGCTTATCTACTGCCAACATTCCGTAGGCAATAGGATCTGTAGCCATCGCATAGACACTGGTGCGGACATCATCGTTATCGTATGGTACACCGAGAGTATAGAGTTTGCCGGTAATCTTCTCGTTTGCCAACTCTTCCGCAAAGTTCTCTACTCTCGCGATTTCATCTGCAGAATATGGCTTGTTCATGAGCTTGGCATCGAGTCCCAATTCACGGGCGATTCCCATCTTCACGGTCAGCGCCTTTACTTTCAGCGACTGCTCATTAGACGGCTTCTTCTCGTATGCCTGAATGGCATCGCTCAGTTTCTTATAAGTCTGTCGCAACTCGCTCTCCTTGAAAGGAGGAGTGAGATAGCTCTGGGTCTGGGCATAGGTACGGCGCTTGGCAATCATTGCCTCGCCTACATTGCCGATGGTATATATATAAAGATGTGGAACCACACCAATCAATCGGTCACTCCAGTCGTTGCTGCCGAGTGCCACCTGCTTTCTCGGGGTATATTCCAGCGATCCGTGGGTTCCGAAATGGATGAGTGCATCGGCACTGAAACCATAACGAGCCCAGAGATAAGAGGCAACATAGGTGTAAGGAGGTGCCTGGTCTGTGCCATGCACAATCTTGAAGGAGTCGCCTCCCACGCCTGCCATCACCTGTGGAAGCAGGGCCACATTGCCAAACTGCAGTCTTGCCACCGCCAACTTACCGTCATCGGTAGCCATATATTTGCCAGGGAAGGAACCATAGAGCTGGTTCATCTCCTTGATCATCTTCTTAGACAAAGCCTTCTGGGTCCATCCGGCAAACTGCTGGGCGGTAACCAGGGCAGGATGTCCAGACTGGAGGAATTGGGTATAGGCACCCTCGGCATAGGTTCCGAAGACGGCACCCTGAGCCTGGATCATCTTTGCCAGTTCCTGAGGATTGGCTGGCAACTTGCCTACATTGTACCCTTCATTCTTCAAGCGAACCAGGAGATTGTAGAGCGATGGAACCACTTCCATTCCCGAAGCGGTGAGTGCATTCTGACCGGGACCCTTGAAGTAGAAGATGGCGATACGCTTGCTGCTGTTCTTCTTGTTCTTCAGATTCACATAGCCCTGCACGCTCTCTACGAAACTCTCCATTCTGTCCGGGATGCCGTAAACCTCCTGCAAGCCCTCCTTGTTGATACGCTGTCCGAAAACCACGTATGGACGGATGGCACCATCAATCTCCGGAGTCACGATGCTCTGCGACATGAAGCCGCCGTTCATTCCCTGCTTGTCATTCTCCCACTCGGTGGTCAAGCGGTTGATATTAAGAGGTGAGAACAGAGGAATATTCTTCTGCTTCAGGAACTCGACGAAGTAATCGCCCAGTCTGCCGTGCGCCATATTCACTACGGCATTTGCCTGAATACTGTCGGCATAATGACCGGCTATAAAACTCTGAAGCTTATTGATGCGATACACCACGAATCCCTTCTTCTCGAAAGCTTTTTCCATATCAGGAGCCGCACCCATAAAACCAGTGAGCATGATGGTAGGAGCACCTTCTTTATATAAACCGTTCTTTACCAGGAAGGCATTGTACTCGCGGATGCTGTTGAAGCCCAGCTCATCCCCCTTTTCATCTTTCGGGTCAAAATGAGTCAGGAGATAGTCTAGTCGCTCATTCACACGTTCCGGCTCTGGAGCCATGAACTTCTTTCCGTCGATAAACTTACGGATGTAAGCGAGCATACTGTGATAATTCTTCTTACCGCCGTTCTCGATGTACTGCATCAGATAATCGGCATCGAAGTTATCCACTGATACGATATTGTTGGCTGGGTTAGTAGCAGCATGAGTCAGGGTCGGCACCTTGTAGGAAGCCTCTTCCAACAGCTTGCGCTGGTTCTCGTCAATTCGGAGTCCCATACCATTCACGATAATCATATCGTAATCTCCCAGATGGTCGAAATCATCGGTTGTGATTTCACTCAGTTTAATCATCGCATTGTCGTTGGCATGCGAAATCTGTCCCAGCGCAATAGCCTGATAGTTGAGGAATGCGATATGGGTAGTACCCACCCAGGCAGAGTAAGCCTTCGCCAGACCTCCCAGAACAATCACGGCCAATAAAGCCAGGAAGATGTGTTTCTTTTTAATCTTTCTGTTTTTTCCTAATCCTTTTTTCATATCTATTCCTTTTTTCGGGTGCAAAGGTATGGCTTATTTAGAAATTGCACAATACCGAGAAATTGTGATTTTCACATTTTTTATACTTAGAAGTTGGTATCAGATTGATAGGCTCAGATTCCCATATCCTAATAAATGAGTAGTCTTTTCGTGGTTTTACGGAATTTAGTTTGGTAGTTTCACATAAAAGCCGTAACTTTGCAACATAAATTAAACAGAACCATAATAATAATGAAGAAACTGATTCTTAGTGCTGCTCTTCTGGCAGCATCTCTGGCATCCCAGGCCCAGCAGGGTCCGCTGTGGATGCGCTACCCTGCCATCTCACCGGATGGCTCTACCATCGCCTTTGCCTATAAAGGCGATCTCTATTGCGTTCCAGCCACAGGTGGCGAGGCACGCCAGTTGACGACCCACGCTGCTTACGACTCACAGCCTATCTGGAGTCCTGACGGCAAGAAGATTGCCTTTACTTCCAACCGAGAAGGTAACCTAGACGTTTACGTCATCTCTGCCAAGGGCGGTGCGCCAACCCGACTCACCACTCACAGCGGCAAGGAGACTCCTATCGCCTTCAAGGACAACGACCATGTGCTCTTCTCTGCCAACATCATGCCTACAGCCCAGAGCAATCTCTTTGCTGCCAATGAATTCTCACAGGTTTACGAGGTAAGCACTGAGGGCGGTCGTCCTAAGTTGTATTCTGTTCTTCCAATGGAGAACATCAGCATCAACAAGAACGGTCAGGTGCTCTATCACGACAAGAAGGGTTATGAGGATGCATGGCGCAAGCACCATACTTCTCCTATCACCCGAGATATCTGGATGCTCGACAACGGAAAGTATCAGAAGCTTACTACCTTCAAGGGCGAAGACCGCAACCCGGTATGGGCTGCCGACAACCAGAGCTTCTACTATCTCAGCGAGCAGGATGGTTCCTTCAATATCTACCGCCGCAACATCGCAAGCGGAAAGGATACCCAGATTACCCAGCAGAAGAAGAATCCTATACGATTCCTCACCTCTTCCGATAATGGTTTGCTCTGCTATGGTTTCGATGGCGAAATCTATACCGTAAAGGAAGGTGGACAGCCGCAGAAGGTCAACATCTCCATCACAACAGACAACGATGAACCAAGCCTCATCCGCAAGGTGCAGTCTTGGGGTGCTACCGAGATTGCGCTTTCTCCAGATGCCAAGGAGGTGGCTTTCGTGATGCACGGCGATGTATATGTTACATCTACAGAATACAAGACCACCAAGCGAATCACCGATACTCCTCAGCAGGAGCGCAACCTGAGCTTTGCTCCTGATGGCAGAAGTCTGGTCTATGCTTCTGAGCGCAATGGCGTATGGCAGATTTTCCAGGCTAAGATCAAGAACGAGAAGGAGAAGAACTTTACTTACTGCACCGAGGTAGAAGAGGAGCAGCTCACCAAGACCAATGTTACTTCTCAGTATCCTGCCTACAGTCCTGATGGCAAGGAGGTGGCTTTCTATGAGGATCGTGCTACCCTCCGCATCATCAATCTGAAATCAAAGGAAGTACGCACCGTACTCGACGGCAAGTACAACTATTCTTACTCTGATGGCGACATCTGGTTTGAATGGAGCCCAGACAGCAAGTGGCTCATGTGCAGCTACATCGGTAATGGCGGATGGAACAACACTGATATCGCCGTAGTAAAGGCTGATGGAAAGGAAGTGCACAATATTACCGACAGCGGTTACAGCGACAGCAACGGCAAGTGGGTACTCGGAGGAAAGGCTATTCTCTTCGAGAGCGACCGTGCCGGTTATCGCAGTCATGGTTCATGGGGTGCAGAATATGATGCCTATCTCATGTTCCTCGACCTCGAAGCCTACGACCGCTTCCGCATGTCTAAGGAGGAACTCGAATTAGCCGAGGCCAACAAGGACGAGAAGGAGAAGAAGGCTGACGAGAAGGAGGAGAAGAAGAAGGAAAACAAGAAGAAGAAAGAGGAGAAGACCGGAAAGATTGAGGTGGATAAGGTGAAACCTCTCGAACTCGACTTCGAGAACTGCCGTGACCGTGTGGTCCGTCTTACCGTCAACTCATCCAATATGGGTGATGCCATCCTCGACAGCAAGGGAGAGAAGGTTTATTACCAGGCTGCCTTTGAAGGTGGCTACGACCTCTGGTGCCACGACTTGAAGGAAGGCAGCACTACCCTGATGATGAAGGGTATCGGTGGCGGCGGCTTCGTTGCCGACAAGGATATCAAGAACCTCTTCCTCTGCAATGGCAGCAGCATCAAGAAGATTGATCTGGGCAGCAAGGCTACTACCAACATCGCCTTCGAGGCTCCATTCAACTACAAGCCTGCCGAGGAGCGCCAGTATCTCTTCGACCATGTATGGCGTCAGGTAGCTGACAAGTTCTATGATCCTAAGATGCAGGGTGTGGATTGGGAGTACTACCGCAAGGTTTATGAGAAGTACTTACCTTATATTAATAATAACTTCGACTTCGCTGAGATGTTGAGCGAGATGCTGGGTGAGTTGAATGCCAGCCATACCGGTTGCCGTTACTATGCTAGCGGCGCTTCTCTTTCTACCGCAGCTCTCGGTGCCTTCTTCGATCCTAACTACGAGGGTGACGGCTTGAAGATTCAGGAAGTCATCAAGCGTGGCCCTTTCGCAGTAAAGAAGAACGAAGTTACTGCCGGCTGCATCATCGAGAAGATTGATGGCGAGGCTATCAAGGCAGGTAAGGATTACAACGCATTGCTCGATGGAAAGGCTGGCAAGAATGTACGTCTCACCATCAAGAACACCAAGGGCAAGACTTTCGACCTGACTATCAAGGCGATTTCACAGGGTGCTCAGCAGGAGCTTCTCTACAAGCGCTGGGTGGATAGAAACCGTGCCATCGTGGATAGCGTTTCAAAGGGCAGAATCGCCTATGTTCATGTCAAGGCGATGAACAGCGAGAGCTTCCGCACCGTATATAGCGAACTCTTGAGCGACAAGAACCGCAACAAGGATGCCGTAATCGTGGATGAGCGCCACAATGGTGGTGGCTGGTTGCACGATGACCTCTGCACCCTGCTCAGCGGCAAGCAGTATCAGGAGTTTGTGCCTCATGGAAAGGTTGTGGGCAAGGATCCATTCAACAAGTGGACCAAGCCATCCTGCGTATTGATCTGCGAGGACGACTACAGCAACGGTCATGGTTTCCCATGGGTATATAAGGAGTTGGGCATCGGTAAGCTGATTGGTGCACCGGTAGCAGGTACAATGACTGCCGTATGGTGGGAGACCTTGATGGACCGCAGCCTGGTATTCGGTATTCCACAGGTAGGTTGCCGCGACATGCGTGGTACCTTCGGCGAGAACACCACCCTCTATCCAGACGTCGAGGTGTATAACTCTCCAGAGGATTACATCAATGGTCATGATACTCAGCTCATCAGAGCCGTAGAGGAAATGATGAAGAAGTAAGGAAGGATAAGTTCAATATTCCCCAGCCTGCATTGAAAAGTGGGCTGGGGATTTTTTATATATAAGCCCTTTATAATGCAGAAAATACTTTTTTTTGTTCACACACCTATTTTTCTCTAAAATAATTTGGCTGTTTACATATTTATTATTACTTTTGCCATGCAAATGCGTACTTTTAAGTGCGAAGAATATGAAGTAAACTAAAAGATTATGAACAATCTTTCAAAATCTAAATACATCACTTTCTGCCAATGTCCAAAGGCATTGTGGCTAAAGATGTATAAACCTGAAGAAATTGAGATAGATCCATTGACGCAAGCCCGTTTTGATGCCGGCACGGAAGTGGGAAATCTTGCCAAAAGTTTATTTGGCGAATATACGGAAGCGACAGTCTGCAAGATGACTGCCGACGGGAGTCAACGCCCCGACCTTCAGGCTATGATTGCCGCAACCCAAAAGCTGATTGCTGATGGGGCGAACAACATTGCTGAGGCTGCCTTTATATACGACGGGTGTTACTGTGCCGTGGATTTGCTGCACAAGACACCCCAAGGCTATACCATATATGAGGTGAAAAGCAGCACCGACATGAAGGAGTTGGAAGTGTATGCACAGGATGTGGCATATCAGAAATATGTGCTAACCAACTGCGGGCTTACCATAACGGGCACTTATCTTGTAAACATCGATAACGAATATGTACTTGACGGCGAACTCGACGTAAAGGGATTCTTCCGCATAAACGATGTCAGCGAGGCGGTTGCCAACGAATATGTCAAGGTGCCAGCCCTTGTAAAGGCTGCAAAGAAGGTGCTCGAAGGTGGAGAACCCAAGCAGGATTTGGTAGAATACTGCAAAAAGCCATACGCCTGTTCGTTCTGGAACTATTGCAGTCGCAATGTCATACCTTCGCCATCAGTCTTCAACCTGTACCGCATGTCTTTCAAGAAGGCATTGGAGCACATGAACGAAGGCCGTCTGTCGTTGGAAGATATGAGACAGGAGAAGCTCACCGACCTACAGCAGTTGCAGTTGGAATGCACATTAGGCAATACTTCCTATATCAACAGGAAGGCTATCGGTGAGTTCTTGAAGAAGCTCTCCTATCCGCTTTATTTCCTCGATTTCGAGACCGAGCAGACCGTGATACCGAAGTATCAGGGCACGCATCCATACCAGCAGGTCACATTTCAGTATTCGCTTCATTACATCGAGCATAAAGGAGGCGAATTGAAACATCGTGAGTTTCTCGGCATATCGGGCGAAGACCCTCGCCGTGCTCTAGCCGAGCAACTCTGCAAGGACATCCCGCTCAACGTCTGCACCACAGCCTACAACAAGGCTTTCGAGTGTACCCGTCTGAAGGAACTGGCAGAGGCATTCCCCGACCTGGCGCCACATCTTCTCAACATCGAATCCCACATTGTGGATCTTCTCGATCCGTTCCGTGCCGGCTATTACTATATGCCAGCCATGAACGGTTCGTTCTCCATCAAGAAGGTGCTCCCGGCATTGTTCCCCGATGATCCCGAACTCGACTACCACAACCTCAGTGGTGGTGTTCAGAATGGCGGCGAGGCGATGAGCATTTATCCTCAGATACAGTTTATGGAGCCGGAAAAGCAAAAGAAAGCTCGCCGAGCATTGCTAGACTACTGCTGCCTCGACACGCTGGCCATGGTGAAGCTGTGGGAGAAGCTGAGGGAAGTGAGTGAAGAATAATACTTTTATATAAATAATATTAACATTTTAATGATATTAAATTATGGCAAATTCAACAAACAACAACACCTTTACTGTTCTTATCGAGTTTGAGAAATGGTATAAAGGACAGGGCATTACGCGTAATTATGTATCAAATCTGAAAAGTGTTCAGAAAGATATTTGCAAATACTTGAAAAATTATCCATGGAACGTAAAAAAGGAGGGATACGAATACGAGGTGTCACAATTCGCAAAGAATGCTATACTACACCCTACAAAGAGCTATGACTTCATAGAAGCAGTCGACTCTTTGCTCAAAGAAGGTGATTATTTGTACGCCAGAACTATTGTAGAAGGAATAAGCTATATAGCAGAAAAATTTAAGAAAGCAATTATCGTCATGAACGACGAAAAGAACACTTTTAATGATAAGTGCTCAGCCCTGAAGCTATTCCGTAAATACTTAGAGACCGACCTATCTGGTCTTAAAGATCCAGGTACATACAACAACAATACCTTTAGAAATGCTATCAACAAGCCGATGTTGGCAAAGATTGACGGCATTGTAGCTTTGGCTAACGAAATTGGCGAAGATAAATTCATAAAATTGGCTATTGAACAGTCTTATTTCTTTGCTCCTGATATTGTTGCTGAAAGAATGAATAAACTTATCGTGGACTTGGACAAAACTACCCCTTTACCTGCCCGTAAAACCACCAAAAATGACAAGGATGCAGAAGAAGGTTACTTCCACTCTGAAATGGGCGGAAACACCTATTATATAGAGGGTAACATAAAAATTCCTATCACGCTTTCGAAAGACGGTAATGACTTCGTCAGATCTCTCATCTCTAACGAAACCGGATTTACTGTTGGAGCAGGCAAGAATACCATCTTCCAGAACTATATCATCTCTCATTTGTGGGGACGAGCATACGACCCTCGCTACTACACCAACTTCTGGAATATTGTACTTGTGCCAGCATGGGCAAACAGTCTTCTTGATAAGAATGGAGAAGAAGGCAGCTTAGCCTCAAAGCTCAAGGCAACCTTCATGGCTATTTCAAAGAAATTGTATATGGCAAAAGGGGTAAACTGGAATAGTTTAAATATGACAGAGCCGCAAATACCAAACAACAATGACGTCAGAAAAGGCGATTATAGCATCAAGATATTGTGCAAGAAGGACAATAAGGGTAAATGCACACCTATAAAAACCATATATATAACTCTACGATAATTACACCATTCCTGATTTTCCGGCATCACATTCCGGTTCTTCCGAATAAAGAAACTTGGTGCAAAGGCAAAAAAGCATTACCTTTGCACCCAGTTTTATTCACTTAAGCAAAATACTACAGAAGATATGAATACAAGATTGACAAAAGAAGATCAAGCACTCATCAAGAAAGCCAGACGCAATAAGTGTTCTGGACCAATCTACAGCGAGGACGGACTTCGCTTGTTGAAAGTACTCGGCAATCCGGAGTTCGTTGAAGTGGAAGATGGTGTGAAGGCAATCTGTGACTATGCATTCCTAGGACTTAACAATCTTCATAATATGGTGTTGCCAGCATCTGTTGTCGACTTGGGCGAAGAAGCGTTCGCAAGCTGCCACAAACTCTTCAAGATAACAATGCCTGGAGTAGAATTTATCGGGAAAGAGTGTTTTGGTCTTTGTGATAATTTAAAGGAAATAGCCTTACCTGAGACATTACGCCAGATTAGAGCAGGTGCCTTTGCTTGCTGCAAAGCTTTGGAAGAGATAAATATTCCAAGTCACCTGAAGATTATCGACAAGTCTGCATTCAGAAGTTCTGGACTGAAAAGTCTCAACATCGTGATAAGCGAAGACTGCGAATGCGGGATTTATGACAGAGCCTTTGCATATTGCAAGCATCTGGAGTCTGTATATCTAAACAAGAATGTGAGGATTACTGAGCGTATGGCGTTTGCTGGCTGCACTTCACTAAAGACGATTGAGTTTGAGCGGCCGTCATTGACATGCTGTGCTGGTGAAATAAACGCAACGATGCTCATTGGCTGTACATCTCTCGAAAAGATTATAGTGCCAAAGAACAAGTACAACCATTATCCGGACTTCAACATCCAAGGCTATGAGTCCGCTCAGTTTGAGACTCGCGACTTCAATAGTCTTATAACTCCGAAAGAATAGACAGAGACTCTCGTTGGCACTATCTTTGAATAAGATAGGCTGCACTCGGCCATCTGAGAACAAGTTCTCATGGCGCTCGTTGGCACTATCTTTGAATAAGACATGATTGCAACTAAGATTGCAACAAAAAGTTGATTTTTTGTTGATTTTCTATGGCATAATTTTTTTATTTCAGAAAAACAGGGTAAATTTCGCGCGACAACATTTTAAAACATAAAGAAATATGGTGAACAAAAACGAAACAACAAACAGTGAAAAGAAGCCTATCATTAATAACGATGAGGCTTTGCGTCTTATCGACCTCATCCAGCAGGGCGACTCCAATGCGGAGAACGAGTTGGCAGAACTCGGTTCTGTCTTTGTCAAGGCTGTTGCAAAGCAGTATGTGGGCAATGGACTCTCTGACGAAGAACTCATTGCAGCAAGTCGTTACGGAATGTTACGTGCCAGCCACAAGTTCGACAAGTCGCGTGGCTTCAAGTTTGCCTCGTATGCCGTATGGTGGATGCGCCAGGCTATTCTGCAAGAGATTCGTAAAAAAGAAAACAACTAAACGACGAAGAATATGATACGCAAAAATTGGGGTGACGACGGTGCACTTACACTCATCAAAGTGGTTCTTGAAAGGACTGAGGACCAAGTGTTGAGAGAACAACTGCTGGAGTTTCTTCAAAACAACGAAGAGCTATGGTCAGATGCTCACGTGAAAGACTTCTATACATTTGCCACCACTCTTGCCAAGGAGTGGCTGGCAAGTCATCAATCATAAAGTAACTAAACAATTAGGGTGTCCAGTTCTCTGTTCTTGAAAACAAGCTGGAAACATCCCTGTTA
>OGLR01000304.1_pt1 | contig 25631 bp, 21 predicted proteins | sample 1572931 | NCBI WGS metagenome assembly OGLR01 (sample SAMEA2581997, study PRJEB24529) | metagenome | biome: Human gut stool | place: China | collected 2011 | reverse complement strand
GGCTGCAAGCCTTGGACTATGATGTAAACTATCGTCATATTCCAATATCGCATTTTTCAACTCTTCGCTCTCTATTTCGACATTAGGTGCCAAATACTTGCTGTCCTCGTTATTACATGAAATAAGAAGGACAATGGCGAGGCTGTAAAGATAAAAATAACGTAACATATTACCAAGTTGCAATTATAAACATTATGAAAATTCCCAAGATAGTCGCAATAGCAGAGCCAAGGCAGAACGCCATAGTAATCCGCTTCCATTTTTTATGCCATTGCTCATCTTCCTTCTCAAATTGCTTGTAATATTTCAGATATCGGTCATCTGTATAAACTGCTTTATATGCAGGTATGTAGCATAATCCTATGGGAATAATGAGGATGGCTAATTTCACAACAGTATTCAAACCACCTAATTCTCTGTATGCAAAACCTCCTAAGATAAATGAAATGAGTAAAGAATAAGCTGAATAGAAATAGCCAAACCAATGATTGGCACTACATATATGATATCCAGTTTCTTTGTCGTAAAAAAACTTATCAATATTCTTTTGTTCCTTAGACTGACGCTCATAACAATTTTTCTTGTATTTCTTTGTGAATAGATATTTGGGGATAGGAGAAAGCAATTTATCGACTATCTTTCCCATGAAATTCCCAAACTTAATGTCTATTAACCAAAGATTATAATGCACAGCATTAAGAAAATACTCAAAACTATTAATTTTCATAATTTTATGTATAAATGAGGACTATGGAAAACCATTCTGAGGCTGCGTGTTATTGCCAATCTTTCTGAATACCTCTATATTTCTATCGTAATATACAGAATCCCACAGATTGTTAAATTCGCATGCCTGTATCATTTGAATATCATATTTTGCTTTAAAATCCTCAAGTGTGAGATTCGTATCTAACCAAAAGCCATAGTTCCTATCGTCAGGCATTTTGACAATAACTTTTCTATTGATATCCAAACCAATTTCCCGACACGATACATCACATTCATCATCGTATTCCAGATACCACTGGGTTACATATTTTAATTTGTCCTCAAAATCGGGATTGGCGGACAGCTTATTTCCAATTCTGTCCACCAATTTACCCCATATAGTCTTCTTCTTCGAGCTTAAAGGAGAAACACTGTTTATCGGTTTTTCATTAAATCTAAAATATAACATTATATTTAGTGTTAAATTTGTTCTATATCCATCATTCTGTCAGTCGATGGAATTTCACTGATCGGAGAATAATCGCCTTTCCACATATCCAACTCGCAGAGTATGTTCTCTTTGTTTACAAGAAGATAGACAGCTACGGGAATTCCGTCCTTATCGTAAAACATACAATTAGAAATCTCTATGCAATCATCTTGTGATGGATCAGATGTTGAATCAAAAGTCAGTCTCAAACTGCCGATTATCTCATCAGTCAACGGAATAACCTTAATCTTTTCTTTCCAAGCTAAATCTAATTGGTATTTGGCTTTTCCTGCCAAATACTCAATTAAATTTAGTTCCACAAGAGTTGTTTTTCGTATTGTTTTCATTATCTCTAAATTCCTATTTTCCATCGTCCATATACTTGTATTCGTATTGCCGCTTATGGAAGTCCTTCTTGGTAACAACTCGTCTGTCATATAGTTTTTTCTCACGAATATCGTCCAGCGTATATTGTGTTAATATCCGTTGCTTTATGGCATATATATAACACGTTTTGCTAATACTAAACAAGCGCGGATCCATGAAAACGATAGAATCAGGTAGTGCAAAGAACATATTATCTGCAATCATCTTTTCCCCATGTATGTATATCCAAGTTGTATCTTCTTGAGCAACGGGTATATTGGGATATTCAATATTCCCTTTCCAAAATATCCAATTGTCAAGAGTGTCAGACTCTGTAAATTCAATATATAGAGTATCATTTGTGCAGTTTTTTATACAAAACAGAGTAACTCTGTCCATAACACAGGAAGTATTTATAAATACTCCTAATAATATACTATACACAAGAAATAGCATCTTGCTATGTTTCTTTTTGCTCATAGTCTATAATTTTTGTGCGTATTTTTAGATGAAGAGACCCTTGAACCCAAATTTCAGATATTTAAATAATCTGGTAGGATTTTTTGATGGATAATAAAACTGCCCCTTTCTTGGTAAAAGTTCTTCAATCCCAAGCCAATTCGCTCCGAAATAGTTCTTTGACAAATAATTTGCCCAAGTCTCTGTCCAGAAATTGCTATGCGTATCTAAACCAGTCAATCTATCAAGTGCACAATTCTTAAAACTCTCTCTTGCAATTACGTAATAATAATCTGCACGACCTACTCTATTATATTGAAGAACGTGCCCAAACTCATGTTGCATCATAACTAGTCCACCAGGTTTACCACTTGTAAATACACCATCGCCTACCACAATACCAATGTCTGGAAATGTTGCGCCTGAGTAATTTCCACTTGTATAAGCCCCTAACATACTGCTTTCAAACACATTTTGATTTTCGAACCTTCCAACGTATTTGATGTTAATTTTACCACCTAAATCAATCTCTTTTGGTAAACATCCTTCACAAGCCATAGCCCCTTCAATATTTATGGACGTTTTTCCTGTCCAAAAGTTTGTACCTTTGTCTAACGCATCAAAACCGCCAAGAAGACCTCCTGTAATTCCACTTGACAATGCTCCTATGCTACCAGAGCCCAAACCTGTAAGAAGTCCTTTTCTAAAGTTTTGTCCATTAACCCATGAATTTCCTGCACCCAAGATAAAACCTCCTGCAAATCCAGAGCTTGCTCCTACTGCTGCACCGGCAAAGAAACCTGTAGATGATATACCTTTGGCTAAACCAGCGGCACCTGTCCAGAAGTTTCCTCCAGCCATGGCAACATTCACTCCAGAAGCTAATCCTGCAGAAACAGCACCTGCTACGGCACCCGTAGTTAGGTATCCAAGTCCCTTTGCGGTAAAATGGAAACCATGTGAAGCCCAGTTAAATATACCTCCAATTGCAGCACCAAAAATTAGATTCCAAAATTCACCGCTTGGGTCTGTGTACTTCAGCGGATTGTTCAGGCAATAGCTGTAACGGTTAAAATTCTGGCTGTTGTCCGGCATCTGTACATAGTTGTCGGGACTGAGGAACCTGCCGATGACAGGGTCGTACAATCTGCCGTTACTTTCCTCGCTTCGCGACAGTGACCGTTGGTTCATATTGATGATGTCGAAATCGTTGAGCATCTCATGACCTGTATAGCCACGGTGTAGCCCGATGGTGTTGCGTCTTACGGTCTGCTTGCCCCATGCATCGTAGGAAGCATCGAAAACTTTAGTGCCGTCTTCATTCATAACGGAGAGTATGCTGCCTATATTGTTATCGTTTATCACAAAAGCCCAATAGCCAACATCACATTTCTTTTTCATAATTCAAGCATGTTTTAACGTCATTGCGCAGCTTGCCGTTTCTTCTGTTTTTTTATCTCTTTCTTTTTCTGTTTCATCAGCTTATGTTCTTGTTTCATCTGTCTCACATATTTTTTCCAATCTTCCTTGTCCTTCCAGAACCATTTCTTAGTCTTTCCATATATACCTGTTTCTGGAATCAGTTTGCTTACAGGAACAAAAACAAGCATCTCGTTTCTATTTCCTGTTTTCTGTTCCTTACCATTGTAAGAGATACATGTACTTTGAACTAAACAGATATGGTTCCTGTCAATTATTTTAAACTTTTCTTTTAAAAAAGGATTACCAATATTTGGATTAAAGCCAAAGTAACTATTGGACTCTATAGTATCTCCATTTACCTTGTAAGTTCCTGCGTTGCTATAAAAACCTCTTCTTGACAATTGAGCTTTTTGTGTCAAATCCATATAGGGTTCATTCGGTGAGAATGAAGAATCTTGGTTCTTGAAGAAAAATGTTCCATGAGTTCCGTCAGAATAGAAAATCGTTCCATAAGCAACACTTTGGCTATCTATATTTACATAATATCCGTCGATATTTATTTTGTCCTCGATACCAATATTCTTATCAGGCGTAAAGAAAAAGAAGTTCTTCCGCATATGCTTTTCGCTTGCTGTTGGTGCGAGAGGGTAACATCCACATAACAATAAGCAGAATAATGTATATAATATTTTTTTCATAAATAGGTATTCAAAATTAATTTCATAAACTCATGTAGATCTTCTTTATTAAATAAATCATCATCTTTCGTCCAAAAAGCGATATGTATTTCAATGTTTTCATTGGCTATGTAGTCCGTTACACATCCTTTTAAGATATTAAAATATGTCTCGCTTTCTGAACGAATTTCGATAATAGATTAATACAGAATACCTACTTGATAATATTCTGATTTACCACAGACTTAATGGATTGTTGTATCCATTATATATAAATAACCCTTTATAAAAGTTGTCTTTTCCCAAAAAATAAGGAGTTTTAACTAAGTATTTATGAACTGCATTCTGTGTCAAACTTTGTACGTAATTATGACTATAACCAAAGCGATATACATTTCCATTATGATTGTAGCCAAACCAAAAGGGTGCTGTGTATATATCTCCTTTTTTCCAAGAACCACCTATACCTTTACTGTTGTATGGGTTATATCCTAATATGTCGTCTCTGTAATAATTCGTTTTTTCCTTAATCGTAGCTTCTTGAGGTCCAGACTCTTTTGCTCCCCAATTAGTAGTTACGTAAGTACCTACAGAAAATTCTCCAATGGAGAGTTCTGCAGCACTTGTACGCCAACGGTCTAAATGGTTTTTACCAAACATATCATTTGACAGACGGAAAGATACATCCTTAGACAATAAGGCTGTAATGGTTCCAACAGTCTGCTTGCCAAGAGTATTTCCCCTTACGACTTCTTCACTGTAATATGTCTTGCCAAATCCTAATCCCCAGCCGTCGTATGCAGCAGTGGCATTCCAACCATAATAACCATTCGTTATGCCTGAGGAGAGATTTATAGATACATCTCCAAAGTTCATTACTAATCCATATAATGCACCACATACAAATCCGTCCGTTCCCAAACCGAAAGTCGGTGATAATGAGAATGCGAAATTGTTGCTGATAGGTACCGTTAAAGATGGCAATGCTTTATTGGCAAAGTTATTGATGCAGATTTTGGCAGAGTACTCCCATGTGGTATTTGTTATACTGCTTGCGGAATATCCTCCTGTGTTGTATCCCAACCAGGAAACGACAGTACCAATCAGACCATTCTTAACGGAAGACATGCCCCAATTGCCTGTTGTAATAGAATTGGACAGATAGCCAGCAACAAATCCCACACCTGCAATTATCAGGTCATCTATGCCAAACCACTCACCGCTTGGGTCTGTGTATTTCAGCGGATTGTTTAGGCAGTAACTATATCTGTTGAAGTTCTGGCTGTTGTTCGGCATCTGTACATAGTTGTCGGGGCTGAGGAACCTGCCGATGACAGGGTCGTATAGGCGACCGTTCATGTTTATGATGTCGAAATCGTTGAGCATCTCATGACCTGTATAGCCACGGTGCAACCCTATAGTGTTGCGTCTTACGGTCTGCTTGCCCCATGCATCGTAAGTGGCATCGAAAAACTTCGTGCCGTTTATGTCCATAACGGAGAGTATGCTGCCGATATTGTCTGTAAAGGCAAGAAAATAATAATCCTTGCCGTTCTCACGTACAACTATGGTGTTACCGTCAAGATAGTAGAACTCACGAGCGGTGCCGTTCTCTATGATTCTCTCAAAATTGCCAGCGTAAATTGTAGTCTGGGCAATAGAGTTATTCTTTACGCATGTAGAAAGCCACCGCTCACGGTCAGGACCGTAGGCAAAAAACATCCTTGTGCCTTTTGCCTCATTGTCTATCGTCTGAATTTTTCCAAGTTCATTGAAAGAAGTGGTCAAGTTGTCGCATAATGTATTTGTATTGTTATTATACACTTCTGCCACAGCATGTGGCTGGAAATTACTATAATAAAAGTATCTGCCGACACCGGTCTTGTTGATGATATTTCCATTGGGTGAGTAATCTATAATCTTCTCTCCAGTTTCGCTGTTCCTTACAGAAGTTAGTCTGTCGAGATTGTCGTAGCCAAATTGTTCTAACGGCTCATTATTTCTCCTGCGCAACATCAAATTTCCAGTAGCACTGTTGTATTCCTCAACAAAGTTTTCCAAAACAGCAGTGCCTTTGGATATTCTCAGATTGCGTTCATATCCCTGAGAGTTGCGTGTCCGTGTGGCTGTAAGTTGTCCTAAGAATGAAGAACTGCTGACAAGACCGTCGGCACTCTCCAACTTATAGATAACTTTGTCGCCTACAGCAGCCTGCGTCTTGTATCCGTATTCGTCATATTGGTATGCCACCTCCAGACCGCCAGGATATGTTGTGCTTGCCAATTGGTTGTCATCGTTATATGCGTATGAGGATGTGTAAGTTCCATTTCCACCCATGTTGCGCACTTCGGTAATAACACGTCCTAAGTTGTCGTGAGCGTATTCAACAGAATTGTTGTCGAGAGACTTTTTTGTTAGTCTCAACTTCTCGTAGCCTGTAGTACCGTAGGTGTAAACTATTGTTTTCTGCCCGATTTGGGTAGATGCCAAACGACCAAGGTTGTCATAGTTGTTGGTGGTCTTTATGCCTCTTGCATCAGTCTGCGTCAGCAATGTGCCGTCAGCGGCATAAGTATAAGTTGTGGTTCCCGCATCAGGGTCGGAGAGAGACAATTGGTTGCCCGCAACGTCGTATGTCATGGTGACAATAGAGCCGTCTGTCTCAACACTGCTTGGCTTGCCAATTGAGGAATAGGTGTATTCGACCTCACTGATTGGATCTGTAGATTTTACGATATTTCCCCATGCATCTGTAGTAGTGGTATATGAACGTCCTGCGGTAGTGGTTGTAACAGAACGGTTTCCGTATGAGTAAGATGTTGACTTGCCTGTGCTCGACACATCCGTAGCAACTCTTCCACGCTCATCGTAGGTCAGTTCTTGCGTTATGGTCAGGTTGCCGGTTTTGTTTTCTATATGAGAGACTTGTCCCTTGCTGTTATAGGTTGTGGTTTTGTTGATACCCACACCCTTAACTCCAACCGTCTCCCGCAAGACCTCTTTTCCGCCCTTGTCGTACCAAATTGTTATGTCTGGTTTGGCTGTTGTGCTCTCAGTTGTGTAATATTTCTTGCTGTCAGAAGTTCCCCAACCTGTATCGTATGATGTCGACGTTCCGTCGGCATGCCATGCGTATATCATGCGTCCCCATCCGTCATAATCATATTCTGTTGTCAGAATATTAGAAGGCTCAGTCTCGTCGCTCTCTGTAAGCATGTTGCCCCACAAATCATACGTGAAGGTATTGACGGCCGATGCCGGGCTGGTATAACTTTTAACGACGAAACGCCCCGACGGGTCATAGTCATTGTATTTTGTTATAGCCTTCACGCCGTTGCCTGTGGTTACAGATGAGAGGACATTGCCGTACACGTCATAGGTCGATGTTGTCTTGAGCGCCATGTTTGTTCCGCTGTTCTCAGTCATTGTCAGCACATTGCCTTTGTCGTCGTAAGTATAAGCCGTAACTGTAGTATATGGCGACGGGGCGTCTGAGTGTTTCTGAGTCATGGTCAATTTTGCGGGAAGCCATACTCCGCCTTTGTTCTGGTAGCCGGAGTATGATACTTTCTTATACATATTGTCGCCGTCGTTCTGTACAGTCTCATCGACAACAACACCCTTTGACACATCATAGTTGGATATGGTTGTGGCAGTATTGCCGTCCAAATCGGTCACGTCTTTCCTGGAAACATACGCAAAGTAGTTGTTGCCTGCCTTTGATACAGAGAATGTTGACACTATCGTGGATGTATTGTCTCCTGCCGAGCTTGATGACTTGATCTCAGTTGGTATCCACAGGCTCTCGTCCCATTCCGTTATACAGCTGCTCTCTCTCGTACCCAACGTGGTGTTCTCGCTGGTTACGGTGTTGAAGCCGAGCATGCCCTTGCCTGCGATATGCAGCCTGAGATCCTCATAGGAATAATTTGTTGTCAGCTTGCCTGCGGAGCCATTGTCTCTTCTTACGGTTTCAACGACAGACAGCGGAAGTGTATATGTGTTGACAGGGTAAGCGTTTTTAATGCTCTTTTTATAGACATTAGGATTTGCTGCACTTGCATATTGGATAGAGCTGCCATTATCCAGACCGTCATATATTTTAATGATTTTTCCAATCGACGGCAGTTTGTCTCCTGATTTATAGATGCAGATCTTCTCATTGAACGAATCATCTGTAGCAGTCAGCCTGCTGCCATAATTCGCAATTTCCACGTACCCGTCACCGTCAAAGTCGCCAGTGAAGATGGAGCTTTCATTAGCGTCATCCTCACGGTGTTTGGTATAGCTTTTGGCAAGCACAAGATTAGAGCCTGTAGAATAGAGCCACCTGACCTGTGTGTCTGTATACACATTGTCAAAGTGGGGGAAGCCTCTGTGGTCATATCCTGCCTTGCATACCATGACATCGGAGCGTCCGTCGTGGTCTATGTCGCATACGGTTATGGCAAAGCGGCTGTCGTCCTTGCCCGAGGCATGGTCTGAGACTCCGATATCCGGTGTCTGCGTATGTGAGAAAGTCCCGTCACCATTGTTGTGCGCTATATACAGGCAAGACCCTCCTGATTTGTAATAGACAAAGTCAGACAATCCGTCACCGTCGAAATCGCCTTGCTGCATTTTCCAATGATTACCAAAATCGGTTCCCGATTTTGTGTCAGCTTCCGTAAATCTCTCTGCGGCAGTAACTCCTCCATTGTTAAAATAGATTTTATAACCGCCATCATACAGCAGTATCAGGTCAGAGAGTCCGTCGTTGTTGTAGTCGCCGACAAAAAGTTTCTCGATATCTTTGTTTACACCCTGTGGAAGTGTAAGGTTTAATTCTGTATGGCTTAAATTCGAGTCGCCATCATATTGTACTATAGTACAAGGGTAGACATCATTCTTTTTTCGCTGTTCCAGACACACGACATCATCCTTGCCGTTACCGTCCACATCTAACGTTGCAAACAAAGGGGCCTTGTCTGTAGACTTGAGATCTACGGCAAATGTATAAAATCCTCCACTCACCATAGATGCGATATCGCTGCCCATAATAATGTTGAAAACAGCCTGATTCCAAAGACCGCTTACCGCATTCTGGAACGGGAACACCAAATCGTTATAGCCGTCACCGTCAAAGTCCATGACAGACGAGCCGCCAAACATTGACTTTATATCATCCATGGACATTCCTGGTGGAAGAGAGTATGCCAGCGGTGTTTTGTATGTTATACTTCCTGAAGCTGCGACCTCGCTTCTACTTACATATACATTAGTAAAATAACTGTAAGATGAGCCGCCGGCCCAAACTGCTGTAGTTACTTTCACAGGTGAGACCCTTATAATATCGCTGACACCATCACTGTTAAGGTCTGCTGCAAAAAAATGTTTGCTTGTCTCCTCTATGTTTCCCCAGCCATTATCATTTGTTGAGACATCAATTTGGGATGCATGAACACTGACAGCAGGCAGATGTTCCCAGGTGAATTTGACAGGGGGAAATTTTTCGCCGCTGCCGTTTGCCTCCTCAACCTTTACAAGCCGAGTCCATTTTCCATAAGACTGGTCTGATTTGTCATTGTAAGTAAATGTGTATTTCCGGTACGCTTTGCCGTTGCTGCTTGTCGTTACGGATGAGAGACGCGCCATTGTAATTCCCTGCTGGTCCTCAATGACAAACGGTCTCGCATTTTCGCCAAGTCTCTCATAAACAAAGCTGATTTTGTTGACTATACCACGGTCTTTAACTGAGTTTTTACCATAGGTGATAGTAATTGGCCTGATGCTAAGCTCTGCGACGGTATAATCATAGGTTATGTAATTGGAATACCTGTCTGTCGCCTTGCTGACATACCACGAGGCTATACGAGAATATCCCTTTTTATTTCTATAGGCTATTTTTGAATTTGCGGAATTGCCATACTCATAGGTCATACCGGTATTGGTTGTCATCTCAAACCATGTGGTAGTCGCCGTGTTGTTGTAGTTGCCATGAACCACAATCTTTGTAAACGGGTCTCCCTCCACAGTATAGACAGCGCCATTTTGCCCTGCGGTGCCTGACTGCAGTATCATGCGCTTGCCGTCAATGAACAGGTTGTCGCTTGACGTATATGTTACTCCTGATTGTCTGCCGTCATGAAACATGTCACAGCCCCCTCAGGTAATTGCGGAGATACCTGTTATATTGAAACCATATCCCACAAGTCCATATCCGCCAGACTGGCTGTTATATGCTATGCCAACCTGTGGTGTGAGCGGTCCTCCGTTGGGAACCTCAAATGCCATGCTGTATACAGCCGCTCCTGAGCTTGAGACATCAAGAACGCCTTTTGGTGTACCTACAGAGTTGCCCATGTCTATAACGCCTACGCCAAGAGAATCTGGATTAACAGGTTTTCCCGGGTCAACTGGGAAAAAAGGCCCGTCAGGCTCATATTCTTCAGGATTATTGCCAAGTCTGTTTGGGGGTGGGGGAACAACAGAGTCCTGCTGGGGGATGTTCAGCATGTACATATCGTTTTCCACAAACTCAGATTTGCCAACGAGTGCTGTGCCCAAACTATAAGCACTGGCACAATATGGCATACTTAATAATATGACGCAGAAAAATATCTTTAGGACATTATATATTCTCATTTCTTTGTTATCTTCCATGTTGTCGGGATATTGTTAATTGTTATTCTCAAAAGATAGACACCTGTAGGATTATTGCTGATGTCTATATCGGCAACATCATTTTTAATCTCGCCTCTCACTGTCAGAGCACCCTGAGCATTATAAACTACATACGAGCACTTATCTGTGTCTTTTAACCCGGAAATGCAGATTTTCAGACTGCTCTCAGTAGAGTTTGGATATATTCTGACGGAATGGTCTTGGAGTTTATCAGAGAACATCCGGTCCTCAGGGAGAATGCCCTGCCTGTTTGCCTGCGCTTTTGGTGCAGATATCACTATTTCCCGCTTTATACGATTGCCAGCCGCATCGTAACTGTATCTTATTTCATTTTGGGCAAAGGATATGAATGGCAGGAATAACAAAGACAATAGCGAGCAGGTTAACTTCATAATATTATATTTCAAAATTAATAATAATAACGCTGCCAATTATTCAACTTCCACCTCGGCACTATACACCTCATCACCTATGTACAGCACGAGCGTGTATTCGCCTGCGAGGTCATCGGGGGCGGTAACCGTGCCGTCCTCACTTATTACAGACGTGTACACAACGGTGTCGCCTGACATGAACTCTATGGCCTCGCCTGCGAGATAGTCAGGAAAGGTGAAGATGTGACCGGACTGTGATGCCGTTATTGGCATGGCTGGTTTTCGGGGTGTGGTTGGATATGAACTTAAATGTTTTATTTTCTTGAATACGACATTGACTACAATGTCATTTGTTGGCACTTTATTATATGCGACGGCATTTATAGACAATAAAAGTGCTAATACAATCAGTAATTTTTTCATAGTTGTAATTTAATTGGTTTGCCGCAAAGTTATGCGCTTTTTGCCAAACAGCCAAATGGCAAATAAAATAACATTACAAACTATAATAACATACAAAACGTAATAATGTGATATCCAATAGAGTTTCCAATTAGTTTCCAATTGAATATACAAAACAATATTCGCAAATGTAGATAATAAGAATTTAAGGACAGCTGCTGTTATGTGTTGTAATCTATCAGTTTATCAAAATCTTTTATATCACCCTCTCTGTTGAATATAATTTTCATCAACATCCTTCTTCTTTTTGAAATAACCGACTTGGATGCGTTTAGAAGAATGGATATTTCTGATGGCTTGAAACCGCATTTTGTCAATATACAAATGGAATAATTAAAGTTGTCCATGTTGCCTTTGGGGTTTACCTTGCTCTTGAATGCCGGGAACTGCTGCTCTGTGAGGCTGGTCAGTTCCTTAATAATCTCATAACTGGCATATTGCTTGTTGGCGCAGGCGGACAATGCCTGCTTATAAAATACGGAATTGTAGATGGCAGTTCTTGCCTCCTCAAATTTTGCTGTGTTTTGGGATTTCTCCCTTTCTCTCATTTTTTCTATTTCAGAATTCGTGTGCTCGACAAAGCATGTGAGCCTGTTTTGAATATCCTTTTCTGCCTGTTCCCAAAATTTGGCATGGCGCCCCGCTATTATGGCGGCTATTGTTGCAAGGAAGGCAATGGCGACAGCTACTGCCACAATGCCGCCTGCCTGCCGCCTGATGCCGTCAATTGCGGACGTGGCTGCTTTTTTCTCATGACAGCTCAAAGAGTTGTATACAATGTCTGTATTTTGTATGGCGCAAATAGAGTCGTATAGCTCAGAGGCGAGTATGGCATATTTTGAGACGGAATCGTTGTTGCCTGTTTGCCGGTAAAATGCTGACAAACCTTCTAATATGGCATGTTTGTCATCCATGACAACGCTCTCGTGTAGCCCTTTTGTCAGGAAATATAATGCGGAGTCCATGAGCCCTGTATTTCTGTAGTATTCCGCCTTGTAATAATAAAAGACATTGTTTTTCTGGCCTTCTGTGCCGCCAGTGACCTTTGTTGTGTGTGAAAATATGTCTATTGCCTTTTTTAATCTCTTGAAATCTTTCTTGTTTAGGAATGCGTCCATTGTTGCCCCCTCTGTTATGTTGGTATCGTCGTACGCTCCTATTTTTCTGAACTCTTGAGCACACTTCGTATTATGCACTATCACAGAGTCAAAATCTCCGCGTAATGAATATGCCAGTCCCTTATGGCTCAGTATTCTTAACGCATTTATCGGGTCGCCTGCTTTATGGGCATAATAAACTGCTTTGTCAATTGACATTATCTGTGCGCTTGCCAAATTCACTTCGTATTCCGCATCTGATTTTAGCCCGTAGATTTTATAAAGTAATCTGTAGTGTCTCCGGCTGTCTGTGGAATCGTATTGTTCAATAGCCCTGAGAGTATGCTCCATGACCTTGGGCCAGTTGTCAAGATCACGATATACACATGCTGACAGATATTGCGACATCATTTTCTCATAAGCCGTACCGTTCTTCTCGTAATATGAGGTTACTTTGTTTAGAATGGTGTCTGCTGTAAAGTTTCTGTAGGCTTTATTCATGGCATAGGCATAGGAGAGCTCAAAATCCATTCTTTCCGCCTCAGGCTTTCTACCAATTCGTCTCTTTTGGCTGTCAAGTTGAGAAAGAATGGGTTTGGCTGAGTCTGGATAATTCTCCAGACGCGTCTCCACATTCTCCAACATTGTGCCCGAATGCCGGTTCTCGACACATCCGGCCAATAATGTCAACGCTGTCAGGATGAGAGTTGTCAATAACAGATATGCGGATTTCATGTTGTTTGCTTTTTTTACTGTCTGGCGGAAAATGTAAAAACATTGGAGTGGTTTAAAACTTATATTCCGCCGCCTATGGAGCTTTTCCAGCTCTTGCCAGGACTTGTTCTGGCTCACAGTTTGTGTTTTCAAAACTATGAGCCAAATCAGTGTGCGCCAGAGTCGTTCTGCCATTGGCTTGGATGTATCAGAGTGATAATCTTTATATTCTTATTTCGTCTGCACCCGATAGAGTGTTAATGACGGATTTTCGCAGTGATCTATAGATTTTAGCACAACAGTAGTGTCTGTTTTCAGTTTGTTCACGTAATTGGTGATGCGCCGGTCGAACTCATCGCCATCGGATGCCTCGATGATGTAGTCCACATGACTGACAAATTCTGTTGGGAAGATACCGACGAAATAGCATGTGTCGCAGACGGGTTTCATCTCGTAGAATGTAGAAAAGGGACAAACCACAATGTCTGACGGTTTGAAATGTTGCCGCTGAATAAAAGAGCGTATGTTTTTATAGTTCCACTGATTATCGGGCTGCATCGACCTGATGCCGAAGATTGTCAGCAATACTGCTACCGCACCAAACACGGCACACCACAATCTGTGTCTTGCCGCTATAGACGTGACAGAAACTAAAAGAGGGAGGAAGGCCATCCATCGGTAATAGGCAGGAAAACGTCCCGCTATTGTCATGATTAATGGCACATAGAGCGCGCATAGTAACATTACGAAGCCTTTGTCGCCCACGAGATTTCGCAGGTTATTCCTGAAAATGACACCGTATGCTGCCAGCGCAATAATTGAAAGTATGATGAAACTGCGGTATTCGGCAACAGAGCCGAGTCGTTCGAAAAAGTCAGAATCTGCGCTTAGTTCAAGCAGTTTCTGTGTGTAAGGCTCCGAATTAAAGCCAAATACCCCGCCAGCCCAAGGAAGCACTGCCAAGGCTATGCCCGACAGTGTGGCAGAATACTGAATGATACTGCTTGCAAAAGCCGCCAGCCGGCCGTGAGCCAGCATGAATAGTGCCACCAGGAGCAGTCCTGATAATATGCCTGTCAGCAGGATAATCAGCAGATGGAGACTTTCCTTACGCCGGCCTTTCTTAACTATGAAGAAATACATCCATACTGCTAAAAGGCAGACTGCGGCTTGAACACCTGTGCATAAAAGCAGGGCAGAGGATACAATGACTGCAAAGCGTGTTGTTTGGGACTTTGCCGACAGATAAGTGTCAATTGCCAAGACCGTGAGGACAAAAACCAAAGCACAGAGTATGTCTGGCCGTCCGTTTCTATACATCCATGCCATTTCGCCGGTGCCCCACAGCAACACCGTGAACAGGGCAACTGTCCATGTTGTAAGCCGGAGTCCATGTCGCCTCATAATCCGTAGGCAGATTCCGCCAAGCATGAAAGTAAAGAGCAGATTCATGCTCCTGACTGTAACCAGGCTGCTGCCAAACAGCCATATCCATACGGTTGCCGCCATCTGGTAGAGTGGAGGGTAGGTCGAAAAGGGATATTGCCCTACTACGCGATACCAGGCCGTAGTCTCCCATGAGCCATGAACGGCCATATTGTAAGATGTGTCGAGCATCATCACCTCATCAATCCAAGGATGCAGATTGGATAGAGTAACGAGATTGACGATAATAAACGCCAATGACAACAGAACGTAGGTATAGATGCAGGCTCTTCGTTTCATATATTTTTATCTGAACCTTTCAGAGGTTATGGTTAGGTTATCAGACCTTAAAATAATGTAATGGTATAAAGATATATTACAGCCGACGGAATAGCCATGAGCGACGAGTCGAAGCGGTCGAGCATTCCTCCGTGTCCGGGCAGAATGTTTCCGCTGTCTTTAATTCCAAGAGTGCGTTTGAACAGGCTCTCTACAAGGTCGCCAAGAGTTCCGGCTACAACTACAACCAGTCCGAGACCTACCCATCCGGCAATGCTCAGCTGATGCGCCTCAACGCCGTTGTTGGCATACCATCCGAGAGCGGCTGCGACAACCATTACCAGCAGTCCGCCGCCAATGGAGCCTTCCCAGCTCTTGCCCGGGCTTATTCTGGGGAACAGTTTGTGTTTTCCAAACAGTGAGCCAAAGCAGTATGCGCCAGAGTCGTTGGCCCATAGGAATATGAAAATGCTGAGCGGCAAAAGCATGTCGTAGTTTATGCCTGTGCCGTCGGCAGAGACCTCAAATGCCAGAATGTTTATCATCGACAGTGGCAGAGCCACGTACATTTGGCCGAGCATGGTGTAAGCCCAGTCGTTGACGGCATTTTTATTTTCTGTATACAGCCCGCTCACGAACAGGTAGACAATTGTCAGCAAGTATGGGACAAATGCTATGAAGTTGTTCAGAATGCCCATCCGCCAGCCTGCTACGGCGACAAATAGGTATACACCTGCCACGGTAGATATGAAGCGGTTTACCCTTACATCGTCTATGTCGTTCACAAGTCCTGTATACTCCCATAGTGACAGTCCTGTGATGAGTGCAAAGAGGAATACCATGGCTCTCGGGTTTAGAAATCCGGCTACCATTATGGTAACGAAAAGTGTGCCTGTAATTGTTCTGGCGATGAAGTTTTTCTGTTTGTCTGTCATAGTATTTAGATTATTTAGTGAGTGAAGAGTTAAGAGTGAAGAACGAAAAATCCGTTAGCTTTTATTGGTGTTGGATTTTTCTTTCTTCACTCTTCGTTCTCCGTTATTCATTATTGTTTTCTTCAGCCAGTCGTCTCTCGTGCTCTTCTTGAGCTTTTCTGACCTCCTCTGGCATGTCTTCGAGTTTTGGATCGGCCAAGGCGTCGTTCTCGTCGATAATCTCCTGTGAGCGGCTTACCCATTGACGTTTGCCGAAAATTTTCTCCACGTCCTCAGCAAAAATAACCTCACGGGTTATCAGCAACTCTGCCAGTTGGTTGTGTCCCTCCTTGTGCTCAGTCAGCAATTTCTTGGCACGTGCATATTGGTCGTTGATGAGTTTCAGAACCTCGTCGTCTATGATTTTTGCCGTTGTCTCGGAGTATGGTCTCTGGAGCTGGTATTCCTGATTGTTGTAATAGCAGATGTTTGGCAGTTTGTCGCTCATGCCGGCGTATGCAATCATTCCGAAAGCGCTCTTTGTGGCGCGCTCAAGGTCGTTCATTGCGCCTGTCGATATGTGGCCTGTGAAAAGCTCCTCGGCAGCGCGTCCGCCGAGTAATGCGCACATTTCGTCGAGCATCTGCTCTTTGGTTGTAATCTGCCGTTCCTCTGGCAGATACCATGCCGCGCCCAGAGCCTGTCCGCGCGGAACTATGCTCACCTTGACGAGCGGATTTGCGTATTGGCAGAACCAGCTTATGGTGGCGTGTCCGGCCTCGTGGAGAGCTATCGAGCGTTTTTCGGCAGCCGTCATCACTTTGGTTTTCTTCTCGAGTCCGCCGATAATTCTGTCTACGGCGTCGAGGAAATCCTGTTTGCCAACTGTCGGCTTATTGTGGCGTGCGGCAATAAGGGCAGCCTCGTTGCAAACGTTGGCAATATCGGCACCAGAGAAGCCTGGAGTCTGACGTGCGAGGAAATCGATGTCCACGCTGTCGTCTTTTTTTACAGGTTTCAGATGGACCTGGAAAATTGCCTTTCTCTCGGCAAGGTCTGGCAGGTCTACGTTTATCTGCCGGTCGAAACGTCCGGCACGAAGGAGTGCCTTGTCGAGCATGTCGGCGCGGTTTGTGGCCGCAAGCACTATTACGCCGCTGTTTGTCCCGAAACCGTCCATTTCTGTAAGCAGCGCATTCAGAGTGTTTTCCCTCTCGTCGTTGCCGCCCATTGACGGATTTTTGCTTCGTGCGCGGCCGACGGCATCAATCTCATCGATAAAGATAATGCAAGGTGACTTTTCTTTTGCCTGATGGAACACGTCGCGGACACGGCTTGCTCCCACACCGACAAACATCTCTACGAAATCGCTTCCGCTCATAGAGAAGAATGGCACTCCTGCCTCTCCTGCCACAGCTTTGGCGAGCAGGGTCTTGCCGGTTCCCGGAGGACCGACGAGCAAAGCTCCCTTTGGAATCTTACCTCCAAGGTCGGTATATTTCTGAGGATTTTTCAGGAAGTCTACAATTTCCTGCACCTCCTGCTTTGCGCCTTCCTGTCCGGCCACGTCTTTGAAGGTTATGCCCAGGTCGTTGGCTTTCTCGTAGAGTTTTGCCTTGCTTTTTCCGACGTTGAACATAGCTCCGCCTCCGCCTCCCATGCGTCTTCCCATAAACCATATAAAGAGGAAGAAGATGATGAGTGGCGAAAAGTTTATCAGGAAGTTGAACAGTCCGTTGCTCTCGTTTTTCTCGTAGCTGTAGTCGAGGATTTTTCCGCGTTTCTGCGCGTCGGCGAGATATGTCTCAAGGTCTTCGCCCGAGCCGTAAACCACTTTCACGTATGGAGAGGCACCTGTTTGCTTGGCGCTTTGTTTGAATACGGTACGGATGTATTTCGGGTGTACGTACATTTTCAACTCGTCCTCGTCTTTGTTTACGACAACGTTTTTGGCGTATCCTTTTTCCACATATTCTTTGAATTTTGTATATGTGGCATCCTGTGCGGCTCGTTCTGTTGCGCCACTTGCAAGCGAGTTGCCGCCGCCCGTGACGAAGAGCAATGCGAGTGCCATGATGATGATGCCGTAAATCCAGTTCATATTGAATTTTGGCATTTTCGGCTGCTTGTCATTGTTCTGGTTATCATTCATGTTATTGTTCATACTTTATATTTAGTGAAGAGTTAAGAATTAAGAGTGAAGAATCCATTAGCCTTTTTCGGTATTTGATTGACTTACCCTTTGGCCGTCGGGCGTTGTTTCTATTCTTCGTTTTTAATTTTTCTCATAGGCGCATCCTGCCACAAGTCCTCTAGATTGTAGAAATCTCTTACTTCTGGTAAGAAAATGTGAACAATCACGTCAACATAGTCTATTGCCACCCAATGGGCAGTCTCAAGCCCGTTTACGTTTGCGGGTTTTTCTCCCAATTCTATTCTTGCCATATCTCCCACCGACTCGGCAATTGCCTCTACCTGTGTTGGCGAGTTGCCCTGGCATATAACGAAAAAGCTTGTTATGGCTCCGTCGGTTTTGCGCAAGTCTACGATAACAATGTCCTCTCCCTTTTTCTCCTGTATTCCCTTGGTGATAGTCTCAACCAGCTGTTCTGTATTTGTCATAAGTATTTTGCCCCCTGCCCCCGGTGGGGAAACGTTATTTAATATTTATTGTGATACACCCCCCGCCGGGGGGCAGGGGGGGCTTTTAATCTTTGCAAAGATAGTGCTAATTATCCGAATATCCATTTATTTTGCATTTTAATTAGATATTTTTTAGATACCGTGTGGTTAAATATGCACGTATATGATTTTTTTTGTTTACTTTTGCTGCATGAAATTGGAAGAAATAAAAGACAAACGTATTGCCGTTCTGTTGTCGGGAGGTGTCGACAGCAGTGTTGTCGTACACGAGTTTGCTGCCATGGGGCTGCATCCCGATTGTTTTTATATTAAAATTGGTCCTGAGGAACAGGAGGAGTGGGACTGCTCAAGCGAGGAGGATTTGGAGATGGCGACGGCTGTGGCACGGAAATATGGCTGCCGTCTTGAGGTTGTAGACTGTCATCGGGAATATTGGTCGCAGGTTACCCGCTATACCATGGAGAAAGTACGCGCGGGCTTTACGCCAAATCCCGATGTCATGTGTAACCGTCTTGTCAAGTTTGGCGCTTTCGATGAGAAACGGGGGCATGATTACGATCTGATAGCTACCGGACATTATGCCCAGACGGAATGGATTGACGGACGGAAATGGCTCGTGACGAGTCCTGACCCTGTGAAAGACCAGACAGATTTTCTGGCTCAGATTTACGACTGGCAGCTCAAGAAAGCAATTTTTCCCATAGGCCACTATATGAAGGGCGAGGTAAGGGAAATTGCCGAGCGTGAGCATCTTGTAAACGCCAGGCGGCGTGACAGTCAGGGAATATGTTTTCTCGGCAAGATAAACTATAACGACTATATACGTCGCTATCTTGGCGAGCAGCCGGGAAAGATAGTGGAACTTGAGACAGGAGAAATCATAGGCGGGCACCGTGGACTGTGGTTTCATACAATAGGGCAGCGTAAAGGGCTTGGACTTGGAGGCGGCCCGTGGTTTGTTGTGAAAAAAGATGTAGAGCAGAATGTTTTGTATGTCAGCCATGGCTACGACCCGGAGACGGCATACAGGAGCGAGTTCAAAGTCCGTGATTTCCATTTCCTGACCTCAGAGTTTGAGTCTTCACGTGTGACGTTCAAAATAAGACATACCCCAGAATGCCATCATGCCTCAATAGAAAATATTGGAAATGGCGAATATATTGTGCGGTCGGATGAGAAAATTCACGGTGTGGCACCCGGGCAGTTTTGTGTTGTCTATGATGCCGCCCGTCACCGCTGTTTTGGAAGTGGGGAAATAACAATTTAAGTGAAGAGTGAAGAACGAAGGGTGAAGAAATTTAAGTGAAGAGTGAAGAACGAAGAGTGAAGAATCCTATAGAATTTTTGGAATTTAATTCTTTACTCTTCACTTAAATTTCTTCACTCTTCGTTCTTCACTCTTCACTTAAATCTCTTCACTTAAATTTCTTCGCTGTTTTTTATTTTACAATCTTTGACGATTTTTTGCCCTGACGGAGAATGTATATGCCTGGTGCAGTGGCATTTGTGCGGCGGCCGTCGATGGTATAATATTCTGTCGGAGCCGATTTGTCTGCTGTTATGCCTTTCACGCCGGTAACATCAGAATAATCGCTGAAGTCAACCTTGTAGATGTAGGCATATTCTTCAGTTTCGGGATCAAAACTTTGAACGGTGAATGTTTCTGGGTATCCATATTCGAGATTTTGCCCGATTTCACCTTTTGTGTGCTCCATCACCATTACAGGCTCATCGTTCTCTTGAGCTGTCATGAATATTTCGGTCTCCAGTCCATATTTGTTTTTGCGGTAAAGTTCAGTCTCTGTATAAGTATAATCTTCCTCACCTTCCTCTTTGTAAATTTCGGTTGATTTATAATTATAGCTGCCGTAGTTGTCGATGACGGAATATTCCACTTCCACTGAGCCGTTCTCGTAAGTAAGCATAGAGTGGTATGAACCGTGTTCATCAGGATAATCCACCGTCACCTTGTTTTCGCCGTCATTATCCATAACGGTGCATGATGCGATGCCGTTTTCCGTAGTTGTGATATCCTCTGTGAGAATTTGTCCGTTGGTGTGGTGCCAAACAATGTCTTTATATTCAATTTGGTCCTGCCAATACAAGTTGCCGTCTTCATCATAGGTAAGCGCACTTGTCACGATGCGGTTTGCCTTGTTGTCGTCGCCATACTCCACGGTCATTTTCTGTGTGGCCTCATATTCGCCTTCGTAAAGCACCTTAATGGTCACTTCTGTAACATTTCCGAGGTTGTTGCGTGTCACTTCCCTGCGGTAGCAGTTGCCCATGTCGAGCCATTCGTCTCCCATCCATATAGACTCAGTGTTGGCTATGATTACATTGTGGACTTCTGAATCATACTCGCGTATCTGCTTAGTATAATTCGCAAATCCGTTATCAGCAGACTCTTCTACCAGCCGTGATGTTGGCATGCCGAATTCGTTATATACGTATGTGGTGCGCTGTGCCGGTTCATCTTCGGCGGGTGTGCCCTCGGGAGCAAGCGGTGTCACAAGGTCTGTCAAAATACGCCCTGCGGCATCGTAGGTTGTCTCATATTTGGCAGAATACATCCATTCAGAAGCTTCTGAATCCCATTCTGACAAAATCTGCGTTCCCGGGCGCCAGATAGAGGTTGTGGCCTCAGCTTTCTGGAACTTTTTAACAGGACGCATCTTTTGTATTTTGTATTTTCCGCCATTCTTTAGCGATTTTGCCTTAATTGGTGAGAACACCGGAGAGGCACTCATGGATGTTGCGGCGATTGCAGCTGCAAATAAGATGTAAAGTTTTCTCATGCTAATTAATTTTGATTGATATAATATTGTTTTCTAATTGTCGGGGTTATGTGCGTTTTTGTTGCATAATGATATTATTTGTCATTTGCAAAAGTACAAAATATTTTTTTATTACCAGTTGATATTGCATTTTTTTGCCGGCTAAATAGAAAATATATACAGAAAGACGTCTCAAAATGCATGAGATTAATGTTTAAAGCTTACGATTTAAGCGGAAAAAACGCAAAATGTTCACAGCCTGTTTTATTTCTTATCCCATTCCTTCAATATCTCCTTGGCTTTCTTCAGATGTTTTTTGTCACGCCTTAAGCGTCTGTCGAACATCATGCCGGCATCGAAGTTGACTCCCGTTTTAGGATGCGGAACACTGGCAGCCGCCGCTTTTGCAGCTGCGGTAAGCGACATTATAGACTTGTTTCTCAGGTCTTTTCCCCAAACCACGACTTCTGTGAGCGCATTCATAGCCGGCAGCAGCAAAATGGTGTCTGCCGTGTTCTCTGGCTTTAGGGTGTAGGCTATGTAATTTGGGCGCATGAAAGTTGCCTCGGTAAAAGTCACGGGCAGATGGCATACGCCGAGATAGTTTGTCGTGTCCCTGTATTTTTCGGTTGTCACAACGGCAACGCCGCGTAGAGGCGTGCGGGTTTCTATGTCGCATACCACAACAGCCCTTTGCGCCTGAAGTGTGGTGCAAAGATGAATGAAAAATAAGATGGACAACAATCGCCCGTATGCCAAGTTACTCATTTGCGCTCGTTTGTTTTTCGCTTCTGCAAAGGTAATGCTTTGGTACTGTTGTCTGTGCGGTGGTTAAATTTCTTTATGGAATATAAAGTTAAGTTTTGCTAAATGACAGGGAGGGCAGGTTGGAAACCTGCCCTCCCTGTTAGAAAGCCTCACGGTATTTTCCGTCTTCCTTGTCGTCGAGCATTGAGAGATAGCTTTGGTATCTGCTTGCCGAAATGTAGTGGTCCTCAACAGCTTTCAGCACCGCACACCCAGGTTCGTGTGTGTGTGTGCAGTTGTTGAAGCGGCAATGCTGCGAGAAGTGGAATATCTCCTTGAAATAGCTTGTTATCTCCTCTGGCTCCATGTTGAAAGTTCCGAAGCCCTTTATACCTGGGGTGTCAATCATGTAGCCACCTTCGGGCAGTTCCAGCATCTCGCTGAAAGTCGTGGTGTGCATGCCCGTGTCATGTGCGTTGCTGATTTCGGCGGTGCGTTGTGCGGCTCCGGGAATTATAGCGTTTATCATGGTCGATTTTCCCACGCCACTGTTTCCGCTGAGCAGAGTCGTCTTGCCTTTCAGCAGCGGCATTATGGTATCCATTCCCATGCCAGTCTGAGCCGAGACCTGCAGACATTGGTAGCCGATAGTCGTGTACAAATCTGCCATCATTTGCTGATAGCGCAAGCCGTCGCTGTCGAGTAAGTCGGTCTTGTTAAAAATAAGAACAGATGGAACGCTGTATGCCTCAGCCGAGGCGAGGAAGCGGTCGATGAAGGTTGTCGAGGTCTGCGGATGTGCGGTTGTGACGATGAGCATTGCCTGGTCGACGTTGGCAGCGATGATATGGCTTTGTTTCGACAGGTTTTGCGATTTTCTGATAATGTAGTTCCGCCTGTCCTCAATGTCTGATATGAAAGCCGTGCCTTCCTGGTTGGTTACAATCGTAACTCTGTCGCCAACGGCAACCGGGTTTGTGCTTCTTATGCCTTTAAGCCTGAAGTTGCCTTTTATTTTGCTTTCAATGAGCTGCCCGTCATCGGTTTTTACGCTATACCAGCTTCCTGTGTTTTTTATTACGAGTCCCTTCATCAAGTTTTTTTAGGGGATTAGTTGTTGAAGTTTTGTATAATCACGGTTGTTCGGAAATATGTAGGGCCGCTATGTATAGCGGCCGCAATTACTCCATGGCAAAGTTGCATGCAATTATTCCATGGTATTGTTGCTTGCTGCCGCTATACATAGCGGCCCTACATGTTTGTTGGAAATTTTGGATGACTATACAGTCATTATCTCCTTTTGCTTGTCGGCCAACAGGTCATCGATTTTCTTGATAAACTTGTCGTGCAGTTTCTGGAGGTCGTTCTCGGCGTCTTTCTCGAGATCCTCAGACAGTCCGTCCTTTATGGCTTTTTTCAGTTTATCCTTTATCTCGCCCCTGACGTTTCTTACCTCTACTTTTGTTTTCTCGCCTATTTTGTTGCATTGCTTTACGAGTTCCTTACGGCGCTCCTCAGTAGGCTGCGGAATGGCGAGGCGGATTATCTCGCCGTTGTTCTCGGGTGTTATGCCCACGTCGCTGTCCATGATGCCTTTCTCGATGTCTCTGATGGCTTTTCTGTCCCATGGCTTAATGGCAATTGTCCGTGCGTCGGGCACGGATACTGTAGCCACCTGGTTCAGCGGAACCATAGAGCCATACGAGCTAACCCTAACTCCGTCAAGAATAGCCACGTTTGCGCGTCCGGCTCTGATGCGCGCGAGTTGCTCTTCCAAAAACATTGCCGCCATATCCATACGCTCCTCGGCGTCGGTGAGTGTCTCTTTTACGTCTAACATAGTGTATTTGTTTTTTATTGGTTATTCTATTGCAAATATAGAAATAAAATTTTTACCAGACAACTCTTTTTGCAGTTTTCTGCATCAGAGAGCCCCAAAATTTTTGTTTTTATAATTCGGGGAAGCTGTAGGGCCGCTATGCATAGCGGCCGCAAGCAACAATACCATGGAATAATTGCAAGCAACTTTGCCCTGGAATAATTGCGGCCGCTATACATAGCGGCCCTACAGACTCCTTTTTTAATGTTTTACGAAAGGCTCTACATGGTTTGTCAGCTCCACGAACTGCTGCAGCGTGAGCTGCTCGGGTCTTTTTGTCATAAGCCCGTGAGTGAAAAATTCCTCTGGCGCCAGTGCTGCGTCCACAACCTGCCTGATGCTCACTCTGAGCATCTTACGCCTCTGGTTGAACACAGCCTTGACGATGCGTTTGAACAGTTTCTCGTCGCATCCCAGCTCACGGGTGTCGTTGCGTGTCATTCTTATCACTGCGCTTTTTACCTTTGGTGGCGGGTTGAACACGTTTTCGTCTACGGTGAACAGATATTCCACGTCGTACCACGCCTGTATCAGTACCGACAGAATGCCGTACGCCTTGCATCCCGGCTCCGACGCTATGCGCAATGCCACCTCGCGCTGTATCATTCCCGTGCAGCACGGTATGAGGTCGCGGTTGTCGAGCATCTTGAAAAATATTTGTGACGATATGTCGTATGGATAATTTCCTGTCAGCACAAACTGCTGTCCGCCGAACACATCTTTGAGATCCATGCGCAGAAAGTCGTCGCCTATAATGTTGTCGCGCAGCGACGGATATGCCTCGTTGAGGTATGCCACAGACTCTGTGTCAATCTCCACAGCCTTCACCGGGCGTTTTTTCTCTACAAGGAAACGCGTCAGCACGCCCATGCCGGGACCTATCTCCAATACTGGCAGCTCGGGGCATTTGTCAACTGTGTCGGCAATGCGCTTGGCTATGCCCAGGTCGGTCAGGAAGTGCTGTCCGAGGTTTTTCTTTGGTCTTACTTGCTTCATGTTTTGAATTTTACGCTACAAAGATACATCTTTTCCTCCGAATATCCAACTTCATAACCTAAAAACAATATTTCAGCCCGCTATGCGTTATATAATGGTGTTAAAAACAAAGTCAATGAATAACTCAGTAGACAACATACGTGAGCGGCAGATTTACCGCACAACGCTGTTGGGAAGCCTCATCAACGTGGTGCTTCTCGTTTTCAAGCTCGCAGCCGGCATTATTGGCAATTCGGCGGCCCTCATAGCCGATGCCGTACACTCGCTGTCCGATTTCCTCACCGACATCGTAGTTGTGGTATTTGTCAGAATATCCAGCATGCCCGAGGACAAGAGCCACGACTACGGACACGGAAAATATGAGACTCTCGCCACTGCAATTATCGGCATGGCTCTGCTTGCCGTTGGCATCATGATTTGCTACGACGGGACGCTGAAAATCTATCAGTCGCTCACGGGCGCTCATTTGCCCCGGCCTGCAATGATAGCCCTTGCCGCAGCCTTGGCAAGCATCGCGCTAAAAGAGTGGGCATACCGTT
>OGLR01000301.1_pt1 | contig 25955 bp, 17 predicted proteins | sample 1572931 | NCBI WGS metagenome assembly OGLR01 (sample SAMEA2581997, study PRJEB24529) | metagenome | biome: Human gut stool | place: China | collected 2011 | reverse complement strand
GGGCGGCGAGAGCCAGCGCATACGCCTTGCAACGCAGATAGGCTCGCAACTTGTCAACGTTCTGTATATACTCGATGAGCCAAGCATCGGACTGCATCAGAGGGACAACTGCCGGCTCATAGACAGCCTTAAACAGCTGCGTGATATCGGCAATACGGTTTTGGTTGTAGAGCACGACCGCGACATGATGATGGCTGCCGACTACATTGTCGACATAGGCCCGAAAGCCGGACGGAAAGGTGGCGAGGTGGTTTTTCAAGGTACCCCGGATGAGATGCTGCACACACACACAATGACTGCACAATATCTGAACAACGAGATTAAAATCTGCCTGCCCGAACACCGGCGGAAAGGCAACGGAAAAAGCATCGTAATCCGTGGCGCAAGGGGAAACAACCTTAAAAACGTCACAGCGGAGTTTCCGCTTGGCAAGCTGATCGTGGTGACAGGTGTGTCGGGCTCGGGAAAATCAACTCTCGTAAACGAGACCCTTCAGCCGATACTGAGCCAGCATTTCTACCGCTCACTGAAATCGCCAATGCCCTACGACTCTATTGAGGGCATAGAGAATATCGACAAAGTTGTAAATGTTGACCAAAGTCCAATCGGCCGGACGCCACGAAGCAATCCAGCCACATACACTGGCGTATTCTCAGATATCAGAAGCCTGTTCGTAGGTCTGCCTGAGGCGCAGATAAGAGGCTATAAGCCAGGACGTTTCTCGTTCAACGTTAAAGGCGGAAGATGCGAGACTTGCGGCGGAAACGGATACAAGACAATAGAGATGAATTTTTTGCCAGATGTTATGGTTCCATGCGAGGTTTGTCAGGGCAAACGATATAACAGAGAGACACTCGAGGTCAGATACAAGGGTAAATCCATTGCCGACATTCTCGACATGACTATCAATCAGGCTGTAGAGTTCTTCCAGGCTGTTCCGGCCATATTGCAGAAAATCTCCGCTCTGCAGCAGGTTGGACTCGGATACATAAAACTCGGACAGTCGTCGACAACCCTCTCGGGCGGTGAGAGCCAAAGAGTGAAACTCGCCACCGAGCTTGCAAAAAGAGATACGGGCAAGACAATGTATATACTTGACGAGCCAACCACAGGTCTGCACTTTGAGGACATAAGAATTTTGATGGATGTCATTCAGAAACTTGTTGACAAGGGAAACACGGTTGTAATAATTGAGCACAATCTCGATGTGATAAAACTTGCCGACCATATAATTGACATCGGCCCGGAGGGCGGACGAAACGGCGGCAGAATTCTCGCAACAGGCACACCTGAGGAGATTGCGGCTTCGTCAGAAGGCTACACCGCAACATTCCTGAAAGAAGAGCTTGAAAGGTCACGGCAATAACAGAAAATCTAAAAACTAAAAAAATATGGAAAAGCAAAGATTTTTATCATCCATCACGTTATGGATGTTAGCGCTATGCTTGTACGCACAGCCAAACGGGACAGGCGACTACTACAAAAATGCCGATGGGAAAAAAGGCAGCGGACTGAAAACCGCCCTATACTCTATCATCAATTCTCCTGATGTGATTTCCTACAGCGGTTTATGGGAATGCTACAAAACAACAGACCTGAGACCCGACGGAAAAATTTGGGACATGTACTCAGACATGACAAACTTCGACCCAGATAAAGACCGTGCGGGAAATTATAAAAAAGAAGGCGATGTGTATAACCGTGAGCACTCATTTCCGAAAAGCTGGTTCAGCGAGGGCAAGCCTATGTACTCAGACCTGTTCCATCTGGTGCCTACCGACGGATATATAAACGGCAGACGCAGCAACTACCCGTTTGGCGAGACAGATGGCGAGAACTACAAATCACACAACGGTTTCAGTAAAGTAGGCACATGCACCGTTCCTGGATACTCGGGCATAGTTTTCGAGCCCAACGATGAGTATAAAGGCGACTTTGCCCGGATTTACTTTTATATGGCGACTTGCTACGAAAAACAGATAGCGTCGTGGAGCAGCGACATGCTCGACGGCTCATCGTATCCTGCCTACAAAAACTGGGCTTTGCAAATGTTGCTAAAATGGGCAGCCAACGACCCTGTGAGCCAAAAGGAGATAGACCGCAACAACGCTGTTTACGCACTGCAGGGAAACAGAAACCCATACGTTGATTATCCAGGACTTGAGCAATACGTTTGGGGAAATAAGACGGAAGTCGCATTCTCATACGACAACTACGACTCGACTGTCAATCCTGATCCAGATCCAGACCCCAAACCAGACCCAGACCCGAATCCTGATCCAGACCCAGATCCAGACCCGATAGAGGGAGAACAGATTTATAAGCTTGTGGCATCGTCATCTGATTTCGCTGCCGATGCCAACTATCTGCTTGTCTACACCTCAGACGACAACAACGGAAAAGCTCTTGCCGCACAGATATCTACGGGGAAAGCATACGACATTGTTGATGTTGACATCAGCAATAATACAATAACAACAACTGTCAATGAAACAGAAAGCCCACACGATTTGTATATAGCCGCATCCAATGGCTCATACACCATTTTCGACACCAAGAGCGGACAATATCTGTCGTTGCCAAAGAGTGAAAATGCATTAAGAAGCGCAGAAAGTGTCGGTGGAGACGCCGAACGGTGGAACATCTCGATAAACGACGGATATGCAGAGATATCAAACAGCATGTACACAACGAGAACAATCCGCTATAATACGGCCTCTCCGCGTTTTGCGTGCTACACTTCCGGACAGCAGCCTGTGCGCCTCTACAAGCGACAAGCCACAAGTTCTATAAACGCTATATCTACCGGCAAGACAGCACACGAATATGTCTATTCTATTGATGGGAGAAGAATTTCTAAAGCCATACCTGACAAACATCCATCATCATATCTCAATAAAGGTATATATATAATCGGCGATAAGAAAATCGTTGTAAAATAACATATTGAGTCCACTTTTTAAGTGGACTCAATTATAAAATATTTCCCCCCAAAAATGCAGCCGCTTGCAAGTGCCATCGCAAACGCTTTCGATGGCACTTGCAAGCGGCTGCATCAGCCATCGCCCCCCACATACATTCTTCAAGTATGTCACAGCAGAAAAATCTGTTTGTGTCAGGGAAAAAAATCATGCGCATCAGAACGGCATGCCAACGGCAAAGTGGAAAGAGAAGTCGCGGCTAAACTTTGGATTCAGTATGGCATAATGCTCGCGCCTGGTCTCGTATGCAGGGTTTATAGCTTTCATACCCATGTCGAAACGTAAGATAAAATAGCCGAAATTAAGACGCAGTCCAACACCGTATGCCACGGCTATCTGCTTATAAAACTCTGACAGCTTGAACTGTCCGCCAGGCTGTTCGGCATACTGGCGCAGCGTCCAGATGTTTCCGGCATCGATAAATGCGGCACCGTCAAATTTCCAGAAAAGGAATGTGCGGTATTCTGCGCTGAAGTCGAGCTTCATGTCGCCAGTCTGGTTTATAAAGTCTATTCGTCCGTCGGTGCCCTTAAACCGTCCCGGCCCAAGCTCTCTCACGCCCCATCCCCTTACCGAGTTTGCGCCACCCGAGAAATACCGTTTCTCGAATGGCAACACGCTGCTGTTGCCGTATGGATATGCTATGCCTATGGCACCATGAAGCGCAAGCACGTTGTGTGTGTCGAAACGGATCAGGTGCGTACAGTCGAAATCGAACTTCACATATTGCGCGTATGCTATATTAAACAGAGTGTGCTGCCCGTCTTTGTTTTTTTTGAACGACGCTACGTTTGCCACCGCGTCAAGCAGATTGCCAGCCGACTCGAAATTGAGTCTCATGGCAAGACTTTCAGAATTGTAGCTAAGTCCAAATCCCATTTTCATAATGAAAAGGTCTTCATAGTTATACCGAAGAATGGCGTTGCGGTTGCTCACGCTGTCAAGATAGTCGTGTTTGAACGTGGCGCTTATCCATGGCATATAAACATAATTAAGGTCGAGCAGGTCGAAACGGTAGCTGAGATTGTGGTGTGGCTCTGCCCATCTGTATCGCCATGCTGTAGAAAAGACCCTTCGGTGGAACTCGGGACGGTTCTGAAGGTTCCACGACACAGAAAGCTCCGACGAGGCCATGCTGCGGCGTCTGAAAGTTCTTGACAGGAAAGGTGCCACAAAGCGTGGGAACTGCAACTTTGCCTCAACGTTGTATTCCTCGTAGTCCTGATTCTGATATCCCTCAAGTCCTGTAATGGCCTCGAAAGCTCCGCGCAGCTCAAGGCTCAGAGTCTCGCTTCCCCTGAAAATATTTCTGTTCTCGTATGTCAGCGATGCTGCCGCGCCAAGATCGCCGGCAGTGTTGGTTCCCTCGGGCTGAAACGAGATTGAATGCGGCTTGTTGGTGCTTAGTTGTATATTGCAGTCGAGCAGCGATGTGTCAGGAAGCTCGCTAAAGCGGATGTTTGTATATCTTACAGCTTTCAGTCGTGCGAAGTTGTTATACGTTTTCTGCAACGCAGCCGAAGAGAAACGGTCGCCGGATTTTATAGCGGTGCTATAGAGAAGAGTCTTTTTGCGAAGATGAAGGTTGTCGTTGTCGCCAGGCAGATAGTTAACAGAATTTATCCGATAGCACGGATGCAAAGTCTCGGGCGAATTGTTGTTTTCCCTGTATTTGGCAAGGTGCAGGGTAACGTTGATGTCGCTGCTGTGGCGTGACGAGTCAGCGCTGAAGTTTATAAAATCTTTATGGAAACGGTAATAGCCGTTATTCATAAGCATTGTCGTAATTCTCTGCCGCTCGGCGTCAAGTTTGTTGACCGTAAAAGGCGCTCCCCGCTTGAGCAGCGATTTTTTATCGTCCTTCAGCAACGACGCAATGCTGTCGTCCTCGATTACGTATTTTATTGTTCCGAGCGTATATTGCTCTCCCGGTTTCAGCAAATAGCTCACGCTGATACGCTTTCCTTTGGTTTTTGTCTCTACATCTACGTCAGCGTGCATATATCCCAAATTTTGCATTGCCTGACGCAATGCACCGGTTGAGGCTTTTGTCTTCAAAGTGTCATAAATGACAGGTTCCTCGCCAATATTCTGTAAAGTGCGGTTTAGCCATTTTGTTGTGTCACGCCCTGACAGAGAATAGGTAGCCAACGGAATTTTGAACAGCGAGAACCACTTGGAGTTGGCCTTCTGGCTCACATACGGCACAAGAGGCTCGACATCGAACCCCTCAAGCTCAGACTTAACAGCCACCTTGTCGAGCAAATAACTACCCTCCGGCACGAACTTCGTACCGGAGCATGCCGACAACAGCGCAAACACAGAAAAGAGTATGTAATGCTTAATAAATTTCAACAGAATATAAATTTGTTCGGCAAAGTTACAAAAAAGAACTAAATAATTGCTACCTTTGCAAGAAATAATTTCACAAGATGATTTCAAAGGCAAAGATAAAGTACATACGCTCGCTGGAAATGAAGAAAAACCGCACAGCCGAAGGCGTTTTTGTAGCTGAGGGGCCGAAGGTTGTCGGCGATTTGCTCGCCACAATGCGCCCACGGCTCGTTGCCGGCACAGATGAGTGGTTTTATAAAGCTTCTGACATCATCCCTGATGTTGAGACTATCAAAGTAAGCGAAGAAGAGCTGCGCCGCATCAGCTTTCTTCAGACACCACAACAGGTGTTGGCAGTTTTTGAAATTCCCAAATGCCACCACGAGGCTATTAATGAGGCAGGCAAAAAACTTGCACTGGCTCTCGACGGTGTACAAAATCCCGGCAATCTCGGAACCATTATACGCATAGCCGACTGGTTTGGCATAGAGAACATTTATTGCAGCCACGACACTGCTGATGCCTATAATCCCAAGGTGGTTCAGGCAACCATGGGCAGCATAGCAAGGGTAAATATAATTTACACTAACCTTACAGAAATGCTTTCCCCGCTATCTGACAATGTGCCAGTATATGGCACCCTACTCGACGGAAACGATATTTACTCGTCAGAGCTTTCAAACCATGGAATAATCGTTATGGGAAATGAGGGAAACGGCATAAGCGAGAATGTTAGGAGACTGGTAAACAGACGGTTGCTGATACCCAACTTCTCAATATCTGCTGACAAGGCTGAAAGCCTGAATGTGGCAATAGCAACAGCCATAACATGCTCTGAGTTTAGAAGAAGAAATAAAATATAAAACATGGAACAGGAACTTTACAAATCGCGTAGCTTGTCTGCGTGCTTAAAGAGTGCGCTTGACACAGTATGCAACAATGCCAAAACCATAATCTGCAACACATGGTTGCCAGCTCTTATTTACGCTTTAGCGGCAGCCGCCCTGCCAATCACAGATGGCAACGAGGTAAAAGACATGGTGCTGAAACTCATAATATGTCTGGCCACAGTAACAGCTAATGCTTTACTTTTTGGAAAAGTAGCTACTATGCTGAATGGCAAGAAGTTAAAGCATAACGTTAAACGCCTCATTTGGGTAAGTCTTCTGCTGTTGGGCATAACCGTTCTGGCGGTTATGATTTTGTCGGCAATATTCGTCTTGACAAACAATTGGGCATTGTCGGCAGGCAGCACAAATACTATGAGCTACGCCTTGATAGCTTGCGGTGTAATTATAATAATAATGGGTGTCACACTGCTGCCAACAGCATATTCGTGCATGAATTATATTTACGGTAACGACACCACATTTGGCAGCATATTCGGCAAGCCATACATGACAGGCATGAAATCGTGGGGCTTCTTATTTATGATTAACCTGCTGCTGGGCATCATCTGCACAATAGTGTTAATCCCCATCCTCGCCGTGCCACTGACTCTCGGCATAGCTAATGCAGCCAACATGGGCTCTATGATATTGGGCGACGAGAATGGCCTGCCGTCTTATTTCATTCCTTTGTATTACCTCGCCTCTGTTCTATCGTCTTTCCTTATTGCATATATAGCTATATGGGCACACATTGCCATGTATTATGCCTACGGAAACATAAAGTATAAACACGATAAAAAACTGACAAACCGACAGACCAATGAGTAAACAACGCATACTTTTTATCGACCGCGACGGTACACTGATAAGAGAACCCGAAGACGAGCAGATTGATGCTTTCGACAAACTGAGGTTTACAGAGGGAATGTTCCGTAATCTTGGTTTCATAAGCCTGCATCTTGACTTCCGCCTCGTAATGGTGAGCAATCAGGACGGACTTGGCACAGACAGTTTTCCCGAGCATACTTTCTGGCCTGTACACAATTTCATTCTCCAAGCTCTGGAGGACGAGGGCATCAAGTTTAACGATATAAAGATTGACCGGCATTTTCCTCACGACAACTCACCCATGCGCAAACCGGGAACAGGCATGCTGACTGAATATATCGGTAATCCTGACTACGATTTGCAAAACAGCTACGTGATAGGCGACAGGGAAACGGATGCCGAGCTTGCAAAAAATCTTGGCTGCAAGGCTCTGATACTTGGACGTGACGGAATGACATGGGACAAGATTGCAGAGATATTGTTTGCCGGCGAGCGGACTGCAAATGTAAAGCGCACAACAAAGGAGACTGACATAGAAATACGCCTGAACATTGACGGCTCCGGACATTGTGACATCAATACCGGTCTCGGTTTCTTTGACCACATGCTTGAGCAAATAGGAAAGCACGGCATGATGGATTTGCACATACATACAAAAGGCGACCTGAATGTAGATGAGCACCACACCATTGAAGATACGGCATTGGCTCTCGGCGAATGCCTGCTGAAGGCTCTTGGCGACAAGCGAGGCGTAGAGCGCTACGGATATTGTCTGCCCATGGATGATTGTCTGTGCCAAGTCGCACTCGACTTTGGAGGCAGGCCATGGCTTGTATGGGATGCGGATTTTAAAAGAGAAAAAGTCGGCGACATGCCTACAGAGATGTTCCTGCACTTTTTCAAAAGCCTTAGCGATGCAGCACGCATGAACCTCAACATAAAGGCTGAGGGACAGAACGAGCATCACAAGATAGAGGGAATATTCAAAGCCTTGGCAAGAGCATTGAAAATGGCAGTACGAAGAGACATTTATCACTTTGAGTTGCCGTCGACAAAGGGATGCCTGTAGAAACCAGCCTCAGCCCCACCCCTCCCCAAAAGGGAGTGGAGCAATTAGCTTTATTGAATGAACATTTAGTAATACAAAATCAATTAGTCATATTACTCCCCTTCCTTTTGGGGAGGGGTTGGGGGTGAGGCTTTTTATATTATTTCTTCCGCACAAGACGCAAACCTCGTTGCTCCATGAGCAACAAGGAATTCTCTGTCACGGAATCCCCACAGCACGCTAATACATGGTATGCCGACATTACGTGCTGTCTCAATGTCAACATCGCTGTCACCAATATATACAGCACCGTCTTTATCTACACCAAGCTGGCACATTGCTTCAAGAACAGTATCAGGAGCAGGTTTCTTCCTAATATTTTCCCTTTCTCCAATAGCCACCTTCACATAGTCACCGAAAAAATGTGCGACAAGTTCTTGCGTAGCCGCATAAAACTTGTTGCTTACAACAGCAATATCCGCACCTCCATTGCGTAGTCTTTCCAACATATTCAAGATACCGGGATAAGGTTTCGTGGTATCAAGATTGTGCTCCAAGTAATGGCTGCGGAACACTGCCAAGGCATGCTCAAAATCAGGATTTGCCTCTCCTTCTGGTACAGCCCTCACCATAAGCTTTCTGACACCATTACCAACAAAACGGCGCACCTCATCAATTGTACGCTCAGGCATTCCGCAACTCCTAAGGGCATAGTTGCAGCTTGCGGCAAGGTCGCCCAATGTGTCAAGCAACGTGCCGTCGAGGTCGAAAATATATGTCTTGTATTCCATATAGCACAAAGTTAGCAAAAAAATCCTTATCCACTATCACATATCCAATCTTTTTGTTACCTTTGCACCAAATATTTGACACATATCATCATGAATTTTAAAACAAAGTACAAATATCTCGTGCCTGCCGCAATATGCGGACTGGCTATAGCAGGACTCGTTTACTACTACTTTTTCTCACCATTGAGCAAACAGACAGAAACGGCTTACGTATATATAGACGATGACGACAACGCCGACTCTGTAACTACAAAACTCTCAGCAATAGCATCCCGTCATGGTCTGAACGCCTTTTCTACTTTAGCCCGGCATACTCATTATGACGAGCACATAAAGACAGGGCGCTACGCCATATCACCCAGCGAAGGAGCATTCGTAGTGTTCAGGCATCTTAAAAACGGCATGCAGACACCCGTAAACCTTACCGTACCTTCTGTAAGGACAACAGAACGTCTGTCGGCAGAATTGGCTAAACACCTGATGCTCGACAGTGCCGACATTGCAGATGCCCTTACCGACAACGCCGTATGCGGCAAATACGGCTACGATACGGCAACTATAGCATGCCTTTTTATTCCAAACACATACGACATTTATTGGAACATATCAATAGAAAAACTGCTCTCCAGAATGGATAAGGAGAACAAGGCTTTCTGGAACACCGAGCGCACAACGAAAGCAAAGGCTCTGAGACTGACACCTGTTGAGGTGATAACATTGGCAAGCATAGTTGATGAGGAGACAGCCAACAACGGCGAAAAGCCAATGGTTGCAGGAATGTACTACAACCGTCTTATGCTACGCAATGCCGAATATCCAGAGGGCATGCCGCTACAGGCTGACCCGACTATAAAGTTCGCATGGCACGATTTCGCATTAAGACGAATCTACCACAAACTGCTAACCATTGACAGCCCATACAACACTTACCGCTATGCAGGGCTGCCACCGGGACCAATCCGCATACCGTCAATAGCCGGTATAGACGCTGTCCTAAACCTCACCCGTCACGACTATCTCTACATGTGTGCCAAAGAGGATTTCAGCGGAACCCACAACTTTGCCCGCACCTACAAAGAACATCTTGCCAACGCCGCAAGATATACAGCCGCACTGAACGCAAGGGGGATAAAATAGAACGATACTATTTCGCCATTGCCTCCGCAACCATTTGCAAGAAGTAAGCATGAATGCGGGTATCGTCGTTAAGCTCCGGATGGAATGCAGTTACAAGCTGGTTATTCTGCTTTGCCGCTACAATATGTCCGCCGACAACGCTGAGGGCTTTGGCATCGCCATAAACTTCGTTTATATATGGCGCACGAATGAATGTCATCGGCACATTCTCTCCTACTCCATCAACATTATCCTCAGCATAGAAGCTGCCGAGCTGACGGCCGTATGCGTTGCGGCACACCTCAATATCCATTGTAGATATACGGTCGAAGTCTTGTCCAACAACCTTACGTGCAAGCAATATCAGTCCGGCACAAGTGCCGAATACAGGAAGTCCGCCAGCTATGGCATTGCGCACAGGCTCCAAAAGATTTAAATCACGCAATAACTTGAGCATGGTTGTGCTCTCACCACCCGGTATCACAAGCCCGTCCATAGGCTGATGCCAGTCACGCTCCTGTCTAATCTCAAAAGTCTCCGCACCCAGAGACTGCAACATACGCTCATGTTCAATAAAGGCACCCTGAAGCGCCAAAACTGCTATACGCATGGATATTTATATAATTGTAAAATTAAGAAATAGACACGTTGACTTGCAAGCAAGCCAACGTGTTATGAAAGAAATTGTTTATTACCGCAATTATTATTTACCTCTCTCTGCCATAAGGAGCTTGATTTCCTGCTCGTTGATACCAACCATAGCCTCGCCGAGATCCTCAGAAAGCTCAGCAAGCTTCTTCGGGTCGTTGTAGTTGGTAACAGCCTGGACAATAGCGGCTGCGCGCTTGGCAGGATTACCACTCTTAAAAATACCAGAGCCTACGAATACGCCCTCTGCGCCAAGCTGCATCATCAATGCCGCATCGGCAGGAGTTGCGACACCACCGGCAGCAAAGTTTACAACAGGCAACTTGCCGTTCTCGTGAACATATTTAACAAGATCGTAAGGAACCTGCAACTGCTTGGCAGCCTCAAAAAGCTCATCCTCAGCCATAGATACAACACGCCTTATCTCACTCTGCATCTGACGCATGTGGCTGACTGCCTGAACGACATCACCAGTTCCAGGCTCACCCTTCGTACGAATCATTGTAGCACCCTCAGCAATGCGGCGGAGAGCCTCACCGAGATTGCGCGCACCGCAAACGAAAGGTACGTCAAACTTTGTCTTGTCAATGTGGTAGATATCATCTGCCGGAGAGAGAACCTCGCTCTCGTCGATATAGTCAATCTCTATAGCCTGCAGTATCTGAGCCTCTGCAATATGTCCGATACGGCACTTTGCCATTACAGGAATTGTCACAGCCTCCTGAATACCTTTAATCATCTTTGGGTCACTCATGCGTGACACACCACCCGCAGCGCGGATATCAGCAGGAATGCGCTCAAGAGCCATTACTGCACAAGCACCTGCAGCCTCTGCTATTTTTGCCTGCTCAGGTGTGGTTACGTCCATGATAACACCGCCCTTAAGCATCTGAGCAAGGTTACGGTTAAGCTGTTGTCTGTTTTCTGCCATTTTTTTATTTTACCTTAAAATTCAAATATTGAATGCAAAGTAAATAAAATTATTCCAATAAACAACAAACATGTTCCCAAATTGACAACTATTACGCATGTTTGTATAATTGTCTGCATGAGACACTGCTTAGGCGAACATTAAAACACATATATTTCGACTTTGCCATATTATATCTGTAGTCATGATTTGACATACGACCTGACGTATTAGTCTACACGTCAGGTCGTATAAGCCAACACATACGGCCGAATTACAGAAACATATAAATCCCTTGGCAAGCCTATACTCGCAATGCCAAGGGACTGGATATATGAATGATAGTTAGAAAAAATTCTTTACTTGACTATAACCTTTCTCACGATGGCCTTACCATTCACATTACACCGTATTATATATATACCACCAGTGAGGTTGCTGTTGGCAAGATTGCCTATCAGCGTACCACCAAGAGTATACACCTTAGAGTTGGCATCGGCAACCAATATGCCAGATATGCCAGAAGTCATGGTATTAAAGATGTCAATGTCTCGGCGAAGCAACTTGGCAGCCCTGTCTATTACGTTCTGGTCTGTGGACTCCAAAGCAGCAGCATTTGTGGCATACGATGTCTTCAGGTCGGCAAGGTCTTGTGGGTCGCAAGCTATCTCGCCAGCCTCAGCCTTACGGATAAGTTCGGCAGCAATGTCAACAAGAGCTTGAAGCTCAGTATAGTCGTTGGGACGGAATGAAGAATCGAAAACCGTAAGAGCGTCAGCAAGGTTTTCGTATTCTTTGTCAACGGCAATTTGGTTAACAGCGTCACTCTTGGCAACAGCCTGTGCTGAAGCCAAAGCTAACTTCAAAGACTCATAAGACTCTACAGGATACCTGCCAGGACCATCGCCAACAAAGTTAGCCTTTTCGTCTATAACCTTTTGTACTTCTGCAATCAAAACGTTAAGAGCAGAATAATCAACAACAACTTTGCTATCAGCAAACTCCATCTCGGCTGCCTTCAGAGCCTCTACAGCGGCATCTACCTGAGCCTGTGTAGACTCAGCATTGTCCAGCACTGCTTGTGCAGCAGTTATAGCAGCAGAGAAATTGTCTATGGCAGACTGAGGATACTGTCCGTTACAATCGCCAGCCACACTCGAAGAGAGTGTCTTTTTAGCCTTGTCCACCTCAGCCTTCAAGACTGTAGTGTCCAGATAATCTTTGTCATGGGCTTTGGCCACGTATGTCTGGGTGTCGGCAATGAGCTGTGCGGTAACAGCATCAAGCTCTTCTTGCGACTGAGCCTTGTTGGCAGAAGCCTTAGCTGCGGCAATAACCTTAGAAAAAGCATCGATATCTTCTTGGAAGTACTCGCCCACTTTATATCCCGGTTTCATGGCAGCAAGAGCCTCCTGAGCCTTGGACATTGCATCATTGAAGGCAACACGGTCAAGAATTATTGTCACATAACTTTCTATAATCCAGTAAGCGCCAGTATTGCCTACGCCAGCCTTGTCGCTATATGTTAGCGAGCCAGAAGCGTTAGAGTCGGCACCAAGATATGTAGCAGTGGAAACAAATTTTAATCCGAGCCATCTGCCCTCAAGACGGTCTATCTGTACGACAGCTGCAAGAGTATCGTTGTCGGCACGCCACAATGTATTGTAGTTGCCATCGCGTGCGAGATAAGTTCCATCAGCAACCGAGCGAACATAATAAACATCTGCCATGTCTTGATAATCAGCCTTCTCGAATGTTACGAGTTGGGATTCGGTAGCACCAGACTCAGCTTTAGCGGTGATTGAGGCATTGCCAGAAGCTGTGGCTGTAAGCAGATTGCCACCGTAATGAGTAATGGTGTAAGTCTCGCCAGAAGCAAAGTTTGGCAATGGATTATACGAACCATAGAACTTATCCAAAGCAGCGTTGAGAGCATCGGCTGCCTGTTGAGCATCCGCCAAATCCGTTATGGTAGGCAGCGCTGCCTTAGCCGCAGTGATAGCTGAGCTTAGCTCATCAACAGCCGACTGTGGAACTTGATAATACTCATTGCCGACCTCGGCTGCAGCAAGAGTCTTCTCGGCGGTCTCGATGGTGGTCTCAAGTATAGCTGTAGGAGTATGCTTAACGAGAAGCCAACAGTTTTTGGCATTCTGTCCACCCTTATTAGAATATACGGCAGAGTTTGCGGTAGTATTGTCCACACCAAGTACAGAGCCACTGCCCTCGTTGCGTATCTGCACGTATGTCCCATAGTCTACAACGTTGAAGATGGCATTCTTGGCAGTGAGAGTTGTGGAGCCAGACTTGGTATCCCATGAGCCACTGCGCCAGATGTATGTGCCATTGGCATCACGAAGGTTGTAGCCCACAGCCTCAGCACCCTCTGGTGCCTTCTCGAAGTAGAACACCTGTGTGCTATCGGCAAAATCAGGAGTGGCGATACGCACTGTGCCATCGCCTGAGGTAAGACTCAAGGAGCCAGCCACATTGGTAATGGTATAGCCAACGCCAACCTTGAAGGGAGGATTCACATTAGCTTTGTAAATCTCAACAGCCGTTTCGGGGGCAGACTTTGCAGCAAGTATCTCGTCTTGGGTAGTCGCAGATGAGAGTGCCGACTTGGCAGCGTCAATGGCATCCGAGAGAGCCTTGCGAACCTCTGATGTATATTGCCCTTTCTCGTTACCCTCCTCTGTTGTATTGAGGAGTTCCTCTGCAGTTGCTATAGCTGTCTCAAGTGGAGCTGTAACGAGTTCGTTGGTCTTCTCAACCTCAGCGAGATAGAAATGGGCGAAGCTTGATGCGGCATTAAGCCACGCAAACTTAGCAACGAAGTATGGCTTATCGGCAGTAAATACGAATTGGCTCTGTACCCAAGTATCAGTCTTGTATGTAATCTTGCCAATTTCTGTATCAGCACCTGTCACACTATTGCTGAGCCACACCTGGCTATACTGCGTGTTGCTCGACATACCGCTCTGAGTGCGATAAGCCCAGACTGTAAACACGTATGTCTTGCCATTCTCTATAGCCCACCCTGTCTTGATGGTCTTGTTAGAGCTACTGCCTGCGCCACCAAGAGCCTTAATACAAGCACCGCCATCTGGACCGCCATCAGCCACAATTTCGAAGTTGTCGGCAGAAAGGTCGGAATTGTCGCCAGCCTTCCATCCGTTGAGTCCATCACTGAAGTCGCCATTGGTAATGATATTGTCGCCATTGACAACATACACGCCATTGTCAGTTACAATCTTGTCACCCAGCGAAGGAGTGTAGACGTCTGCCTTAGCCATCTGGAAGCCAAGTATCGACATCAAAACAAAGAATAACAGTTGTTTAGTTTTCATAATAAACAAGTTTAGCAATTAATAATTAATTTGTATATTTCATCCGTAATTTTATCTAAGCGTATTCCTATTTATATATATTTGCCTTGCCGACATACACATTACTTTCTGCTGTCACACAAGCATCCGGCTTTTCCAAGGCAGAACCGACATAGTGGGCAGGCATGGCAGGCTGCGACAGAGAGTTTTCAATTCTCATCATATCTGCCTTCACCCCCTTTACCATCCACTCAGGCACATTGAAGCTCTTGAACAACCGCTTATATGTGTCTGCGGATTTTTGAGGAAGCAACACAGGTTTATGAATCTTGCCTTGCTTATCAAAATAAGACATATACAAACGGGTATAGTTACCATCCTCACGACGTGATGCAAAAAGTATCCATCTGCCATTCGACGACCAGTTATGATAACTCTCAGCATAAGGGCTGTTAGCCTCAGCAAGAGGACGCAGACTGTTAGTCTTCAAGTCCAAGACATAGAGGTCGGAGCTATGATGCCAGATATGAAACTGCCCATAATCGGCAAGAGCAACAAGCATATATCTGCCATCGGGTGATATACGAGGAAAAGCGGCACTCTTGCCAATGGCAGAGGCATCGAGAACGAGTCTGCGCTCACCAAACTTCATGGTCTTTAGATTGAATTGGCGAGCATAGACATTGTATTTCAGCGACTGGTATGCTGTATTGAGTTCGTTGTCAATGTCATCGCCTTTCTGCTCATAGTGGACAGAGGCAAAATAGAGCGTCTGGCCATCAGGACTCCATGTTGGGAAAGTCTCAAACTCATCCTTACGCTTATCAATGTCGTAGACCTTATTGGCATCGATATCATACAGTATGAGATCACTGGCATAGTCGATGACCTCTATCTTTTGGATGTTGCGAGTATGGAATACCTGACCAGTCTCATTCACAGAGTAAGCTATAAGATTAGCTTTAGGATGCCAGGCTGGATATACACCAGCAGCGAGAGTGGAATCGGTATTCAAGTTTACCTTCGAAGCCGACTTGCCATATAGAAGCAGTGTGCCGCCATTATATTGGCGCACATGAAACTGCGAATGCCCATTTCGGTTGTAGTCCTGCGCCACATGGCAGTTTATGCATTGTCCATTGTCGCCTTCGCCTTGCATACGATTGCTATATACGATATGCTCTTCGAAATTGGTAACATTGCGCTGCACCAAACTCATGCCCTCATAGTCCACATACGAAGGTTCTATGAGGCGATAAGTAACAAATTCATCGCACTCATCTTGCGCTACAGGATTTGTTATGGTATTATATCGATACCATTTGCCATTGTCGGCTTTCACGTAGATGTCGGTATACACATTTCCGCCCTTGCACTTCTGCAACAACGAATGCCAGTCGTCGACATCTACCTCAACCATAGGACCTTGCACCAATATTTCGTCTGATGTCTTATCGCCATGGATACGCACAACACAGTCTTCCCCACCCTCGCTAACCATGAAGTTAAGCGGAGCTATATTGGGAGGCAACGTGGCATTGGCATTGTCGGGATAGACATTTGCACAGCACTTAGCATCAATGGCATCATCGGGTACAGATGGAGCGCACGAAGCCAAGAGCGACAACAGAATAGAACAGAATAAAAAAGATATCTTTTTCATACATCAATTAGTTTTCAGTCCTTTGACAAAAAAATAATAATACCAGAACGTATCGCCAAACTCAGGCCGGAGAATAGTGGCATTCAACTCGTCGTCGCCATTTTGACTCGACTTATCCACAAGGTCGGCAAAGCGGTCACCAACAGCCTCGTCAATAGGCAACTGCGATATATTCATTCCACCTTGCAGGCGAGCCACCATAAGCGCAGCCTCCTGATAGTGGACAGGTATCTTACCATTCCATCCCGGAAGCAGAGCCATGAAGCGAGGCCAGAAATTAACGAGGTTCTTGGTAATAAGGCTATTCATGAGCGCACGCTCCACAATCTGACGAGAGCCACCTTGCGAATAAGCAAAGCTATTGAGCAGATATACCTCTATCATGCCACCATCGCCATCGAGCACATCACCATACTGCATAAGTGGAGGGAGCTTAGACATCTCGCAGTCCTTAGCCACAAGCGAATGGTCTGTAATATAAGTCTGGTATTCCTTGGCAAAATCCTCATACCATAAAGTATGCTCAAGGGCTGATAGATATTTCTCTGCAAGTTTCCATTCGCCGTTTACCAAGGCACATTTAGCCATATACTTCAGATAGTCTGGTCGTCTGCCATATTCCACCATGTCTTCCATGCACCAACGATAGGCGTAGTTAACCTTTCCTTCAAGATAGTAGAGGGTCCGTCCACATAGTAATCGGAGATACTGAAAAGTGCGAGGACTGCCATAAGATGCATCGCCATCTGGATAGGCAAACATCTTGTCGCCAGCCTGTCCCAACTGCCAAAGAGCCTCACGGGTGAGCATGACATTGGCACGTGTAGGCTCGTCTGCCGACGAACTTGCCAACATCAGCACCTCGTCATAGTCGCCACGCTCCAAGGCATGCTTCTGCTTGAGAGCCAGCAAGAGGTTTTGATCTTGACAAGTATAGCGGCACAAAGCCACGGCACTACCTATCATACATGCGAGCGACAATGGCAACCAGACTATCTTGGCAGACACGAAACGGCGTGTGGAGAGCAATAATGATACCACCAATGCCACCATCGAAGGATAGAATAGCGATTTCTCTGAGTCGTTCCAGTTATAGTCTGGCATTCCTGCCACATACACCTCCGACAAGCGGACAAGGAACAAGCCATGCCCGTACATCAGTCGTGGAGCCACAAGAGAGAGGACGAGCACGAGAGAAAATATTGAAAGATTTTTCCATTGGTGAGCTTTAACTATCTCTATCATCGTTGGCAACGCCACAAACAAGCACGCTATGATGCCGAACATGCCTATCAGCCAATAGCCCAATGTGCAAAACAACACCATACAGCACGTTCTCGTCCACATGCCACCAAAACGCAATGGCAATGCCGCCAATACAACCGCCAAAAGCATGCCTAATGGCAACGTGAAAGCTACGGCAGGAGTCTTGACGAGCCAAAGCATATAGCCTGCCTGTGTATAGTTGAGAAGCAACATCAGCGATGGCACAAGGCATAGCGGAGCGAGGGTTAAACTTACACGAAAAGTCCTTCGCACCAACACAGCCAACAGCAACAGCAACACCGTGAGCAATAATGCCCCAAGCCACGGCATGGCAAAACAGCTCTGCAAGAGCGATGCCACATAGTAGACAAAGCCACAAGGTTGCGACACCATGTCAGTCCAGAAATCAGACGTTATGTAGAAAGGAGTCAAAGCCGCCGTCTCTGCCAGAAAAGGCATAAGCCTAATACAAAGCAGATAGAGCGAGAGCACGGCGAAAGCCAAGAGGCTCAAGCTCCAAGGAAAAATCTTCCAGTTATTCATCTTATAATAATTTTCTTTCCACTTATTATATATAAGCCCTTGCCCAAGGTATTCTTATCTACCTTCTGGCCCGACAGGGTATATACAGAATTGTCGGTTACAGGATCTTGAGTGAGAGTAGAGATGGATGTTTGTATAGCCATCTTTTGCTTATTCTCCTCCCTATACGACTTACTCCACATATCAGCCTCCTCATAGTCGGCATGAATATTTGAATCAAAATAAACACCGAACATCTGGTGAACGCTCTTGCTTTCCTCGCTCAAATAGATGCCAGAGCCAGCCATGGTGGAGTTACCCGATACTGAGAGGCATGACCCGTCGCTAACATTTTTAATCTTATAGCATCCATCTTCCTGCAACACGAAATACCATTGCTGCGCCAACTCGTCGGCATTGTCAGCCATCCAGCGCATAGTGCCAAACACAGCCTGCATATATTTGCCCGTAGTAGTATCCTCTATGCGGAAAGCATAAGGGTCGGCTGTGGCATGGAGACGGAACTTCAGATTTGAGTTTCCGTCATCTTCGATGGTCAAAGTACTTTTAGGGCGTGACACCATTCGGTTGGAATACCTGTCGAGCAGATACACCTCCATGTTATCTTCCAAATTTTTAACACGTTTCATGTCGTACATGTGGTCAAAGACTGAAAGATCCCAGCTGTCGTGCCATGTAACAGCAGGATATCCAGAGCGGACACTCAACGGCAACCATACATATTTCGATGACTGTATGTTGCTGGAGTTCCAGCGGTCACCATAATATATGAAGCATTTCTCCTTGCCATGCACAGGAATTACGTATGCGCTTTGGCTTGCATAAGTTGTAGACGCACCATCGTCTACACAGAAGTTTATGCCGGTGGTACCATCGCTTGCCTTAAAGTCTGCGGGGGCATTCCAATCGCCCATAATATCGTTGGTCCACATATACCGGCCCGGATTAGCTGTCCACCCTGTACATCCAGAAAACAATCCATAATAAGTTTCACCTACTTTGAAGATAGAAGCGGCTTCGTATTTGCGTCCTTTCAGTTGCTGATTATAGTCAGGCAACGGAGTGAGATAATCGTCTGCGAGCTGTTCGCAATTTGTGTTTGAGTTCATGTTTGTGGAATAGACATGGTATGCCTTTCCATCATCATCCTTGAAAAGTGTCTGGTCGCGTGCATCGCAATTATTTGGTCGGTAAACATCCACAAGCTTGTAAGGTCCCTCCACCTTGTCGGCAATGCAGATGGCAGACTTTGCCTGACCATAGTCTGAGCCATTCTCCCAGTGTATCCACATCACCCACTTGCCAGTCTTGTCATTGTATATCACCTTCGGGCGCTCAAGGGTTCTGCCATTGGCAATGTCGCGACATTCGTCGGTCATGGTTCCCGTAGGCGTAACGGCAAGCCCCAAGCGTTCCCAATCGTAGAGATTTGACGAACGATAACAACTTACGCCCGCACTCTTGCCGCCATTTCTATTTTCACCAAACCAATAATAGTATCCGTCATGATATACCACACATCCGCCATGCGCATTAATGGCAGAGCCTTTTGTGTCGTTCCATGTCTGTCCAGGCTTGATATCGTTAGCTGCCGTCATTGTCATAACAGCAACGAGAGCTGACAATAATGTTATAAACTGTTGTTTCATAATTTCTGTTTTAGAATTATACTGGACAGGCAACAAACTATTGCCCGTCCAGTGATTATATTATCGATTTACTACTTTTGTCACTTTCTTGTTTACGCCATTAAATGCGGCAACAACATACACACCCGCACCAGGCAGAGCTATGCCCATGCCCTGAGTGTAGCTATCGACAACTGCCACTTGGGTGCCGCTGGCAGCATATACCACGATACGACTGCCATCGGCTGCACCATAGACCGTGAGCATATTGCCAGAGGCAACAGCCTTAATGCCATCAACATCTGCTGTATTAACATTCTCTATGGCATTTGTTATCTCCTTTGCTGTGAGACCTGGCAACATTGGAGCGTAAGCGCCGTCATTGTCGAAAGCAAAATATGCTATTTGTGCGCCATTGTTCTCGAAACCTATCTGCTGCTGTACATTGCGAGAGTAGCCTCTAAGGACAACATCGTCCACCTTCATGGCCGAGATTGAAGCCCCCCACTTGTCACGCTCCAAAGCAAAGATAATCCTTATCTGCTTGGTGTTGGCAAGAGTCTCAAAGTCAGAGGCATAAGTCTGATAGCTATCGCTGGTAACAGGTATTGTCACCTTATTATCAGCATTCTGAAGGTCTTGTATGCGAATACTTCCAAGCTTGGCACCATCTTTCTTTATACCACCCTTGGCAAGTGCTGAGAATGTATATATCTCATTTGGCGCAACATCTACAATCTGTGAGATTTCACCCGCAGACCATCCATCGTTCCACATATATCTTTGAAGTGCAAGCACATGGTTGTCCTGGTCTATCTCGTTGCTGCGCTCCTCGTTAACGATTTCCTGTGTGGAGTTGTACTGGTCGTATGGATATACATCCCAACCCTCGATACGAGTAACGATATTGCGGCTCTTGGAGAAGTTCCACTCGCCCTCGAAATCGCCATTCTTAAGCAAATTGCGGAAAGCCTTACCATTCTCCACACTCCACTCTGGTTGCAAAGCGAGGTCGGCTACACGGAAGGTATCCACTGCCAAACCATCACGATATACGAACACTCGCTTGTCGGCTGTTACGGCATAGCGATAAGTATGATAAAGACCATCGGTATTGTAGAATGTGCCACCATTAGCAGGATTAGAGATTGGCTCATTGGTGATATAGGTATTTGCGCCATTGTGCATACCCATAGATGTAGAGTTGATATAGCTGTGGAAACCTACCTTGTCGGAAGTAACGGCAAATGGCATAAGCTCCATTGAAGCATCATCGACCTTGGCACGAACCTCAACAGAATACCCATTTGAGCCAGGGTTAAATCCGTCGAATGTCTTCTGCATATCATCGCCACCAGCGTATACCGGGTTCTGACTTATGTCCTTAACCTCAAGTTCCGAGCCACGAGAGCGAACATTTACGTATGTGCGCACATCGCCACTACGGAGTATCACCTTACCAGTGTTCTCGGCAAGAGTTGTGGCATTTACCACAGTTACCTTGGTATCGCCGCTGCCAGCCTTGATAGTGGTTGGAGATACTGCGAAGCCATGAGTAGCAGAGACATTAATGTCTGCCACTAAGTTTTCGGCATGAACCGTGAATGTCTGCTTGGCATTTGTGCCATCGATGGTCAGTGAGTCGGCAGAGGCCGTGAGGCTTGCGAAGGCGGGAGCGTATGCGCCTGTGGTATCGTAAGCAAAGTAAGCCACGTCTGCGCCGTTGTTCTCAAAGCCTATCGTGGCCGCCACATTGCGGTCTACGCCTGTGAGCTTCACGTCATCAACCTTCAGGGCTGAGATTGAGGCTCCCCACTTGTCGCGCTCTATGGCACAGATTACTCTAATCTGCTTGGTGTTGGCAAGAGTCGTGAAGTCGGAAGCGTAGGTCTGGTAGCTGTCGCTCGTAACAGGAATGGAGACCTTGTTGTCGGCATTCTGAAGGTCTTGGATGCGGAGGCTGCCCTTCAATGTGCCGTCTTTCTTTATACCGCCCTTGGCAAGGGCTGAGAACGAGTAGGTCTCGTTGGGAGCCACATCAACTATCTGAGATATCTCGCCTGCCGACCAGCCGTCGCTCCACATATAGCGGTCTACTGACAGCACATGGTTGTCCTGGTCAACATCGTTGCTGCGCTCCTCTGCGACAATCTCCTGGGTAGAATTATACTGGTCGTAAGGATAAACATCCCAGCCCTCAATGCGGGTGACGATGTTGCGGCTCTTCGAGAAGTCCCACTCACCCTCGAAGCCTGGGTTCTTTATCAGGTTCGCCGTCATGTCGCCGTTCTCAACTGACCACTCTGGCTGCATGGCGAGGTCGGCCACACGGAAGGTGTCAACTGCCAAGCCGTCGCGGTAGACGAATACCCGCTTGTCGGCTGTAACGGCATAGCGGTAGGTATGATACTGCCCGTCGGTGTTGTAGAATGTGCCGCCATTGGACGGGTTGCTGATGCCCTCGTCGCTGACATAGGTGTCGGCGCCATTGTACATTCCTATGCTCTCTGACTTCACGTAGCCCTTGAAGCCCACCTTGTCGGCTGACACCGCAAACGGGAAGAACTCCTTTGAGGCATCGTCGGCCCTCACCTTAAACTCAACGGTGTAGCCATTGCTGCCGGGGGTGAAGCCGGCAAAGGTCTTCAAGGCATCCGTGCCACCCGAGTATGCGGGATTGGCTGAGATGTCCCTCACTGGCAACGGGGTGCCTGTGGAAGACAGATTCACGTAAGTGCGGACATCGCCACTGCGCAGGATGAGTTTGCCCTCGTTGTTGTTGCGGGTAGAGGTGTTGGTAACGGTAATCTCGGCTGACTCCGTGCCTGCCTTGATTACGGAAGGGGTGACGGAGAAGCCCGTAGTGACAGAAACCTGCACATCTTGCTCCAACCCCATAGCCTCAACAAAGACTGTTGCCGTGGCACCAGTACCGTTGAGCTTCAAAATCTCTGGCATCGTTGATGTGGCACCGCGTGCCAATGCTCCGTTTTTGGCAGCAAACTTGACGACTAAGGAAGAACCATCGTCATTAGCCAAAGGAACTGCATACCCGACACCACTTGTCATGCCCATCAACAGGGCCAAAGACAAAAGTTTAAGACAATTGGATTTCATAATTGAATCGTTAATAATTAAACATTAATATCTCGGTTGATTTATAGCCTTTCTTTCTACCTACAATTTTTTTTCCGTCCGCATTGCAAAAACGAATGCCTGATAGAGTATAGCAAGATGCGGGAGTGGTAGCAGCCATATTATTACATATATAAGAGGTCTCAATATTGTCTATGGCAATCCACCCCACCTGTTCAGGTTTCACCATCTCATGAGCAACTGATTTTTCGCGGTCCTTGAAAATCGTGAAGCCATCATTATGACGTTCTGAGAGACGAAGCGTAGATGTTATTGTGTCGTTCTCCGTCTGCATCTGAGCAAACACCAAAGGCAGGCTGCCAAAGTCATGGCCTATAGACACACTATAAGCATCCTTGAGATTGCTGCCCACAGAGGCATCGGGTGTCAAACCCGCAACTACCCGCTTTCCACAGAAGTTGCCTGAGCCTACGGTGGCTGCCATATACGCCACGCTCTCCTCATAGGTTTTATTGTGAACTTCGCCCTCGTATCTGAGCCTCAGCTCAAATCCTTGGCGAGTAACATTACGAACACACAATGCGAAAGTGGTATCGGTATTGCTCTTTTGGGGAGACACCACCACTACAGGAATGTCGGCAAAAGGTGCATCGAACGCAACTTGTCTCCAGTTCTCATCTACACCCTCTATGCGCTTTGCCTCAAGGCGCATGCAGCCATCGGTATATGTACCTTCGGGCATAACCATATATGCCAAGGTGTCGGGATTATAGAACGATGGATTTTGCTGATAGTTCCATGTCTGGAGCCGCAAGTCAACAGCAAAAGGAGATATGCGGCGGATGCGGGTGGTGAGAGGCTGCTTATTACGATAGGTTGGCACTCCGGCAAAAGCGAGTGGAGAAGCAGACAAAGAATTGCGCTAGACGACGGGCTGCCAATCGTTGCGCAATAGAGCCTGGCCAGAAAAAAGCCAATCTTCAGTGGAATTGTCAGCCACGGAAACATCAATATAGTTAGACTCCAAGCCTTTCTTATTGGCATCTGCCGGCACTGAGACAACAGAGTAACGAGTGTCTGCCAACGGCAAGGGGTCGAGTGCTACATTATAGTGGGGCATCTCGGAAACGACCCTGTTGTTTTCTCGCAACTGATAGCCCGCTATCTGCTCGCCATTCACATCAGTCCAGCTAAGAGAAAGTTTTCCGTCAGCAGAAATTGAGTCGTAAGAAAGTACAGGAGCCTCTAAAATCTGCCATTCCGCCGCCACTTCATTATCTCTATTGAAAAAATATGGCGACTCTTTGTCGGCATAGAACTGCCCTGCGGGAGTGAGCTTGCCATGCTTGTCGATAATCATACGCTTATCCTCTACCCAGTTGTAGATGGAGTAACGCTCCACAAAACTGCACGTGTCGAGCATCGAGACTATGGCTGTTATGTCGCGCAGCTGCTTGGCATATTGTTCTGTCTGCGAAGACGGCCATGTCTCCTTAGTCCAGTTCGCCCCATTGTTCCATTCCTTTATCCAAATAGGACGTTTTGTACGGTCGTGCACGGCTTTCAGCTTTTTATACCACTCAGCAGCAGAAAGACCACCCCACTAGGCATGCAAGACCACATAGTCGACCCTATAGTTGAGTTTTCGGCATTGATTCATGAAATTATAAAGCCAAGAGAAGTCGGTTGTGGCAGGAGACCCAAGACGCATACCTGTCTGCATAAGCAACGGCCACTCCTCAATGGCTTTCTCTACCGACACATTGGATTGCTCGCTGTGGTCAGGCTCATTGTAACCAATAAGATGGCAAGCATCCTCTATGGTATAAAGGCTATTCCATAAGCCACCTGCGCCCCACTTCTCGGGCACAAACTCTTGGTTGTAGTTCTTGTTGGCATTGAGCGGATTGACAGTAGGACGGCTTCCCCAATTATAGTACCATGTGGAATTGGTAAAGTCGGCTTGCTCGGGGGCGTACTTCAGTCCATCAGGCATAGCTTCCCATTTGCTGCCTGCCCAACCTTTTTTGGTGGCATAGTTCCACTTGAACACGCGGATGTAACTAACTTTTCGATCTAACTCCAAAGGAAGCTGCGGTATCTCCAAATCTGCTGTATCGGCTATATACACTCTACTATAGCCCATTCCATCGGAATTTGTGGCGAGAGTAGCCATATATCCTCTCTTGAGCTTGAATGAGCGAATCTTGTTGTCGAGGTAAAGCGACTTGACTAAATTTGACGGTGCGCTGTCGGGCGCACAATTGGTATAATAATATAACAAGGCGTAATTGTCGGCATTGCCACCAAACTTTACGTCGTCAAAGGCTGCGAGAGGGCAATAGTCGAAACCATGAGCCATAACGACAGTACCTGTGCCAAACAAAGATATTCTGGCATTTTCACCAAACTTAGCATGCTTTCCATATATGGTTATCGCATCAGAATATTTAGCTACAACATCATTTGGCTTTATACTGTCAAAGAAGAGCCAAGCATCATCACCACAGAGGTCAATCTTGCAATTTTGAGCGACAGCATCGGCATTTGCACTGATATGATAGTCAACATTGCAATCCAAGATAACATTTGTACCGACTGAATTGATGCGAATCGTATCTCGCCCCTGTACACTCTGTACACAAAGACAAGAAACCAGCAGAATGAAAATCCACACCTTTAAAGTATTCATGAAATTTTGTTTAAGTTTTAAATATGTTTTAGGTTTTCGATGCAAAGATAAGACTATTTATGGCAGAAAAGGAAGAAATACCAATAATGGTGATAGAAAAATCCGTTTTTACGGATTTTTCCACCTAAAATGATGAAATACGCCAGTTCGGGATAAGAAAACAGTCTAAAAAGTTGGTAATCAGAGATATTT
>OGLR01000291.1_pt1 | contig 26577 bp, 24 predicted proteins | sample 1572931 | NCBI WGS metagenome assembly OGLR01 (sample SAMEA2581997, study PRJEB24529) | metagenome | biome: Human gut stool | place: China | collected 2011 | reverse complement strand
CTCACACCTTAATTGCGAACCCAGGGTGCCGCTTCGCTCTGCCCTGGGCTAAGTGCTCGTTGCCCCTTCGGGGCGCACTGCTTGAGCTTAAATACTTGACAAGCTTTATGACCTGTATAACTATATGGAAAATACTTCTTTACAAAATATTCTTATTCCCAGTATTTTTCTACTGAGCCGGTCTCTGGCTATAGTTTTTTGGCCGGGTAAAACTTTGTAAAGTAAAAATGTTCACGTTTTTCAGTTTAATCTTTGGAAACTCTCTTTACCTTAAAACCTCAACGGAAGCTTAATGATGTTGAATAGTATATTCTTGTCAAAGATAATATATCCTTGTCAAATATAAAAATTGTGAAACAGGCATGGATTTCATGGAAAAATAGTACCTTTGCCCAACAATATCAGAACAGGTGCCGGCATCAGCCACGGCACACATAAAAACCTTAGACAAGACTATGGGCAAAAAACTTAATATATTCTGGAACATCCTCGCACGCTACAAATACGTGATAGTCATAGTGCTTGGAGTGCTGGTTGTGGGCTTTCTCGACGACAACAGCTTTGTGCAGCGGGTTAAGTACGACCTGCAGATAGCCGACCTTAAAGAGCAGATAGCGGCCTACAACAGCCGCCATGAGCAAGATGCCGAGGCACTGCACGAGCTGAAACGCAACCCCAAGACAATAGAGAAAATAGCCAGGGAGAAATATTTCATGAAGACCGACGATGAGGATGTCTTCGTGTTGAGTGACGACATACAATTCACAGAACCAGATGAGACAACTGAATAAAATACAATCGGCAGTGTTCCTGCTCGGAGGCATGCTGATGGTGGCTGGAGCCGGCAGCTACGTTGTGATGTGGCAGCAGGGCATAGTGTGCTGGATATTTCTTGTCGGGGCCGTAATGTTCAGCCTTATGCAGGCGATGCAAATTTACACAGGCACAGACACCACCGTTAAGCGGCTGAAGGGCATACAGGGCATAGCCGGACTGCTGTTTGTGGTCTCGGGAGTGCTGATGGCAGACAGCCACTACGGTTTCTTTAAACCGATGTTCGACTCGGTGGCCGACTATATCGAGATTTTGTACAACAAGTGGGTTGTGCTCCTGCTTGTAGCCGCACTGCTCGAAGTGTACACCACACACCGCATAAGCCACGAATTATCAAAAAAAAATATAAAAGAGTAGCCGCTAATTATAAATAGCGCAAAAAATTTTCACCACATCATATAATGATGCTATCTTTGCATGGCCGGCTTTCTGCATAGACTGCCGCCACAAGTTATGAAAATCAACGATATGAACAAGATATTATATGCCGCGCTCGCTATATTGAGCCTCTCGTCGTGTGCCAGCTCCTTTAATATAGAAGGAGTGACAAACGTTTCAAACCTCGATGGCAGGAAACTGTATCTCAAGGTTTTTGCCGACACGTCTTTCGTCGTCCTCGACTCGTGCGACGTTCTGCACGGGCGGTTCCGCTTCTCAGGCTCGTTAGACAGCGTCAGGGTGGCAAACATATTCATGGACGATATACCGGCTCTGCCAATAGTGCTTGAGAGCGGCGACATAAATGTAAATATCGACAACCTGCAGCAGTCTGTAACCGGAACTCCGCTCAATGAGGCTCTGACCGGATTTATGGCCGAATACAACAAACTTACAAGTGCGAGCGCCGACCTTGTGCACCGTCACGATCAGGCCATTATGGATGGCAAGGATATGGATGCCGTAATAGCGCAATTGCAGGCCGAGGACATTGAGATTAATGAGAAAATGGACAAACTCGTCACAAAATTCGTCGAGGAGAATATGGACAATGTGCTCGGGCCGTGGATTTTCATGAACACCTGCACAAGCAAATATCAGTTCCCGATGCTTGACCCGTGGGTTGAGGACATAATGAGCAAGGCAACCGAGAAATTCAAAAACGACCCGTTGGTGAGGGAATACTACGAGAAGGCACAGGAAAATCAGGAGATTATGAACGGCATGAAAGACGTTCAGCCATCGCAGCCCACGGCTCCCGTGCCCGCCGCTCCTACACCAAACGAGCTGGCTGAGCCTGCAAAATAGAAAACACTGTCAAATCATGACTAAAACGATAATTGAGAACGGCCGTATAGTCAATGAGAACTCCATATTCAACGGATATATTGTCATAGACAACGGCATAATAGAAAGTATCGGACAAGGTGAGGCACCCCGTGGAAACTGCTATGAGAAAGTAGATGCCGCGGGGTGTCTCGTTTTGCCTGGCATCATCGATGACCACGTACATTTCCGTGAGCCGGGACTTACGCAGAAGGCCGACATCCATAGCGAGTCGATGGCGGCGGCAGCCGGCGGAGTAACGTCGTATCTCGAAATGCCCAACACCGTTCCGCAGACAACCACACTTGAGGCTGTGACCGAAAAACAGCGGCTGGCACAGCAGAAAAGCGTAGTAAACTACGCCTTCTTTCTTGGCGCCACAAACGACAATGCTGATATTTTCGACTCTGCCGACTGGAATGTTATTCCTGGAATAAAGCTGTTTATGGGCTCAAGCACCGGCAACATGCTCGTGGACAAATACGGCTCGCTGCTCCGCATTTTCCAGAAAGCCGCGGAGCTGGGAGTTCCCCTGATGACACATTGCGAGGACACCGACACCATAAACCACAACATGGCGCAGATGAAAAAAGTCTATGGCGACGACCCCGACGTGATGCTGCATCCGCTGATACGCTCGGAGGAGGCATGCTTTGAGTCGGCTGCCCTTGCCGCAGGTTTGGCGCGCCAGTTCGGAACACGTCTGCACATAGCCCACGTAAGCACAGAGAAAGAGCTGTCGCTGTCAGCACCGAACATAACCCTTGAGGCTACCGTGGCACACCTTTTTTTCAGCAGTGCAGACTATGCCGCAAAGGGCGCCTTGATAAAGTGCAATCCCGCCATAAAGAGGCCTGAGGACCGTGAGGCGTTGAGAAAAGCGATAGCCGACGGCACAATCTCGGTTGTAGGCACCGACCATGCGCCGCATCTTCTGTCTGACAAACAGGGCGGAGCGGCAAAAGCAACGTCGGGAATGCCTATGGTGCAGTTCTCGCTCGTCACAATGCTTGAGCTTGTCGACAAGGGTGTAATCTCCGTAGAGCGTCTTGTGGAGCTGATGTGCCATAATCCTGCAAAACTGTTCGGCATCGACCGCCGTGGCTTCCTGCGCCCTGGCTATCATGCCGACATAACTATTGTGGGAAAGGACAAGTCATGGACATTGGACAAAGACTGCATACAGAGCAAGTGCAAATGGAGCCCTATGGAGGGGCACACGTTTGACTGGAGCGTGAGACGGACAATATGCAACGGACAGACCGTTTATGCCGGCGGAAAGATTAATGCCGGCGTGCGTGGGCAACAACTGCTTTTCAGACAAAATGATAATTCATTATGATATCGGCGACGTTGCCGAATACATAAACTGGTTGTATTTTTTCCATGCATGGGGACTCACGGGAAAGCCCGAGACGGAGAAAATGCGGCTTAGGGCTGAGGCTGAGGAGATGCTCGGGCAATGGAGCGGCAGGTACCGTACCCATGCCTTAGCCGTTATAGCCGACGCCAATTCAGATGGCGACGACATCATTGCCAATGGGGTTAGAATACCTTTTCTCAGACAGCAGGAACCTTCTGAGCCGGGACAGCCCTGCCTGTGTCTTGCCGACTTTGTCCGCCCTGCCTCTATGGGCATAGCCGACAAAATTGGGCTTTTCGCCACAACGGTGGATGAAGAGGCGGTAAAAAACAGCTCTGCCGACTGCTATTCGGCTCTGATGGCACAGACACTTGCCGACCGTCTTGCCGAGGCTGCAGCCGAGAAACTTCATCAACAGGTGAGAACCAGAATTTGGGGATATGTCCCCAACGAGAACCTGTCTGTCGGGGATTTGCTCAGCGGACGTTATCAGGGCATTAGGCCTGCCGTCGGATATCCGTCAATGCCCGATACAGGCATAAACTTTGTGCTCGACTCCATTATCGGCTTACAGCAAATAGGAATACGCCTTACCGAAAGCGGAATGATGATACCTCACGCATCGGTCTCGGGACTGATGCTCTCACACCCCGAGGCACGGTATTTTGACATAGGAACAGTTGGCGACGACCAGCTTGAGGACTATGCCAGGCGGCGTGGACTGCCTGTGGAGACAATAAGAAAATTCGTAAAACAATGATAGCACGCATCATCATACCGATATTACTGGCAATAGTGTTGCCCGACATTTATATTGACGTACACTGCCTGCGCCGCTGTTTCCGCCGCAGGTGGTGGCTGCGCCTGCTGTGGTGGTTTCCCACTGCGGCTATGGTGGCTTACAGTGTCGCCATTGCGTCTACCCGCAATTTCGTGCCCGACGAGATAATGTTTGTCAATGTCTATTTCATGCTCGTCGGTCTTGTTGTAGTGCCCAAAGCCCTTTTTGCGGTCTTCTCGTCCGTAGGGCTGCTTTGCTGCCGGCTGACGCACCGCCGGCGCAACTGGGGCAATCTGCTGTGGCTGCCGTTCGCATTGGGTGCAGTTTATGTCATAATGTACGGATTTGTTGTAGGTTTTGGAAAACTCGAGGTAAAACATGTCGATATCTATTCGCATGACTTGCCCAAAACTTTCGATGGATATAAAATAGTGCATATCTCCGATGCCCATGTGGGCAGTTTCAGCTACGACAACATGGCTCTGTTTGAGCGTGATGTTGACAGCATACTTGCGCAAAAGGCTGATATGGTGGTGTTTACTGGAGATATGCAGAACATGAAACCGTCTGAAATCTATCCGGTCGCAGGTCTGCTCTCAAAGATAAAGGCAAAAGACGGCGTGTTCTCTGTTTTGGGAAACCATGATTATGGCGTGTATACCGATGCTGCGGAAAAGGAGCGTTTGGCTTATACTTTGGAGACTGTGGAACAGCAGAAAAGAGCCGGATGGCAAGTCTTGAGAAACATGCACCGTACGGTTAGGCGTGGCAGCGACTCTATTGTCGTAGCCGGAACTGAGAACGGCGGCAAAAAGCCTGATTCCGAAATGGCTGACGTTGGCAAGGCGTTGCAAGGCGTTGATAAGGATGCTTTCGTCATAATGCTGCAGCACGACCCGATAGTCTGGCGCAAGAAGATAGTTCCCGACGGCAGGGCTCAGCTTACTTTGAGCGGGCATACACATGCCGGACAAGTGTCGCTGTTTGGACTGCGTCCAACAATGCTTGTCGGTAACGAGGACTATGGGCTTTACCGGCAGGGACGTCAGCAGCTGTATGTCACGTCAGGAATTGGAGGCCTGCTTGCCATGAGGTTTGGCGCGTCTGCCGAAATTGCAGTAATAACTTTGCATAAAAAATAAACATTGGGCTAACTATATGAAATACTTATACAGACTTTATCAGCTTCTTGTGGCATTGCCGATATTCCTGTTGGCATCCATATTGACATCTCTCGTCACAATTTTGGGGTGTTGGCTTGGCAACGGACATTTCTGGGGCTATTATCCCGGCAAGCTGTGGTCGTGGCTGACGATAAGACTTTTCCTCTTGCCTGTAAAAGTTAAGGGACGTGAGAATTTGGATAAGAGCCAGTCATACGTGTTTGTGAGCAACCATCAGGGCGCATTCGACATATTTCTTATCTATGGCTTCCTTGGCCGCAACTTCAAGTGGATGATGAAACGCCAGATTCGTCAGATACCTTTTGTAGGCATGGCTTGTGAGTATTCTCATCAGATATTTGTCGACAAACGTGGGCCAAGCAAGATTAAGGAAACTTACGACAAGGCACGTGAGACGCTGAGCGGAGGCATGTCGGTGGTCGTTTTCCCAGAGGGCGCGCGTACCTTTACAGGCCACATGGGGGTGTTCAAACGTGGAGCTTTCATGCTTGCCGACGAGTTGCAGCTGCCAGTGGTGCCGCTAACCATCAACGGCTCATTTAATGTCATGCCCCGTATGCGCGACTTCCGTTGGGTGACTTGGCATCCGCTGAGACTGACCATCCACGAGCCGATATATCCGATAGGGCAGGGTAAGGAAAATGTTGTCAATGTGGAGCAGAAAAGCTATGAGGTTGTGATGGCAGCTCTCGATAAAGAATATCAGGGGTTTGTGGAGAACCCGGACCAGTGATTTTTCCAGGTGGGCTCTGTAAATTAACGTTGTCAAATTTTTAATTTTTAACGGTGGTAATTTTTAGACCCCGCCTTTAATCAAAAAAAAACATGCTCTGCTTTTGCAGAGTTACAGAATTTGTGTATATTTGCAGAAACTAAAAATAACTGACCATGCAAGAAAGTGATTCTTTAGTCATTATTCCTACCTACAACGAAAAGGAGAATATTGAAAAGATTATATGTGCCATTTTTAACTTGGAGAAAAGTTTCCATATACTCATAATCGACGACAACAGCCCCGACCATACGGGCGACATCGTCGAGCGGCTTATCGAGGGGCAATACAAAGACCGCCTGTTTATCGTTCACAGAGCGGGCAAGCTCGGACTCGGTACTGCATATATTACAGGTTTCAAATGGGCTGTCGAGCGTGGCTACGACTATATATTCGAGATGGATGCCGACTTCAGCCACGACCCCAACGACCTTCCGCGCCTCTATTCCGCTTGCCACGATGAGGGCTACGACTTGGCCATCGGCAGCCGTTATGTCAGCGGAGTGAATGTTGTGAACTGGCCCATCGGGCGTGTGCTGATGAGTTATTTCGCATCCCAGTACGTCAGGCTCGTCACAGGCTTTAAGGTTCACGACACCACTGCCGGATTTAAATGCTACAAGCGACGGGTGCTTGAGACAATACCTCTTGACGAGGTTCGTTTTAAGGGCTACGGTTTCCAGATAGAGATGAAGTTCACCGCCTACAAGATAGGATTTAAGATTAAGGAGGTACCTGTTATATTCGTCAACCGCCGTGAGGGTGTCAGTAAAATGAGTGGCGGCATCTTCGGCGAGGCTTTCTTCGGGGTTATGAGACTGCGGCTTGACGGATGGTTCCGGAAATATCCCTCATTACCTGCATAATTCAGAACAGATGGAAATGAACAATATAGCGGCACTCTATGGAAAATTGCCTCAGAGTGCCGCTTTTCTAAACCTCGTTGCCGACCAAAAAGCGCGCATTATCGTTGCGCAGGGGCTTGTAGCCTCTGCCGCTCCTGTATTCTTTTCCTCGATTTATGACAGGCTGTGCCGCACTGTAGTGTTTGTGCTCAACGATGCTGATGAGGCGGCTTATTTCTACAACGATATGGCTCAGGCGTTGGGACAACAACGGGTTCTTTTTTTTCCGTCGTCATACCGAAGGGCTGTTAAATACGGACAGCGGGACACGGCAAATGAGATATTGCGCACGGAGGTGCTGGCAAAGCTTTCAGCCAACGACAACCTTTATATCGTGACTTGTCCGGAGGCCCTGTCTGAGCTTGTGGCACGAAAGACCGTCGTTGACGAGCGGATGATGACTTTGGCGGTAGGGCAGGAGATTGGCATAACAAATATTGTGCATACGCTCCGCGAATTTGGTTTTCATGAGGTCGACTATGTTTACGAGCCTGGACAATTTGCAGTGCGTGGAAGTATCATAGACGTGTTTTCGTTCTCTTGCGAATATCCTTTCCGAATCGATTTCTTTGGCGACGAGATTGATACTGTCAGAACTTTCAATGTAGAGGATCAGTTGTCGAAAGAGCAGAAACAAAAGGTGGAGATTGTGCCAGAGCTGGCTTCTGCCGATGCAGAGAAGGTCCCGTTCTTCGACTATCTTCCAGACAATGCCCTGCTTGTTGTTAAAGACATTCTTTTTGTCCGTGAGACCATAGAGCGCATCTGGAATGAGGGATTTTCGCAACAGGCTTATACCGACCGTCTCGCCTCGGCAACCGAGATGGAGCAGAGGGAGATAATGAAAGAGATGAACAGCAAGCTGTCATTGCTTAGCGCATCGGCTTTCATGGAGTCGGCCTTGAGTTTTAAACGGATTATCATCTCCGCATCTGCTGATGAAAGAGACGATGCCAAGGCAAAGATAACATTCAACACGTCTCCCCAGCCTTTGTTCCATAAGAATTTTGAGATGCTCCGGCAGACTCTGGAACAATATGCCGGGGCAGGCTATAAACTCTATATACTTGCCGACAGCAAAAAGCAGCAGCAGCGTCTGCGCGACATCTTCGATGATATGGGCAGCGACATCGAGCGCTCGTCGGCCAACCAGCAGCGCTCCGCCATCGACTTCACGCCTGTCGGCAGTACATTGCACGAAGGCTTTGTCGACAACACCTTGAGGGCTTGCTTCTTTACCGATCACCAGATATTCGACCGCTTCCATAAGTACAGCCTACGCAGCGATTCTGCCCGTGCAGGCAAAATGGCGCTTACAATGAAGGAGCTGCAGGAAATGGAGCCTGGCGACTACATAGTTCATGTAGACCTTGGAGTGGGCAAGTTTGGCGGACTGGTTAGGGTGCCGTCGCCAAATGGCTATCAGGAGGTTATCAGGATTATATATCAGAACAACGACAAGGTGGATGTGTCTATCCACTCACTTTATAAAATTTCGAAATACCGCCGTAGCGATACCGGCGAGCCGCCACGTCTGAGCACTCTCGGAACTGGTGCGTGGGAACGGCTGAAGCAAAAGGCAAAGACCCGCATAAAGGATATTGCGCGCGACCTGATAAAGCTATATGCCAAGCGCCGCCATGAGAAAGGCTTCGCATTCAGTGCCGACTCGTTTATGCAGCATGAGCTTGAGGCAAGTTTTCTCTACGAGGACACGCCCGACCAGCTGAAAGCCACACAGGAGGTGAAGGCAGATATGGAGAAGGCGGCGCCCATGGACAGGCTTGTGTGCGGCGATGTCGGCTTTGGCAAAACCGAAGTTGCTGTCCGTGCGGCTTTTAAGGCTGCGTGCGACTCTAAGCAGGTTGCGGTCCTTGTGCCTACTACAGTCTTGGCGTTGCAACACTATCAGACCTTCCGTGACCGTTTGCGCGATTTCCCTATCAGGGTTGACTATCTGTCTCGGGCACGTACGGCAAAGCAGGTAAAACAGGTTTTGGCCGACCTTGAGCAGGGTAATATCGATATACTCGTCGGTACGCATAAGCTCATAGGAAAAAATGTGAAGTGGCACGACCTTGGTCTTCTCATCATCGATGAGGAGCAGAAATTCGGTGTTGCCGTAAAAGAGAAACTGCGCAAGCTTAAGACAAATATCGACACGCTAACCATGTCGGCGACGCCTATACCACGTACATTGCAGTTCTCGCTGATGGGTGCCCGTGATATGAGTATCATGCGCACGCCGCCTCCAAACCGGCATCCTATATTTACCCAGCTTACCACTTATTGCCACGAGGTGATTGCCGATGCCATAAACTTCGAGATGAGCCGCAACGGTCAGGTCTTTTTTGTAAACGACCGTATATCGTCGCTTACCGAAATCCAGATGCTAATTTTGAAGCATGTGCCCGACTGCCGTGTGGCTGTCGGTCATGGACAGATGCCTCCCGAGGAGCTTGAGAAGGTGATTTTAGGTTTCGTAAACCACGATTTTGATGTGTTGCTCTCAACGACCATTGTTGAGAACGGTATTGACATACCAAACGCCAACACAATTATCATCAACGATGCCCACAGGTTCGGACTTTCCGACCTTCACCAGATGCGCGGGCGGGTTGGACGTGGAAACCGCAAGGCGTTTTGCTATTTGCTTGCCCCGCCAAAAAGTGTGCTCTCCCCAGAGGCTCGTAGAAGGCTTGAGGCTCTTGAGACATTCTCTGAGCTGGGAAGCGGGTTCAATCTTGCAATGCAGGACCTTGATATCCGTGGAGCTGGAAATTTGCTTGGAGCCGAGCAGAGCGGATTTATGGAAGACCTCGGATACGAGACATATCAGAAAATACTTAATCAGGCTGTTACGGAGCTTAAGAATGATGAGTTCCGGGAACTGTATGCCGATGAGGTTGCTGAGGGCAAGATTTTGACAGGCGAGGACTTTGTAGAGGACTGCGCAATAGAGAGCGACTTGGAGATGTATTTCCCCGAAACCTACGTGCCAGGCAGCTCTGAGCGTATGCTACTGTACCGTGAACTCGACAATATTGTTGAGGACCGGGATCTTGACATCTACCGCCAGCGTCTTGTCGACCGTTTTGGACCTGTGCCGCAAGAGGGGGAGGAACTCATGCAGGTTGTGCTTCTGCGCAGGCTGGGCAAACGCATGGGATGCGAGAAGATTACTCTTAAACAGGGAGGCATGAATATGCAGTTCGTGTCAAATGCCGATAGCCCATACTATCAGAGCCGCGTGTTCGCAAAAATCATAGATTATGTGGCGGTAAATCCACGTCGTTGCGAACTGAAGGAAGTGCGTGGACACCGTCTGTTGCATGTCAGGAATGTGGAAAAGGTTGAGGCTGCAGTGAGCATATTGAGAAACATGAGTTAGGAGTTCTGAGTTAGAAATTATTCTCGCTTCGCTGCGATTATGGAAATTCAAAATTAAATAATTCGTAATCGGCGTAGCCGGCAATTCGTAATTCCAAACTCGTAATTTGTATTTTTTATGATTTTTATAACAATTCTTGTATATTTCGTCCTGCTCATGGCTGTGAACAGGATAACCTCACACAATGGTGACAACAACACTTTCTACCGTGGCAACCGCCATTCGCCATGGTATGTCGTGGCGTTCGGAATGATTGGTGCGTCAATATCTGGTGTCACGTTCGTCTCGGTGCCAGGCATGGTGGCGAAGTCTGATATGACCTATATGCAGACTTGTATCGGCTTCATATTCGGCTATTTTGCTGTGGCTTTCATTCTGTTGCCAGTTTATTACAGGTACAATCTTACGACTATCTATTCTTTTCTCGACAAGCGGTTGGGGCGAAGCTCGTATCAGACAGGTGCCGCCTTTTTCCTGTTGTCAAAGATGACGGGTGCCGCCGCGCGGTTTTATGTCGTCTGCTTCATTCTTCACCGTTTTGTTTTTGCCGGAATGGGAGTTCCCTTTGCGCTGACAGCCTCGGTTATGGTGTTTCTGATATGGCTCTACACGAGGCGCGGGGGCATAAGGACATTAGTGTGGACTGACTCTATACAGACGCTCTGTATGTTTGCCGCGCTCGGACTTATTATATACAACGTGATGGAAAATCTCGGACTAGGCTTTGCTGATATGGTAAAAGTCATTTCCGACGACTCACATTCCCGCATGTTCGTATTCGGTGACTGGATGTCTAAGCAGAATTTCTGGAAGCAGTTTCTGAGCGGCATATTCATCGTTATCGTGATGACGGGGCTCGATCAGGATATGATGCAGAAAAACCTTACCTGCAAATCGCTCTCCGATGCCAAAAAGGATATGTGTGTCTACGGCTTTGCTTTTGTGCCCGCAAACCTTCTGTTCCTTTCGCTTGGAGTCTTGCTGCTGATGCTTCTTGATAAGTATGGCATGCAGATGCCAGTCTCGGGCGATGACCTGTTGCCTATGTTTGCCGCATCCGGGATGTTGGGCAGTGGGGTAGTGGTGCTGTTCTCCGTAGGCATAGTGGCGGCCTCCTTCTCAAGTGCCGACAGTGCGCTTACTTCTATGACTACAAGTTTCTGTGTAGACATTTGCCGTCGCAGTGATGATGAGACGTTGCGCAAGCGTGTGCATGTGGTTATGGCCATAGTCTTTGCCCTTTTCGTCATGCTCTTCAAGATGCTGAACAGCCAGGGCGTTCTTGATGCCATCTACACTCTGTGCGGCTATACTTACGGACCGCTCCTCGGTCTCTTTGCCTATGCGTTGTTTACCCGTCGCAGTGTAGGCCGGCGTGCCGTGCCATATATAGCCGTATTGTCCCCCATAATATGTTTCGCCATCGACTATCTTACATCCCATTTCACCTCTTATCGTTTTGGCTATGAGCTGTTGATGCTCAACGGCTTGATCACGTTCTGCGGGTTGTGGCTGACAGGTAAAGGCAAAGCATAGCGATTACATTTTTCGATTGCTGCCGCTATACATGGCGGAACGGCTGGTTTCATCTTCCCCAATGTTCTTATACTTGCAGAAGTAGGGTTATATAAATAACGCCGTCTGCCCGACAGCAAAATTTTCTTTTCTGGATTAAAATCTTTTAAAAAGCGCTTTCATATACAGCAAAAAAATGCAGCTGCCTGCTATGGAAGATGCAACCGCTTGCATGTGCCATCGCAAGCGGCTGCTATGACACATGCAAGCGGCTGCATTTTTTTGCATGGTTTTTAATGATGTAAAACTGTTGTTACGGAACCCCGCCATATCACCTCCTTTCTGAAACGCTTACGTGGCATAGCAATAAATCTGACTTTTTTTTATAAACTTGTATATTTTCAAATATTTATTTGTGTCTTTGCACCATTCTCACGCCGATAGTTCAAAAGAACAGGGAATTCATCTGTAGCGATAGTTCTTTCGGATGGGGATATCATATATGGGAAAGGCGTTTATCATGCGCTTGGTTCTCTGACAGCTTGAAAGCCTAGGAAACTCTCAAATTGTAGTCAAGGAACTTTGCAACGGTAGATGCCCATGGGGTATGACTTTGTTGTCGGCCATTATTGTATATTGATGAAAACAAAAGTCTTTATGGCTGTGTTTTTGTTGTGTCAATAGGGTTGCGCATATCATATCGGCGTGGGGTCTTAGGTTGCTCGTTTCGACTACAATGGGCAATTCCTAGGGCCTCAAGCTGTGGAGCGGGTAACTGGTCTGACTTCCACGCTTTTTTTGTATAGTCGCACTAATCTTTTTTATCAATTTGCTCTGTCGGGGAGTCTGGAGCTATAGAAAATGTACTATTATGAAAAAAATTCTATCTATGGCCGTTTCTGCAGTATTCTCGTCATTTATGGTAAATGCGCAGAACAATGAGCTGCTTACGGCTACGTTGCAGCATGGTGACCAAACTATGATGTTTGTTGGTGTTGACGCATTAAAAAGCGCATACGATGCTGCGGCAGACAAAGGCGCCATTATTACATTGTCGTCTGGAGAGTTTAATGCTATTTCTGTAATGTCTAAGTCTCTGACTATAAACGGTGCAGGATTTGAGGACGATGAGGCTACTGGTACTAAGGCTACGGTTATAAACGGAGGTATGACTATACTATATGAATATGTATCTGGATTTGACGATGACGGGAACCCTGTTACAAACACAAGAACGGTGGACGGAAGCAAATTTGAAGGTATATCATTTAAGGATTATCGCATATTCATGTCAAATGACCCTATTAGTGACATTACTTTTGCCAAATGCAAATTATTCTCTCTATAGAAAAATCATTTTTTTATCACGATAGGCTTGTAATTCGGAATTTTTATGTAATTTTGCAAAACATTTCTAAAAAACAGTGCAACGTTTCGTGTAGAATGCTGCCTTATGGCATAGTATGATTATACAAATTAACAATTATAATAACATGAAAAAATTAATTTTGTCTATTTTTGCTGTGGCAAGCTTATCGCTTTCAGCCTCAGCTCAGGAAACAATGTCTGCAAATGACAGTATCAAACAAAGACTTGACTCTCTTGAAAATTCGCTTAGTAGTCTGCAAGCGAAAGAGGAGGTGAGGAGCGAGAACGAGAAACTTGATAAAATATGGAAGAGAAAGAAGTACACTGTTATCGGTTTTGTGAACCAGAACCTTGAGAGCAAGGAGGAAGAAGGTGGCAAATATAAGAGCAAATTTGGTGTGACGTTGCAGAAAGGAAAAACTTTCTATCTTCATAAAAAGCCGTTGGGCAATATGGTTAAGATTGGTCTTGACTGGACATTCATAGACCTTAACTTCGCAAAATATAAGGATGGGAACGGTATTAGCTTAAATGTTCCGTCGGACGGCGATTTCAGTGACGGTGATTATGGTTATGATGAAGATGAGCCAGGCGTAGACCTCGACTTAGGAGTGATGCAGCTTGAATATGGCATGGGATTCGGCCCGTCCGTACAAGTAACTCCATTCTACTATCTTGGCAAAGGCCTGGAGCATATCAAGGCTTATACCTATTTCCACGTTACACCATCTTATTCGGCTATTATTGAAACCACCGACGATGATACAAATTTCAACCACGGCTATTGCACATTCTTCAATTTCGGTGTAGGGTTGTCTTACAAAGTTATATCCATAGGCTTTGAGCACCGCTGGGGAACTGCCAAATATAATATGGCGGATTTAGATACCGAGGATGCAATAGCAGGAGGAATCAAATTCGATGACAAGCAGAAGTTCTCTACAAAGTCGTCACGTTTCTTTGTGCGTTTCAATATCTAAAATATAAGCTATACAACATCAAATTGAAACCTCTGGCATTATCCATATAGTACAGTCCGGGTGGGCTTTGCCGGAATTTCAATGCATATAAATCAAATTTTCGGACTGTAATAAAAAAACATTATGAAAAAAACTTATTATTATTTTGCTGTTTTGGCATTTGCATGTTGCACACTCGCTGCATGCAGTGATGACGACGATGACAATTCAGGTGCAGGAACCGCTTCTACTGAGTTCTTTGTTCCGGCCTCTATCGTTGACGGCACAAGAGTTCAGAGCGTTGGTGGTCTAAATGCGGCTTACAACGAAGACGGCTCTATCTCAAAACTGGAGAACGATGGCGTAACTTACAATTTCGAATATGACAACGGCACACGCGCTGCTGTAAGTACTGGCCGCCAGATCAAACGCATCTACGCAAATGTTGAGGGGACAACATACGAGGGTACAAACTTCAAATTCAACTCCGACGGCTTCCTTACAGCCATGACATTCCACTCTCGCGATATAGACGAATATTATACTGAAGAGGTAAACTTTAACTATGCGCTCAGCTATGATGGCACAGGACACTTGACAAGCAACAAGATAACAGGAAGTGTTAAGTGGAATGAAGACGGCGAGAGCGGAGTTGATAAAGTCAATACAACGGTTAATTTTACATGGAAAAACGGCAACCTCACAAACAGCAACGCTTCCGCTAATGGTTCTATTGTCAACATGACACTCGATTATGGCAATGAGGCTAACACGTTCAACATCACCACACCCGCAGTGGCTGGCGTAATAGGTCTTATGGATGATCCGATTCTCACAGCACTCGCTATGCTCGGCTTTACTGGTAATTCGTCGGCAACACTTCCTGTCAAATTAGTAACTTCAATTAAAGACGAAGACGGAACAGAGACCGATGTAGCTAATTTTACATACACATTTAACTCTGACCATTCCGTTGATATCATTCGTTTTAGCGATGAATATGGCAGTTTCTATAATATCAGATATACTTACTACAAAAAGTAGATGAGCATATTGATGATAAAAAAGCAGGAAGAAAACATTTCTGTTTTCTTCCTGCTTTCGGTTTTATGCCCCTGTAAGGTGTCAACGGGCTTGTCCGATAAACTTGTAGATTTGCGGGCTTTACAATTATTTGTAAACCTGTATATTTGTCCGCTCGTCCACTCGTTAACGATATAAATCAAATTCCTTTTGCCGCAAGATAGCGCTCAGCCTCAAGAGCAGCCTTACATCCAGAGCCTGCCGCAACGATGGCTTGCCGATATGTTGGGTCGGCGCAGTCGCCAGCCGCATATACACCTTCGATATTTGTGCGTGGTGTGCCGTCTATGGTCTTTATGTAGCCTGTCTCATCGACTTCTATCCAGGGCTTGAACACGTCGGTGTTGGGTTTATGCCCGATGGCGAGGAAGAAACCGTCTATAGGCAAGTCGTAGCGTTCCTCGTCGGCCTCGCCTTTACGCTTGATGACATGTGCGCCCTCTACGCCATTCTCACCATATAGTCCGAGTGTGTTGTGCTCATAGAGAATCTCGATTTTCTCATTTTCCTCAACACGTTTCTTCATCACGTCTGATGCGCGCAAGTATGGTTTGCGCACTATCATGTACACTTTCTTGCACAATCCGGCGAGGTATGAAGCTTCCTCGCATGCGGTATCTCCTCCGCCAACCACGGCAACCGTCTTCTTACGGTAGAAAAAGCCGTCGCATGTGGCGCAGGCGCTCACTCCCTGTCCGTTGTATTTTTTCTCGTCGTCGAGTCCTAAGTATTTTGCCGAGGCACCTGTGGCTATTATGACGGTGTCGGCCTCGACAGTCTCGCCGTTGTCGACGGTTACGGTGAACGGGCGTTTGCCGAAGTCCACAGCCGTGATTATACCGTCACGCAAGTCGGCTCCAAAGCGCTCTGCCTGCTCGCGGATATCCGTCATCATTTGGTTTCCGTCTACTCCCTGAGGGTATCCTGGAAAATTCTCCACCTCTGTAGTCTGTGTCAGCTGGCCGCCGGTTTGCAGTCCGCAGTAGAGTATTGGATTAAGGTTAGCCCTTCCTGCATATATGGCAGCGGTGTATCCTGCCGGTCCGCTGCCTATGATAAGACATCTGGTCTTTTCCATTTTTTGTATTTGTTTTGGGTTATGCTTTGAGCAGTTCCTCAATTTTTGCCGCAATGTTTGCGATAGGCTCAGTAGGCTCGAAACGTGCCACTATCTGTCCGCGCTTGTTGGTGAGGAATTTAGTAAAGTTCCACTTTATCTCTGCGCTCTCCTTGTAGTTTGGGTCTTCTTCCGACAGCATCTTGTCGAGGACAGGGTATAAGGGGTGGCTCTCGTCCCATCCGGCAAATCCCTTCTCTTCTTTCAGGAACTTGAAAAGCTCATCGGCATCCGGCCCGTTTACTTTTACCTTTTTGAAGCGTGGAAATTCTGTTCCGTATGTCAGCTTGCAGAAGCTGTGTATCGACTCGTCGGTGCCTGGAGCCTGGCTGCCGAACTGGTTGCACGGAAAGTCGAGTATCTCAAATCCCTGTGAGTGGTATTTCTCGTATAGTTTCTCCAGTTCCTCATATTGTGGCGTAAATCCGCACTTGGTGGCAGTGTTTACGATGAGGAGCACCTCGTTTGAATACTCTTTGAGTGATACGTCTTTACCTTTTCTGTCCTTGACAGAGAATTCGTAAACTGTTCTCATTTTTTTCTTTTGTTTGTTTAGTTAACGCTATGCAAAAATAGCACTTTTATTCGATATTCCGCCAACTCATTACGATAATTATGTTTTATTTAGGGATTTTTCCCCAACATTATAGGGAAATCATACTTATAAATATGTGTTTTACTATTGTAAGTGTGAAAATAAAACCATAAATTTGCAGCAGAAACAATGAAATAACAAATAAAACCATACTATTATGAAAAAGATTTCTACATTTCTGACAATGGCATTCATGGCATTGATGTCGGCGACCATGGTATCTTGTGATGAGGATGACGCAATAGCCTACACACTCGAGGGGACTTGGGAAGGTGATATGCAGGTAAGTTGCGTGTACGACAATATGGTCTACGATGCGTTGTATTCCGAGATAAACTTTGCACGTGACCCTTACCGCTATTCATCGGGCAGAGGCTACTGGATAGACTACTACCGCCACGGGCCATGGGGTAGGGACTATGTGGCAAACCATATAGAATGGCAGGTTACGAATGGGGCCATACAGGTGTATTTCGTAGAGGAGGACGCATATATAGCCATTCACGACTATAGCTTGAGCGACAACTATTTCACGGGGATAATCTACGATGGCGACCAGAGGGTTAACTTCAGGTTAAGGCATACATCTTCGCCAAACTGGAACGATTTTGATTATGGCTGGGGATACTACTATGCCAAGCCGGGTTCGGCGGACACACGCGCGGGAGAGAAGATTGATAAGCCTGTGAGAATGTTCGGACGTACACAGACTAAAGATTGAATTTTAGGTGAAATATAAAATATACGCAAAAGCTCCGCAACCAGATTGGAAGGTTGCGGAGCCTTTCACTGCTTTGTTTGGCTATGTTGTTGTTTATTAGGGGTTAATTGTACCCCCAAAGTTTCATGTTGACGGTTGATTCTACTTTTCTTTCAATATCATCGGGCAGATTGCAGAAAAAGTCGATACCCGTTTTTTGTTCAAGCTCATCGATGGATATGACATATTTTGCCAGAGCCTTGCCGTTGTCGCTGCCTTCAGCATGCTCTATCCAGAAAGCCATTGCGTCGTATTTCGTGGCTCCCGAAGGCTGCTTTTTGGAAATCAGAATGGCCATATAGAAATATTTTGGCACGATGAGTCCGTTTGGCAGGGTTGTCATTATCTGGCTCTTGTTGTCGATGGTGCCTCCCTTGCATACATACATAGTGTCGCAGAATGTGTAGTTGTTCTGCTTTGCCCAGTTGCGCACCTTTGTCTCCATATTTGCCCATACTCTTGCGTTGAAGCCGTTTCTTTGCGGCTGCATGTTAGTGAGATAGAAAGTCTGGTAGTTTCCTTCCTTGCTCTGCAGCCTGTCAGCCGACGGGCATATATGGCCATGGTCATAGCCTGTGCCTCTGAACGGGTCTGTTGTCCAACGGTATTCTACTGGCAACTGTGGGTCTTGCGGATATTGTGGGTTGCCTTGATATCTGTCGGTGTTTTGTTCCATTATGCTTTTGTACATTTGGTAGCACGACCACCGCTGCGACTTCTTGTTGATGTCCCATTCCACGCAATAGTTTATCTCGCCATTGGCTGTCTCGTGAACTAATATGATGTTTTTGCTTGTATTGCCAATCTTTGGAAACTCCAGGCGGCTGTATGCTTTCTCAACTTTGGCTGGGTTGGAATTGGTATTCTCAATTTTTGCATTGTTGGCATTGGTATTTGTTGAAATGTTATCGTCGTCATCATCAGAGCAAGCCACCAAAGCCAAGGCTGTGAATAGATATAGTAGTGATTTTTTTAGCATATTGCAAATGGGGTTTATAGGAAACAAAAAGTGCGACCGAAGCGTATATGCAACTACGTTCGACCGCACTTTGTGAAAAATCGTTTTATCTGGTAAAAGATGTTGTCTTACTTCTTGATCTTACCGTAACGGTTCATGAAGCGGTCTACGCGACCTGCTGTATCGACAAGCTTGCTCTTACCTGTATAGAACGGGTGAGATGTGCTTGAGATTTCGACTTTTACCACTGGGTAAGTTTCACCTTCAAATTCTACTGTCTCATTTGTCTTGCATGTAGACTTTGTAAGGAACATATCGCCGTTGGACATATCCTTGAATACGACGGGGCGATAGTTTTCTGGATGAAGACCTTTTTTCATTTTCGTTTTTATTGTTATGTTATAAATAATATATTCACTAATGGGCTGCAAAGTTACGAAGTTTTTTCGGTTCTGCAAAATAAATGATGAGAAATTTGGAATAGAGCAGATAGAAATGATAGAGCGGATAGAAATGATAGAGCAGATAGATGGGATAGAAAATGATAGTAGATGTCTATAATTTCTATAATGTCTATAATTTCTATAATCTCTATGATTTCTATAATTTCTATTGACTCTAATTTTTTTCTATCCTTCTTCGATTTTTTTCTTAGCCTCTCCGAGCCTTTTCTTTGTCTCTTCGAGTTCTTTCTTTAGTTCCAGATAAGCTTGTGCGGCTTTTTCGTGGAGCTCCTGGTATTTTATTTTCCATTGGGCGTTGTCTGCCGTGAGGCTTTTTATTGTAGTTTCCTGCTCTGCGATTTTCTTCTGGAGGTCGATCATCTTCTCATCCTGTTTTTGCCTGTATCCGGTACGTGCGGCGTGCATACGTTCTTTAATGCCGCCTTGGGCAACGAAATCTTTTTCGAGTTTTTGCAGGTAGCTGTTCATCATTGCGTCAACCTGATAGCAAAGAGTTAATCCGATATTAGCCATTTCCTCTAACGACCATTTATAAAGATATGCCTCATATTGTTCGGTGGTGTTGTTTTTCTTGGTGAACTCCTGCATTTTCGCATAGCGTGGGTTGGTCTTGTCCCAAAGAGGAATGTTGCGTGAGGATATGAAGTCTTTGTAGTCTTCGCGAAGCTCGTCTATGCTGCTTCTTGCCACATTCAGGAGTTTCATCTCCATCTCTGTAGATGTTTTTCCGTCTTCGCTGCCTTCAACAATGTTTTGTTTTCCAGAGCGGGCCGCCTGTATCATCTGGTCTACTGTGCGGTCGCCATATTTTGCCATGAAACGCTCACAAAATACGAAAGTAAGACGGTAGATAGTGTCTGCTTTCTGGTAGAAATAAAGATTTTTCCAGTTGGCACTTCTTCTCAATATCTCGTATTTCTTTTGTTCCATGGTTGTGATTTTTTAGATGTGATAGATATGATAGATATGATAGATATGATAGATATGATAGATATGATAGATGAATAGAGCAGATAGATATAATAGTAATAGTTTGGAAAGGGCTAAAGGGGGTGTTTGTAATGCCAGTTCTTTCTATAATTTCTATTTTTCTATCTGCTCTATTAAAGTTCGGTTTACTTCAAGGTAATTGCGAGCTTCTCAATATACAGTGCGCCCACGGCGTTGTTCCATATAGTGAAGTGCTTGTAGCTGCCTGCGCTGAAGTCGTATGTCATGGTGAATGAGTTCAATTTTTCACCTTTCTCAGCAGTAGTTTTTGCCTCAATAGTATTAGCCACAGGGTGAGCCTCTGTGCCTCCATAAACACTGAATGTTGTAGGTGTCTCATATTTTGCCAGACCTTTGACTGTGATTACTATGCTCTTTATGTCCTTACCGAAAGCTGTCTCATTGAACAGGAAGCCTTGTTTGGATGTGTCTGATGCGTTGCCTTGTATCTGGATGCAGCCTGAGAAATCGCCTGTTGCCGCACATACTTTTGCACCTTTGAAGATGATATTGTCATAGTTCCATGTAAGCCAAGTTGATTCTGTGGTCACATTCTGGTTGCCGTAAGAGTTTGATGTCAGCTCTACACTGCCTTGTCTGCCTTGCTCAATGCTTGATATTGTCATGCCGTCGCCAGCGGGAGCCACATCGCCTCCCTCATTGCCTCCTTCTTCGGCAGCTTTTCCATCTTTCACTATGAAATTCTTTACTTCCCATGTTGCAGAGTTGTCCTCGCAGGCATAATAGAGGGCGATTACAACAGCCTTCTTGCCTAAGAATTCTGCTGGTATGTTGGCAGAGAATTTTGACCATGTATTCCAGTCCATGCCCTCAGTAAGAGTTCCTGTTATATCTGTCCACTTGGTTGTTGTAACATCGTTTGTGTAGTTGTCTGTAATGAGCACCTTGTCTGCAACACCAGGTTTGGCTGCGCCATAATTGGTGAAATAGCGCAGAATGTAATCGAAGTTGATGACCGCCCCCTTAGATGCTGAGAGGTCAATAGCTTTTGAAACGATATAGCTTTCAGATGGTGTTGTTGTCTTGCTTGCATTATCATATCCTGTTGCCTTTGCACAACTAAAGTCGATAATCCAAGGATTGCCTTTTATGGTTTTTTCTGTGAATGCCCCGAATGATGTGGCGAAAGTCTCGTTGATGTATTCGCCTTCAACAGGTGTGTCAGGAGTCTCATTGCCTCCTGTGTTTTCTGCTTCTCCATCTTTTATGCTCAATGATTTTACCTCCCATGTTGAAGAGTATGATTCTGTGCAGGTATGGCGGAGTGCCAGTCTTATTTTGCTGCCAACAAACTCGTCAGGGATGTTTGCTGCCACATCTACGAAATCGAATTGAGCGCCGTTTATGCCATCTGTAGAATAAGGTATTGCAACCCATTTCGCTGTGGTCGGATCGCCGTTGTAGTCTTTTGAGATGAGAATGGCATTGTTTGTATTAACGTCTGCGCGCTCATATCTCATGGCATGGTTCATCTCAATGTGGGCTTTTGTGGCGTTTGTAAGGTCAACCTCTGGGCTGACAAGATAAGTTACACCAGCCTCGTTAGTCTTTGTGCCGTCACCGTTATAGTCCTTAAATCCTGTTATGCAGGCACTCGAATAGTCGATGGTCCATGTGATGTTGGCGTTGTTGCCTATTGATTTGAACTCTCCAAGTTCTTTTGCGAAACTCTGATCCAGATAAACGCCTTCAGGAGTATCTCCACCACCTTGGTTGCCTCCTGTTCCTGGATAATCGTAAGGAGCCGGTACGTCCTCACAGCTTGTGAAAGTAATTGCCGCCATAGCAAGGGCAATCATAGAAAATATGGTCTTTTTCATAATCTTGTATTGTTTTTATTTGGTTACTTTGTTAATTATTTTACTGGCTCTATGTCGTTTTCCTCACGTATGAGAATTTGCCAGATGTTGTTGTATCGGGTGAAAATGCCCGTGATGTTCACCTTGCCATTAGGCAGAGTCTTTGCGGCGAAGTCGGCGTAGGTACTTGTGCGTACGACAAGATTGCTTGATGCTATGCCTTTCAGCTGGCGGTTTACGCAGTTTGCCGCATCTTTGAGGTCGGCTGGGGCAAAAGTGCTTGTGCCGTCGGCATTGGCAAACTCCACGTTTTTTATTGTCATAAGCTTACCGTTGTTCTCTTTGAGATAGTTGGCGTCCTTTACCTTGCTGATGTCAAATTCCTCTGGTGTGACCTGTGACGCATCGGGAGTTCCCACGAGCTTGAAGTGGCTGTTCCATAAGATTCTGCTCATACGGCTTACGTATGTGTTGCCGCGTGAGTTTGTGTATGGGGTTCCAATCTCAGCCTGTTTGCCGTAGCCTCCTATGTAGAGTCCTTTAAGGTCGATGAGAATTTCCTGTCCTACAGGCAGGTAGCCGAACAGACCGCCTTGCGAGATGCAGATGAGGATTGCGCCTGTGCCGTCGTCTACAGAAATCTCGTTGTAGATGTTGCCCTGTATGTCGTTGCCTACCACACGGCCTTTAATCTGCGCGTCTTCGGTAATCTGCTCGTACGAGTTTGACGAGGCGTTTATTACGCTGCTGTACTTGTTTTTCAGACTGCCGATAGTTACCACGTTGGTCTCCTCAATAGCCTGATTGCCATAGGCATTCTGTAAAGAGCTGGTGTCGGGAGTTTCCCAATCGTCGTTCATGCAGCCTGTCATGAGGCTGCAGGCGAGAGCCAGCATTATGTATTTGATATTTTTCATTTCGTTATACCTTTTAGAATCTGTAAGTCAAGTTTATCATGCCGTTGGTTCCATAGGCATAGTATTTCTTCGGGTTCTTCGAGAATCTGTAAGAACGCGCGTTGCCTGAAGAGGTGAAGTCAGAGCGGCTCTGCTCATATCCGCCTGTACAGATGCGTGTGTTGTTCAGAATGTTCGTCACCATGAGGTTTATGCTCAGCTGGCCGGTTTTCAGCCTGATGGTTTCTCCGATGCTGCCGTCGAGCATGAAACCGCCGTTGCCCTCGTCCTGTGGAGAAGGTTCCTCGTTGAGTTTGCTCAGAGGGCCGTCCATTCTGTAATAAGGCGAGTAGCTCAGGTAGATACGGTCGTAGTAGTTGCCGTTGAGGTCTATGAACCATCCGCCCTGATGATAGCTGAGGCCTGCGCTGAGAGCTGTCAGCGGAGTTCCGTTCTCACGCATTCCCTTGCATCGGAGAATGTCGTCGTTGTAGGTTCCCTGTGTAGAGTTGAGGTATCTGACCGCAGCGTCGGAGACATATTTTGCCTCGCTGATGGTGCCGATGAGTTTCATGTCGAGAGCCGATGTGAGCTTGAAGCTCAGACCTGCCTCTACGCCATAATATTCTTTCTCGTTGCCGGTTGTCGACACATAAGAGAACGAGTTTATGTCGTCGAAATAGAAACATGTCCATTCCGTTACGTGGTCGAGACGGCTGTAGTAGGCGTTGATGTTTGCATGCAGCCATGAGCCCTGATACTGATAGCCAAACTCGCTGCTGAACACACGCTCGTTTTTAAGATTGCTGACAAAATCGTTGTTCATCTCTGCGGCCTGGAAAGCCTTGGATGCGGCAGGAGCGTTCCACTGGTAGCCGGCGCCGATAGAGAGTGTGTGGCCTCTGCCTGCAGAGTATGTGAGTGCCAGTTTTCCGCCGCCCTCGCCAAAATTAGCCATGCCGCTCTTTCCGTAAGAGTTGTTTGGGAACAGGCCGTTGCGCATTTTTCCGTCGCGCTCCATGCTTGTGCCGCCAACACGTGCGGCTGCCAGAATGTGCAGCGGGCCGAAATTGCGGGCGTAGCTTGTCCATACGAAGCCTTTGTTTACACGGATGTTGTAGTCGTAGCCAAACTTGTCGTCAACGCCAACAACCGCATTCGGGTTGTTGAGGTCGTACTGCACCTCGTTAGAGTTTGGCGCATACGTGCCGATGGCGTATGTGTTTATGTTGTGGAAAGTCTTTGCACCGAGCAGGTCGTCCATTGTCTGATAGTGCTTGGTGTTGCTTGTGGCAACTACAACGCCGATGTTCCACTGGCTCTTCTCGTCCAGCCGCGCGTTGAGGAATGAGGACAATGTGAGCATGCTCTGGTCGCTGTGACGTTTCTGTATGTAGTACATGGCGTCGGCTCCCTGCTCTGCGGCGGTCTGGTTTGCGCTGTACAGACGGTCGAAGTTTATCTGGCGGTTGGCCTTGCTTGCCTTCAGGTAGTCGTAAGCTGTCTGCCAGTCGGCCAAAGCCTGATCGGTCATATATTGCGGGTTCTCGCCCCAAACATCGTAGAAGCTTGACGGCAGCATTTTCCAATAATCGGGATGAGGATTGTCGCTGTTGTTGTAGTTGAGCTTTGTAGAGCTGTACCAGCCATATTTGCCGCCCAGGGTGGTTGTGAGTTTCCAGTCGTCGTCAATTTTCCAGTCCCATGTCAGCACTGCTGTGGGCGAAAAGTCGTTTACAACTCTTGAGTTTCTCTTCTTGCCGTTCTGGTAGCCCCAATATGGGTTGTATTGCGGGTCGTTGGCAATCCAGTACATCTCATCTGTCGACGCGCCCTGCGATGCTCTTTCCGTAGGGTTGCCCCATGTGGCGAGAGTCAGCGAGTGGCTGTTGCCGGGGCCGAAGATTTTCTGAACACCGAGATAGTACGACAGGGCGTTGTAGAATGTTCCCTCGACATATCCCTCGCTTGCCCAGCGGTAGGTTACGTTTGCGCTTACAGCCCATCCCTTGGCTGACAGTCCGCTGTTGTAGGTGTACATTCCGCGCAGGGTGTAGTTGCGGTTGGCTCCGCTCAGTGTGACCCGCTGTCCTGTAGCCATGTTTGCAGGGCGGAAGTCGTAGTTGTTGCTGCCGCCCATGTTCGACATTGAGAACGAGTTGCCCTCGAATGGCATAGCCGAGTCGAGGTTTCGTGTCTGCTGGTTCAGACCACCTACAAGCGAGTAGCGGAACTGCCCTGTCTCCATGTCGTTCATCGGTGCGCCGTTGATGTAGACATCGTTGTATTTCTGGTCAAACGCGCGATACCTGAACCTTACCGGTGAAAACAGGTATCCTACTTCTGAGGCGTAAATGTTTGTGTTGGAGTTGATGATGGTAACATTTTGCGAAAAGTTATCCTCCTCACCCAACTGAGCCTCAGTGAACGTGAATGCCTGCTCTGTCATCTGGGCGCCCACCTGGCCGAGGGAGTCGGTCTGTGCGGAGGCTAAAGATGCATAGCTGAGAGCAATCACAGCCATAGTAAGCTTTTTCTTCATAGATGATAATTTGGATTAATAATTTTTGATATTGAATGCAAAGTAACTAAATATATTCGACAATTGAAAGCCTTTTTATTATTTTTTTTCAGAAATCTGCACATTATTCAATTTTAATTGCGATATTTGCAGCGTAAAACTATAAAAGGAAATGAAGAAATCACTTTTGACAATTGCCTTGGCGCTGCTCACATCGCTGTCAGCGTCGGCACAGAAGAAGTTCTCGGTCTACGCCGTTGGATTTTATAACCAGGAAAATCTCTTTGACACCTGCCACGATGCTGGTAAAAACGATTATGAGTTTTTGCCCACGGGCTCTTACCGTTGGGACGGATTGAAGTACTCTCACAAGCTGCACAACATGGCGCGCGCGCTTGCCGATATGGGCACCGACGTGTTGCCTGGCGTAGGCTGTGCCGCAATCGGTGTGAGCGAGGTTGAGAACGCAAAGGTTCTTACAGACCTCGTGAGCCAGCCGGAGCTGAAAGCGCGCGGTTTTAAGTTTTCTCATATTGAGGGTCCCGACCGCCGTGGCGTGGACTGCGCTCTGCTCTACAATCCGAAACTTTTCAACTTTGAGCGCGACACCCTGTATCAGTATGTTCAGGAACTGGAGAAAGACAGTGCCTTCAAGACCCGTGGATTTCTTGCTGTAGAGGGAAAAATTGCCGGCGAGCCTGTCGTGATTATAGTCTGCCACTGGCCAAGCCGGTTCAGCGGCTCGTTCTACCGTGAGTCGGCAGCCCGGCAGGTCAGAGCCATCAAGGACAATCTGCTGAGGGAAAATCCTGACAGAAAAATATTTGTCATGGGCGATATGAATGACGACCCTACCGACAAGAGCATGCGCCAGGAGCTTTCTGCCCAGCCCGAAATAAGCAAAGTGGGCGATGGCGACATGTACAACCCATGGTACAATCTGCTGGCAAAACAGGGCACCGGAACACTGATGTACAACGGCTCGTGGAACCTCTTCGACCAGATTGTAATGACACCGAACGTGCTCGACCGTGAGGG
>OGLR01000290.1_pt1 | contig 26685 bp, 28 predicted proteins | sample 1572931 | NCBI WGS metagenome assembly OGLR01 (sample SAMEA2581997, study PRJEB24529) | metagenome | biome: Human gut stool | place: China | collected 2011 | reverse complement strand
AGACTGCCGACAAGTTTACGGCGCAGAACATCACCAACGTGAAGGTTCAGTGGGATCCTGGCCGGTCATTAGGTCAAGGTCATTAAGGATTTCGTTTTTTTCAAAATATCCCTCTATCATATAAAATAAGGTTAAATCAAGTTCGCCCTGCAAACAAAATTCATCCATAAAATCACTTTTCTGAATATTTTTTGTATTTTTGCAGATATATTGCGCTGATATGGAGTTGAGCATGGCTTATCCTCCTAGATTATAGGCGCATCATTATCAAATGATTTGAGCATGAAGAAGATATTATTCCTACACGGATTCTTCGCTACGACGGCAGAACTTTTAATCGTTTCACGGAAATAGATAAATAATTATGGAGACATTTAATAATGTAATAAACAGTGGCCAGCTTGTTCTGGTCGATTTCTTTGCCACATGGTGTCAACCTTGCAAGGCGATGCACCCCATTCTGGAGCAGGTGAAGAGTGTGTTGGGCGACCGCATCCGAATCATCAAGGTGGATGTGGACAAGTACGGCGTAATAGCAAGCCAATACCGCATTCAATCCGTGCCTACACTGATGCTTTTCCGAAACGGAGAAGTATTGTGGCGCACAAGCGGTGTGGTAGATAAAGCCGAACTGCTGGCTACGCTTGATCCATTCTTGATATAAAAAGATGAAAAGAATAAAGGAAGAGCAGCGAGTCGTGGAGCAGATGATACGTCTGTACTGCAGGAAGAAGGAAGGCAATAAGGAATTATGTCCTGGGTGCCAAGAGTTGTTACAGTACGCTACGGCAAGACTGGAACGTTGCAAGTTTGGCGAGACCAAGCCAACTTGCAAGAAGTGTCCCATCCACTGCTATCGCCCTCAGATGAAAGAACGAATGTGCAAAGTAATGCGCTGGGCTGGTCCGAGAATGATTTTGTATCACCCGATTGCTGCCATCAAGCATATCATAAGAGAATTATAAAATAGGAACATGAGCATGAATACATTACACAATTGCCTCGCCTACTATCTCCTTGCCATCAACGCAGTTACATTCATCGTGTACGGCGTTGACAAATACAAGGCTAAGAAAGCCCAGTGGCGCATTTCGGAAGCCACGCTTTTGTTGCTGGCTGTACTTGGAGGAAGCATCGGAGCATGGATGGGAATGAAAGTCTGGCACCATAAGACGATGCACAAGAAATTCAAATACGGCATTCCAGCCATTCTGCTGATACAGATTGCGCTGATGGCGTATTTGCACATGAATCAATAACATTATAAAGAACGAAGTATATGAGCATTAAAAAGAATGGGATTTATTGGAAGGGCATCAAGCGCCGGATAGGGAGATTCTTTGAGAAGATGCACGAATGTATACTTATCTTCACCGACTGGCTTGGGTAATCACACAAAGTAAATAGACAGCAAAATATTGATATAATCTAATGGAAACAGAAAGAATTTTACTCCGCCATTGGCAGGAATCGGATGCAGAGTCGCTCTTCAAGTACGCCTCAGACCCTGACGTGGGACCTCGTGCAGGATGGCCAGCACATAAGTCAGTAGAAGAAAGTCGGGAGATAATCCGAACATTTTTCCATAATGAAACGACATGGGCGATTGTGTTGAAAGAGACCAACGAGCCAATCGGCTGCATCGGCTACTACACCCATGAAACCAGCAACATCCCTATCGGAAAAAACGACTGCGAAGTGGGCTACTGGGTAGGAAAGCCTTATTGGAACAAGGGTATCTGCACCGAAGCCTTGAAACTGATGCTCGATTACTGCATCCAAGTAAAGCATTTAGAAAACATCTGGGCAGATCATTTCACAGCAAATCCTGCATCAGGAAAGGTCATGGAGAAATGCGGTTTCTCAGACACCGGAATGCTGAACAGATGCAGCCAGCTTGTGGGTGGCGACAAGGATATGGTTAAAGTGTTTAAGTACAAAGGATAAAAATAAATAAACATGAATTTTCCAGAAATATATTCAGCAACAGGCATGATGGAGCTGATTCAGAAGATCGGCTTTCTCCCTCTCCTTGATAGCGGCATTGAAGGCTTCTCTGCCGAAGACATCGTGGCTGAGGATTGCCGATATGTAACTTTCCCTGAAGGCGGTTGGGACTGGCCACTATGGAAATGGAAAGGCGAGATCGTGCAGGAAATGCCGTGTATGTACGGAAAGTTCTTTAACAAGAAAGCAGGATTCATCAGTCAGGAATGGTGGCCGGACTTCTGCAACTACAGAAGAAGCAAGTACCCTCGCCCAGATGATGACTCGATAGAAGGAGTCATTCTCAGCACGCTTCAATCATCGGGCAGTCTCATTACAAGGGAACTTCGAGCTTCCTGCGGTTTTACGGGCAAGGGAATGAGAAGCAAGTTTGACGGTTATCTCACCCGACTGGAAATGGCAACTTATATTGTGACCGAGGATTTCATCTACCCTCGTGACAAGCACAATCATGAATATGGCTGGGGGTGGTCGCTGCTCAATACTCCTGAAGATCTCTATGGCAGGGATGCTTGCCAATGCAACCGAACTCCTCAGGAATCTTATCAGAGGATTTTCAAGCATCTGAAAGAAATCCTGCCTGATGCTTCGGATAAACAGATTATTAAATTAATAGGATAAAAATGACTTCACTTCAAGAAAGACTGTTCGCCATGCAGGATAAGCAGTATGCTGCTTTCCAAGCCAAACTGACACCGGGAGTGCCTGTGGAGAGTTTCATAGGCATTCGTGTGCCTGTGCTTCGCAAGTTTGTAAAAGAATTTACAAAGGAATCAGAATGCAAAGATTTCCTTCATCAACTTCCTCACGAATACTACGATGAGAATATGCTTCACGGACTCCTCGTTTCCGAGGTAAAGGACTACGAGGAATGCATTCGTCTTACAGACAGATTTCTGCCATTCGTGGACAACTGGGCAGTTTGCGACATCATGTCTCCGAAGGTGTTTGCCAAACACAAGAAGGAACTATTGGCGAAGATCAAGACTTGGAGTAAATCATCACACGTCTATACTTGTCGCTTTGGTATAGAGATACTTATGTCTCATTATCTGGACAAAGACTTCAAGGCAGAATATCTTGAAATTCCTGCATCAGTAAGGAGCGAAGAGTATTACGTAAAAATGATGAAAGCCTGGTTCTTCGCCACCGCCCTTGCCAAGCAATGGGACCAGGCGATTCCCTACATCGAGCAACGCCGCCTTGCTCCCTGGACGCACAACAAGACCATTCAGAAGGCCATCGAGAGCTACAGAATCACGCCTGAGCAGAAGGAATATCTGCGGACATTGAAGACAAAATAATTATGACACAAGATACTTCTACATATTACGTTTGGATAGGTGGCGTCAGAGTCAAGATTGTGCAATATTACAAGAGTCCATTGCTGATAGAGACCCACGATAGGGCTACAAAAGCAATGGCTAAGACAAGGAAGGAGTTTCATCAGAAAAACAAATAAATGTTTCGGGCCGTTTTCCGGTCATTAAGGTCACGGTCATTAAGGTCATTAAGGATTTCCGGTTATTCAAGATATCCCCCAAGTTGTCCCTCAATGCTCCTCTAGATTAAGAATAAGGTTAAATCATGTTAGCTCTGCAAACAAAATTCATTCATAAAATCACATTTCTGAATATTTTTTGTATTTTTGCAGATATATTGCGCTGATATGGAGTTGAGCATGGCTTATCCTCCTAGATTACAGGCGCATCATTATCAAATGATTAGAGCATGAAACAGATAGAAACTCTCGTTTTTGATTATGGAGGTGTCATCGTGAATATTGATGATGCCTCTGTTGTGAAAGCCATGGAGAGCCTGGGCGTTACGGCGTTCAAGCGGCTAATCCATGTCCGCAAAATCAAGAGACTGATGCACCAATATATCAATGGTCTGGTGGCGGAATCAGAAACATTGAAAGAGATGCTGAGCCTTTGCCGCAAAGGAACCACAACCGAGGATATTGAGAAAGTACTCGAAGAGTTGTGCGGCAATCTGCCCGTTGAAAGGCTGAAAGCATTGGTCAAACTACGGAAGCGATACAAGGTCTATCTGCTCAGCAACATCAACGATACGCTTTGGCAGAAATCGGTCTGTCTGATGAAGCAGCTGGGATATTCCACAGACGAGCTGTTTGATGAAGTATTCCTCTCATACGCCATGCGGAAAGAGAAGCCATCCGTCGAAATCTATGAAGAGATGACGCAACAGACTGGATTGAATCCTGCCACTACGCTCTATTTCGATGACCGCACAGAGAATGCCGAGGCAGGTAAGCGTTTTGGTTTCCAGAGTGTACTGGTAAAGACCAATCATCTGGAAGAGCATCAGGAATGGCAAGAAATCAACAAAGATATGGATGTGGAGTTAGAATTTTAAAGTGAAACAGATTGCACTGATGACGTATTTGCACATAAAATAGTAACAATATAAAGAATAATACTTTGAATATGATTAATAAACTATTATTGTCGGCTGCTATCGTTCTTAGCGGCGCGACTACTGTTGAAGCCGCACAGAAGAAGTCGGCTAAAGTGGAGAAACAGTTGGCTGCACAGTGTGATGCCGGCTTGCGTTCAATCACCGAAGATGCGGCACGTGCGCATGTCTATTTCCTTGCCGACGACCTCTTGGAAGGACGCCGTGCCGGCGAGCGCGGTTCGCGCATCGCAAAGCAGTATATCATCTCACAGATTCGACAGGCTGGCTTGAAGCCTTTCCTCGGCGAGTCGTACGAACAGCCCTTCGAGGCTTGTGCTGTGCAGAAACTGCAGCGTGGCGTGCGCTACTTCGTTGAGGCGGATTCAATCGCTGAGATAAAGAAGCAGGTGCACCGCACTATGTATCTGAGCAATGTGCTCGCGGTGCTGCCAGGCAAGAAGACCGACGAAATGGTTGTTGTGGGTGCGCATCTCGACCATGAGGGCGTGTACAACGACATCGAAGGCGACAAGATATACAATGGCGCCGACGACAATGCGTCGGGCGTGGCTGCCGTGCTGCAGATTATGAAGGCTTTCGTGGCGAGTGGTGCAACACCGGAGCGCACTATCGTGTTCGCATTCTGGGATGGCGAGGAGTTCGGACTGCTCGGCTCGCGCTACTTCACCGATGTCTATAAGGATATGAAGAACGTGAAGGGCTATCTGAACTTCGATATGGTGGGTAGCGGCACAGACAGTCGCTATCTGATGTACTTCTATACGGCTGCGCATCCGAAGATTGGCGAGTGGCTCAAGGCGGATATGGCGAAGCATAACTTCTGCTTCGACCCCGATTATCGTGCTTGGGATACCCCTGTCGGCGGCAGCGACCAGCAGTCGTTCCACTTGAAGGGTGTGCCTATCGTGTGGTATCACACCGGCGGTCAGCCCAACTACAACTTCCCGTCGGATGAGGCTGACACAGTGAACTATCCGAAGCTTACAGACATCACTCGTGCTTCGTATCTTACAACGTGGCACTTGGCGAATGAGGCTGAGTATTAATAAAAATGGGATTGGATGCAGCTCATCCAATCCCATTATTTATTAGTTGAAAGTTGAGAATTGAGAGTTATGTGGGGTTGGTCGCTGCTCAATACTCCCGAAGAACTCTATGGCAGGGAGGCTTGCCAATGCAACCGCACTCTCCAGGAATCTTATCAGAGAATTTTCGAGCATCTGAAAGAAATCCAGCCTGATGCTTCGGATAAACAGATTCAAAAAATGATTGGATGAAAATGACTTCACTTCAAGAAAGACTGTTCGTCACCGCCCTTGCCAAGCAATGGGACGCAACGATTCCCTACATCGAACAACGCCGCCTTGCTCCCTGGACGCACAACAAGACCATCCAGAAGGCATAGAGAGCTACAGAATCACGCCCGAGCAGAAAGAATATCTGCGGACATTGAAGATAAAAAAATTATGATACAAGATTCTTCTACATATTATACGTTTGGATAGGTGGCTCATGTGATTATCGTCACAAGGAGAAACGAAGCCAACATTTCAATACGAAATGGAGAGGGGAATTCATCGATATTAGGATAAAAATCGCAAAACACGACGATAAAGGTAATATCTACCGTAAAAAAGGTATAAGAAAATTAAGGAAATATGCGTATCTTTGCACCCGTAAAAAAATAAATTAGAACGTTTAGAAATTTAAAGCATAAGATTATGAAGGAATTTTTCTTTAATACCATACAGGAGTTCAATGACTACATTGGGGTGAAAACACTTCATCCTCTGGTAAGCATTGCGCATGTAGAGAACACCTCTCCTATTCAGGAGGCTGTGAATCACTACGGACTTTATGCCCTCTTCCTGAAGGAAAACAAGGGGTGCAAACTGTCATACGGCAGAACAGAATATGATTTTGACGAGATGACCGTAACCTCGTTTGCTCCAGGACAAACGATTAAGGTAGAACCCGTTCCAGGAGTTCCGGTTGCCAAATATACGGTTTTGGCTTTCCATCCCGAGCTGCTCAACCGCACCCAGCTTGGCAGGAACATCTCCCGCTATGAGTTCTTCGACTATACAAGCAACGAAGCATTACATCTATCCGCTGCCGAGGTAAATATCTTCCGTGACGTGCTCTCAATGATTGGGCAGGAACTCGAGCATCCTATAGATAAGCATTCGCGTGAACTTATCGTTTCTAACATCGAGTTGCTGCTGAACTATTGTCTGCGCTTCTACGACCGCCAGTTCATCACACGCGAGGAGATCAATCATTCGGTGGTCAAGAAATTCGTCTCTCTGCTCGATGAATACATTGCCAAGAAAGCGATGCGTGAAGGGTTGCCTACCGTAGCCTACTTTGCCGATAAATGCTGCTACTCAACTAAATATTTCGGTGAATTAGTCAAAACCGAGACAGGCAAAACTGCCAAGAGTCTGATCAACGACCGGCTGCTTTCGGCTGCCCGACAGTTACTTGTGGATGAAACCTTAAGCATTACGCAAGTCAGCCACCACCTCGGCTTTGAGTATCCTCAGCACTTTGTCCGCTTTTTCAAGGCACAGACGGGCAAGACACCAAGCGAGTATCGCAAAACTGCGTAAATATGTAAATATAACGAAGCATCAAATGTGGTGACCTTCATCTAATGCCCCCCACCTACTTTCCGATTTCAGCATGAATGAAGATTCGGATAGTAGATGGGGCTTATTTTTGACACCGAGAAAGAATATCACTTTTTTTACATCTTCCAAACTGTCACTTACTGTCGATTAAAACGAAAGTTAAAACAGATAAATTTTGTTAAACAAATCATCTTTTACCACTTATGTTCATACCTTTGCACCCAAATTAATAATCTATAAAGGGATATTTTATGTTCACATAAGGATAATTCCTTAATGTAAAGAAGGATAATATTTTAAATAAATAAGAGAAATTATATGGGAGAAAATTCGGAAAGTTCAGTAGCCTGCCATCATCGAGTAGGCTTCCTGGGATTGCTCATCACTCTGGGCATCGTGTTTGGAGATATAGGTACATCCCCACTCTACGTGATGAAAGCCATCCTGCACACGGGTGAAGCCATCAACGAGAGCACCATCCTGGGTGCATTGTCGTGCATCATCTGGACACTCACCCTGCAGACCACCATCAAATACGTATGTGTGGCACTGCGTGCCGACAACAATGGCGAAGGAGGCATCCTCGCCCTCTACGCCCTGTTGCGCAAGATGAAGAGAAAATGGATTTACTTATTGGCCATCATCGGTGCCAGCACCTTGCTGGCAGATGGAATCATCACCCCTGCCATCACGGTTACCACTGCCATCGAAGGACTCGAAAGCATCAGTCCCCACCTGCCAGTCATCCCCATCACACTGGGCATCATCACCATCATCTTCTTCGTGCAACGCTTTGGAACAGAGAGTATTGGCAAATCGTTCGGAGTATTCATGCTGATATGGTTCCTGCTGCTGGGCGTAACGGGAGCTTTCAGCATCACCTCTTACCCATTGATTCTGAAGGCCTTCAACCCCTACTATGCTGCCATGCTGCTGGCAAAATCGCCAGAGTGGTTCCTGATTCTGGGCGCCGTGTTCCTCTGTACCACCGGTGCTGAGGCTCTTTACTCCGACCTGGGTCACTGCGGCAGAAAGAACATCACCATCAGCTGGCTTTTCGTAAAGGCCATGCTCATCCTCAACTATCTGGGTCAGGGAGCATGGGTGCTGAACCATATTCATACTGCCTCCTCCGTGAATCCGTTCTTTTCCATCATGCCCCAGAGCATGCTGATTTTTGCCATCATCATGGCCACGGGTGCGGCAATCGTTGCCAGTCAGGCACTTATCAGCGGCACCTTCTCCATATTGAGCGAAGCCATGAACCTGCACTTCTGGCCACGCATGCGAATCAAGCATCCTACCCATGTAAAGGGACAGCTCTATATCCCGGTAATCAACCTCGCCATGTACATCGGCGTGGTTCTCATCATCCTGCTCTTCCGCGACTCCTCGCACATGGAGGCAGCCTATGGTCTCGCCATCACCATCACCATGCTGATGACCACCCTGCTGCTTGGTTTCTACCTGCGCACCAAGGGTGTGGCGCGCATCTTCATCCTGCTCTTTATGGGCGCATATTGCGTTATCGAGGGCATTTTCCTTGCCGCCAACCTGTCAAAATTCCTCGCAGGAGGATGGTGTACGATGCTTATTGGCGGAATCCTGTTCCTGATGATGTATGTATGGGTCCACGCCATCAAGATCCGCCATCATTACATCAGCACCAAACCGCTGAATGAGTATTATCAGATTATCTCCGATATCAAGGCCGACGAGAGCATTCCCAAGTACGCTTCCAATCTGGTTTATGTGAACCATGCCGACAAGGAAGATTCGGTGGATGACAAGCTGCTCTATTCCATCATCAACAAGCAGCCCAAGCGTGCTGACCATTACTGGCTTATCAATCTGGAATTTGCAGATACTCCTGACACGCTGGAGTACAGTTGCGAGACTCTGGTTCCCGACACCCTCTACAGTGTAACCATGCGCATAGGTTTCCGCATTGAGCCTAGGGTGAGCCTCTATCTGCGACAAGTGGTAGAAGACCTGGTGGCAAGCAGGAAGGTGGATTTGAGAAGCACCTATCCTTCGCTCCGCAAAAACGGAATTCCTGGCGATTTCCGCTTCATCATCATCCACCGCGTATATTACCCGGAGAGTTCCGACAACCGTCAACAGAACCTGCTGATGACCATCTATGCCCTTATCGGCAAGATAGGCATTGACGAGCCTAAGGCTTTGGGCCTCGACACATCCATGGTGGTAGTAGAACGTGTTCCGCTCATCATCAACCATAGCAACAGAAGCATCAGGCGCATTACGCAGATTGTTGATGAAGAAGAGAAATAGAAAAAAGAAAATGGGAAACGGAAAATGGGAAACGGAAGAATAGGAAGAAGAATAAGAATAATAAGAATAGAAAGAATGAGAAGAAATGAGACAACTCGATATTGACTGATCGTTTTTTTCTAAAGGTTTACCCGAAAAATGTGGTGACCTCCATCTTATGAACCCCACCAACTTTCCCCATTCCGAAAAGAATGCGGATGGTTGGTGGGATTTTCATTTTTATAAAAGGAAGAGTTTCATATTATAAAAAGGAAGAGTTTCATTTTTATAAAAAAGGAGAAAAGTTTTGTATAATTCAGATTTTTTTTCTACCTTTGCGGCAACAACGCCCTGCTTGAAAACCTTCAACAGGCATCTTGCCTGGTTCGACCATCTGCTTGACTATCAACCAGGATGCAAAAAACAGGCAATAAATATATACAGAAATGAACAAGATACGCTGCGTGGTAGAAAGAATTACCTACCAGAACCAGGAAAACGGATATTCCGTGATGAAAGTCAAGGTTAAAGGATATTCCGATCTGGTTACACTGGTGGGCAACCTGCTGGATGTTCCAGTGGGGGCGGTATTGTTGTGCAATGGCGAATGGAAGATGGACAAGCGATACGGACAGCAGTTTGCCTGCGAAACCTGGGAAGAGGTAATGCCAGCCACGGCGTATGGAATAGAAAAATATCTGGGCAGCGGATTGGTGAAAGGCATCGGGCCGAAGTACGCTCACCTGATAGTGGAGAGGTTCGGAACGGAAACCATCGAGGTGATTGAAGACAACATCGAAAGACTCTACGAAGTGCCGGGAATCGGCAAGAAACGTGTAGAGAAAATTCGCGACAGTTGGAAAAAGCAGAAAGACATCAAGAACGTGATGATCTTCCTGCAACAGTATGGCGTAAGCACAGCCTATGCCGCCAAAATCTACCGGCAGTATGGCAAGGATAGCATCGACAATGTGAAGGAGAATCCCTACCGGCTGGCAGACGACATCTGGGGCATCGGTTTCAAGACTGCCGACAGCATAGCCAGCAAGATGGGCTACGAGAAAAACGACCTGAGACGCTGCAAGAGCGGCATCAGTTATACGCTAAATGAACTGTCCAACGAAGGACACGTATATGCTGTAGAAGAGCAACTTACAGAAGCCGCCAAGAAACTGCTCGAAGCTGACGAAGAGCCGGTTACGCAAGCCATCACAGAGATGATAGTCTCCGAAAATCTCATCCGTGAGAACGAAGCCATCTATCTGCCACCCTTCTATTATTCAGAACGGGGAACGGCCAAGAAACTGCTCGCCCTGATGCATGAACAGAACCCTAACCTCTTCAATATGCAGGCCGACATCAAGGCGATGGAAAAGGCTTCGGGCATTACGTATGATGAGGTGCAGATTGCCGCCATAGAGCAGGCAGTACGCTCTAAGGTGATGGTGCTCACGGGTGGCCCGGGTACAGGAAAAACCACGACAACACAAGGTATCATCACCGCCTACAAGACGGCAGGAATGAAGATTCTGCTGGCGGCTCCTACGGGCAGAGCTTCCAAGCGAATGAGCGAGGCCACGGGCATGGAAGCCAAGACCATCCACCGCCTGCTGGAGTTCAATCCGCAGGACGGATACAAGCGTAACGAGGAGAACCCGCTCGAGGGCGATGCGCTGATAGTAGACGAGTGTTCGATGATAGACATCATCCTGATGTATAACCTGATGAAGGCGATTCCGGAGCACATGCGCCTGGTGCTGGTGGGCGATATAGACCAGTTGCCGAGTGTGGGAGCTGGAAACGTTTTGCGCGACATCATCGACTCTGGGAAAATTCCGGTCGTCCGACTCACCCGCATCTTCCGGCAGGCACAGTCGAGCCGGATTGTGATGAGTGCCCACGCCATCAACCAGGGGCGTTATCCTGACACGAGCAACGGCAAGCAGACCGACTTCTTCTTTATCAAAAACGAAGACCCGGAGCAGGTGGCCACGGAAATCGTGAATCTCGTAAAACACCGTCTGCCCAAGGCCTACAACCAGCCCCTCAGCAACATCCAGGTGCTCACGCCGATGCAGCGCAGCGTGGTGGGGGCAGCCCATCTGAACATGATGCTGCAACAGGCACTCAACACATCTACCCTCGGTATCAGCCGTGGCGGAACCACCTACAAACAGGGCGACCGGGTGATGCAGATAAGGAATAATTACGACAAGAACGTATTCAATGGCGACATAGGAACCGTGGAGAAGGTAAATATGGAAGACCGCACCATCTCCGTTTTTTTCGATGACCATTTGGTAGAATACGAGACCACGGAGCTGGATGAATTAACCTTGGCCTATGCCACCACCATCCACAAGAGTCAAGGTTCGGAATACCCCATCGTGGTCATCCCCGTATTGATGACCCATTTCGTGATGCTTCAGCGCAACCTCATCTACACGGGCATTACGAGAGCCAAGAAAATCTGCGTGCTCATCGGTCAGCCCAAAGCCCTCGCCTATGCGGTAAGGAATCTGACGGTAAGCAAAAGAAACACGAAATTAAAAGAACGATTGCGTGGGGAAATAGAAGCAACAACCCCTTCTCCACTCCACACCAGCAAGCCGTATGTTCTGCCAGAAGAGGACCAGCCTATGATGGCTGCAGAAGCGGAAATAAAAAGATAATAACAAGAAGATTATTTTAAAGATAATAATAATGCAATCATTTATGGAGAATAACATAGCAATAAAGGAAACTGGAATGCAGAGCCGCACGGAACTGCTCCTGGGGAAAGATAATCTTGAAAAAATTCAGGCAGCACGAGTGCTCATCTTCGGAGTCGGAGGTGTAGGATCATGGTGTGTCGAGGGACTGCTGCGCAGCGGCATTCGCAACATCACCATGGTAGATTGCGACCATGTATGCGTAACCAACTGCAACCGGCAGCTGATGGCTACAAGCCGTACCATCGGACAGGTGAAAGTAGATGCGCTGCGCGAACGCCTGCTGGAAATCAACCCAGATGCCAACATCACGGCTTATCAGAAAACCTACCTTGCGGAAACAGCCGATGAGTTCCACATGGAGGAATACGACTTCATCATCGACGCCATCGACTCGCTGAAAGACAAGGCGGATCTGATTCTCCGTGCCACAGCCCTTCCAAAGGAAATCACCTTCATTTCTTCGATGGGAGCAGCCCTTCGAAGCGACCCCTTCATGGTAAGAAAGGCTGAATTCTGGAAGGTGGATGGCGACCCGCTGGCTAGAGCACTGCGCAAGAAATTAAAGAAAAACAAAACGTTCCCTCGACGTAAATTCCAGTGCGTTTACAGCGAGGAAAAGCCGATGCAGAACCAGGGCGTGAACAGCGAATACAGCCCTACAAAGGCACAGATCAACGGTTCGCTCTGCCACATCACCGCCACCTTCGGCATGGCCATAGCAGGAATGGTTATTAACCACATCATCGACAGATGAAACATAGAATGATGAAAATAGATTGATGAAACATATAAAGACTGCATTGATAGGATTCGGGTATCGGGGCAAACAATTGCTCCGGCTGCTAAGCACCATCGAGAGCTTCGAGATTGTCGGTATCGCAGACATCAAAGGCTGCGGCGATTCTGAATCGCCGGGCACATCCTTCTATCAGGGTGAGGAAGCCTACAAGATGATGCTCGATGCGCTGCACCCCGACCTCGTCTTCATCACCACACCCTGGCACCTGCACGTAATGCACGCCACAGAATGCATGCAGCGAAAATGCCACGTGGCCCTAGAAATTAAGGGCGGACTCTGCCAGGATGAATATGCCCCGCTACAGGAAATCTCCCAACAGAAAGGCGTAAAGGTTTTTCCATTGGAAAACACCCTGTTCATGCGAGAAATTCTTGCCGTAAAGAGAATGGTGGACGAAGGGGGCATGGGAGAAATAGTCTATATGAGAGGAGGCTATCGGCACGACCTGCGCCACCTGCTGCTCGATGACAACGGAGTGCTAGGTGGGCGAAAGGCACGGAAAGCGTGTGGAGAAGCAGATTCTACTCGCAGCACAACGCAGACATCTATCCCACCCATGGACTCGGACCGCTCTGCATGATTCTAGGCATCGGAAAAAGAGACCATCTCGCCTGGCTCACATCCTTCGCCTCCAAGGCCGTGGGACTTCGCCAGCACATGTCAAAAGATGATACCACTCCCATCACCCTGGGCGACATCATCTCCACGCAGATTGAAACCCGAGGCGGAACACTCATCTCCCTCACCCACGATACCACCCTGCCTCGCCCCAGAAGTCTCGACTTTGAGATTCAAGGCTCGCTGGGCATCTGGGACGGCGTAAACCGACGCATCTACCTGGAAAAAATGAATACCGAAACCTGGGTAGCTGACGGCGCTATCCTGAGCCAATACGAAAGCCGTGAATGGCAACTCTGGGGCAAGGATGCACTGAAGCACGACAGCCATCACCAGGGAATGGATTATATTATGCTGAAAAGCGTTGCAGCCGATATATTGGCTGGCACCCAGCAGCCAGCAGAAGCAATGGCTGGCACCCACTATCCCGCCACGCTAGACGATCTCGCCCTCTGGACTTCAGTAACCCTTCTATCGGAAATATCCATCAGGGAACATAGCCGTGTAGAATTCGGAAATATAGGAAATATCAGAAATATCGGAAAAAATGATTTATTAATATAAAATAGAACAAGAAAAAAAAGGAAAAAATATGATTACAGTAGATGGATTGACCGTAGAATTCGGCGGCACCACCCTATTCAAAGACATCTCCTTCCAGATTAACGAGAAGGACCGTATAGCCCTGATGGGCAAGAATGGAGCAGGAAAAAGTACCCTGCTCAAAATCATCGCTGGCGTGAGAAATGCCACACGCGGCTCGGTATCAGCACCGAAAGACTGCGTCATCGCCTACCTGCCTCAGCACCTGATGACCGAAGACGGACGCACCGTGTTCGAGGAAACCTGCCAGGCATTCGCACATCTGCACGAGATGCAGGCTGAAATAGACCGCATCAACAACGAGCTGACCACCCGCACCGATTACGATAGCGACTACTATATGCAGCTCATCGAAAAGTGTCGTCTCTGTCAGAAAAGTTCTATGCCATCGACATGACCCACTTCGAGGAAGACGTAGAGAAAACGCTGCTCGGACTGGGGTTCGAACGCTCCGACTTCAACCGCCCTACCAGCGAATTCTCCGGAGGATGGCGCATGCGAATAGAGCTGGCAAAACTGCTGCTGAAATCGCCTGATGTATTGCTCCTTGATGAGCCTACCAACCACCTCGACATCGAATCCATCGGCTGGTTGGAAGAATTCATCATCAACAGCTCCAAGGCTGTGGTAGTAATCAGTCATGACAGGAAATTTGTTGACGATATTACCACCAGAACCATCGAGGTTACCATGGGCAGAATCTACGACTACAAGGCCACCTACAGCCAGTATCTGGAACTGCGCAAGGAGCGCCGCGAACAGCAGATGAAGAAATATGAGGAACAGCAGAAGATGATAGCCGAGACAAAGGATTTCATCGAGCGATTCAAGGGCACATACTCCAAGACCTTCCAGGTGCAGAGCCGTGTGAAGATGCTCGAAAAACTGGAACTCATCGAGGTGGATGAGGAGGATACCAGCCGACTGAGACTGAAGTTTCCGCCAAGTCCGAGAAGCGGTGCCTATCCGGTGCAGATGAGCGATGTGGCCATGTCGTTTGACGACAAGAAGATATTCAGCGGCGTGAACCTCACCGTGGAGCGTGGCGACAAGATTGCCTTCGTGGGAAGAAACGGCGAGGGTAAATCTACGCTGGTGAAATGCATCATGGGTCAGCTTCAGAACGGGGGCAAACTGGAATTAGGCCACAATGTTCAGATAGGCTATTTTGCTCAGAACCAGGCATCTCTGCTCGATGGCGAGCTTACGGTGTTCCAGACCATTGATGATGTAGCAAAGGGAGAAATCAGAAATAAGATTCGCGATTTGCTGGGAGCCTTTATGTTTGGCGGCGAGGATTCTACCAAGAAGGTGAAGGTATTGTCGGGAGGCGAGCGCACCCGTCTGGCCATTCTCAAGCTGCTGCTGGAGCCAGTGAATTTATTGATTCTTGATGAGCCTACCAACCACCTTGATTTGAAGACAAAGGATGTGTTGAAGCAGGCGCTGCTCGATTTCGACGGCACGCTGATAGTGGTGAGCCACGACCGTGACTTCCTGGATGGTTTGGTGAGCAAGGTATATGAATTCGGTCATGGCAGTGTTCGTGAGCATCTCTGCGGAATCTACGAGTTCCTGGAGACGAAGAAAATGGAAAGCCTTCAGGAATTGGAGAAGAAATAAAATCTCAAAAGGCTTTTTACGAAAGAGAGTGCTTCATTATTCATCGGATGAAGAAACGAAAAAGAGAAGGGTGTGTCATAAGTTCTTTATTTGGGGGATTAAAAATCCCCCCTTGGTTATAGGTCGAACCTTTTTTACGGCGGATTTCAAATCTGCCGGATGCCTGGCGGAGGACAAATCTGCCGGACGCATGGCGAGGTTACACTCTTGGAGACACTTAGGTACTTTGGGGGCTTTTAGCCCGACCTCGTCTGTCATTATCAGAACTTATGACACAACCTCTTGTATTTCAAATAATTTCTTTTAAATTATTTCTCTTTCAAGTTATTTCTTTTTCTTCAATTCCAACTTAGGAATCTTGACTTTCTGACCAGGCTTCAACTGGGAAGTACCATTCAGAGCTTCTACGTAACATTCCATTCCTGGACCTAAGTACTTTTGGCTGAGCGACTTGATGGTTTGTCCTTCTCTTGCCGTAACTACCTCGGAAACACCAATAATACGATAGGCTCCGGTTCGAACACGAACATCCTGGTCGTATTTGCTGCTTGCCTGGGCAGCATGCTTTTCTGCCTGCTTTCTGGTTTCTTCTTTCTTCTTAGCTTCTGCAAGTTTTTTAGTCTCCTGCTGTTTCTTGGTTTCTGCAAGTTTCTTTGCATCAACCTGCCTTTTCGCATCAGCGAGTTTCTTGACTTCCAAATTCTTCTTAGCCTCAGCCGATTTTACATCAATCGATTGCTTATCAACCGCCGCATCCATATTCTGCTCGGCATTTTCGGCTTTCTTGACGGCTTCGCTTGCCTGCGCCATTCTTACACTATCCTCGATAGCCTTCTTGCGAAGAATTTCTTCCTGCGTTGGGGCAGACTTGGCTGGTGCCTTCTTCTCTGTCGGAACCTGCTGGTAATTATCCAACTGCAGAGCGAGATGATCACGCTGGGCAGCCAGCTTGCCATAATTAAAAGCAAACCAACCAAAGCCTACTATCATAGCCAGGAATACTACGCTCGCAGCAACAACTAGAGAACGAGGCAAAACAACATGACGCTTATCGGTTACCTCATCTGAAGAAGGAGTTTCCTCATCTGAAGAAGCTTCCTCTACAATAGGAATTTCTGTAATAGTATTTTCTCCATCTGAAGGAACTTTCTCTGCAATAGGAGTTTCCTCTGTTAATATCGATTCTTTTTCTTCATCAGAAACAACAGGTTCAACCTCATTCTGAGCAGGAACTTCAGATTCCTTCACTTCCGATTCAGAATTTGCAGGTTCAGATACTTCCGGTTTCTTTTCTTCCGGTTCAGCAACATTTTCCTGAGACAATCTCTTCTCTCCTATCACAATCATTTCATCGCTAACAGGAGCATCGTTTTCTTCATCCAAGAAATCTATCACACCACTTGTTGCAGAAGAATCCTGTTCAACGAAAGAATCCAAAGAAGAATTATCTGAATCAGGAACACACTCTAACGTAGAATCGAATACAGAGCCGTCCTCTTCAGCATTTTCAAATTTTCTGTCGATTTCATCGAAATCAACACCATCATTCACCACGACGGTCTCAAACTGGGCGAAAGGCTTATTCACAATCTCCTTCAGGATATTATCGGGCGTGAAGGAAATCTTGTCACGGCCCTCGATGATGATACGCTCGCCCGTGTTCACATCCACGCTCTCACGATCCTTCACCGCCATCACCTTGAAAGTACCCAGCCACTTCATCTTCACGAGCTTATCAGACTGAAGACCCTCGTTGGCAACATCAAACATCTTTCTGATAAACAGTTCGGCATCCTGCAGACTGATTCCCGACTTCTCTGCCAGGCGCTGCGCCAAGTCGCTCAAACTAACTTTACTCATTGTCTTCACCTCCATTCTTCAGTTTTTCCTTGACACTGGGCACAGGACGAAAGCCGAGTACGAGCTTAGGCGGAACAAGCTGGCGCTTCTTGGTAGTAGGGTTTACAACCACACGCTCCAAACGCTTCTTTACCTCAAACGTACCAAAGTTGGTGATGGAGACAGCCTCCCCATCCTCAAATTCAGCAATCATGAAATCTATCACCTTGCGCACCATCTTCTGGGTGTCGTCCTGTGAATAGCCAGTCTGCTGAGCAAGTTCTGCAATATACTCCTTGTTATTCATTCTGATGTCTATTATTTCTCATATTACTTTACCACTTCTCCGTAGAGATCAAATTCCTCGCTTTGGGTAATCTTCACATTGTAGAAGCAACCCACGCGCAGGCGCTTCTCTCCTATCTTGATCAGCACCTCAGGATCCACCTCAGGCGAACAGAATTCGGTTCTACCAATATAGTAATCACCCTCCTTGCGGTCAATAATCACCTTCAAAACCTTGCCCACTTTCTCTGCCTCTACCTCAGCGCTGATTTCCTGCTGCAGAATCATCAGTTCGTCAAGACGGCGCTGCTTCACCTCGGCGGGAACATCATCCTCGTAGTTATTGGCACTATAGGTACCCTCCTCCTCAGAATAAGCGAAGGCACCCATACGCTCAAAGCGCTGAGTACGAACAAATTCGAGCAACTCATGAAAGTCTTCCTGGGTTTCGCCAGGGAATCCCACCATCAGAGTGGTGCGAATATGAATGCCCGGCACACGCTCACGGATGGTCTTGAGCAGTTCGATGGTTTCCTGCTTGCTCACGTGGCGATGCATTCTGTTGAGCATATTGTCGCTGATATGCTGCAGGGCGATGTCAAGATACTTGCATACGTTTGGCTTCTCGCGCATCACATCGAGCAGATCGAGCGGGAACTGGTTAGGATAAGCATAGTGCAGACGGATCCACTTCACACCTGGAATATCCGCCATGCGGCTGATGAGTTCGGTGATGTGATGTTTGCCGTCCAGGTCCACGCCGTAGTAGGTGAGCTCCTGGGCTATGATTTGGAATTCCTTCACACCATCGGCTACCAGCTGGTGCACCTCATCAAGGATTTCATCCATCGGACGGGAAACGTGCTTGCCGGTAATGATAGGAATGGCGCAATACGCACAGCGGCGGTTACAACCTTCAGAAATCTTGATATAGGCATAATGATGAGGAGTAGTAAGATGACGTGTGCCGCTGCATTCAGCGGCATCAGCCTTGCCCAGTTCCTTGAGCAACTCCTTATAATTAAACTTACCATAAAACTTATCCACCTCGGGCATCTCAGCCTCCAGCTCCTTCTGATAACGCTGCGAGAGGCAACCCATCACATAGAGCTTACGGAGTCGTCCCTCTTCCTTAGCCTGGATAAACTCCAGGATAGTATCGATGCTCTCCTGCTTGGCATCCTCGATAAAGCCGCAAGTATTGATAACGGCTATTTCACCCTGTGGGCGTTTCGGGTCGTGAACACAGTGGTAGCCATTTTCCTCGAAAAGCTTCATCAAGGTCTCGCTGTCCACCAAGTTTTTGGAGCAACCCATGGTTATTATATCTATCTGATTTTTCTTCATTCTTGTCCTACTTATCCTAATAATAATCTTAATCTAATTCTTTTCCTCGTTAGTTCTTCCCTCAAACTTCATTCAATTCTTTTTCTCAAATCCTCTAAGTACTTGTATTCTAGTGCTTAAAGAGAGAATCAACAAATTCGGACTTATTGAAAAGCTGGAGATCCTCCATGCCCTCGCCCAGTCCGATATACTTCACTGGCACCTTGAGCTGGTCGGAGATACCGATTACCACACCACCCTTAGCCGTACCATCGAGCTTGGTGATGGCTAGCGAAGAGATATTGGTAACGGCAGCAAACTGCTTAGCCTGCTCGAAAGCGTTCTGTCCGGTACTTCCATCCAAAACGAGCATCACCTCATCCGGAGCCTCAGGCATCACCTTCTTCATCACCTCCTTGATCTTCTTCAACTCATTCATCAGGTTCACCTTATTATGAAGGCGTCCGGCAGTATCAATCAGCACCACGTCGGCACCGTTCGCCTTGGCGCTCTGCAGGGTATCGAAGGCCACGCTGGCAGGGTCGGAACCCATCTGCTGCTTCACCACAGGCACCCCTACTCGCTCTCCCCAGATGCAGATCTGCTCCACGGCAGCGGCACGGAAGGTATCGGCAGCACCGAGATACACCTTCTTACCAGCCTTCTTAAACTGATAGGCGAGTTTTCCGATGGTTGTAGTCTTGCCCACACCATTCACTCCCACTACCAGAATCACGTATGGTTTATGGTCAGAAGGCAAATCCCAGTTTTCATTGTCATCGGTATGATTTTCCTCTAGGAGGCTTGCAATCTCTTCTCTCAGGATTCTGTTGAGTTCTGAGGTAGAAACATACTTATCTCTTGCCACGCGCTCTTCGATGCGTCGGATAATCTTCACGGTAGTCTCCACACCTACATCGGATGTGATGAGCACCTCCTCCAAATCATCGAGCACGTCATCATCTACGGTTGACTTACCAGCCACCGCACGCGCCAATTTTCCAAACACGCTCTCCTTGGTCTTTTCGAGGCCTTTATCGAGAGTTTCCTTTTTTTTGTTGCTAAATAATCCGAATAATCCCATAATTATAGCTATATTTTTTTGCAAAGATACGAAAATATTTGAAACTAGGAGCGTTTTCCCTAAAAAATATTGTTAACTTAGCAAAAGAATGTATAAATAATCGCTTCCTTATAGAAATATATCAAGTTATTTTTATACCTTTGTATGTTAGAAGTGCCTCCGAGTTCCTAAAACTCGAACGAGGAGGACAAGACATTAAACATTTAAACAACAATCATGAAAAAGATATTTATCTCAATACTGATGCTGATTCCTGCTCTCACCATGCAGGCGCAGAATGTGCTTACCCCTGAGCAGCAGTTGGAAAAGGCGCAAAAAGAGCTAGAAGAAGCCAAGAAGGCACTGGAAGCAGCCAAGGCTCAGGCAGAAGCAGCCAAGGTGAAGGCGGAAGCAGAAAAAGTAAAGGCGGAAGCCGAGAAAACGAAAGCGGAAGCTGAAAGATTGAAGGCTGAAGCTGAAAGAATGAAGCAGGATGCAGAAAGGCTGAAGAAGAATGCAGAGAATTCGGTGCCTGCTACAAAGCTGGTGCCTGCCACCAAGAAGCAGAATACTACCGGAACTTCAGAAGGTGCGGGATGGTTCGTGCCAACCGTGACAGAGGAGGTAGAAGAGAAAAAGGTGGAAAAGACAGCCGAGGGCGTGGTGCTCAAGGAAGATCCGAAGTATCTGGCGGGAGCCATCCAGCTCAATGCCGAGGGAAAAGTGGAATTTGTTCTCGACACCCAGGCAAACGGAAAGAGTGCAGACGAAATCTACAACATCGTTTTCCAATATATGAGCAAGCTCATCAAGAATGAGCAGAACATCAACAGCCGCATCGCCCTGGTAAACAGAAACAACAAGAACGAGCAGATTATCGCCTGTATCATGGACGAATGGTTTGTCTTCAATCAGTCGTTCATCTCTCTCGACCGCTCTGAGACCAAGTACCAGCTGGTGGCAACCATCAGCGACAACCATCTCCACCTCTCCATGACCCGAATCGTATTCAACTACGAGGAAGGCAGAAGTACCGGTTTCAAGGAGCCTGCAGAGAATGTGATCACCGACAAATATGCCTTGACCAAGAAGAAAAACGACTTGGCTAAGATCTACGGTAAGTTCCGCCGCGGAACCATCGACCGTAAGGATCAGATCTTCAACGATCTGACCAAACTTGTTCGCAAATAAAAAATCAATTCATAAAATATGGATCAGACAAAAGATAACAACATAACAAACACCCCACAGAACGAAGAAACCGCAAAGGCACCGGCAATGAACGAGACCCAGTGCCAGGAGGCATCTCAGACACAGCCACAGACCAGCTATGCCGTGCGCCCAAATCGTCGCCACCACAGAAGATTGGAGTATGCAGACAAGAGCAATATGCTCGTAGCCAGAAACTGGCTCAACATCGGATTCATGCTCTTCGCCATCGTAGGCGTCATCCTCTGGACACAGATGGACGACCGCACGATTGCCAATGTACTGCTGATCATCGGCGTAGTCTTGAAAATTGCCGAGGTTTGCATCCGACTATTCAAAAAATAAGAAATGAAGAAAATATTATTCTCTACAATCCTAGCTTGTGCTGCAACCCTACCAGTTGCGGCACAACGTGATTTTACAGATTTCAACAATAACGAGGACTCGCAGTTCCGCCCACAGACCGGCAACCGAATCAACACCGACTCGCTGGGCACCGACAAGGAGATTCCGAAGGGAATCAGGGTATGGACTGTGGATGAGAGATTTGGAGATACCCGGGCTGCTGTGGTCGACACCATGCAGGCAATGTACCAGAATACCACCTTCACGGAAGGACTGCGCGGAGAGTACAACACCCTGGGCAACATGGGGACCGCCCGCATCAACCGCATCTTCATCGACCGACGCAATACGCAGGGCAACTTCATCTTCACCGAGCCATACGACAACATCGTTACCCCGGTGAGTGACTTCCACTTCACCAACACCTACTCGCCTATCACCAACATCACGCTGAATAGCTGCGGTGACAGAACCAACGGTGAGGATGACTTCAAGGCAATCTTTGCGGTGAATGCCAACAAGCAGCTGGGTGGCGGATTCCGATTCGACTACAAATACGGTCGCGGCTACTACGATGCACAGAGCACGGCGCACTTCAAATATACGATGTGGACTTCTTATCTGGGCGACCGCTATCAGGCGCACTTCCTTTTCAGCACCAACCACCAGAAGGTGACGGAGAACGGAGGTATTACCAATGATGACTACATCAAGCATCCGGAGCTTTTCACCGAGAGTTTCGCCACCAACGAAATACCGACCGTGCTGCAGCAGAACTGGAATCGCAACGACAATCAACACATCTTCTTCACCCACCGCTACAATGTGGGCTTCAGCCGCAAGGTGAAGATGACCGAGGAAGAAATCAAGGCCAAGAAATTCGCCATGGAGTCAGCAAAGGACAATGCAGCCGAGGAAGCCAAGGAGGAGGCAAGAAAGAAAGCAAGGGAACAAGGCAGGGAGTTTGACGAAAAGGCTTTCGACAAAAACCAGAAGAAGCAGTTCTCAGGTCGCCCTACAGATGCAAAGATTGCCGGCGATGAACCTGCCAAGAACAACAAGGCAATAGTTGCAAACAAGGCAGCCCAGGACTTCAAGAGCGACAGCACTCGAATTGCAGTAAACAGCAAGGCTATGGCAGACAGCCTGCTCTCCGTAGAGAAGAAGAAAGCGCAGGACTCACTCTTCTTTAAGACTGAATATGTTCCAGTTACAAGCTTCATCCACACTGTGCAGTTTGACAACTACAAGCGCATCTACCAGGCTTACCAGACTCCACAGGACTACTATCTCAAGGAGTACTACAATGCCGGCAAGTTTACAGGCGATTCTATCTACGATCAGACCCGTCACTGGCGCATCAAGAACACCGTGGCAATGGGAACGCTCGAGGGATTCAGCAAGTGGGCAAAGGCTGGTCTGAAAGCTTTCGCCAGCTATGACCTCCGCCACTACGAACTGCCGAATACCGAAGGCGGATTTGAGAAGTTCAATGAGCATGCGCTGAGCGTAGGCGGTCAGCTGAGTAAGACTCAGGGCAAGACCCTTCACTATAATGTAGTGGGCGAGGTAGGACTCACCGGAGTAGATGCCGGTACCTTTGCCATTGATGGAAGCGCAGACATCAACCTGCCATTTCTGGGTGACACCGTACAGGTAAGAGGCGATGCATTCATACACCACGAAACGCCATCGTTCTACTATCGCAAGTATCACGCCCGACATCTCTGGTGGGATGATGATCTGAGCAAGATTATCCATACCCGCATTATGGGAACTCTGAGATTCGGCAAGACTAACACCACGCTGCGTGTGGCTGTGGATGAAATCAAGAACTATACTTATTTCTCACAGCAATATACGATTACAGAAAATGGCCTGCGCACAGGCGTAATGGTGACCCCTATGCAGAGTGGCGATGCCATCAATCTGATTACAGCGCAGCTGCAGCAGGACTTCAAGTTCGGTATTTTCAACTGGCAGAACATGATTACCTACCAGCATACCAGCAGCAAGAGTGCCCTGCCAGTGCCAGACCTCAACGTATATACCAACCTCTTCATCAAATTCAAGGTGGTAAAGGTACTGAATATCGAGTTGGGTGCTGATGCCAGATACTTCACCAGCTACGAGGCTCCAGATTATTCTCCTTACATTGGTCAATATACCGTACAGGGCAACGGCGAGAAGAACGTGAAGGTGGGCAACTACCCTATCGTCAATGCCTACGCCAATGTTCACATCAAGCACACCCGCTTCTTCGTGATGATGAGCCATCTGAATGCAGGACAAGGCGACAAGAACTACTTCTTCACCCCTCACTATCCGATGAACCAGCGAGTTTTCAGAATGGGTGTAAGCTGGAACTTCTTCAACTAGGAAGCGAATCTTTTCTTAATGAATAACAACAAGGAGCGAGGTTCCCCAAAAACCTCGCTCCTTATAATTTAAAAGCAACAATATGATGATAAAGACAAATTCTATCAAGGCATGGTTTCTCGCCGCCCGCCCCGTCACCCTTTCGGCAGCGGCAGTACCGGTGATGCTGGGAGTAGCCCTAGCATACAAGGATTCAAGTGCCAACTGCCAATGGGTTCCTGCCCTGCTCTGTCTGCTCTTTGCTTGGATAATGCAGATAGACTCAAACCTGGTAAACGACTTCTTCGACTTCAAGCATGGCAACGACGACGAAACCCGATTGGGGCCAAAGAGAGCCTGCGCCGAAGGCTGGATTACGATGAAAGCCATGAAATGGGGCATCATCTTCACCACCCTTCTGGGATGCGCCATCGGTTTGCCCCTCGCCTTCTACGGAGGAAAGGAGATGATCATCGTGGGTATCTGCTGCGTACTCTTCTGCTTCCTCTATACCACCAAGTTGAGTTACCTGGGATTGGGCGACCTGCTGGTACTTCTCTTTTTCGGCATCGTACCGGTCTGCTGCACCTACTACCTTGTGATGCCTGAAGGAATGCAGAGAGTATCAACGGAAGCCATACTTACTTCCATCGCCTGCGGTCTGGTAGTAGATACGCTACTCATCCTGAACAACTATCGCGACCACGACAACGATATTAAGGCGGGCAAGAAGACGCTGATCGTTCACATCGGCAAGAAAAACGGCGAGCGTCTCTACTGCGCACTGGGCAACATCGGCATCCTCATCATGATAGGAATCAACATCTATGGTGCACTTGCCTACGATGCAGATACTAAGTTTTTGCCTTTTGCTGCTGCATACCTCGTGCAGCACAACCGAACATTCGCCAAGATGAGGAAGATAGGAGAAGGCAGAATGCTGAACAAGGTGCTGGGCTACACGGCTCTCAACATCTTTGCCTTCGGCATCTTCTCTACCTTCATCATCCTTGGAATGATGTGGTAATCCCAGAAGATACCCCGCCCCCTCTGGAATGGCATGAGAAGATTCTAGAATGAGAAGATAACATTCAGGAATAATAATTATATAATGTACGCGCGTACATTATATATATAAAAGAAGAAAAAGTATGAAGCAACAAGTAAATCTCGAAATCATGCAGTTTGTGGAAACACAGATTCTGCCCAAATATACAGAATTTGGCGAGAGCCACGGATTGCGCCACGTAACCCGTGTCATCAAAAACGCCCTGAAACTCGTACCTGTAACAGGTGCCGACATCGACATGGTTTATATCGTTTCCGCCTATCACGACCTGGGAATGAGCGGTCCGCGCGCCATCCACCACCTCACCAGTGGCAAAATCCTCCAGGCTGATGCCAGACTGAAGCGCTGGTTCACTCCCGAGCAGATTAAAATCATGAAAGAAGCCGTGGAGGATCACCGCGCCTCCTCCAGTCGCCAGCCCCGAAGCATCTATGGCAAGATTGTTGCCGAAGCCGACCGCGACATCGATGTTCACGAAATCTTTCTTCGTGCTATCGAATACGGAGAGGAGAACTATCCCGGAAAAGGAAAGGAAGAGCAATGGCAGCGGTTCGCCGACCACATGGACGAGAAATATTCCCGCAACGGCTACATCAAGCTCTGGATTCCTAACTCACCCAATGAGAAGGCTCTGAAAGAGCTGCGGAATATCATTGAAGACAAGACAGAACTCAGGAAATATTTCGAAGAAATATACGAAGAGCTCAGGAAAAAGAAGTCTTGATCCTTGAGAGAAACAAGGAAAAGGGAGTTCTGACTTTTGATAAAGAAGATTTTTCGAAAAAATCAGCAGAAAGATTTGGTAGTTTCAAAAGATTGCATTATCTTTGCAGTATAGAAAACCCAAAGACTTCTATCAATAGATGATAGCCTATGTTATGTCTATTCGACAAAGATATAAGGGTCGTGTCGGTTCGATCGGGATACTCATCAAATTACACTTATGAAACCGAGAAGACTTCTCTTGCCTATGGCGGGCCACATAAACTGACTTGTCAACTAAGCTGCAAAGCCGGTGGATTACAAAAGCGGAGAGCTCTCAAATGTTTATGACATTCGGAGTTTCATCACATCATCGAGCGACCCTTTCCTACAGGAGGCAGATTTCCAATAATTGGTAAATCTGCCTCCTTTTTTGTTGACAAAGTCAGCTTATCCCCTATAATTCCTCCCAAAAACAAGAAAAATCAAGAAAATATGCATATTTCTTGAAAAAAGTTGCAGAAAAATTTGGTAGAACAAAAAAAATGTAGTATCTTTGCACCCGCATTTGAGAACGATGCTTGTTGATTTGGCAACAATATCCGATTGGAAGGTTGGGTGAGTGGCTGAAACCACCAGTTTGCTAAACTGACGTGCGGGATTACCGTACCGGGGGTTCGAATCCCCCACCTTCCGCAAGCGGAGTTCAAGATTGCATCGTTGGTCGATTCATCTAATGGTTAGGATACAAGATTCTCAATCTTGGCATAGGGGTT
>OGLR01000281.1_pt1 | contig 27520 bp, 19 predicted proteins | sample 1572931 | NCBI WGS metagenome assembly OGLR01 (sample SAMEA2581997, study PRJEB24529) | metagenome | biome: Human gut stool | place: China | collected 2011 | reverse complement strand
ACAAGGTGTCTTAACCGAGCGGTTAGGTAACGGTCTGCAAAACCGTGTAGAGCGGTTCGACTCCGCTAGACACCTCGAAAGTTTTATCAAACATCTTTCTGGTGTTTACAAACAAAATCAACAAGGTGTCTTAACCGAGCGGTTAGGTAACGGTCTGCAAAACCGTGTAGAGCGGTTCGACTCCGCTAGACACCTCGCAAAAAGGAAATCCTTTAAAAAGGGTTTCCTTTTTTGTTTTCCATATCTTCCCTTTTTTATTTTCCATATCTTCCCTCCCGAATCCATTCACAGCACTCTCTTTTTTAGACTGCCCCTTTTGAACATTTAGAGTTTACTGTTTATAAATTAAATAAATGTTGTATTACTGGGGAAAAACAAAAGAAAAAAAGAGCAAAAAGCAGAAAAAAGCATTTTTTTCAAAAATAGTTTAGATTTTATTTTTTTAAACCAAATATTTTTGCTACCTTTGCAGTCGTTATCCTGAATACAATCTTTTTACCTTAAAGAAAACTAATACCTATTGAATGTAGAGCAGTTGTCTGAGAAGATAGCTGCTCTTTACTTTTTAATATTGCCCAATTTTTCCAATAACTTACTTTTTCCTTCCCTCTATACAATATTGCCCACTATCCTCCGTTTTTATAAATATGAACAAAATAGAAATCATAGAACTTCCCAAGATATATGATCCTCGCGGCTGTCTTACCGTCGCCGAGGAAAGCAGCCATATCCCCTTCAAAATTAAAAAGGTGGAATGGAAACATATTGGCATCATTCATTCCGATGCCCCAATGGAACTTGAACATTGTTCTATGATGCTGATTGCACTGGCAGGTGAAATCACCATACAGATTATGGAAGAAGGAACCCTCAGGCTCACCCGTCCTAATCAGGCTCTGATTCTGGGGGAAGCTTGTAAAAGCCGCATAATTGAAAGCACCAAGCATTCCCTGCTTCTTACTATTCATCAAAAATAAAGGAAATGGAAACAGAAAACGAGAAGAGAGCCATCAAGTATCTTGACCTGAAGGCCATCAATGCCCCATACGAAGAAGAGATCAAGAAGGAAATCAATCAGGTAGTAAGTAGCGGATGGTACTTACAGGGAAGATGCGTGAAGCAGTTTGAGAAGAATTATTCCAATTTCATCGGCACCGAGTACTGCATTTCCTGCGGTAACGGACTGGATGCTCTCAAACTGATTCTGATGGGAGAAATGGCTATTGGCAAGCTCCACCAGGGTGATGAGATTCTGGTACCTGCCAACACCTATATTGCCACCATCCTTTCCATCACGAGTGTGGGGCTGGTTCCTATCCTTGTAGAGCCCAACCCAGAGACACTGCAAATCGACGAGAATCTCATCGAGAGCAACATCTCCTATAAAACCAAAGGCATTATGCTGGTACATCTCTACGGCAAGTTATCCTGGACGGAAAGAATCCAGGAGATCTGCAAGGAGAACGATCTGCTGATATTCGAAGACAACGCACAGGCTTTCGGATGCGGATACGTCAACAGCTCTGCACGAGAGGCTATCAGAAGAAAGCTGAATCAAGAAGACGAGAATATCACCTATCAGGACCAGATAGATATCATCAGCAATAACACCATCCAGAAAAGCATCTGCCACACGGGTGCTCTCGGAGATGCCGCCGCCCACAGTTTCTACCCAAGCAAGAACCTGGGGGCATTGGGCGACGCAGGAGCCGTGACAACCGATGATGAAGAGCTGGCTGAGGCTATCCGAGCCCTCCACGATTATGGAAGAACCAGCAGATTTGATTTTGAATATCAGGGTATCAATTCCAGAATGGATGAGATTCAGGCAGCTGTACTCAATGTAAAGCTGAGACATCCCCACGATGAGCATATCGACAGATGCAGGAAGGCGATGCTCTATATGGATCATCTACACCCAGACATCGTGGAACGCTGCATTCCGAAGAGATTACTGGAAGATCCATTCAGCAATGTACTCCATATCTTCCCTTTCATGACCGAAGAAAGGATGAGGCTGAGGGAGTTTCTGAAGGATGAATCTGTAGAAACTGCGATACACTACCCTATACCACCCAATGAACAATTGGGATATCCTGAGCTTCGACATTATCAACTGCCGATTACCCAGAACATCGCCTGCCAGGAACTGAGCCTTCCCTGCAACTCTACGATGAGAGACGAGGAAGTCATCCGGGTAGCACAGCTCATCAACGATTATTTCTTGCGACGCAATCTGCGGTAGAAGTCTTGCAGACGACCAGGAGCAACGCCCTTCTTCTGCAAAGCTTCCAGTTCGCGATAGGCATCCAACTTTCTGTTGAGCATGATGAGGAGATCTATACGGTTGATGCGGTAATCGGTATTATCCTCATCGAGGGAGATTGCCTTGGCGTAATCATACTCGGCAAGTTCCAGCTGACCACGCTCCTTCTCCATACCGCCACGTGCTGCATAAGCCGTTGCACTATCCGGGTATTGTTCTATCAGATTGTTGATGCCATCATACGCTTCGGTATAATGCTTGTCCTTCTCATTCAGCAACGCCAGACCGAGCTGTGCCTGGAAGTTACCAGGCACCAGAACCAGAAGGTTCTGATAATCGAGACGGGCAAAGTTATAGCGCAGAAGCTTTTCGTTAACGAATGCACGGTAGAAGAGACCTGCGATATTGGTATTGTTGAGGAACAACACCTTGTCCAGGTCATCCTTGGCATAACTCCACTGTTCCAGCTGGATATTCCACGCAGCCTTCTTCAGGCGCAGATCGATGCTGTCAGGATGATAGGCAAGCACACTCGTAGCTGCCGCCAGGGAATCGCGCAGCGCCTTGTTCTGAGCCTTGGAATCGCACAATGCTACATCATCAACCTTAGAATCAGCCGTCAAATTGTTTTGCTGGGCAAACAGAGGTGTAGCCAGCAAACAACCTATATATAATATGATACTTTTCTTTTTCATGCTGCAAAAATACAAATAGTTATGCAATCAACCAAAAAAGGAAAGATAAAAGATGTTTAGAATTTTCAAAATAAAATAAACAGAAGCAAAACTCCTTGTTTTTCCGGGTTTTAGCGATACGAAATTTATCCTTAAGGAAAAAAATAATTTCCCTTAAGGATAAATATATATAGCCTTAAGGAAAAATATTCTTTTCCTTAAGGCTATTCAAATCAAAATTCAATCTTGTAAGAATACTTCTAAAAAATAATCTAGATTAAGCATTCTTGATCCAGTTAACGATCCACTCGCCAACCTCTGTTGTGCCATAGTGAGCACCGCCCTCAACCTGAATCTCAGGAGTGCGGACATTGGCATCGAGAGATGCATCTACAGCCTTACGAATCAAGGCGCCCTCCTCGTTCAAACCGAAGTGCTCGAGCAACATGGCTGCAGAAAGGATCTGTGCTACTGGGTTAGCCAGGTTCTTGCCAGCTGCCTGTGGCCATGAACCGTGAACAGGCTCGAACAATGGTGTGTGCTCACCGAGAGAGCTAGATGGCTGCAAGCCCATAGAACCGGTGATGCAAGAAGTCTCATCGGTAAGGATATCACCGAAGGTGTTCTCTGTAACGATGACATCGAAGAATGTAGGCTCTGTCAACACGCGCATAGAAGCGTTGTCGATGAACATATAGTCGGTGTTCACCTCAGGATACTGTGGCTCCATCTCCTTGGCAATCTGACGCCAGAGACGAGAAGATGCCAATACGTTTGCCTTATCTACCACTGTCAGGTGCTTGTTGCGCTTCATAGCAAACTCGAAAGCTACCTTCAGAATGCGCTCAATCTCAGGACGGGTGTAGATATCTGTATCATAAGCCTTGTCGTTATCCTGATACTTCTCACCGAAGTACATACCACCAGTCAACTCGCGGATGACTACGAAGTCAGCTCCCTTCAAGAGTTCATCCTTCAATGGTGACTTATGGAGCAGGCAATCGAATGTAGCCACTGGGCGGACATTGGCGAAGAGACCCAACTTCTTACGCATAGCGAGCAAGCCCTGCTCAGGACGAACCTTGGCTGTAGGATTGTTGTCGAAACGTGGGTCACCAACGGCTGCGAAGAGCACTGCGTCAGCATCCATACAAGTCTTGAAGGTCTCCTCTGGGAATGGATCACCTACCTCGTCGATAGCGTGAGCACCGCAGATAGCCTCATTGTAAGTAAACTCGTGGTTGAATTTTTCTGCAATGGCCTGCATTACTGCTACGCCCTGCTTCATAATCTCTGGTCCGATACCATCACCGGCGAGAACTGCAATGTTTAATTTCATCTTATCTGATTTTTTAATTGTTTTTATTCCATATCTAAATTTCGAGGCGATGCTGGCTGTTCATCGCTCTTATCTGCCTCATACATATTGAGCATCTTGAGCGTTGCCTTGATAGCAGCCTCCGTCTGGTCGGCATCCAAGCCTCGGGTGCGCCAGATGCGGTCGCCTTCACGCCAGGTAATGACGGTCTGGACAAGGGCATCGGTACGACCACCGGGTGGGATGGTTACCTGATAGTTGTCAAGCTTAGGGAAGGTCTTGCCGAGCTTCACCTTATAGATGTTGCGGAGGGCTTTTACGAAAGCATCATACTGACCATCGCCTGAGCTCTGGTCTTCATACTCCTTACCCTCTATTTCTACCTTCACGCTGGCGATAGGCTTCAAACCATAAGAAGTGGACACCATGTAACTGACCAGTTTTACCTTATCCTCAGGTGTGCTATGCTTCAGCACATCGCTCACGATGTATGGCAGATCGTCCTGGGTTACCAGCTCCTTGCGGTCGCCGAGTTCGGTGATACGCTTGGTCACAGCCTTGGTCTGCTCCGGCGTCAACTCCAAGCCCAGTTCGTTAAGGTTCTGGATAATGTTTGCCTTGCCGGAATTCTTGCCCAGTGCATACTCACGATGTCTGCCGAAACGCTCAGGCACCAGGTCGTTGCAATAAAGCTTGTCCTTGTTGTCGCCATCGGCATGCACACCAGCTACCTGAGTGAAGACATTATCGCCCACCACAGGGGTATTTGGAGCCACGGCGATGCCGCTGTATCCTTCAACCAATCGGGAAATATCGTTCAGACGGTCTTCCTTGATATTGGTCTTTGCCCCAAACATATCCTTCAGAATCACCTGTACGCTCGCCAATGGCGCATTGCCGCAGCGCTCGCCCAAGCCATTCACGGTGACATGGAGACCCTTGGCGCCACTCAATACGGCAGCCAGCGAGTTGCTCACAGCCAAATCGTAGTCGTTGTGGGCATGGAAATCGAAGTGAGAGTTCGGATAACGGCGAACCATCTGTCGCATATACTCCACACACTGCAATGGGTTCAGGATACCCAGAGTATCAGGAAGCAGGAAGCGCTTGATAGGCAGTTTCACCAGCTCGTCCATCATCATGAAGAGATAGTCACGGCTGTCGCGCATACCGCTCGACCAGTCCTCCAAGTAGAGATTCACGGTGAATCCCTTGCTCAAAGCATAGTCGATGGTCTGCTTGATATGAGCGAGATGCTCCTCAGGCGACATCTTGAGCTGCTGGGTGCAGTGCTTGTAGCTACCCTTCGCCAAGAGGTTGATGACATGACCGCCGCATTCAGCAATCCAATCCACACTCTTGTTGTTATCCACGAATCCCAATACCTCTACGGAATCCAGCTTACCAATGGTCTTGGCATAACGGCAAATTCGAGCGACAGCATCCTTTTCGCCTTCCGAAACACGTGCTGAAGCCACCTCAATGCGATCAACATTGATGTCGTGCAACAGCATTCTTGCTATCATCAACTTCTCGTGAGGGAGAAAACTGACACCATTGGTCTGCTCGCCGTCGCGCAGCGTGCAGTCCATGATCTCAATCTCCTTGATGCGGGAATTATCTCTCTTTGCGTTAACGTTCATAATTACTCGATTACTTGTTTTTAGCTTCCCAAGCCTCTACCTTGTCACGGTTCTGAACGAGGAAGTCCACATCGTCCAAACCATTCTCCAGACAGTGCTTCTTGTAGCCATTGATTTCGAAGTGCTCGCTCTTGCCGGTAGCAAGATTGGTCACGGTCTGGTTAGGAAGATCTACCTTCACCTCTGTCTTGTGATTCTTGTCGATGCTCTCGAAGAGTTCCTTCAGGAATTCCTCGCTTACTACTACAGGCAATACGAGGTTGTTCAACTCGTTGTTCTTGTGGATATCAGCGAAGAAAGAGCTGATGACTACACGGAAGCCTGCACCTGCAATGGCCCAGGCTGCGTGCTCACGGGAAGAACCTGAACCGAAGTTCTTGCCTGCTACGAGGATGACGCCACTATAAGAAGGGTCGTTCATCACGAAGTCTGGCTTTGGAGTTCCGTCGGCATTGTAGCGCCAGTCGCGGAAGAGGTTGTCGCCCATACCCTCTTTATCGATAGCCTTGAGGAAACGGGCTGGGATGATCTGGTCTGTATCTACATTCTCCAATGGAAGAGGAATGCAGCTTGATGTAATTACATTGAATTTCTGTTTCATTTCAATTTTTCATTTAACATTGAACACTTAACATTACATAAACTCTCTTGGGTCGGTAATCTTACCAGTGATAGCGGCTGCAGCTGCTACGTATGGACTGGCAAGGATGGTGCGGGAACCTGGTCCCTGACGACCCTCGAAGTTACGGTTAGATGTACTTACTGAGTACTTGCCTGCAGGAATCTTATCATCGTTCATTGCCAGACAAGCAGAGCATCCAGGCTGACGGATTTCGAAGCCGGCTGCCTCAACAATCTTATCAATTCCCTCTTCACGTATTTGTTTATCAACCAACCAAGAACCTGGTACAAGCCAAGCAGTTACACCCTCAGCCTTCTTCTTTCCTTTAATCAGGGAAGCGAAAGCACGGAAGTCTTCAATACGACCATTGGTACATGCGCCCAGGAATACATAATCGATAGGATGACCCTCGAGTTTCTCGCCTGGCTGGAAGCCCATGTAGTTGAGACTCTTCTTGAAACCAGCCTGCTCTTCCTCTGGAATCTCATCGAGCGTTGGGATGCTTTCGGTAATGCCGATACCCATACCCGGGTTGGTACCGTAGGTGATGCGTGGTTCGATATCCTTTGCCTCGAAAGTCAACTCCTTGTCGAATACAGCATCATCGCCACTCTTCAAGGTCTTCCAGTAAGCCACAGCCTTGTCCCACTCTTCACCCTTAGGTGCATATTCACGACCCTTGATGTACTCGAATGTGGTCTCATCAGGAGCTACGAAGCCACCACGGGCACCCATCTCGATAGAGAGGTTGCAGAGGGTGAGACGACCTTCCATTGACATATCCTTCACTACATCACCACTGTACTCAACGAAGTAACCGGTAGCACCGGATGTAGTGAGCTGGCTCATGAGATAGAGGGCAACATCCTTGGCAGTAACACCCTTGCCGAGCTTGCCGTTGATGCTGATGCGCATAGACTTTGGCTTGCTCTGGAGAATACATTGTGAAGCCATCACCATCTCCACCTCAGAAGTACCGATACCGAAGGCTACGGCACCCATAGCACCATGGGTAGAAGTATGAGAGTCGCCGCAGACGATGGTCATACCAGGAAGAGAAAGACCCTTCTCAGGACCAACCACGTGGATGATACCATTATCCTTGGTGTTCATGGCAAAGTGAGTTACGCCGAAATCAGCGGTGTTCTTTGCCAAGGTATCTACCTGCTTCTTTGAGATAGGATCCTCGATTGGCTTATCCTGATCGTGGGTTGGAGTATTGTGGTCAGGCATACAGAAAATCTGGTCTGGACGGAACATCTTGAGTCCGCGTGCTCGCATACCGGCGAATGCCTGAGGTGATGTTACTTCGTGACAGTAGAGACGGTCGATGTAAAGCTGTGTAGGGCCATCTTCTACAACCTGGACAACGTGCTTGTCCCAAATCTTGTCGAATAATGTATTCATAATATCCTGTTTGTTATATATTTATCTGAATTATACTTTATCTTACCTTGAACTTGTTGATACAGTCGATGTAAGCCTCAACAGAAGCGGTTACGATATCGGTATCTGCACCGAAGCCATAATATACATGACCGTCGTATTCCACCTGCATGTGAACCTTACCCACATCGTCTGAGCCCTTGTCAATCGCCTGGATAGTGAACTCCTTGAGGTTCATCTCCTTGGTGATGACCTTCTTGAGGGCACGGATGGCAGCATCCACAGGACCATTGCCCGATGAAGCAGCCTCGAACTTCTGACCAGCGATGTTCAAACCGATGCTTGCCACGCTCTTCACACCCTTGCCGGTGGTAACCTGCAACCAGTCGAGCTGTACGCCATGCTTATCGGCAGAATCAGCACCAGCGAGCATCAATACATCCTCGTCGGTAACTTCCTTCTTCTTATCAGCCAACTGGAGGAACTTCTTGTAGATCTTGTCGAGCTTCTCCTCGTCCTCGATGTTCACGCCGTTTACGTGGAGGCGATACTTCAAGGCAGCACGACCCGAGCGGGCTGTCAATACGATAGCGTTATCATCCAAGCCCACATCCTTAGGGTCGATGATTTCGTAAGTCTGGACATTCTTCAGCACGCCATCCTGGTGGATACCAGAAGAATGAGCGAAGGCATTGCGGCCCACAATCGCCTTGTTAGGCTGAACAGGCATGTTCATCAGGCTGCTCACCATGCGAGACATCGGAACAATCTTGGTGGTATTGATGTTGGTATCAATATCGATGTTCTTGTGGCACTTCAGAATCATGGCGATTTCCTCGAGCGAAGTATTACCCGCACGCTCACCGATACCATTGATTGTAACCTCTACCTGACGGGCACCATTCAATACACCCTGCAGGGTATTGGCAGTAGCCATACCGAGATCGTTGTGACAGTGGGTAGAGATGCATGCATTCTCGATGCCGTCAACGTGATCCATCAGATACTTGATCTTGGCACCATACTCATCCGGCAAGCAATAGCCGGTGGTGTCAGGAATGTTAACTACGGTAGCACCAGCCTTGATGACAGCCTCTACCACGCGAGCCAGATACTCATTGTCGGTACGACCAGCGTCCTCAGCGTAGAACTCCACATCCTCAACATACTTCTTGGCATACTTGACAGCAGCCACGGCACGCTCGATGATCTCCTCGCGGTTGGAATTGAACTTATATTTGATATGGCTATCGCTGGTACCGATACCCGTATGAATTCTCTTATGCTTAGCATACTGCAACGCCTCGGCAGCACAGTCGATATCCTTTTCCACCGCACGGGTCAGCGCACAGATGGTAGGCCATGTTACAGCCTTGGAAATCTCTACTACGGAATTGAAGTCACCCGGGCTTGAAATTGGGAATCCAGCCTCAATGACATCAACGCCCAACTGCTCCAGCGCCTTGGCTACCTGAATCTTCTCTACGGTATTCAACTGGCATCCTGGAACCTGTTCGCCATCACGAAGGGTTGTGTCGAAAATAAATAATCTGTCACTCATATCTCTTAAATATTTTTTTTCTCTTATTAATTAAAGTTTTTGCCCCTTACCTTTCCCTTCGGCCGTTGAGCGTTGGTTCAGGGCATCAAGAGCAGATAATTAAAAAAGCCTTTCTCACTCCCATATACGGAAGTGTAGAAAGGCTCAATATATCCAAACCGCTGAACTATACGCACACCTTATCACTTCCGCCTACATGCTGCAGTCGAAGTCGAATAATAATAATGCTTGTAATATTCAACGCTAATGCTCTCATATTTTTCTATTTTTATACGTTATATATTTATCGCTGGCAAAGGTAATCATTTTCTCTGATATACGCAAACAATTTATAACTTTTTTAATAGAAAATCTATCAAATTGCCATTTTTTGCCTAATTTTTACCCAAAATCTAGAGAAATGAGTCGTTTTTATGCCAGATTATTCAGAAAAAGAACGTTCTGGTACGAAATTATTCTCATTTCTTCTAGAAAGGTAACGGACCGTCAGGTCCTGTCATAGGCGGAGGTGGAATGGCACCGCTGGCAATCATTCCATCAGCAGCCCCACTATTCATCTTGGAACCCATGATTTCACCACCCTCCTGTACTGGAGTGTAGGAATCGGTAGGATCCTGGAAGCGGGTGAACTCGCCACGGAAGTTCAGGAGTACATCTCCGGTAGCACCCTTACGGTGCTTGGCGATGATGATCTGCGCCATACCATGAAGATCGTTTCCCTTTTCATCCTGATAGATGTGATAGTATTCCGGACGATGAACGAAGAGTACCATATCGGCATCCTGCTCGATGGCTCCGGATTCACGGAGGTCGCTCAACTGTGGTCGCTTTCCTTCGAGACCCTCACGGTTTTCTACGTTACGCGAGAGCTGAGAGAGGGCGAGTACCGGGATATTCAACTCCTTGGCAAGTCCCTTGAGGGAACGAGAGATGGTGGAAACCTCTTCCTGACGGCTACCGAACTTCATACCGTTGGCATTCATCAGCTGGAGATAGTCAATCATCAACAGCTTCACCCCCTTCTCTCTCACCAGTCGGCGCGCCTTGGTTCTCAACTCAAAGACGGAGAGACCCGGAGTATCATCTATATAAATAGGTGCACCCGTGAGAGAACGGATCTTCTTGTCCAGTCGCTCCCACTCGCTTGGATCCAATTGACCGTTCAGGATCTTCTTACCCGAAATCTCGCAGACATTCGAGATAAGACGGTTGACCAGCTGAACGTTGTTCATTTCAAGCGAGAAGAATCCGATAGGCACCCCGTGATCTACCGCAACATTCTTGGCGATACTCAGCGCGAAGGAAGTCTTACCCATGGCAGGACGCCCGGCGATGATCACCAGGTCGGAAGGCTGCCATCCTGAAGTCATATCATCCATCTGCTGGTAGCCAGTAGGAATACCCGTGAGTCCGCCCTTGTTCTGGGCAGCACGCTGCAGGATATCCACGGCATCCTTGATAACCGGATCTATCTGGGTGTAATCCTGCTTCATATTACCCTGAGAGAGCTGGAAAAGCTCACCCTCGGCATGCTGCATGAGTTCGTCCACATCCACACCCTCATCATACGCCTGGGTCTCAATGTCGCCGGCATAATGGATGAGCTGTCGCTGCAGATATTTCTGCGCCAGGATTCGGGCATGGTACTCGATGTGGGCAGCCGAAGCCACCTGCGAGGAAATCTCCATCAGGTAACCCGTTCCACCAATCTTCTCGATGGCGCCCATCTTGGTAAGTTCATCCGTAACAGTCATGATATCTACGGGGCGCTCCTCCATATTCATGGTCTGAATCGCCTCGTAGATTTTCTGATGTCTCGGATCGTAGAAGGTTTGGGGTTTCAGCATCTCGGATACCACCGAAAAAGCATCGGTATCAATCATCAATGCACCCAGAACCACCTTTTCCAACTCCACCGCCTGCGGTTGCAGGTGGGCGTAGTTGGTATCTATCTGTGTCTTGTTATTGTTATTTCTGTTTGTATTTATCGGCATACTTCTTTATTTCTTCTTGCGATTGCTGGTGCTCACCTACAATCTTATTGTAGATAATCATCATATCAGTGTAGGAGCATCCATAGTCCTTCAACCATTTACTGTCTTCCTTAAAGGCTTCAAAGAATAAATCTTTATCCTTATCTACATAATAGTCATAAGTCCTGAAGAAAGGTCCCATCGCCTCTTCCGGCTGATGTTCTATCAATGCCAGGAGACCCAGCGAATAGTTGTTTAACGCCTCGGCGCCCTTATCATTCTTCATCATCTTGAAGAAGAGTCCCATCGCCTGCATCAACATATTCTCACCCGATTTTTTCATCTTCTCGAGATTACTGAAAAGCTCGTTCACTTCTGCGAAATATTCATCCAGGCGCTGATGAGCCTTCTGGAAGTTCTCTTCCGCATGTTCGCCACCTATCTTGATAAGCAGCTGTGTGAGCAAGGCTCCCGCCATCTGATTATCCGGATGGGTATAATCCAGCTCATAAGCCAGCGGCATCGCCTCTTCAAGTCGGTTGTTCGTGACGAGGAACTTCAGCTTACCCAGTTTCAACTCGAAGAGTTCCTCTTCTGAGAATGAATCCTTGAACTCCATCAGCTTGTAGAAATTCTCCAGATACTCATCAACCAGGCTGAGATTACGATAACAGATGCCCAGCTGCAGATATACCTGCTTCAGGTCAGGCTGCATCTTCAGCATCTCACAGAAGTGCTTGACAGCCATGCGAAGACGCTTCTTTCCACCCTTTTGCATACATAACCATCCCTGCATGAAGTGCATCTCCAACGTGTCGCATGGCACACCTTTCAACAGCACATCAACCAGGTCTGGGAACTCGCGGCGGAAGGAATAGCGGGCTATAGCCATACGGTACTTATCGAAGAATTTATCCTGGAAAACAGGACTCGCCAATACGGCATAGGCTGGTTTGCCACCATACTGGTTGAGGATATTGAAGACTTGATCCTTCTCTATACAGAACTTGGAGAAGCGCAGGAGATTGCGGATGTAGTTGGTACGGATACGCTTTGCACGATGATCTGCAGGCTCATCGTAAAGTTCTGTAGTAATCTCTTCCTCATCTGCTGAGTTGCCGTCATCTTCATTACCCTCAGGGGCCGTGAAACAGTCCACGATATTTTCCGGCACCTCATCAGGACGGGCGATGATCAGGTTTGCCAGGGCATAGGCATCGGCAGGGCAAGACCTTGCTGTAGAACAGAAAGCCTTGCAGAACTTACTCTTCTTATCTACCAATCCGATAGCCTGGATTACATGAGGATTCTTCAGATAGAAAGGCATGAACCAATTGTACAGATGAGTATAGAAATCAGTCTGGTCTCTTAACAATTTAAACTGAGGCAAGAGGATATCGATGCCCTTATCCATCATTTCTTCCATAGAGAGTGGACTGTCCACACCCACGTTGAGATTATGGCTTCCATCCTCCTCAGTATTGATATCGACAGAACGGATAGGACTCTCTTCCGAAGTTTCCTCGTCATCATCGATTCCGAAGATATTTCTCATCTCTTCATCAGCCTCCAGCAAATCAGCTACCTTATTCTTCAGGTCGCCGAGGAAACGTTTTGACAGCGATGACATGATATCATTGGTAAAGTCGATAGACTTCTGCTCGCTGAATACAGCCACGGCAAGCAGCTTCTGGGCTTTTATGATATCGGCAAGCTGGTCTGGATCATTCTTGCAATCCTCGGTCAACTCCTCTACAAAGCTACGGAAATCAGGTAGCTGTTCGTAGCTGCCGGAATTCATGGAAACCAGCAGCCATCCCAGGAGGGCACGCACCTTCACCTCATCGTCATCTGCCTGACGGTAGATATCATAGAGCAAAGTGAATTTTCCCATATTGAAGACGGTGGCGGTGGAGAGCGTAATGGCACTCACCAGCAGCTGAGAGGTCAGGGAATCAACTGTAGGCGAAAGGATGGTGTCTATGACTGCGGCACATTCCTCATCGTCCCAAAATCCAGAAGTGACAAATCTGTCGAAGATCTTTTCGCGATACTCTTCCCACTCCTGATACAGGCGGGCAGAAGCCTCGTCCTGCTCCTCCTTCGAGAGGTCGTGGTTCAGGAAAAGCATCGCCTCTCGGGAAACGAATTTCTCGAGGGTGGGCTTCACCTCCTTGATATCTATCGCCTCGCCCTGCTTTTTCAAATCCTTGAAAATACCCTGTTCTGAACGGATATCCATCTCGATATCTACCAGAAGCTGGTCAAGCTCAGAAATAGCGTCGAAGACTAATTCTGTTCTATCCTCGGGTGTCATTTCCGGGATCTCAAGTTCCTCTGTTTTTTTGATATAATGCTTGAGAAAGCCAAGCATTTCATCAGACATCTTCTTGCACTGGAAGAGACTCATATTGGCGAGAATGGTTTTCAGCAAACCATGCACCAGACGGCGCATATAATCCGATCGGTCCTGAAAGTACATATTACCAAAGATTTGCTTGAGCATTGGTGTGCATTCGGGAAAACGCTGCTGATGAATCAACTCACGGACTTCACCAACCTTCTCCAACAATTCATCCAAATCCAGAGTGTCTTCTTCTGGGTTATTAGACTCTTCCGTCAAATTTACTTCTTCTAACATAATTGTAGTTGTTTAATTGTTAATATCTGCCACCTTTAGATCTCGCTGGCGAGGCTCCATAGCGTGACTGTACTTTAATTTTGGCAGATTGCTAACGGTTTGGGCATCAATACCATAATACTTGGCCAGTAAGGCGGCATAGTGGTGTATGCCATTCTTATTGATGCTATCAACAGCGATGTCGTAAGCTTTCACGAATCTGTCGATTTGATTTTTTCTTCGGGGTTCCGTCTTCAGTTTGCTGCGGAAGGCGATGACTCCCAACTGGAGGTTCTTGTCTCTACTATCCGCCAGTGCCATATGCTTTGCCATTCTTGCCTGTGTGGCGTATGGCTCCGGCATCCAGGCGGCATCCATCTCATTGTTGAGGAGCATGCGCAGGCGGATGTTCAGGTCGTTGATCTGCACGCGATATACATCATACTTGGTCTTCACGCTGTCGATGACAAGCGTAGAGAGATAATCGGTGGCAGAATGACGGGTCATGGCTATCATCTTGTCTGACAGCTGCTTCAGCTCCGAGATACGCGCCTTGCGGTTAGTAATGAGCTGCCAGTACAGATTGGTAGAGACAGGATAGAAGAGCTGTGTACCCTGCTTCTTCAGGCGGGCAGCTCTCACCAGGTCGGTCACCGTACCCTCTACCCTCTTTCGGGCGATGGCTGTATCGCAGTCCATCTGCGCATTGTAGCGATAGAGATGTACCGTTACTCCCTGCTTCAGGAAGATGCTGTCCTCGTAAGCCAGATATACCGGAAGGCAATCGAGCGTAGGCATCACACCCACCTTGAGCGAAGCCCGGTCGATACTGTCGAGTCGGGCCTTCTCCTGTTTGCTCAGTCGCAGTCGCTTCTGCTGTGAATCGCCGCAACTGGCCATTCCCAGCAGAAGTGCTGAAACCAGACATATCATGATTGAAAATTTCTTCATTGTATTTTTACTCTACATTCTTCATCGTATATACTCTGACATAGAGATTTTTACGCTATCAGAGTTTACTCCACATAAAGCACGAGTCCCTTCAGGTATTCGCCTTCAGGATGATAGATGTTGATAGGATGATCGGCTGGCTGATGCAACTGGTGCAGGATGCGAACCTTTCTTCCTGCCTGGGCTGCTGCAGTAAACACAGCGTTGCGGAAATTATCCTTGGTTACCACCTGAGAACAGCTGAAGGTGAAGAGGATTCCACCCTTCTTGATTCTCTGCAATCCCTTTACATTCAGGCGGGTATATCCCTTCAGCGCATTGCGCAGCGCCGCACGGTGCTTGGCAAAGGCAGGAGGATCGAGGATGATGAGATCATACTGCTGGTCGTGATCATCCAGATATTTGAACGCATCCTCGCAGAATGCCTCGTGGCGTGGGTCGCCAGGGAAGTTGAGGGCGATGTTCTCATTGGTCAGCTCGATTGCCTTGGCGCTGCTGTCCACGGAGTGAACCGCCTTGGCATTGCCGCGCATGGCATAGACAGAGAAACCGCCGGTATAGCAGAACATGTTGAGCACGCTCTTGCCCTTGGCGTAATGCTCGAGCAGGGAGCGGTTCTCACGCTGATCTACGAAGAAACCGGTCTTCTGACCGCGCAGCCAGTCGATATGGAACTTCAATCCGTTCTCCACAGCCACGTCATCGGCATCACCACCCAGGATAAAGCCATTCTCCTGGCGCAGGTCAGCCTTGTATGGCAGGGTGGTCTCGCTCTTGTAGTAGATGTTCTGCAGCTCATCGCCCATCACCTGCTTCAGCGCCTTGGCAATCTCCATGCGGCATACATGCATACCCACACTGTGAGCCTGCATCACGGCTGTAGGACCATAGCAGTCGATAACGAGACCCGGCAGGTTATCTCCCTCGCCATGCACCAGTCGATAGGTATTGTTGTCTGGATTGCCGGCAATATCTACCGCCAGTCGCATCCTGTAAGCCGACTCCAGTCGGGCGCACCAGAATTCGTTGTCGATATCCACATCGCTGAAAGATAATACTCTCACGGCGATGGAACCGATCTGATAGTGACCGATGGCGATGAAGTCGCCGGAAGAAGTGAAAACCCTTACGGTTTCACCTTCCTCTATATCATTGTCCATGCGCTGGATAGCGCCGGAGAATATCCATGGATGGAATCTCTTGAGAGATTCTTCTTTTCCCTTCTTTAAATATACGTTCTTATACATTATTATATTATATAGTCTTTAATATTGCTCGCATGTGGAGAATTTAGAGGAAGTGATACTTCTTTAACTTCAATAAATTCTCTCCTTAACGAAAGCTTGAATACATGAACCTAGGACTCTACCAGTTCGTAATCGTCGGTCTTGCAGAGCCGGTTGAACTCCTCGTAGAGATGAATGCAGCACCATGCATCCGTAGCGGCATATCTGCACTGAGCCTCTCTGAGCTCCTGGGCTTCCCAGTTGCTGAGTCGCTGCGCCTTGCTGATTTTCTGATGGAAGAGGTTGGCGTAGATTTTCTGCAGGCTCATATCCTTGATGCCGAATTTCTTAGCCACATCCTGTAACTCGATGAAATATCCCGGCTTGAAATCGCATCTGCGATGCAGCTGCAGGATGTCATCATGCCAAGACAATCCCACTTTTGGCACCCTTTTATCCTCCAGGAATCGGATGATGGCTGGTGTCATACCCGTGAGATGCAGGCGGAAGAGATAGCAGGTATCGCGGGTACTCACCTGCAGCAGCGATACCTGGAAGTGCATACCCTTGGAGAAACTTGGTCGTGTCTCCGTATCCACACCCAGAATATCCTGTCCCAGGAGATATTCAACAGCGGCATCTGTATCTTCAGCCTTATCTATCACTATCATTTTGCCAGGAAAGAGAATTCGAGGCAAGCTATTGACAGTTTTCTTTTCGAAACTAGTGAAAATTATCTTCATTACTGCTATTTATTCATTACAAGTTGCAAAATTAGCAAAAAATCCCGAAAAAAAGGAGCGTTTCTCAATCTTTTTTGCTAATTTTGCAGTTAAATATTAAAAAGAAATAGAAAAATGGCAAAGAAAAGAACATCAGGCAAAACTAAATCATTTAGCGAAGCCATTGGTTTACAATATATTTTCAACAATACGATTACCGATTTCTTCCTCGGACTCGCCTTGCTCGTAGTTGCTGTCGTCATGATGTTGGCGATGATTTCCTTCCTCAGTACGGGCGCTGCCGACCAGAGCTTGCTGGAGAACCTGCAGCCCGGAGAATGGACCAACACCCAGCAGATGTTCCAGAACTACTGCGGATCCCTGGGAGCCATCCTCTCCTATTGGCTGATGGCGGTGAACTTCGGTTTCCCTGCCTTCTTGATCCCCTGCTTCGTGGTGATGGTGGCTTTCCAGCTGATGAATGTCTATCGCGTGAATCTTTGGAAGTGGTTCTTCTGCATGATGGCGGTGATGATCTGGTCATCCGTCACCTTCGCCAAGTTCCTCACTCCTATCTTCGGCAGTCTCATCTTCAATCCGGGCGGAAAGCACGGAATGTATGTGGTCCAGGCCCTGGAGAATGTCATCGGTCCTCCGGGACTCACCGCCATCCTTCTCTTCGTGGCGATCGCATTCCTCACCTATATCACCACCGAGACCATCACCATCGTGAGAAAGGCTCTCAACCCTATCGGCTATATATCTAATAAGGTGAAATTCGAGATTACCAACCATAGGGAGAAGCAGGAGGAGGATAATGCCATCGATGAAGCTTACCGGAATGCTGCCCAGGGTGTGGTGCAGGATGAGGAGGATGAGATGGACGAGAACTCCGAGACTTCCCAGACTAAGGAGACAACTCCTAACCAGGGGGCTGCCGAGATCCAGGAAAGTTCTCTGCAGCAGGAAATGGACAAGGAGCAGAAAGACGGAAATGAGAAGACAGCCTCGCCAATCGACCTCGATGCAGCCGCTGCCGATGACAGCCAGCAGGCTGATGCCGACAAGAACGTGGCAGCTCCGAGTCTGATTCAGCAGCAGCGCGAACTCAGAGCACAGCGCGCAGAAAGAGAGCGCCAGGAGATGGCTGCTGCCGCTGCCGCTTCGGCTCATATCGGAATGGATATCTCTGTGGCTACTGGAGAGGAGAAGGCTACCAGCAACACCGTAAGCAATGCCGAGGTGCTCAATACGCCTATCAATCCGAAGGAGCCGTTCACTAGATACAAGTACCCTACCCTCAACCTGCTGAAGAAATACGACGACCAGGAGGTGTCTATCGACGAAGAGGAGCAGAAGGCCAACAAGAACCGAATCATCGAGGTGCTGGGCAACTTCGGCGTACAGATCAAGACCATCCGTGCCACCGTGGGTCCTACCATCACCCTCTACGAGATCCAGCCTGCCGAGGGTGTGCGCATCTCCAAGATCAAGAACCTGGAGGATGATATCGCCCTGAGCCTCGCTGCCCTGGGTATCCGTATCATCGCTCCTATCCCTGGCAAGGGAACCATCGGTATCGAGGTGCCTAATGCCAAGGCGAACATCGTGAGCATGGAGAGTATCCTGAACTCCAAGAAGTTCCAGGAAACCAAGATGGAACTGCCTATCGCGCTGGGTAAGACCATCACCAACGAGGTGTTCATGGTGGATCTGGCGAAGATTCCTCACCTGCTCGTTGCCGGTGCTACCGGTCAGGGTAAGTCTGTTGGTCTCAACGCCATCATCACTTCCCTGCTCTACAAGAAGCATCCTAACGAACTGAAGCTGGTGCTCATCGACCCTAAGAAGGTGGAGTTCAGCGTATATTCACGCATCACCAACAAGTTTATGGCTGCCGTTCCGGACGAGGAGGAGCCTATCATCACCGACGTAACCAAGGTGGTGAGAACGCTGAACAGCCTCTGTGTGCTGATGGACAGCCGCTACGACCTGCTGAAGAAGGCGGGAGCCAGAAACATCAAGGAGTATAATCAGAAATACGTGAACCACAGACTGAAACTGACTGACGGTCACGAATTTATGCCATACATCGTAGTGATTATCGATGAGTTTGGAGATTTGATCATGACAGCCGGCAAGGAGGTGGAGCTTCCTATCGCCCGCATCGCCCAGCTGGCACGTGCCGTGGGCATCCACATGATCATCGCTACCCAGCGTCCTACCACCAGCATCATCACCGGTAACATCAAGGCAAACTTCCCGGGCCGTATCGCCTTCAAGGTAACTTCGGCCATCGACTCCAAGACCATCCTCGACAGAACGGGAGCCAACCAGCTCATCGGTCGTGGTGATATGCTCTATCTCAACGGCAACGAACCGGTGCGTGTTCAGTGCGCCTTCGTAGATACTCCAGAGATTGAGCGCATCAACGAATACATCTGCGACCAGCCTGGTCCTATTGAACCGATGGAATTGCCTGAGCCAGCCAGCGAGGATGGCGGTGCAGGAGGTGGAGGCAGCGTAGATGCCCGCAACCTGGATCCATATTTCGAGGAGGCAGCCCACGCCATCGTTCTCTCGCAGCAGGGCAGCACCAGTATGATCCAGCGCCGTTTCAGCATCGGCTACAACCGTGCCGGCCGACTGATGGACCAGCTTGAGGCAGCAGGCATCGTAGGAGCCGCTCAGGGCAGTAAGCCAAGAGAGGTACTCCTGCAGGATGAGAACCAGCTCAATACATTGCTGATGCAGCTGAGAAACTCGTAATTTGAATAATACAATAAACAGTAAGGATATGAAAAAGATTTTAGCTATCGCTTTCGCAGCGATGATGAGCCTGGGCACCATGGCGCAGACAGCCCAGCAGGTGCTCGACAAGACCGCTGCCGTTATCGGCAACAAGAAGGGCGCTACCGCCAACTTCAAGCTGTCTAGTCCTAAGTACGGCTCGGCAAGCGGTACCATCACCATCAAGGGTAACAAGTTTAATGCGCGCACACCGGAAGCCATCGTATGGTATAACGGCAAGACTCAGTGGACCTATATGAAGAAGACCAACGAGGTGAACGTGAGCAACCCTACCCAGGCCAAGCAGATGTCGATGAATCCTTATACCTTCATCCACATCTACAAGACAGGATATAAGAGCACCCTCAAGACTGTGGGCGGCAACTATCAGGTGCATCTCGTAGCCAACAACCAGAAGCGTACCGTGGCAGAGATGTATATCACCATCAACAAGAACACCCACGTGCCATCGCAGGTAAAGATGCGCCAGGGCTCTACCTGGAGCACCATCGATATCTCTGGTTTCAAGGCAAAGGGCGTTTCCAACAATTCCTTCGTCTTCAACAGCAAGGAATTCCCTGGAGCAGAAGTTATCGACCTGAGATAATATTACAGATAATATTATGTGTAATATTACAGATGTTATTGAAGATAATATTAAGATAATAATAAAGCTTTATAAATGTTTAAAACCAAACTAAAATGAAAGATCTCAAACCTATCATCTCACAGTTCGATATCATCGGAACTGTAAATGAGGTAAAACCTCTCGGTAATGGACTCATCAATGACACCTACAAGGTGACAACAGTAGAAGACGATGCACCAGACTATGTTCTCCAGCGCATCAACGACTCTATCTTCACCGATGTAGATCTCTTGCAACATAATATCGAGGAAGTAACTACCCACATCCGCCAGCAGCTCGAAAAGCAGGGCGCTGACGACATCAACCGCAAGGTGCTCACCTTCGTGAAAGCCAGCAACGGCAAGACCTATGTAAAAGACGAAGACCAGCAGTACTGGCGCATTTCCGTCTTCATTCCTCGTGCCATCACCCAGGAGGCTGTAAACCCAGAGAGTTCTTACTACGCTGGAAAGACCTTCGGAGAGTTCGAGGCTCAGCTTACCGATATCACCGACCGCCTCGGCGAAACTATCCCTGATTTCCACAACATGGAACTGCGCCGCGACCAGCTCCGTCAGGCTGTCAAGGAAGACCGTGCAGGACGCGCAGAAGGCGTGAAGGATTTCATCGCAGAAATAGAGAATTATATGGATGAGATGTGTCTCTGCCAGCGCCTCTTCCGCGAGGGCAAGTTGCAGAAGCATGTCTGCCACTGCGATACCAAGGTCAACAACATGATGTTTGATGAAGAGGGTCGCGTATTGTGCGTCATCGACCTCGATACCGTGATGCCATCACTCTTCGTGAGCGATTACGGCGATTTCCTCCGCACGGCAGCGAATACCATCGCCGAGGATTCTCCAGAGTTCGAGAAGATAGATTTCCGTATGGACATCTTCGAGTCGTTCACCCGCGGCTATGTGGAGTCAGCATCAGCCTTCCTTTCTCCACTGGAGATTTCCCTGCTTCCTCATGCAGCCGAGCTCTTCCCATACATGCAGGCAGTCCGCTTCCTCTGGGATTACCTCAACGGCGACCACTACTGGAAGTGCAAGTATCCTGAGCACAACCTCGTAAGAGCCCAGAACCAATGGCATCTCTTCCTCAAGGCGAAGGAACACGAGGCTGAGATGAAGGCATTCATCGAAAAACTGTAGTTAAAGGAGTTAAAGGAATTAAGAAGTTAACTACATAACACTTTATCTCCTTTAACTCCATAACCCCCAAAAGACAATGAGTAATATTTATAAGAAATTATCTGTTGGCAACCTGATGGCAATGGCAGTAACCTTGCCTATGGTTGCCAACACAACCAACACAGCATCATCCCCTCTGCTTCCATCCGCTCCCGATGCCCAGAAGGCAGCCCAGACCGTGAAGACTGGAGATGTTCAGATTCTCAGAATCAATCCTACGCTGGTGGAGATTGTCTTCGCCAACCAGCAACGTGTCGCCGTAGATTTCTATGGCGAAAGTGTTTTCCGTATCTTCGAAGATCATAACGATGGCGTGATGAGAGCACCCGAGGCTAAGCCTGAGGCAAGCATCCTGGTGGATAATCCACGCACCGCCCTGAATCACAAGCAGGTAAAGGTGGAGGAGAAGGATAACTCCATCATCCTTTCTACCACCAAGGCACAGGTCATCTTCGACAAGGCTACCCAGCTCTTCAAGATCATCAACCTAGAAGACGGGAAGACCGTGGCAGAGCAGAGCGCTCCGGCACAGTTTACACCCGAAAAGGTAACCCTCAGCCTGCGCGAGCTGCCGGATGAGTATTTCTTCGGCGGCGGCGTACAGAACGGAAGATTCTCTCACAAGGGTGAGAAAATCGAAATCGTCAACACCAACAACTGGGTAGATGGCGGAGTGGCTTCCCCTGCCCCATTCTATTGGTCAACCGCTGGCTACGGCTTTATGTGGTACACCTTCAAGCCAGGTCTCTACGACTTCGGTTCTACCCACAACGGAAAGGTAGAACTCTCTCACGAATCCAAGAACTTAGACGTTTTCTTCATGGTGGGCAAGAAACCTACCGATCTGCTCGATGGCTATTACCAGCTCACCGGAAACCCTGTATTGCTCCCTAAGTTCGGCTTCTACGAGGGCCATCTCAATGCATACAACCGCGACTACTGGAAGGAGGCCGACAAGGGCCGGACCATGGTGTTCGAGGACGGAAAGGCGTATAAGGAAAGCGCCAGCGACAAGACCGGCATCAAGGAATCGCTGAATGGCGAGAAGAACAACTACCAGTTCTCGGCTCGTGCGGCAATCGACCGCTATGTGAAGCACGACATGCCGCTGGGATGGTTCCTGCCAAACGATGGATACGGAGCCGGATACGGTCAGGAGACTACCCTGGACGGCAACATCCAGAACCTGAAGAAATTCGGTGATTACGCCCGCAAGCAGGGCGTGGAGATCGGACTCTGGACCCAGTCAGACCTGCATCCGAAAGACAGCATCGAGGCGCTCCTGCAGCGCGACATCGTGAAGGAGGTGGGAACCGCTGGCGTAAGAGTGCTCAAGACCGATGTGGCTTGGGTAGGCGATGGATATTCCTTCGGACTGAATGGTGTGGCAGACGTGGCTCAGATCATGCCTTACTATGGCGAGAATGCCCGCCCGTTCATCATCTCGCTCGACGGATGGGCTGGTACACAGCGATACGCATCCGTCTGGTCGGGCGACCAGACCGGTGGCGACTGGGAGTACATCCGCTTCCACATCCCTACCTTCATCGGCGCCGGACTTTCGGGTATCTCCAACATCACATCTGATAACGATGGTATCTTCGGCGGAAAGAATCCGATCGTCAACATGCGAGAGTTCGAATGGAAGGCCTTCACCGCGATGGGTCTGAACATGGATGGCTGGGGCAGCAATGCCAAGTATCCTCATATCCTGGGCGAACCGGTAACTTCCGTCAACCGCTGGTATCTGAAGCTCAAGTCAGAGCTGATGCCATACATCTACACAGCTGCCCACGAGGCTGTAACCGGCAAGCCGCTGGTAAGAGCGATGTTCCTCGACGATGCCAACCCTTATACCCTGGGCAAGGCAACGCAGTATCAGTTTATGTGCGGTCCATCCTTCCTCGTGGCTCCTATCTACAAGGAAACCAAGATGGATAAGGAGGGCAACGACATCCGCAACGGCATCTACCTGCCTCAGGGCGAATGGGTGGATTACTTCAGCGGACATATATATAAAGGTGGAAGAATCATCAACGAGTTTGAGGCTCCCTACTGGAAACTGCCTGTCTTCGTGAAGCGAGGTGCCATCATCCCGATGGTAAATCCTAACAACAACGTATCGCAGATAGACAACACCCAGCGCATCTTCGAACTCTATCCATACGGCGAAACCCATTACGCCCTCTATGATGATGACGGTAAGACCGAGCTTTACCGCCTGGGTGAACACGCCACCACCCGCATCACCTCTTCCCTGCAGAAGGACCGTCTCAACGTACATATCTACAAGACCACGGGCCACTTCCAGGGGCAGGAGAAGAACCAGGCTACCGAGCTGCGCATCAATCTGAGCCAGATGCCTAAGAAGCTAGCGGCGAAGATTGGCGGAAAGAGCGTGAAGCTGACCCAGGTGAATTCGCTCGATGAACTCCGCAAAACCGGAAATGCATGGTTCTTCGACGAGGCTCCTCAGCTCAACCGCTTCGCCACACCGGGCAGCGACTTCGAGAAGATGGATATCCGCAAGAATCCGATGGTTTATGTGCGACTGGCGAAGACCGACATCACTGCCAACGACGTAGAGCTTCGCATGGACGGCTATCAGATGGATGATGCCGATGTGCTGCTCCACGCCAGCGGTGCCCTCGCAGCTCCTCAGGTAACGATGAAGGACAGCCAGAGCCCTAACAAGGCATTCGAGCTGGTGGCAACCTGGAACAAGCAGGCCAACGCCGACTACTATGAGGTAAAGGTGGATGGCGTGATTCATTCCACCATCCGCAGCAACGAGTTCACCATCGAGAACCTGAAGCCGGAAAACGATTACGAGGTGCAGGTGAGAGCCGTAAACAAGGACGGCGTTTCTGAATGGACCACCGTTCAGGCGCATACCATCAAGGACCCTCTCGATGAAGCCATCCGCAACATCACAGCCACCAACTCTACGAAGGACTGGGAAGGTCTGGAGGTTTCGAAGATGTTCGACTTCAACGAGAAGAACTTCTGGCATACCGACTACTACAAGAAGGAAGGTGTGCTGCCATTCGATGTAACCCTCAACCTCAACGGCATCGCCAAGCTCGAGAAGATTCACTATCTCCCGGCTTCTGAACGCGAGACCAACGGACAGATCCAGAAGGGTAAGTTCGCCATCAGCAACGACGGCATCAACTGGACCGAGACCGGAAGCTTCGACTGGAAGAACGAGAATGCCGTGAAGGAATACCTGTTCCAGGGCAACCCAGAGGCTCAGTACATCAGGATGACCGTAGAGGAAGCCCGAGGCGGAATGGGTTCGGGTGCCGAGATGTACGTATTCAAGGTTCCGGGCAGCAAGATGGAGAAGGCGGGCGACATCAACCACGACGGACGCATCGACGAAAACGACTTCACCTCTTACCTCAACTACTGCGGATTGCGCAGGGGCGACAAGGACTTCGAGGGCTACGTAAGCAAGGGCGATATCAACGGCAACGGTCTCATCGACGCCTACGATATCTCCGTGGTGGCTACCCAGCTCAAGAGCGGAGTAAGCAGCAAGAAGGTGCCGGCCGTAGAGGGCAGCATCAGTCTCGCAGCTGACAAGAAGGTGTACAAGGCAGGCGAAACCATCACCCTCACCGTAAAGGGCAAGGGTCTCGTATCGCTCAATGCCCTGAGCTTTGCCCTGCCATACAGCGCCACCGAATACGAGTTCATCGGAGTGGATGTGAAGGATATGGGCAAGATGGAGAACCTCACCAAGGACCGTCTGCACTCAGATGGCAGCAAGGTGCTCTACCCTACCTTCGTCAACATCGGTGAGCAGCCAGCCGTAGAGGGCACCCGCGATCTCTTCACCATCAAGCTCAAGGCAAAGAAGGCATGCAAGCCAGCCTTCCAGCTCAAACAGCTGATGATGGTAGATAAATTCCTGGGCGTAAAGACCGGAAAATAGTCGTAGATGAAATCCTGGGCGCAAAGACTGGGAAAAGAGTCGATTTTAGTGAATAAACATTTAATTCTGTAAATTATCTAAAAATAATCCCTATTATTTTGGATATTTTACAGAATTATTTGGTAGATAGAAATAAATTCATTACCTTTGCAAACGTAAAAATCAATCAAGAGATAGGAATATGAAAAAAACAGAAGCTTACAACAGATTGGTAGAGAAAGGCATCAGACCATCAGTACAGAGACTGGCAATCCTGGACTACCTGATCAAGCACCCTACCCACCCGAACATCGAAGACGTTTACAGGGCATTAGAGAATAAGGTACCGACCCTAAGCCGTACCACAGTATATAATACGCTCCGCATGCTGAGTGAGGTAAATGCAGCCCAGATGATCACCATCGACGAGCACCGCGTATGCTATGATGGCAACATCGAGCCACACGTTCACTTCTACTGCAAGGAGTGCGGCAAGATCATCGACCTCTTCGATGAGACAGCACCACGGGTAACAGAGACCAAGGTGATTGGTGGCAACATCGTGCAGGAGGAGCAGCTCTACTACAAGGGCATCTGTTCAGATTGCGCCAAGAAGATGGAGAAGAAGACGAATTAATAGTAACAAGATAATATAAAAATAAGAACATTTTAATACATTAACATTATGAAGAAGAAATTTATTTGCACCGTTTGTGGTTACATCTATGAGGGTACAGAGGCACCAGAGAAGTGCCCTATTTGCAAGGCTCCAGCCAGCAAGTTCAAGGAGATGGAAGATACAGTAGATGATGATATGACATTCGCTACTGTACACGTTCTCGGTCAGGCATATAAGGATAGCGTCAATGAGGAGGTTATCAAGGGTTTAAAGGATCACTTCGCAGGTGAGTGTGGCGAGGTAGGTATGTATCTTGCAATGGCTCGCCAGGCAGACCGCGAGGGTTATCCAGAGATTGCAGAGGCTTACAAGCGCTATGCGTTCGAGGAGGCAGACCATGCATCTCGCTTTGCAGAGTTGCTGGGTGAGGTTTTGGGTGATACAAAGAGCAATCTCGAGGCTCGCATTGCAGCTGAGAAGGGTGCTTGCGAGGACAAGTTCCGCATTGCCAAGCTTGCCAAGGAGCAGGGTTCTGATGCTATCCACGATACTGTTCATGAGATGGCTAAGGACGAGGCTCGCCACTGTGCAGGTTTCGCAGGTCTTTACAAGAGATACTTCAAGTAAGACATTTTTTTTTCGATACTAAGTCTTGGAGCCCGGTTCCGAATCATAAAGATTCAGGACCGGGCTCCTTCGTTTTCTGGAGAAATTGTGCTATGTACGCGTACTAGTACTATCTTCCTCTGATGCTGCCATGATACCCAGGGTGCGAGGTACCTAAGAGGGTGTTCAGTATTCAGTATTCAGTTTTTTTCGCGATAGTTACCCTTTCTATGGTTATAAATTATAAGTAATTATTTTATATTATATATATATAAATTTATATATATATAATATACTATCTATACAGAGGATGGTAACAAGAGCGAAAAAAACTGAATACTGAATACTGAATACGTTTCCATGTAATCGGGTATTACTTTGTAATATGCTGATTTATAACGCAAAACATAGTTTTCGACACCGCAAAAACATAGAGATGCGCCCCATAAAACATAGAGCTTGGTTTTTAACGAAGTTTCAAATCGAAAGTGTTTTGCTGAAAATCGCTCCTTATCACAGGCAAAAAATTGGCAGATACAGAAATTCTTCGTACCTTTGCACCAGCAATCGAAGGAACAGCCTACCGTGCCGAAAACCGGTCATCTATGAAGACCGGGGCGGGGCTTAAATGATGGCAGGCGCCGGTCATCTATGAAGACCCAAAATCGGGGCAAAAACGAGGGCTTCCGGGTAGTTGTGATTTCTAAGAACTTTAAACACAGAACAGAGTATGATTAACTACAGTATCGTAATGCGCAGCGTGAACGCAAACCTCCTTGAGATCAACCAGGCAAAGTCAC